>JAABUN010000332.1_pt1 | contig 123497 bp, 128 predicted proteins | sample 5559311 | NCBI WGS metagenome assembly JAABUN01 (sample SAMN10711877, study PRJNA513370) | rock metagenome | isolation source: Antarctica rocks | place: Antarctica: Victoria Land, Siegfried Peak sud | reverse complement strand
GTCGAACGACACGCCCAAAGTCGTGTGCCTACACGAATACGCCGTCAGGTCAGGTCGCCAAGCCGCTGACCTGCACGAACACTATGGATCACGCCCTCATGTGCCTGTGATCTTCGGAAGTCCGGCCCGACTCATCCGCGTGGACCTCGCCGAGGTCGACGCCATGCTGCGGCCGATCCCCACCGCTGGTGATGGTCCCCATGCCGCGGCATAAAAGAGCCCGCCCCGTGGTCAGCGAGGCGGGCAACGAGCTGGCAGCGGGTGGCGGCAGGCTCGACGCCAGTGTAAGCCACCCGGCCGACAATGCGACGCATCACAGGGCGTTCCAGCCGATGAGCAAGGCCGACCGGTGAGCGCCGCGCAACAGCCTCGCGCCGGTGCCGCAGACCTCCCCTCCCAGCTTCGGCGCGGCAACCTGCTCCGCGTCAACATCGCGCGCCGGGTCGAGTGCGTCTGCCTGGACTGCGGCCGCACGTTCCCCAACACGGGCGGCGCCGCCAGCCACGCACGACACGCCCGGCACATCGTCGAGGTCAACTATCGGGCCGCCTTCGCGTTCGAGCCTGCCGAGCGGGTCGGGGGTGCACAGTGAGCGCCGGCACGTTCGGGGTGGCGATCTTCTCTCAGCACGCCGCCATGCTCGCCGCGAGCGGCATCACCCCCGACCACGCCCGCGCCCGCGGGTACGTCTCCGTGGACACCAAGAAGCGTCTCGAACAGCTCGAGGTCACCAAGGCCGGCCGCAACGTCCCCGGCCTGCTCGTGCCCCAACTCCGCGCCGACGGGTCGACGTGGGGGTACCAGTACCGCGCTGACGACCCGAGGGTGCGCGACGGTAAGGCGGTCAAGTACGAGACCCCGACCGGTCAACGCAACGGCATCGACGTGCCGCCGGGGGTCGGACCGATGCTCGGCGACCCGACCGTCCCGCTGTGGATCACCGAAGGCGTCAAGAAGGCCGACAGTGCCGCACTGGCCGGTCTGTGCTGTGTCGCGCTGCCCGGCGTGTGGTCCTGGCGGGGGACCAACGGCCACGGCGGCAAGGTCGCATTGCCGGACTGGCAGGACATCGCGCTCAACGATCGCCGGTGTGTGCTCGCGTTCGACAGCGACGTCGTACGTAAGCGGTCGGTGCGGTTCGCGCTCGACCAGCTCGCCGACTACCTGACCAGCAAAGGCGCGCACGTGGAGTACCTGCACCTGCCTGACGACGACAAGGCGAAGACCGGGCTCGACGACTGGTTGGCCGCCGGACACACCGCCGCCGACCTGCACCGGCTGGTGCGACCCGACCCGCCGGCCGTCGTCGAGCCGGTCGAGACGGCTGCGGCGGCTATCCCTTCCGGCTCAGGTTCAGGCGACCGAGGAGCAGGTGACGCGAAGCCGGTCCCGCTCGCCGAAGCACTCGGCACCTTCCGCCGGTGGCTGCACCTTGACGACGCGGCACCCATGCTCGCTGTCGCTGCTGCAGTGGTGGCGAACCTCGCCGAAGGTGACCCGGTGTGGATTCTGGTCGTCGGGCCACCCTCAGGCGGCAAGACCGAGATCCTCTCGGCCACCATGCCGCTGCGCTACATCATCCCGGCCGCCACCGTCACCGAGGCCTCATTGCTGTCCGGCACCGCGAAGCGGGAGCGGGCCAAGGACGCCACCGGCGGCCTCCTCCGCCAGGTGGGCGACTTCGGCATCCTGCTGTCGAAGGACTTCACGTCCGTGCTCGCGCAGAACAAGGACACGGCCAAACAGGCCATTGCTGCGCTACGTGAGGTCTACGACGGGAGTTGGCACCGACCCGTCGGCACCGACGGTGGACGAGTGCTGCGGTGGTCCGGCAAGTGCGGATTCATCGGCGGGGTCACCCCCTCCTACGACCGGTACAGCTCCATCGTCAACGCGCTCGGGCGACCGGTACCTACTGCTGCGACTGCCTGACGTGGACGCCAGAGCGCAGGCACTGTCCGCGCTGGCGCAGGCCGAGCACGAGCAGGAGATGCGCGCGGAGCTCGCGCGAGCCATGACCGGCCTCGTCGCGGGTGCCGACCTCGCGAAGGTGCACGCCGCCCTGAACGCCGACGAGACGGCCGAGCTGGTGAGCCTGGCGATGTTCGCGGCGAGGACTCGCACCGCCGTCGAGCGGGACGGGTACACCGGCGACCTGCTGGTGATGCCCCAACCGGAAGGGCCAGCGCGGCTCATCAAGGCCATGCGGCGCATGTACGGCGGACTCGGCGCGATCGGGGTGGACCCGGCGACCCGGTGGAGTGTGGTGTCACGCATCGCGCTCGACTGTGCGCCAGCCATCCGGGTGCCGCTCATGCGAGCACTGCTCGCCACCGACGGCCCGACCCGGACCGCCGACCTGGGTCGCGCTGCCGGCCTGGTCACCAAGACCGCGAGCAGGCAGCTCGACGACCTGGCGATGCTCGGCATCGCCGAGCACTCCAAGAAGTCCGAGGCCGACAACTCCCCAGACATGTGGACCGCGACGCCGTGGCTACGCGAGCACTGGCCCAAAGAAGTAGGACAGAGAAATACCCCCCAGCCTCCATCCCCTAAGGAACATGCGACGACAGGTGACAGGGATGCACGACCGGTCTCTACCGCCCCTCGTACATCTCTGTCCTACTTTCCCGAGCCGGCCGAACCGTCACCCGACCACCACTGCCAGGTCTGCGACCGACTCCTCGCGCCACTACTCGTCGAGCAAGGGCACGCAGCGCACCCGTCGTGCGAGGAGCTCGCGTCGTGACCGCCCAAGTGCTGCACCTCGTGCTCGACACCGGTGAGAAGCCGATCTGGTCACCACGGCGTCGCGCCGAGCTCGGCCGCTGCCAGAGCTGCGAGTGGCACCCGCCCACACAAGGCCACCACCCGTGGTGCCCGCGAGGCGACGACTCCGGCGACAACCGCCGCCACGTCGCACCGGAGACGGGAGGCAGCTCGTGAAGCCGCCGACCTACCGCCCACCCGAGCGCCGCTGCGAGAGCTGCAGCGCGACCGTCGCCGGCTGCGGAAACCGGCGCATGTTCTCGGGCCGCGACTGCTGTCCGGCCTGCCACCACCCCAAGGAGACACCACCATGACAGGCACGAACCTAGTCATTCACCCGGCGTATCCGACCCGCGCCGCCCTGCTGGACGGCATCGCCGCTGCCCGAGAATCGCTCTCCGACCACGACGCTGCGCTGGCGCTGATCGCCGACGGGCTCACCTGTGGAGTGATCCCCGAGCCTGAGGCGGCCCGGATGTTTGTCGAGGCCATGCGGGAGGTGGTCGAACGATGACGACCGACCGCGGCACCTGCGCGCACTGCCCCGCCAGCGCGGAGGGCTGCGACGCGCGTCGAGCCGCTACCCGCCGGCGGTGCTGTCACCGCTGCGACCATCCCGCCGACAGGACGGACGACCAGTGACCGCCGCGGCTCGTGTCAACGTCACCCGGACCCGCCGCGTAGGTGCGGGCACCGGGACGAAGGCCGCGAGCGAGGCTTCCCTGCCCGCCCAGACCGGCCTGCACGGGCCGCGGCACTACACACCCCGACCAACCGATCGACCGACCGACCGACCGAAGGAGCCTGCGTGAGCTGCTCGACGACGAGGCCGTGACCGCATGACCACATGGTCGACAACAACCCATCCATCCGCACCATCGAGAGGACACACACCAATGACCACGACCACGATCACGCCGACCGTCGACCGGGTCGGCGGCGACGACACTGGCGACGACACTGGCGACGACGCCGGCACGACGCCATTCACGTCGCGGATGGCCTTTATGGCCGCCCTCCGCGCCGGCCGCTACCCGACCGTCCCCGAGCCACTCACCGTCGCCGTTGCCGCGTTGGGGCGCAGCCGCGAGCTGGTCGACGAGGTGCGCCGGTCCGCGCCGGAGGGGCTCGCCGTGTTCTGTCGGCGGGTCGCCGACGACGTGCTCGCCGGTGGCGACTGGCCGGCTGGCTTCGCCGACGCGGCGTACGAGGCGGAGCAGTCCGCGGCGAAGCTGAACGCGCAGTCGATCGCGGCCGCCACCATTGAGCAACAGGTGGTCGACAGGTTCGCGCACGTGGTCACCGGCGCTCTGCCGGAGTTGCTGGCCGGGCTGCGGGGCGAGCTGGCCGACGTCATGGCCGGGCTGGCCGAAGCGGACCAGGCGATCGGTGCTCTCGACGTGCTCGACGCGGACGCCGTCGCCGCCGCCACAGCCAAGCAACGCGGCGGCATGCTCAAGCTCGGTGAGCTGCGGAAGCGGTACAACGGCGTCCGCGTCGCACAGCGTGCCGCCTTGCAGGCGTCCAGCGTGGCGCCGCCAGGCACCACCCCGGTCAGCTCCGGCCACACGTGGAACACCGTGTTCGAGAGCGCCGTGCACGAGTTCGGCGACATCGCCGAGTACGGTCGGCCGGGTCCGCACATGCGGCAGGCCGCGAGGTTCCGTTCGCTCGCCAGCCGGCCGGATGTGTGGTTGCCGGACGTCGAGGAGTTGCGCGAGGCGTGGGACCGGCTGGGCCTGAGTTCAGGGAACGGCGTAACAGTCTGGCCCTGGGACCGGCCCCGCACCGGCGGCCAGGACGGGACGCCGCATGAGCGCCGATCCACGGCCCTTGTCCGTGCGAACCCACGCGGCCGCGGTGGCCATGCACGAAGCTGCCGGCGGTGGCGGTGCTCGCCCCAGCGTGGCGGACTTCGTGCACCTGGACGCTCAGCCGTCGCCGTCGACTCCGCCGGTCGAGCCGGTGGCACCGACCGCACCAGGGTGGGACGTGCAGGCGTTCGATGCGCTGCCGGTCGATCAGCGGGCCGCCGTCCAAGCCGGGATGGCGACCGCGCACGGCCGGTCCGTGCTGGAGCTGCAGGCCGAGGCCGAGCTGGTCCGACCGAGTGACGTGCACCTGCACTTGGTCGACCCGTCCCGGTACGTCGACGGGGCCGGCCGGGTCGACCGCGCGGCGATCCGCACCGACCTGCAACAGCTCGTGGCCGAGCAACCGGAGCTGAGCCGCTACGGGCACGGCCCCGGCCAGGAGCCGTACCGTCCCGACGAGCGACGACGACCGGCACCCGGTGGGTCGGTCGGCGCCCGTGGCCCGGCACACTCCACCGCGAGCGCGGTGGGCGACGTGCTGGAGATGATGCGGACCGGCGGGCGGGGGTAGCCGGTCGGACCGGCACCCGTGGGGGTACCCCTTCACGTGGGAAAAAAAGGTTTCACCGCGTGTGAGGTGGCTCGCAGTCCAGACCGCTGAACTTCTCACGCACGGTGACTCGCAGTCCGGGGGGGCTGAGTTTCTGTGTTCGGGTCGTCCTCGTCCTCGCGCGGCACGGAGCCGCTAGCCGACCGGGGCTGATCGGCGCTTCGTGGTCCTGTCGGACCTCACCGCTGTAGTGTTCTCGACAGGGGCAGAACGGCCGGAAGGGGTCACCAGATGTCTCCCATCACAGCCGAACCGGGGGTGCAGCAGCTCACCCGTGCCGAGGGCCGCGAGCTGGTCGACCGTGAGTCCCGTCAGGTGCTCGGGGTCGGTGTCGACGACTTCCTGCGCCGCTACGACGCCGGGACGCTCGACCTCGACGACGAGGACGTGCTCGGCCTGGTCATGCTGGTGCCGTTTGCCCGGCAGGAGGCCTAGCGCCGCGCGGGAGGCATTCCTCGCGCCGCTGCGCCGCTGCCTGGACTGCCTCACTGACGCACAATTGTGGGTTCCTCCGAGCGGTGGCCGGGTCGAGGCCCTCGCTCTCTCGCACGACCCGCTTCCTCTCGACTCGGTGATGCTGGGAGCGCTCACCCTGCGTCTGCGTCAGACGTATGAGTTGCGGGAGAACCGGGACGCGCCTACCGCTGAGCGCTGGCACGTGTCGACGACGGCCTACTACTACCGGCTGGCCCGCACAGACGCCGAGCTGTTGTCGTGGCACTGGCACCCCTCGGCCGGAGTCAGCTACCCACACATGCACGTCAGCGGTGAGGTTCCGCCACTCACTCGCAGGATGCACCTGCCCTCCGGGCGAGTCAGCATCGAGTCGGTGTTGCGGCTACTGCTCGCGGAGTGGGGCGTGCCGCCGAGGCGCGACGACTGGTCGCAGGTGCTCGGCGATGCCGAGTCTGGCTTCCTCGAGCATCGACGCTGGTCGGGACACTCACCGGACCACGGCTGAGGCGTTGCGGTTCGGCCCGACGGCAGGGGTGACCATCGAGGCTCCGGTGCTCTCGCGGGCAGGGTGTGTCGGTGAGCGGCATCCCGATCACGAGTGTGGTGATGGTCCATTCCAGATGGGTGCCGGTCGGCCACATGGCTTCGGCTTCGAGGTCGATCAGCGTGGCGTCAATTGGCAGAGGACGCGGTAACCGTGGGTGGGGCGCATCGGCTCGAGCTCGGTGAGCATGATCGAGCGTAGGGCGGCGCCCACGGAGCTCGTGGCCGCACATGCTCGGCAGCACCTACCCTTGCTCCGTGCCAACGCCCGGTGATCTGACTGCATCTCAGGTCAAGAAGGCTGGCCGAACTCTGCGCCGTGCGATGCGTGGCGAAGACGTGCCAACCAAACAAGTGATCGAGGCGTACGACCTCGTGCGGAAGTTCCGGGCTGCTCATCAGGTGCCGCTCGTGACGGCCAACAACGGGCTGCGCTCCATGGTCAGGTCCGAAGGTTGCGCCATCGAAGTGTCGCAGCGACTGAAGCGCCTGCCCACCATCCTCGACAAGCTGCAGCGTGAGCCTCGCCTGCCACTGTCGAGTATGCAGGACATCGGCGGGGTGCGGGCTGTTCTGGGCTCGGTTGACGAGGTGCGCCGGGTGGAAGCTCGCCTGACGAAGCGGCGAGAGCCTGTCGGCTACGCCGACTACATCAGCAGTCCGCGGGCATCGGGTTACCGAGGCGTGCACGTCATCGTCGCCTACCAGGGCCGACAGATCGAAGTGCAACTGCGGACTCGCGTGATGCATGACTGGGCCATCACCGTGGAACGGTTGTCGTCCCGCATGGGCGAGAACCTCAAAGGTGACGGTCAGCACGCGCTGCAGGAGCTCATGGCGGTCATCTCGTCTGCCATGGCCATTGAAGAGGGGGGCGGAACAGTGGATGCTGATCTACTGTTGAGGATCAGTGAGCTACGTGAAGTCGCTGCGCCGTACTTGTCTGGAGGTCGTTGATGGCAGCGTCCGTAATCAACCACTTCCTGCTCGTGTTCAACCATGCACGGGGGGAGCTGATCGGCGAAGAGCACTTCGGCGATGACAGCAAGGCGGCGCTCAAGGCCTACGCCGAGTGCGAGCAGCGCCACAAGGACGACCCGATGATGGACATCGTGCTCATTGGGTCCGATTCGATCGAAACGGTCAAGCTGACTCACGCCAACTACTTCGACGGTAGCGTCGCGGTTTCCAAGTACCTCGTCGGCATCTGAGCCTCCACCGACTCCCAGCATGACTCGCCCCTTCGCCCACGCGGCGGAGGGGCGCAGTCGTCGATGACCCCCGCCGCAGTCGCCCGATCGGCGCGGCTCAGGGGGATGATCTCTCAGTACGGCCGAGGCCGCCGGCCCATCTTCGGCGGCTCAAAGATCGAGGCCGCGGACACCTTCACCAGCTCATCAAGCGAGCGTCCGAGGGCCTGGCTTGGCGACGTCGGCCCGTGTACGGCCGTTCGTCGCTGGCAAGCCCCTCCGCCTGGGCGTCAAACGTCCCAGCTCGAAGGCGTTGCGCGTGACGGCCGGCAGGTCATCGGCCTGCTCAACATCGCGCAGCGTGTCCCGCAGCCCTTCGAGGTGCTCGATGGCCTGGTCGAGGACCTCGACGTCCTCGACGCGGGTGACCTGCCGGTCGACCTTCACCACGGCGTACGGTCCACCGTCGAAGTCGAGCGCGACTACGACGAGGCCGCTGCTGTCTGAGAGGCCGGGGCCGTCGAAGACGTCGCCCTTGGCGAGCTTGACCGAGAGGTCAGGGTCGGACTCGAAGTGGACGTCCTGCTTGTCCTCGTCGCCCCCGTAGGAAAGGGAGAAGCGTTCGAGGTGGGTGCGGCGAGTGGTCATGGCTGGTGCCTCCCGGCGGTTGGCCCTATTGGGCACACCGTGGGCACGGCCACCGATCAGGAGCGGTGATGACCCGCTCTGACCTGCGGTGATGCTGGTGGGCGCAACAGGGATCGAACCTGTGACCGCCTGCTTGTAAGGCAGGTGCTCTACCGCTGAGCTATGCGCCCGAAGAGGCCCGCACGGGTCTACCGGCGGGGCGCGCCAGTCTCGCAGACGCCGGGAGGAGCCACGGGGCCGCTGGTCACCGGCTTCTTGGGGCCTTGGGGCAAAGGCACCAAGCACACGACAAGGCCGTGGCCGACGGCGTCTCGGGTCACCGTCGGCCACGGCACCTTCCATTGGACACCATCACCGGGGGTCTTCGCCAGTCGGGCCGGAAGTTCACCGGTAAAGATCAGGCCGAGAGCTGCGTCAGCGCACGCTTGACGGCCTTGAGCTCGCGGGCGTCCGGGAACCCGTTCTCCACCTTCCAGCGCAGGATCCCGCTGGCATCGAGCACGAAGGTCCCGCGCAGCGCGCAGCCACGTTCGGCGTCGAAGACCCCGTACCTGCGGGCCACCTCCCCGTGCGGCCAGAAGTCGCTGAGCAGCGGGAAGGTGAAACCCTCCGCGTCGGCGAAGGCCCGCACGGCGAACATCGGGTCGCACGAGACCGCCAGCAGCGCGACGTCGTCGTTGTCGAACTCGGGCAGGTGATCGCGCACCTCGGCGAGCTCACCGGTGCAGATCGAGGAGAAGGCGAACGGATAGAACATCACCACGACCGCCCGACGGCCGCGGTACGAGGCGAGGGTGATGTCCTCGCCGTGCTGGCTCTTCAGTGCGAAGTCCGGTGCCGGTCGGCCGGTTTCGAGGGTCACTACGGGGACTCAGTTCTCTGCGCCAGCTCACGCGTGAGAATCTTCCCGGTTGCGTTGCGAGGCAGCTCGTCGAGGAACCAGACCTCTCGCGGCACCTTGTAGCGCGCAAGGTGCGCCTTGACGTGCGACTGCACCGCTGCCTCGTCGAGCGATGCCCCGGCCCGCGGCACCACCAACGCCCGCAGGCGCTGCCCGTAGTCGGGGTCGTCGACGCCCACGACCGCCACGTCGGCCACGTCGTCGTGGCGGGCGATGCAGTCCTCCACCTCCTGGGGGAAGACGTTCTCACCACCGGAGACGATCATGTCGTCGTCGCGGCCCTCGACGAACAGCAGCCCCGCCTCGAACCGGCCGACGTCCCCGGTGGCCATCAGCCCGTCGATCTCGTCCTTGCCGCCGCCACCGGTGTAGCCCTCGAACAGCATCGAGTTGCCGACGAAGATCCGGCCGGTCTCACCCTCGGCGACCTCGGCGTCCCCCTCGGCGTACAACCGCACGACGGTGCCGAGCGGGGGGCGGCCCGCGGTGCCGGGGTGGCTGCGCAGCTCGGCCGGCTGCGCGATCGTCGCCCACGCGCACTCGGTGGAACCGTAGACGTTGAACAGCGTGTCCCCGAAGGAATCCATCCACCGCGTCGACAGATCGCCGGTCAGGGCCGAGCCGCTCGCCGCGACCGCCTTGACGCAGCTCAGGTCGTACGCCGCGCGCGTCGGTTCGGGCAGGTCAAGCATCCGCTGCAGCATCACCGGAATCACCACGAGCGCGTCGCAGCGGTGCTCGGCGAGCGTACGCAGGCAGTCCTCGGCGTCGAACCTGCGGCGCAGGACCAGCGTGGACCCGATCAGCATCGACAGGTTGAGGTGCGCCCAGCCCCAGGTGTGGAACAACGGGGCGGCCACCTGCACCGACCAGCCATGGCGCAGCGGAAGCCGGGACACCAGCGACGCGGCTGCCCCCAACGAGCCCGAACCGCGGCTTGCACCCTTGGGGGTGCCGGTGGTGCCGGAGGTGAGGATCGTCGTCCGCGCCTCGCGCCCCGGCACGCACAGGTCGGCGTCGTCGTTGGCCTCCACCAGCGCCTGCAGCGTCGGTGTGTCGTCGCCGTCGCCGTCATGCCACGCGATCACGCGACCGCCCCGCTCAGGCAGCCGCGACAGCAGGTCGCTGAACTCCTCGTCGTGCACGAGCACGACCGGCGACTCCCGCTCCAGCACCTCGGTGAGCTGCGGACCGGCGAAGGCGGTGTTGAGGTACAGCACGTCGGCGCCGAGCTTGGCGGCCGCGACCGACGCATCCACGAACCCGCGGTGGTTGCGGGCCATAACGGCCACGGCGTCGCCCTCGTCGACCCCGAGCCGCCTGAGCCCTCGGGCGATCGCGTTGGTACGCCGGTGGATCTCCTCGTAGGTGAGCGGTCCGAGCTCGTCGATCAGGCCGAGCTGGTCGGGCATGCGCGCGGCCAGCGCGGTGAAACCGCCCGCCAGACCGGTTCCCCGCTGCACGAGGGTCTTGGCCAGCCGGTAGAGCGTCGGCGGACTGTAGGGGCGGATGATGCCGGTCGAGGCCAGCGCCTTGAGGCTGCCGGCCACGAGGAACGCCCGGGACGGGGTCTCGCGCAGGGACACGAAGGCTCCTCGGTCGGGCGCACGGTGCCCCCGCGACGGCGGGGGTCAGCGGCGCGAGGACTTCGGCGTCACCAGCCGGGTCGCTGACCAGTCCGGGCCGCCCGACTGCGTGGTGGTGGTCGACAGCCCGGCCACCGGGGCGGCCTCGGCGATGTCGGAGGGATCGACGTGACCGTCGCGGCCGACCTTGGGGGTGAGCAGGTAGATGGCGCCGCCCTCGGCGAGGTCGGTGATGGCGTCGACGAGTGCGTCGACGAGGTCCCCGTCGCCGTCGCGCCACCACAGCACGACGGCGTCGACCACCTCACCGTGCTCGCCGCCGACCATCGGGGAACCGACGACGTCCTCGATGGAGGTACGCAGGGAGTCGTCGACGTCCGCGTCCCACCCGAGCTCCTGCACCACCTGGTCGGGCTTGAAGCCCAACCGGGAGCCGGACTTCTGGTCGGCCGCGTCGTGCGCGGTGCCACTCACTCCGGTGCCTCCTCAAGACTGCGTCCGGTTCGGCGTCGGATCCTCGATCCCGCTTGACGACCGGGTGTCGCACGTCACCCTAAGGCACCACCGGCGCACCCCCGCTGCCGCAGCCGGATTCGTTCCCGGCCCGAGAGCGCCTACCGATCGGTAGAGATGACCGGCTTTTTCACACCCGGTGGGAGACTGGTGCGCATGACGTCACCGTCCGAGCGTTCCCCCGTGATCCACGAGGGCCTCCCGACCCAGCTGCCCGACACGGACCCCGACGAGACCCAGGAGTGGGTGGACTCCCTCGACGCGCTGCTGGACGAGCGGGGGCGCGGCCGCGCCCGGTACGTGATGCTTCGCCTGCTGGAACGGGCCCGGGAGCGCAACGTGGGCATGCCGGCGCTGCGCAGCAGCGACTACATCAACACGATCCCGCCGAACCGCGAACCGGAGTTCCCCGGCGACGAGCACGTGGAGCGCCGCATCCGGGCCTACATCCGCTGGAACGCCGCGGCGATGGTGTCGCGCGCCAACCGCCCCGGGCTCGGCGTCGGCGGGCACATCGCGACGTACCAGTCAGCCGCCAGCTTGTACGAGGTGGGCTTCAACCACTTCTTTCGCGGCAAGGACTCCCCCGGCGGCGGTGACCAGGTGTTCATCCAGGGCCACGCCTCGCCCGGGGTGTACGCCCGGGCCTATCTTGAGGGCCGATTCGACGAGCAGCGGCTCGACCGGTTCCGCCAGGAGGTGTCGCACGGTCCCGGCCGGGGCCTGCCGTCGTACCCGCACCCGCGGCTGATGCCGGAGTTCTGGGAGTTCCCCACGGTGTCAATGGGTCTGACCGCGATCAACTCCATCTACCAGGCCCGGTTCAACCGCTACCTGCAGCACCGCGGCATCAAGGACACCTCCGACCAGCACGTGTGGGCGTTCCTGGGTGACGGAGAGATGGGCGAACCGGAGTCGCTCGGCGCGATCGGCGTGGCCGCGCGCGAGGAACTCGACAACCTCACGTTCGTCATCAACTGCAACCTGCAGCAGCTCGACGGGCCGGTGCGCGGCAACGGCAAGATCATCCAGGAGCTGGAGTCGTTCTTCACCGGGGCCGGCTGGAACGTCATCAAGGTGGTGTGGGGACGCGAGTGGGACGCCCTGCTCGCCCGTGACACCGACGGCGTGCTGGTCAACCAGATGAACCGCACCCCCGACGGCCAGTTCCAGACGTACACGGTGGAGACCGGCGAGTACATCCGCGAGCACTTCTTCGGCTCCGACCCGCGGCTGCAGGAGATGGTCCAGAAACTGTCCGACGACGACCTGCGCAAGCTTCCCCGTGGCGGTCACGACTACCGCAAGGTGTACGCGGCGTTCGCCTCGGCCACCGAGCACGTCGGGCAGCCCACGGTGATCCTCGCCAAGACCATCAAGGGCTGGACGATCGACGCGTTGGAGGGCCGCAACGCCACCCACCAGATGAAGAAGCTGACCAAGGACGACCTGAAGAAATTCCGGGACCGGTTGTACCTCCCGATCAGCGACGCCGCCATCGACGACGCCGACGTCGCGCCCTTCTACCACCCCGGCGCCGACTCCGACGAGATCGCGTACATGAAGGAGCGGCGGCGTCAGCTCGGTGGCCCGTTCCCGCAGCGGCGCGTCACCGCCAAGCCGCTGAAGCTGCCCGGGGACGCGGTCTACGCCGAGCTGGCGCAGGGGTCGGGCAAGCAGCCGGTGGCCACGACGATGGCGCTCGTACGGCTGCTGCGTGACCTGATGAAGGACCAGGAGATCGGCCACCGGATCGTGCCCATCGCGCCGGACGAGTACCGCACGTTCGGCATGGACTCGATGTTCCCGACGGCGAAGGTGTACTCCCCGCACGGCCAGACCTACGACTCGGTCGATCGCCGCCTGCTGCTGGCCTACAAGGAGTCGAAGCAAGGACAGTTGCTGCACGAGGGCATCAGCGAGGCCGGCGCAATGGGCTCGGCCACCGCGGCGGGGACGGCCTACGCCACGCACGGCGAGCCGATGATCCCGTTCTACATCTTCTACTCGATGTTCGGCTTCCAGCGCACCGGTGACTCGATCTGGGCGTTCGCCGACATGATGGGCCGCGGGTTCCTGATCGGTGCCACCGCTGGCCGTACGACGCTCACCGGGGAGGGACTGCAGCACGCCGACGGTCACTCACCGCTGCTCGCGCTGACCAACCCGGCCGCGGTGCACTACGACCCGGCGTTCGCGTTCGAGCTGCGGCACGTGGTGCGCTCCGGTCTCGAGCGGATGTACGGCAGCACCGAGGAGCACCCGGACGGCGAACCGGTGTTCTTCTACGTCACGGTCTACAACGAGCCGTTCGTGCAACCGGCCGAGCCCGAGGACCTCGACGTGGACGGGCTGCTGCGGGGGTTGTACCTGTACCGCGCGGGCGCACGCGACGGGGACCGGGGCCGTGCCCAGGTGCTCGCCTCCGGGGTCGGCCTGCCGTGGGCTTTGCAGGCGCAGGAGATGCTCGCCGATCGGTACGACGTCGACGTCGACGTCTGGTCGGCGACGTCGTGGAACGAGTTGGCGCGCGAGGCCGTCGACGTGGAGCGTTGGAACCTCAACCACCCCGCCGAAGAGCGGCGCACGCCGTACGTCACGCAGCGCCTGGCCGATGTCGACGGACCGGTCGTGGCCGTCAGCGACTACCAGCGCGCCGTACCCGACCTGATCGCACGCTGGGTCCCCGGTCAGTGGCAGTCGCTCGGCACCGATGGGTTCGGGTTCGCCGACACCCGGCCCGCTGCCCGACGGTTCTTCCAGGTCGACGCGGAGTCGATCGTGGTGACCGTCCTGCGCGAGCTCGCCGCCCGCGGCGAGGTCAAGCCCGAGACGGTGGTCGCCGCCTTTGCGGACCTGCGCATCGACGACCCGATGGCCGTACGGGGTGTGGAGCAAACCGGCGCCGACGCGTAGGCGGCCTGTCCATACCACGTTAGCGCCGGCGTCGAGCAGTTGCGCTCTCGAACGGGGACCCCACACCTCACCCCCGCCGGGCGGCCGACCACGCGAGCAGGTCGTCAGCGGTTTTCGTGTTGACCACCCGGTCGGCCAGTACGCCGTGCGCGACCGCCCGGGCGGCGCCGTACGCCTGGAACTCCAGCTGTCCGGGGGCGTGCGCGTCGGTATCGATGCTGAAGCGGCACTCCGACTCCAGCGCCAGGTCGATCAGCCGACCCGGCGGGTCACGCCGCTCCGGGCGGGAGTTGATCTCCACCGCGGTGTCGAAGCGGGCGCACGCGGCGAAGACCACGTCGGCGTCGAACGCCGACTCCGGCCGCGTCCCCCGGCTGCCCTCGACCAGCCGGCCCGTGCAGTGCCCGAGCACGTCGACACGCGGGTTGGCGACCGCGCGCACCATCCGCCGCGTCATCGCGTCGGCGTCCATGCGCAGCTTGGAGTGCACCGAGGCCACGACGATGTCGAGGCGCTCCAGCAGCCCGGACTCCTGGTCCAGCGAGCCGTCGTCCAGGATGTCGACCTCGATCCCGGTGAGCAGCCGGAACGGCGCCATCCGCTCGTTGAGCTCCGCGACCACGTCGAGCTGACGCAGCAGCCGCTCGGGGGACAGACCGTTGGCAACGGTCAGGCGCGGGGAGTGGTCGGTGAGCACCAGGTAGTCGTGGCCGACGGCGCGGGCGGCGACCGCCATGTGCTCGATCGGGCTGCCGCCGTCGGACCAGTCGGAGTGGCTGTGCAGGTCCCCGCGCAGCGCGGCCCGCAGCTCCTCACCGCCCTCCACCAACGGAGCGCGCGCTTCCTCCTCCAGGCCGGCGAGGTACTCCGGCACCTCCCCTGCCAGCGCCTGCCGCGCCAGCGTGGCCGTCTTGGGGCCAAGGTCGGCCAGCTCAGTGAGCGTGCCTGCCGCGGCCCGCTGAGCCACCTCGTCCGGTCCGACCTCCTCGAGCCGGTCGGCGGCCTTGCGGTACGCCTGCACCCGGCGGGTCAGGTCGCGGCGTCGTTCCAGCAAGTACGCGGTGCGCCGCAGCGCCTCGACGGGGTCCACCGAGTCATCCTCTCAGCGACCGGCCCCGGCCGTGGCGGGCCGGCTCGACCACGGGCCGGTCGGGGTCCGCGGCGAGCTCGGCGACGTCACCGCGTTGCATGAGTCGACGCCACCGCCTCCGGTGATAGGTCGCGCTGGGGGTCGAGTCGACGAAGTCGGTGAGGATCTGCGCCACCTGCGCCGGTCGCTCCTTGTGCGGGAAGTGGCCCGCGCGCGCGACGACGTGTACCTCGACGCCCGGGGCGTATGCCTGCGCCGAGTAGGCGTGGGAGACCGGGATGACGTCGTCGTCGCGGTCCCAGATCACGCACATCGGCATCAACCGGGTCAGGTAGGCCACGGTCGGTCATCGTCACGATCTGACCACGCCAGTCCACCACCGCGCTGGTCACATGGCGTACGGCGAACCGGCTCTGGGCGTCGCACGGCATCCGCCGATAGCTGTCGGCCACCTCGGCCAGGTCGCGGGTGTGGGGCAGCCGCGAGCGCGAAAGTGCCGTCAGGCCCCTGGCGATAAATGGGCGGAACGGGGGGAGGCCCGCCACCGCCTTCTGCTCGAGGGTAGCGTTCGTCCACCCGTTCGCTGCCTCGACAGGGCAGCGAGTTTTCCTTGCAGAGAACGAAAAACGGCCATCGTCGCAGCTCCACCGAAGGGCCCCGGACTAGCCTGACCGCGTGCGCACCCGCAGCCGAGCCGAGCAGGCACGCCGGCTCGAACGCGCCACCGGCCGCCTCACCAAGGCCGCGCTGACGCGGATGGAGCGCGACCTTCCGTGGTTTCGGGGGCTGCGTCCCGAGGACCGGGCATGGATCGGGCTGGTGGCGCAGAACGGCATCTCGATGTTCGCCCGCTGGCTGAGAGCGGCCGAGCACGACGAGCGGGCTCTGGTCACCGACGTCTTCGGCAGCGCCCCCCCGGCGTTGGCCCGCGTGGTCACCTTGCAGCAGACGGTGGAGATGGTGAGGACGACCATCACCGTCGCCGAGCAGGAGCTGCCCACGTTGTACGACGAGGCCGACGCCGGGCCCGTGCACGTCGAGCTGCTGCTGTTCTCCCGGGAGCTGGCGTTTGCCGCGGCAGACGTCTATGCCCGCGCAGCGGAGATGCGCGGCGCCTGGGACGCCCGGCTCGAGGCGCTCGTCGTCGACGCGGTCCTGCGTGGGGAGGCCGACGAGGCGGTGCGGTCACGGGCGTCGGCAGTGGGCTGGCGTGGCGGGGCCGACGTCGCGGTCGTCGTGGGGTGCGCACCCGCCGACGCGACGGGTCCAGGAGAGCACGGCGTCGTCGAACAGGTCCGCCGCACGGCGCGGCAGGCCGGTCTGGACTCCCTGGCCTCGGTGCACGGCGACCGGCTCGTGGTCGTGCTCGGAGGCGTCACCGACCTGGACAAGGCCGCGACCCTGGTCGCCGACTCCTGTGGTGAAGGCCCGGTGGTGGTGGGTCCGGCAGCCGCCGACCTGCTCGGAGCGCAGGAGTCCGCCCGGGCGGCCGTGGCCGGACTGCGGGTGGCGCGTGGCTGGCCACAGGCACCGCGTCCCGTACGCGCCGACGACCTCCTGCCCGAACGCTGCCTGGCCGGCGACGACTCCGCGCGGGTGCGGCTCCTCGCCTCGGTGCACGGACCCCTGGCACAGGAGCCGGTGCTGCTCGACACCGCCGCGTCGTACGTGGAAGCGGGGTGCTCGGTCGAGGCATGCGCGCGGCACCTGTTCGTGCACCCCAACACCGTGCGTTACCGGTTGCGCCGGATCATCGAGCTGACGGCGCTCAACCCCGCCCGACCGCGCGACGCCTATGCCCTGCACGTCGCGGTGACGCTCGGTCGACTGTCGTCCTCCGACACCTGATCGACCCTCATCGGGGTGAGCAACGCGCTCAGGTTGGGGGAATCCTCCAAACTGGCGCCGTCAACTTCGTGCGGTTCGTCGGCAGTCACCACGGCCACGTCTGGGCACGCTGAGGGGGTGCTCGTCATCGCCGCCCCGGGCCAGGGGGCTCAGACCCCCGGCTTCCTCGAGCCGTGGCTTGCCGACCCGGTCCTCGCGGCGAGGCTGGACTGGCTCTCCACGGTTGCCGGCATCGACCTGGCGGCTCACGGCACCACCTCCGATGCCGACACCATCCGCGACACTGCCGTCGCCCAGCCGCTGCTCGTCGGGGCCACGCTCGTCGCGGCGCTCGCTCTCGTACCGCACCCGGGCGGCTCCTTCGGGGCCATCGGCGCCGTCGCAGGCCACAGCGTCGGTGAGATCGCCGCGGCCGCCGGGGTGGGCGTCATCAGCGCCGAGCAGGCCATGGTGCTCGTACGCGAGCGAGGACGCGCCATGGCCGACGCGTCGGCCGTGCGACCGACCTCGATGACCGCAGTGGTCGGTGGCGACCGAGAAGACGTGCTCGCGCGGTTGGAGAAGCACGGCCTGACCGCCGCCAACGACAACGGACCCGGTCAGGTCGTCGCTGCCGGTACGACCGAGCAGCTGGCGGCCCTCGCGCAGGACCCCCCGCCGCGGGCGCGGTTGATCGATCTGCCGGTGGCCGGCGCCTTCCACACCGAACACATGCGTCCAGCCGTCGACGTGCTCGCCCGGCACGCCCGCTCGATCTCGGTTCATGACGCCCGCGCCCGGCTCATCTCCAACCGCGACGGTCAGGTCGTGCACGAGGGCCGCGACGTACTCGCGCGGCTGGTGTCGCAGGTCGCCCAACCGGTCCGGTGGGACCTGTGCATGCGCACCATGCTCGACCTCGGTGCGACCGGGCTACTGGAGATGCCACCCGCCGGCACGCTCACCGGCATCGCCAAGCGGGCGATGAAAGGCGTCGAGACGTTCGCGCTCACCGACCCCGACCAGCTCGACGACGCCCGGGTGTTCCTGGCCCGGCACGCCGACGGCGCCCCTGGCAGCTCTCCGATGCACGCCGGACCGACCTGGCGGCTGCTGGTCTCACCGGCCAAGGGCACCTTCAACGCCGACACCTCCGTCGGCGAGGGTGACGCGTTGGCGGAGGGCCACGAGATCGGGTCAGTGGCGTCCCTGCGCGACCGGGTACCGGTGCAGGCGCCGCACGGTGGGACCATCGTCGAGTGGCTCGTCGAGGACGGCGACCTGGTGTCGCCGGGGCAGCCGCTGCTGCGCCTACATCCCGTGGGAGAGGAAGCATGAGCCGGTTGCAGGCCCCGGCGGTGAGCCGGCACAGCCAGATCATGGGGCTCGGCACCTACCGGCCTCGCACCCGCGTTCCGAACTCCGAACTCGTCGAACGCATCGACTCCTCCGACGAGTGGATCCGCAGCCGGTCGGGCATCATCGAGCGCCGGTGGAGCCAGGCCGACGAGACCGTCGTGATGATGTCCGTGGCCGCCGCACAGGGCGCGCTCGAGGAGGCGGACCTGTCCCCCAACGACGTCGACCTCGTGCTGGTCGCCACGGTGTCGCACCTGATGCAGACACCGTCGGCGGCGGCCCTGGTCGCCCATGAGCTCGGGGCGACACCCGCAGGCGCCATCGACATCTCGGCCGCGTGCGCCGGCTTCTGCTACGGCGTGGGGATGGCCTCGGACCTGGTCCGTACCGGCACCGCGCAGCACGTGCTGGTGATCGGGGTCGAACGGCTCTCCAGCCTGCTCAACCTCGACGACCGGGGCACCGCGTTCATCTTCGCCGACGGGGCGGGTGCGGTCGTGGTGGGACCGTCCGAGACGCCACAGATCGGCCCCACCATCTGGGGCTCGGACGGCGCCCAGGCCGACCTGATCCGCTCCGGGCAAGCGTGGGACGAGGTGTTCGCCGCGGCCGAGCCGGTCTGGCCGGCGCTGGCGATGGAGGGCTCCTCGGTCTACCGCTGGGCGTCGTACGAGATGAGCACGATCGCCGAGCAGACCCTGGAGCGGTCGGGCCTCACCGTGCAGGACCTCGACGTGTTCGTGCCGCACCAGGCCAACATGCGCATCACCGACCTGATGGTGCGGCGCCTCGGTCTGCCCGACCGAGTCAGCGTCGGGCGTGACATCGCCACCCAGGGCAACACCTCGGCCGCCTCGGTTCCGCTGGCCCTTGACCGACTCCGTCAGGATGGGCAGGCGCACCGTGGCGACTTGGCCCTGCTCGTCGCGTTCGGGGCCGGCCTCACGTACGCAGCGCAGGTGGTCACCGTGCCGTGACCAAGCCCTGCCGACGACCCACCGAATGGACGCCCACCGAATGGACGCCCACCGCATGGACGCCCACCGCATGACCCCCCGCACCGCACACCACTTTCGAACTGGAGGGCCCCGTGGCCGCTACCACCGAGCAGATCCGCACCGACCTGGCCGACATCGTCAACGAGGTCGCCGGCGTCCCCGCTGACGACGTGCAGATGGACAAGTCGTTCGTCGACGACCTCGACGTCGATTCCTTGTCGATGGTCGAGGTCGTCGTCGCCGCCGAGGAGAAGTTCGGCGTCACCATCCCCGACGACGAGGTCAAGAACCTCGCGACCGTCGGCGACGCGGTCACCTTCATCGAGAAGAACCAGTCCTGACCCCGACGCCCGCGTCGGCGCCGCGACCCCCCTCATGGACCCAAAGGGTGATCAGCTGATGAGCACGACTCGTGTCGTGGTGACCGGACTCGGCACCACCAACCCGGTCGGCGGCGACGTGCCGAGCACGTGGACGGCCCTACTCGCGGGCCGCTCCGGGGTCACCACGCTGGAGCACCCGTGGGCGGAGCAGCTGCCCGTACGGATCGCGGCGGAGGTAGCGGTCGACCCCGGCGAGGTCCTCGACCGGGTCCGGGCCCGCCGGCTCGACCGGTCTTCCCAGCACGCCGTCGTGGCGGCTACCGAGGCCTGGGCGGACTCCGGGCTCGCCGACGACGCCCCCGACCCCGAGCGGGTGGGGGTGGCGATGGCCTCGGGGATCGGCGGCGTCACCACACTGCTGAGCAACTACGACACGTTGGTGGAGAAGGGCCCGCGGCGGGTCTCGCCGCTGGCCATCCCGATGCTGATGCCCAACGGTCCCGCCGCCTCGGTCGGTCTCATGGTCGGTGCCAAGGCTGGAGTGCACACGCCGGTCTCGGCGTGCGCCTCGGGAAACGAGGCGATCGCGCTCGGCATCGACATGATCCGCCTCGGGCGGGCCGACGTGGTCGTCGTCGGGGGCACCGAGGCCGCCGTGCACGCGTTGCCGATGGCGGCGTTCGCGAACATGAGGGCGCTGTCCAAGCGCAACGACGCCCCCACCCAGGCTTCACGGCCGTGGGACGTCGACCGCGACGGCTTCGTGCTCGGTGAGGGCGCCGGCGCGCTGGTGCTGGAGTCGGAGGAGCACGCCCGCGCCCGCGGCGCGCGCGTCTACGCCGTCGCAGCGGGAGCCGGCATCACCGCCGACTCCCACGACATCGCGCAGCCCGACCCGGGTGGTGCCGGTGCCACCCGGGCCATGGCGCGCGCACTGAGCGAGGCGGATCTCTCCCCTGCCGACGTGCGCCACGTGAACGCCCACGCGACGTCCACGCCGCTCGGCGACGTCGCCGAGGCCACCGCGATCCGCGCCGCGCTGGGTGCCGCCGCCGACGACGTCGTCGTCACCTCGACCAAGTCGATGACCGGCCACCTGCTCGGTGCGGCCGGAGCGCTCGAGTCGATCGCGACCGTGCTCGCCTTGCAGTCGAGGCAGGTGCCCCCGACGATCAACGTCGACACCCCCGACCCGCAGGTGGACCTCGACGTGGCCACCAAAATCCGGGACCTGCCCGCAGGCGACCTGGCGGCGCTCAACAACTCCTTCGGCTTCGGCGGGCACAACGTGGCGATCGCCTTCACCACGGTGCCGGAGCAGCCGGTGAAGGCGCACCGGTGACCGCCACGCACGTGGGTCCTCCCACACCGGTTCCCGCCGCTGCCCAGGTGAGGCCGCCACGCGAGCAGGATCCTCGCCACCCCCGGGCCCGGATGTCGGCACTGCTCGACGAGGGCAGCCTGGAGTTGATCAGTCCCGACGACACGTCCGGGATGCTGGCCGCCGTCGGCCGCATCGACGGCACGACCGTGGTGGCTTTCTGCTCCGACGCCACCGTCATGGGTGGAGCGATGGGCGACGCGGGCTGCCGGGTCGTCGTGGACGCGTACGAACGCGCGATGGCCGACGCAGTGCCGATCATCGGCCTGTGGCACTCCGGCGGTGCGCGGCTCGCCGAGGGCGTGCTCTCACTCGACGCCGTCGGCCGGATCTTCGCGGCCATGACCCGCGCCTCGGGGCGCGTGCCGCAGATCTCCGTCGTCCTCGGCCCGGCCGCGGGCGGTGCGGCCTACGGACCCGCCCTCACCGACGTCGTGGTGCTGGGACCGGCCGGACGCATCTTCGTCACCGGCCCTGACGTCGTGCGGTCGGTCACCGGCGAGGACGTCGACATGCTGCGCCTGGGGGGCCCCGCCCCCCACGGCCGTCGAAGCGGCGTCGTACACGTGCTCACCGACACCGACCAGCAGGCGCTGGACGCCGCCCGCTCGCTGGCGCGCCTGCTGGGCGACCAAGGCGTGCTGGACCTGAGTGCTGTGGACGAACGCGACCTGGCCGCCTCGCTGCCGGCGTCGATGCGCCGCGCGTACGACGTGCACCCGCTGGTGACGGCGTTCCTCGACGAGGGCACCGGGCTGGAGCTGCACGCGCTCTGGGCACCCAACATCACCACGACGCTGGGACGGCTCGGTGGTCGCACCGTCGGGGTCGTCGCCAACAACCCGCTGCGGCTCGGCGGCTGCCTGGACTCGGCATCGGCCGAGAAGGCGGCCAGGTTCGTGCGCACGTGCGACGCCTTCGGCGTGCCGCTCGTCGTCGTCGTCGACGTCCCTGGATACCTCCCCGGTGTCGGGCAGGAGTGGGACGGCGTCGTACGCCGGGGGGCCAAGCTGCTGCACGCCTTCGCTGAGGCCACCGTGCCGCGGGTCACGCTGGTGACTCGCAAGGCGTACGGCGGTGCGTACATCGCCATGAACGGCAAGTCGCTCGGGGCCACCCGGGTGCTCGCCTGGCCAGGAGCTCAGGTGGCCGTGATGGGGGCGGTGGCGGCGATTCGGATCCTGCACCGACGCCGGTTGGCCGAGGTCCCGCCGGACTCGCGGGCACAGGTCGAGGCCGAGCTGGCCGCCGAGCACGAGCAGATCGCTGGCGGGGTCGACCGGGCGGTGGAGATCGGCGTCGTCGACGAGGTGGTGGACCCGGCGCGGACCCGGGTGGCGATCGCGGCGGCGATCGCCGCTGCACCGCCGGGGCGAGCGGCGCACGGCAACATCCCGCTGTAGTACCTCGTGGGTGCCCGCTCCGATGCCGGCTCAGACCACCTGGTGCAGCCAGCGGACGGCGGCCCCGTCGCCGGCGTACCGAAACGGCTCGAGCTCGTCGTCCCACGGTTTGCCGAGCAAGCGATCGATCTCGTCCGCCAGCTCGGTGCCGCCCAGCCTCGAGCGCACGACCGCTGACTTGAGTCGATCCTCGGGGATCATCACGTCACCGAACTGGCCGATCACGGCATGGAAGACCCCGACGCGCGGGGCGTAGGAAAATCTCTCTCCCTCTGAGTCCACGGTGGCTTCCTCGGTGACCTCGAACCGCAGCTGCTCCCACCCGCGCAGGGCGCTGGTCAGACGGGCTGCGGTTCCGCTCGTGCCCGCCCACGAGAGCTCGGCGCGAAAGGTGCCGTACGCCGCCGGCTGCCCTGTCCACGACAACGAGACGGGAACGCCGAGTACGCCGCCGACGGCCCACTCGACGTGCGGGCACAGCGCCGACGGCGCGGAGTGGACGTACAGGACGCCACACGTGGAACTGGTCACCGGCTCCTCCTGCGGGCTCGAGATGCGCCTTCCCCAGCGGCCTCGCGTAGCAGGTGGTGCCGTGCCTGTGTTCCCATTGTGCCCCAACGGTCACACCAGCACCAGCCCGTCTGATCTGGGCGTCCGGGGCGGTCGGGTTGGGGGGAGCCGGTGCCATCACGGGGGTCCGTGGTCTGGTGGGGGTGGCAGGCTGAGCGAACAGCGGATATCAAGCTGAGGAGGAGCCGGTGGCACTGGACGTCTTGGAGACCAGCGACGGGCGGCGGTTCGAGCTGTGGGAGGACGGCGAGCTGGCCGGATACGCCGACACCGTGACCGCCGACGGGGTGGTGGCCGTCCCGCACACCGAGGTCGAGCCGGCCCGCACCGGTCGGGGGCTCGCCGGCGAGCTCGTGCGCGTCCTGCTCGACACGACCCGGTCCCGCGGGCAGCAGGTGCTCCCGCAGTGCCCCTACGTCTCGGCGTGGATCCGGCGCCACCCTGATTACGTCGACCTGGTGCCGCCCGACCGGCGCCGGGAGTACGGGCTGCCGCAGACCTGAGGTCGGCTCAGCGCCGGGCGTCGCCGTCGCGGGGGACGGCTTGCACCGGAGCGGGGAGGACCGGCTCAGCCGCCCGCACCGGCTGCTCCGACTGCTCCGTGGCCGACAGCGTCTCGGTCGGGACCGGTAGCCCGACCAGCTCCTCCTCGGCCTTCAACAGCGCCGTCGGTGGCGCACCCTGTCCCGTTGCCCAGGCCCCGATCACCACGGCCGCCCAGGCGATGGCGAGCCCAGCGACGTCGTCGAGCAGGTAGTGCCAGCCGAAGTACACGGTCGCGAGCGTGGTGAGGATCAGGTACACCAGGGTGGCCGCCCGGATCAGCACCGGAAGCCCGGCGCGGACCGCGAACAGCAGTGCCGTCGCCACGACGGAGACGTGCAGCGAGGCGAAGCCGGCGATGCCGTGCAACGCATCGGTGCCCGAGGGGTCGGCCAGCACCACCAGGCGAGCCCGTTCCAGGCTCTCCTGCAACGACGAGACGCTGGTGGCGGGTAGATCGGCGACCAGGTCCCGGTCGGCGTAGACCGGTCCGACCGAGGGCAGCAGGTAGTAGCTCACGGCGCCGAGCGTCCAGTTGACACACAGGGCGGTGACGTACCAGAAGCCGCGGTGCACGTTGCGGCTCCACACGAGTGCTGCGGCAAGCGTGAGGGGCACGAAGAACAGGTACGACACGTAGACAGCGCTGAGGACGTGCGCGGCCACACCCGTGCCCAGCAGGTCGTGCAGCACGGCCGCCGGCTCGTGCCCCAGCATCAGCGCCCGGTCGATCGTGTGCAGGGACGGGTCCACGAGCGTTCCCCGCACGAACGGGAGTTGGTCCTTCAGGTTGCGGTACGCGACGTACGACACGTAGAAGCACCCGAGTCCGAGGCCGACCAGCCCGAGCCGCTCCGATGTCCAGCGCTGCCGGGCGATGCCGGCACCTGCCCGCAAGAGCCCCTTCTCGCGGCGCGCCGCGACGGCACGGGGCAAGATGTCGGCCAGGAAGAACAAGACCATGATCAGCGGCAACCGCACCCACGAGGGTCCGGCCACTCCGTCGGGGTCGCGGATCGGACGGTCCAGCAGCACCGATCCCACCAGCGCAAGACCGCCTGTCAGGACCGCGATCGCGACAGCGACGAGGTAGGGGCGGCGGACCATCGTGTCAGGTTACAACCACCAGCGGGTCACCCCGTGTTCAGCCAGGGCGCGCTGCTACCCCCCGACGGGTCACCTGTTACCCGAGCCGGTGCGGTGCACCGATGCCCTCCCCCCGACCCGTGCACACGCCACGTCGGACGATGCCCGGCCCTGGGGAGGCGCGACCTGCTGACCGGATGCGACCGCCCGACTTGCTGGCGCCAGCGCGTGACAAACCGGGCGACATCGGTGGCGTGCTGCGGGAGGGTGAGGCGTGACCGACCTGCGACCTGCCGGCCTCCTGCGCGACGTACGGCCGGCGCGACGCGACGGCGCATGAGCGTGCCGCGCGCGGTCGGCGTCCGACTACCGTACGAGCGCGTGCCCGCACCCGTACGCGCCTGGGTCGACCGGGCCCTGGGCTCGCCGGTACAGGCAGCGACCACCCAGATGGGCGGCATGTCGCCGGGCTGCGCGGCACGGCTCGTTGCGGCGGACGGCACGCGGGCGTTCTGCAAGGCAGTCGGTCCCGAGCTCAACCCCGACACCTGCGCGATCTTTCGGCACGAGCTGGCGGTGCTCGACCGGCTACCGCAGGTGGCGTACCGCCCGCGGGTGCTGGCCGCGTACGACGACGGAGCCTGGGTCGGCCTGCTCCTCGAGGATGTCGACGGCGTGCATCCCGACCTCGATGACGCCGCAACCCTGACCGCGGTGGCGGCGACGGTCTCCACTCAGGCGGCCGAGCTCACTCCGGCACCAGCCGGACTCGACGTACCGGCCCTCACCCAGGTGGCGCGGCGCTGGGCCGGCTCGTGGGAGCTGCTCTGCACGGACCCGGCGCCGCTCCCGACCTGGGCCCGCCGCGACGTACGCCGGCTGGCGGAGCGCGTGGCAGACGTCTCAGACCTGACCGGGGGCGACACCTTGTGCCACGTCGACCTGCGCAACGACAACCTGCTGGTGCGACCCGACGGAGCGGTGGTGGTGCTCGACTGGGGGATGGCGCGTCTCGGACCGGCGTGGTTCGACCTGTTCGTCCTGGCGCTGGAGCATGCCGAGCAGCCGCAGGTCGACCGGTGGCTCACCGACCAGCCGTTCACGCGGAACGTACCGCCAGCAACCATGACAACGCTGCTGCTGGCGCTCGGCGGTCACCTGCTGCGGCAGAGCACGCTGCCCGCCGCGCCGGGCCTGCCGACGATGCCGGCCTTCCGACACAGTGAGGGCACCCGTTTTCTGACCGGCGCTCGGCGCCGGCTCGACCAGGAAGGCCACGCATGAGCGCACGCATCCGCACCCTGACCGTCGACTGCCGCGACTGGCGGCCGCTGGTGGCGTTCTGGGCCGAGGCGGCAGGACTCGCCGAGGACCCGGACAACCCCAACTCCCCCGACGACGACGAGGGCATGCTCGTCACACCCGCCGGCATGAACGTGTTGTTCCTGCCGGTGCCCGAGGCGAAGACGGTCAAGAACCGGCTGCACCTGGATCTGGCACCCACCGACCGCAGTCGTGACGAGGAGGTCGAGCGGCTGACCGCTCTTGGCGCCAGCCTGGTTGCCGACCACCGACGCGACGACGGCACAGGGTGGGTGACGCTGGCCGATCCCGAGGGCAACGAGTTCTGCGTCGAGCGCAGCGACGCCGAACGGGACGCCGCCGGCTCCTGAACGATTTGGGGCGCTGGGTGCCCGCTGATACGGTGGGTCTTCGTGTCCGCGCGGCCTTGACGCGCTGTAATCCCCCGTTCTGTCCCTCCCCAACCGATGCAACGAGGCCTGCCACGTGGCGAACATCAAGTCCCAGATCAAGCGCAACCTGCAGAACGAGCGTGCACACCAGCGCAACAAGTCGGTCAAGTCCGCGGTGAAGACCTCGATCCGCCGCTTCCGCGAGGCCGTCGAGTCCGGTGACGCCGAGCAGGCGCGGACCCTGGCACGCACGGCCACCCGCAAGCTCGACCAGGCCGCCTCGGCCGGGGTCATCCACAAGAACCAGGCCGCCAACCGCAAGTCGGCGATCGCGAAGCAGGCCGCCTCGCTCTGAGGCCGTCGCCTCGCAGGTGTGCCGCTCACCGGCCGTGGGCGTCGGTCACGGCCAGCACCATGCGTTCCATCGCGTGGTCGGGGTCGCCGGCGCCCCCCTTCACCTCCAGGTCGGCCCTGGCGACGGCGTGGATCGCGGCGCCAATGCCCTCTGGTGTCCACCCGCGCAGCAGGCCGCGCATCGCCTTGAGCCGGAACGGCGGCGCCCCGACGTGGCGGGCGAGGTCACCCTCGGACAGGTTGCGCGGTGCCGAACCCAACCGCCCCAAGGAACGAAGACCCGAGGCGAACGCACTGGTGATGAGCACGGGCGCCACGGAGTTGCCCATCGCCCAGCGCAGCTGCTCGAGCGCCTCGGTGCGGCGCCCGGCGATGGCTGCGTCCGCGATGTCGAAGCCCTTGACCTCGGCTCGACCGTCGAAGTACCGGCGGGCGAGCTCCACGGTGAGCCGCTGCGGCGCGAAGTCGCTCACCAGCTGCTCGGCTGCCCCGGCCAGCGCGCGCAGGTCGGTACCCACGGCCTCGACCAGGAAGGCTGCGGCGTCGTCCGCGATGCTGCCGCCGTGCTGTCGCACCTCAGCCGCGACGAACGCCGGCAGCTTCCACGGCTTGGGCGCCTCACCGCGTACCTCGTGCACCACAGGCAGCACGCGCAACCTGTCCAGCAGCGCCTTGCCCTTCTGGCCGCCGCTGTGGACGAGGACCAGCGCGGTGTCGGGAGAGGGCGACTGGGCGTAGTCGAGCAGCACCGGGTGCATCGGATCGGGCAGGTCCTCGAGTGACCGGAGCACGACCACGGTGGCGGTCCCGAACAGCGATGGGCTCGTCAGCTCGGCCAGGCCACCGGCGGTCAGCGTGTCGGCGAGCACCGTGGTCGTGTCCGCATCGGGATGTTCGCGTCGGACGTCGAGCAGGGCCTGCGCCGCGGCACGTTCGGAGAGGAACTCCGCAGGACCGGTGACGAGCGTTATCCCGCCGAGCACGGTGGGGGGTGCCGCAGCCATGTCACCAGCATGGCAGTGCCCGGTGACGGGGGGTCGCGAGCGGTTCCCCCGGTCCCCACCGGCCCCGTGTCGGGAAGACTCGGCGGCGACTCGGTATCCTCTGGCCTCGTGCGCAACCGTACGTACGGCCTCGCCGTCGCGATGGCCGCAGGCATGGCGATCGCGGCCATCCTGGTGGCCACGGTCTATGACCTGCCGTTGCGTGACCCCGACGACGTGGCGGGGCCGACGTACCTGCGGCTGCCAGGGATCCTCGCACTCTGCTTCCTCACCGACGTGCTGCCGCGTGCGGTCCACCGGACCGGTGCCTGCGGCGGACTGGGCCGGGCCCTCAGCACGGTCGTACGCGAGCGGTGGGACCGTCCTCGGGTGCAGCTGGTCGCCATCGGCCTAGGCAGCTGGTACGTCACCTACGTCGCCTTCCGCAACCTCAAGAGCCTGCTGCCGTTGGTCCGGCACGACCTGTGGGACTCGACGTTCGCCGACATCGACACGGCGCTGATGCTCGGGCACGACCCGGCGAGTTTGTTGCACCAGTTGCTGGGGCGGGGGATCGCCGCTGAGGTGATGTCGGTGGTCTACATCGGCTGGCTCGTCTTCATCCCGGTCAGCCTGGCCGCGGCGCTGGTGTGGACCCGAGACGTGCGCCGGGGCATGTGGTACATCACCGCGGTCGGTGTGGACTGGGTCCTCGGTATCGCCTTGTACTACCTGTTCCCCACCATCGGACCGGTCTACGCCGAACCGGGTGTCTTCGCAGGTCTCGCGGAGACGCCGTCGTCCCAGCTCGCGGCCATGATGCTGCAGGAGCGCGCGGACGTGATCGCCGACCCCTTCGGCACCCATGCGGTGCAGAACATCGCCGCCTTCGCCTCCCTGCACGTGGCGATCACCGTGACCGCGGTGCTCATCGCACAGCGGACGGGCGTGGTGGCGTGGGTCCGCCGGGCGCTGTGGGCGTTCCTCAGCCTGACCGTGCTCGCCACCATCTACCTCGGCTGGCACTACCTCCTCGACGCGTTCGGAGGCTTCGTCGTGGGGGCCGTGGCGATGTACGTGGGCGCGGTCGCGACCGGCAGCACCGAACGGGCGCGGCAGCGGCGCAGCGTCGTCGAGGACAAGCCGCTGGTGTCTCAGTCCGGCCGCTGAGCGGGCCGCAGTGGCGCCATCAGCTGCCAGATGCGTTGCGCGGTCCACAGCTTCAGAGCCAGTTGCGCCACGGCGATCGCCAGCGCCGGCAACAGCGCGTCGACACCGGCGACGACCACCACGGGGACGGTGTTGACCACCTTGGCGACCGGCGACCAGTTGAGCTGCCATACCAACCGGTCGACGCGGTCGAAGTAGTTGTAGCTACGCAGCGGCCAGTGCAAGAAGGCCAACGACGCCAGGCAGTCCACCACCATGAACTGCAGCAGGAACACCGCGACGGCGGGCCACAGCTCCGGTCTCAGCACGATCAGTCCACTGGCGAGGACCGCGCAGCTCGCCCGGTCGCCGACGACGTCGAAGACCGCCCCGGCCCTCGTCTCCTGATCGAGCCGGCGGGCCAGCCATCCGTCGACGGCGTCCCCGAGCCAGTACACGGCGTACGCGGTGATCAGCAGCGTGGCGCTGTGCTGGGCCAACGCGGCGGCGCCCACGACGACCGCGGCGCCCGTGCGCCCGGTGGTGATGGCGTTCGGCCAGGACAGGAATCTGCCCGACCCCGTGAGGGCGGTGTCCCCGGCAGCCGCAGTCGCAGTCGCAGTCGCTCGGGCCATGTCGGCCAGCATGGCAGGCGTGGGTCGATCCCGTACGAACGTCACCGGCTATGCACCGCGATGGTCTCGTCGCGGACCACCACCGCCACGTCTCCCTCGGCGTCGGTGCGGTGCACCTCGGCTCCGAGCGCGGTCAGCGCCTCGAGCGTGGTGGCCGCGGGGTGGCCGTAGTCGTTGTCCGCGCCCACGCTGACGATTGCCAGCTCAGGGTCAGCGGCGGCAAGGAACCCGGCGTCCTGGAAGCGGCTGCCGTGGTGCGGCACCTTGAGGACGTCGACCTCGAGCGGGGTGCCGGCGGCGCCCGCCGCGGTCAGCAGGCGCTGCTGGCCCGGCGGTTCGAGGTCACCCCCGAGCAGCAGCGAGAGCCCGCGCGACTCGACCATGAGCACGATGCTCGCGTCGTTTGCTGCCGATCCCTCCCCGTCGGAGCCGACCATGCCGCTGACCGCGGGAGCCGCCAGCGGCGAGAGGACCTGCCACCGCAGGTCGCCCACCGCACCCTGCTCCCCCGGCACCACCCGACGGACGGGGACACCGGCGGCGCCGGCCACCCGGGCTACCTCTCGTACCTGCTCGACCGGCTCGTCGAGCAACGTGATCTCCACGGCCCCGACGGCACGGCCGTCGAGCACGCCGGCCAGCCCGCCGACGTGGTCGTCGTGGTCATGGGTGAGCACCACGAGCGCGACCCGTTCGATCCCTAGCCGGTCCAGGCACCGGTCGATCAGCTCGGGGTCGGGCCCGGTGTCGACGACGACGGCGGAGTCGTCCCCGGCGGCGAGCACCAGACCGTCGCCCTGGCCCACGTCGCAGGCCACGAGCAGCCAGCCCTCCGGTGGCCAGCCGGGCGCCACCGGTCGCCATACGTACGCCGCGGTCACCGCCGCGAGACCCAGCACCCACCACCGGCGGGACAGGACGAAGGGCGCCACCACGACCTGCAGCAGGCACATCGCCGTCAGGGTCGCCAGCGCGAGCGGCGAGGTGGCCCACTCGACCGCCGCGCCGGGGAGCGCGGCCCCGGTGTGCGCCACCTGGACGATCCACCAGGCGCACACTCCGGCACACCACCCCACCAGGTGCGCGGGCAGCGACCAGGCGAGCGCGACCACGCCGCCCACTAATCCCAGCACAGTGGTCGGACCGATCGCCGGAGCTGCGGCCAGGTTGGCAACGACGGCGACCAGCGAGACCTGCCCCGAGATCGCCGCGATGATCGGCGTGCACACCACCTGCGCGGCGAGCGGGACAGCCACCGCCTCGGCGAGCGGGTCCGGCAGCCACCGGCTGAGGGCGTGGCGCCAGGTGGGAGCCAGCAGCAGGATGCCCCCGGTGGCGGTGGTGGACAGGGCGAAGCCCACCGACCTGCTCAGCCAGGGGTCGACCAGTACGAGCAGCAGCACCGACCACGCCAGCGCCCGGACGCCACGCCGCCGTCCACCCGCACCCAGGCCGGCGACGGCGACGAGCCCCATCGCGGCGGCGCGGAGCACGCTCGGCTCGGGGCGGGCGATCAGCACGAAGCCGACGGCGCCCACCACGACCACCACCATCTGCCCGTAGGCGCTGATCCCGAGCCGGCGGCCGACCAGCAGCAACGAGCCGACTACCAGCGTGAGGTTGGTACCCGACACCGCCAGCAGATGGGTGAGGCCCGTGGTCCGGAAGTCGTCCTGCGTGGCCGGCGACAGCCCGCCGTCGTCTCCGTCGACGAGGGCGGGAACGAGTGCCTTCGCCTCACCGGGCGCCCACCCGACCCCCTCGCGCACCGCCTCCCGCAGCCGCCCCGAGGCGCGCCACCACCACGGCGGGTGGTCGTGCTCGGCGACCACCCGCTCGACGGTGAGCACGGCGGCCCGGTCGGGGGAGTCGCTCGGCGCGAGCCGACCGACCACCTCCATCGTCGAGCCGAGATCGACCGACATCTGATCGGGGTCGGCGAAGACCACCACTGGGGTACGCGTGCGGGTGGTCCGGCCGCGGGCCACCACCTCGGTGAGCGTCGCGTCGAGCACCACCAGGTCTGCGAACCGTCCGGTGACGAGCCGCGGGTCACTAGTGGTGCGCAGCTGCACCGTCGCGATGGCCCGCTCGTCGGCGAGGTCTGGGACCGGGCCCCATCCGTTGGCCACCACGCGGACCGCAGCCACACAGGCCGCGGCGGCCACGACCAGTGTCACGGCCCCCAGCCGGCGCCGACCTCGCGACAGCGCGACCAGGCCCCCGACGGCAGACACCGCGCCCGTCCCCAATGACCAGGACACGGGCAGCCCGAGGCAGACCCCGCACGTGGCCCAGGCCGCCAGCGCCGGCGCGGCCACGCGGAGGTCTGGCCGGTCGTCGTCGACTGGTCGACCTGCCGCCCGGTGCGGGCGCAGGGCCGTCGGCGGTGCCTCAGCCGGGAGCGCCCGACCGCTCACACGGTCACCAGGTCACGCAGGTCGGCCAGCGTGACGTCGCCGATCCCGTCCACCTCGAGCAACTCGTCGACGGTGCTGAAGGCGCCGTGCTCGGCCCGCCAGTCCAGGATCGACTGGGCCGTCACCGGACCGATGCCGGGGAGCAGATCGAGCTGCTCCATGGTCGCGGTGTTGAGGTCGACCAACGGGGCCGTGCCGGCGGTCGGCGTGGACGCGGGGGCTGGGCCGGTCGCTGGGCCGGTCAGCGCGGGCAGCCCGACGAGGACCTGTTCGCCGTCGACCAGCGGCCGGGCCAGGTTGAGGGCCGCGGTGTCGACACCAGGGCGCACTCCCCCGGCGGCGGCCAGCGCATCGGCCACCCGCGAACCGAGGGGCAACGTGACGATTCCGGGCCGTCGTACTTTGCCGGCCACGTCCACCACCACCTCGCCGACCACCTCGCCAGCAGGAGGCGGTGAGGACCCGAGCCCGGTGGGGCTGCTCGGGAGCCCCGTGGTGAGCGCGGAGCTGGGCTGCCCGGTCGGCACCGCCTGGAGCGGTGGCGATCCGGTGGGTACCCCGATGACCGGCGCGTCGGCGACCGGCGCTGGGCGCGGCCGGGCCCCGTCGAGCCACCACAAGGCGGTGACGACGGCGATGAGGCCCACCAACCCGAGCACAGCGACGTGGGCGGTGCCGAGCGGGTACGTACCCCTCGGGGCGCGGTCGAGCAGCGCACCGGCCGATCGCTGGTGCCACGGCAGCGACCTGGCTGCGTGCCGACCCCTGGCTGCGAACGCAGCCTCGTCGTGGTCTGGCCGCCGTGCCGGCTGCTCCGCCTCGCCGGGGCGGGCGGTGACGAGGTGGACTTCCTGGCCACCCACCGCTTCGCCGGGTGCCGCGGACGCCGTCGGGTCTGCGGCGGTGGACGCGGCGAGCTGCTCGTCCAGCAGCCGAAGCCGACGCGTCGAGGCCTCACGCTCGACGCGCTGCCGACGCTGTGACGCCCTGCTTCCTGTCCCGCGTACCACCGACTGAAGGTAGGCGCCCGCACTCCTGCCCCGCGACGGGCCGGGATCCGGGTGTGGACAACCGACCCCGCCACCCGCTCACTGCCTTGTCGGCACCAGCCGCGGCGCGATCACGACGGCGACCAGTCCTGGCCCCACGTGCGCGCCGAGCACCCCGCCCACCTCGCTGATCTCGATCTCCTCCACGTCGAGGAGCTCGAGCAGACGCTCGGCCACCCCATCGGCGCGCTCGTGGCTGGCGAGGTGCTGCACCGCCACCTCCACCGGCGAACCGGTGGACTCCGCGGCCTCGACCGCCAGCTCGACCAGACGCTGCAGGGCACGGGTGGCCGTGCGCGCCTTGTCCAGCGGCACCACCGTGCCCTCGGAGAGCGTGAGCAGCGGCTTGACCGCGAGCACCGAGCCGAGCAGCGCCTGGGCGGCACCGATGCGTCCACCGCGGCGAAGGTGCTCGAGGGTGTCGACGTAGAACACGGCGCGCGTCGCCGCGGCGCGGGCCTTAGCGGCCGCGGCGGCTGCGGCCGCGTCGAGTCCCCGCTCCACCGCGTCGGCGGCGGCGAGCACCGCGAACCCGGTGCCCATGCCCAGCTGACCGGTGTCGACGGTGATGACCGGCACCGGCGAGCGCCGCGCAGCCAGCTCGGCCGACTCGTACGTCCCGGAGAGCTGGCTCGACAGGTGCACCGAGACCACGGAGGTGGCACCCGCGGCAGCGGCCCGCCGGTACGTCTCGAGCACGAGCGCGGGGCTGGGCCTCGACGTGCTCACCCGCTTGCTTCCTCGCAGCGCCTCGGTGACGGTACCGGCGCTCGCGCCGGGCTCCTCGTCGAGGGTGCGGTCACCCACCACCACCTGGAGAGGGACGACGACGATGCCGCGGGCCTCGACCACCTCCGGGGCCAGCGACGCCGTCGAGTCGGTGACCACCACGGTGCGGGACATGGCGCACATCCCACCACGCCTTGCCGCGGGCACCGGGTTCGACCGGCATGCTGGTGTCCCTGCAGGTGCTGTCCTGGGCGGGGAACGCGTCCGGCTGGCCGAGATGGGCTGCCGCTCAGCGCAGTGGGACGAAGCGGTACGACCCGTGGCGGGTCACGTGGACACCGCTGGACCCGTCCGCGGTGACACGCAGCATCGTGCCGCGGACCGGGATGACCATGTGAGCGCCCGGACGCAACTGGTCGACCAGCGCCTGCGGCAACTTGCGGGCCCCCGCCGACACCAGGATGCGGTCGTACGGTCCCTCCTCCCGCCAGCCCAGCACACCCTCGCGTGCGGGCACCAGCCGGGCCCACGGCACCGGGTAGCGGGCGACGTTCTCGGCACCCCACGCCGCCAGCTCCGGCTCGAGCTCGACGCCGATGACGACGCCGTCGGGTCCGGTGAGCCGGGCGAGCAGAACGGTGGTCCAACCAGAACCGGCTCCCACGTCCAGTACCCGGTGCCCGGGGCACACGTCGAGCAGTCGCAGCATCGCCACCACGGTCCGCGGCTGGGAGTTCGTCTGGCCCTTGCCGATGGGCAGCGGGCGATCCTTGTCGACGTAGGGCCGTTGCTGCTCGGGCAGGAAGTCGGCCCTCGCCACCGTGGTCATCGCCTGGGCCACCGGGTCCTCGGTGAGCGACATCTCGACATCTCACCACGTGGCCGTCCACCCGCGCAGCGTGGACCTTGTTGGCCGGAAGGCCGAGGCTCAGAGCACCACGTTGACCAGCGTGGGGGCACGGACGACGACGGTGCGGATCGGTCGGCCGTCGACGGCCCGCTGAACCGCGCTGTCGGCCAGGGCCAGCTCGCGCAGCGTCGGCTCGTCGATGTCGGGGGTGACCTCCAGGCGGGCCCGCACCTTGCCCTGCACCTGGACCACACACGTCACCGAATCCTGCACCAGCAGGGCCGGGTCCACCTGCGGCCACCCGGCCAGGGCGACCGTTGGCTGGTGACCCAGCTGCTCCCACATGTCCTCGGCAACGTACGGGGCGACCAGGCTCAGCAGCACCGCGACGACCTCGGCGGCCTCGCGTACGGCCGGGTCGGCGCCCCCGGAACCGGAGTCGATGGCCTTGCGGGTGGCGTTGACCAGCTCCATCACCCGGGCCACGACCACGTTGAAGCGGTACGCCTCGATCAGCCCGGTCACCTCGTGCACGGTGCGGTGCACCACCCGTCGCAGCGCGACGTCTCCCTGCGCCGGGTCGCTGCCCGGTTCACTCGTCACGTCGTGGGCGACGCGCCAGGCCCGCTGCAGGAACTTCGAGGCGCCGGTCGGCGACAGGTCGGCCCAGTCGACGTCGTCCTCGGGTGGCCCGGCGAACACGATCGTCAGCCGCACAGCGTCGACGCCGTGCAGGTCGATCTGCTGGCCCAGGTCGACCCCGTTGCCCAGCGACTTGCTCATCGCCTTGCCCTGGTTGATGACCTGACCCTGGTTCAGCAAGGCGCAGAACGGCTCGGTGAAGTCGACCATGCCCATGTCATGCAGCACCTTGGTGAAGAACCGGCTGTACAGCAGGTGCAGGATCGCGTGCTCTACCCCTCCGACGTACTGGTGGGCCGGCAGCCAGCGGCGCACCGCGGCCGGGTCGAACGGCCCGTCGGACAAGTGCGGGGAGCAGTAGCGCAGGTAGTACCACGAGGAGTCGACGAAGGTGTCCATCGTGTCGGTGTCGCGACGCGCGGCGCCGCCGCAGGTCGGACAGGTGGTCTGTACCCACTCGGTCGCCGCTGCCAGCGGTGATGTCCCCTTCGGGGCTAGATCCGTGCCCGACAGATAGGGCAGCTCCACCGGCAGCTGGTCGTCGGGCACGGGCACCTCCCCGCACGAGTCGCAGTGCACGATCGGGATCGGGGCGCCCCAGTACCGCTGGCGGCTCAGCAGCCAGTCCCGCAAGCGGTACGTCACCGCGCCGCGCCCGGTGCCCTCGGCCTCCAGCGAGGCCACCATCGCTGCGACACCCTCGGCCGTCCCGGTTGTCCCCGCCAGAGCCGGTGAGTTGACGTAGTCACCGTCCCCGGTCGTGGCGATCCCGCTGATGGCGGGATCCTCCTGGCCGGTGTCGACCACCCGGCGTACCGGCAGGTCGAAGGTGCGGGCGAAGTCCAGGTCGCGCTGGTCGTGGGCAGGCACGGCCATCACCGCGCCGGTGCCGTACTCGGCCAGCACGTAGTCGGCGACCCAGACCGGCATGCGCTCGCCGCTGGCGGGGTTGACCGCGTGCACCCCCAGCGGGACGCCGGTCTTGGGCCGGTCGGTGGCCTGGCGCTCGATCTCGCTCGCCTGCCGGGTCCGCTCCCGGTAGGCCTCGAACGGCTCCCGCTGCGCTGGCGCGCACAGCTGGTCGGCCAGCGGGGCATCGGGCGCCACCACGAAGAAGGTGGCGCCGTACAACGTGTCGGGCCGGGTGGTGAAGACGGTGACCTTCTCGTCCAGACCCTCGACGGCGAAGTCGACGTAGGCACCCTCCGACCGGCCGATCCAGTTGCGCTGCATGGTCAGCACCCGCTCGGGCCAGCGACCGCGCAGCCCTTCCATGTCGTCCAGCAGCCGCTCGGCGTAGTCGGTGATGCGGAAGAACCACTGGGTCAGGTCGCGCTTGGTGACCTGCGAGCCACAGCGGTCGCACAACCCGTTGACGACCTGCTCGTTGGCCAGCACGGTCTGGTCGACCGGGCACCAGTTGACCGGGGAGGACTTGCGGTACGCCAGGCCCCGCTCGGCGAAGCGCAGGAACAGCCACTGGGTCCAGCGGTAGTACTCCGGGTCGGAGGTGTGCAGCCGGCGGGTCCAGTCGAAGCTGACGGCGTAGCGGCGGATGGATTCCGCCTGGGTCTCGATGTTGGCGTAGGTCCAGACGGCCGGGTTCTCGCCGCGGCGGATCGCGGCGTTCTCGGCCGGCAGCCCGAAGGAGTCCCAGCCGATCGGGTTCAGCACGTCGTACCCGCACTGGAACCAGTAGCGGGCCAAGAAGTCGTGCACCGCGAACGTCTCACCGTGGCCCATGTGCAGGTCGCCGGAGGGGTACGGGAACATCGTCAGCGCGTAGCGGCGCTCGCGTCCGGGGCTCGCATCGTCGTCGGTCGCGGTGTCGTCAGGAGCGGTGTCGTCAGAAGCGGTGTCGTCAGAAGCGGTGAACGGCTGCAGCCGCTCCCAGACCGGACGCCACTTGTCCTGCACGGCCGCGACGTCGTAGCCGACGCGCTCGCGGGGCGGCTGCTGGTCGACGCTCATGGTCTGTCTCCTGCTCGGTGACTTCGTGGCGGCTCCTGGCATGAAAAAACCCCCCGGGGACACGAGGGGTGGCCGCGCTGACGGGTCGCTTGTCAGCGCGGCTCGGCAAGGAGCAGGGTGATGGCCACGGGCCTAGATTAGCGCACCTGGTCCCGGACGGCAGAGGGGTTTCAGTGGCCGGTGGGCCGGTCGCCTGGCGGCGGTTCCTCGATCACGATCGGCCGCAGCCGCGCCCACAGGACGAAGATGGCGGAGGCGACCAGCAGGCCGAGGCCCGTCCACAGGTTGAGGTTGACGTCGTTGGCCCGTTCGTCGCGGGCCTGGGCGCCGCTGAACAACCCCATCGCGAGCAGGATCAGCCCGAAGATGCCCAGGAGCGACCCGATGATCACCCGGATGTCGAAGACGCCCGCCGTACGCGGCTGGTCACCGTGGGAATCGCGGCCGGTGCCTGCGGTCTGGCTCATGGTCTGCTCCTGACAGTCAGGCAAAGAGGAAGTTGAGGGCTATGACGAGCACCAAAGCAACGCCGGCCAGCTTCGTCGGCGTCTGGTACCACGGGTAGGAGCCGTGGTCGGCCTCGCGGAGTGACTCCTTCGGCGTGAGCGAGTAGACGAGGCCGCGTAGCTCGGACTCCTTGCGAGCCGGAGTGAACAACGTGACCACGACGCTGACAAGGATGTCCACGGCGAAAGCGACTCCGGCGGCGACGAAGCTCGCGCCCTGGCCGGACAGCGGGATGATGCCCACGCTCGCGGCCCCGAACGCGTCCTCGCTGAGGAAAGCGACCGCGATCGCCGCCAGCGTGCCGGAGACGAGCCCGACCCAGCCGGCCGTGGCCGACATCCGCTTCCAGAACATGCCGAGGATGAACGTGGCGAACAGCGGCGCGTTGAAGAAACCGAACAGCGTCTGCAGGTAGTTCATGATGTTGTCGTACTGGCCTGCGAAGTACGAGGTGCCCACGGCGATGACGGTCGCGCCCACCGTCGCCGCGCGGCCGACGGCCGTGTAGTAGTTGTCGGGCCGGTCCTTGACCACGTACTGCTGCCACAGGTCGTAGCTGAAGACGGTGTTGAACGCCGAGATGTTGGCCGCCATGCCGGCCATGAAGGCAGCCATCAGGCCGGTGATGGCGATCCCGAGCATGCCGCTGGGTAGCAGGTCCCGGATCAGCAGCAGCAACGAGTCGTTGTAGTCGACACCGGTGTCGGTCGCCCCACCCTTCAACGCCTGGGTCTCGGCGACCGAGATGGCGGCAATCATGCCCGGGATGACGACAATGAACGGCACGAACATCTTCGGGAACGCGCCGATGATGGGCGCGCTACGGGCGGCGTTCATGCCCTTGGAAGCCATCGCACGCTGGACCTCGACGAAGTTGGTCGTCCAGTAGCCGAACGACAGCACGAAGCCCAGACCGAGGACGATGCCGAGGACCGACAGGATCGGGCTGTCGATGCCGGTGAGCCCGGTGGCGGGCCACGAGCTCAGCTGCTCGGCATTTCCCGAGTCGGCGACCCTCTCCTTCAGACCACCCCAACCACCGACGTTGTGCAGCCCGATCAGCGTGAGCGGCGCCAGGGCGGCCACGATCACGAAGAACTGCAGGACCTCGTTGTAGATCGCCGCCGACAGGCCGCCGAGCGTGGTGTAGGCGAGGACGACGGTGGCCGCGGCGATCGTCGAGACCCACAACGGCCAGCCAAGCAGCGCATTGACGATGCTGGCCAGCAGGAACAGGTTGATGCCGGCGATCAGCACCTGGGCGATGGCGAAGCTGAGCGCGTTGACCAGGTGCGCGCCGGTGCCGAAGCGTCGGCGCATGAACTCCGGCACGCTGCGCACCTTGGAGCCGTAGTAGAACGGCATCATCACCACGCCGAGGAACAGCATGGCGGGCACTGCACCGACCCAGAAGTAGTGCATGGTCGGCAGACCGAACTCCGCACCGTTGGCGGACATGCCCATGATCTCGACGGCGCCGAGGTTGGCGGAGATGAACGCCAGGCCGGTCACCCACGCCGGCAGGCTGCGCCCAGACAGGAAGAAGTCGAGGCTGGTCGAGACTTGGCGGCGGGCGATGACCCCGATGCCGAGGACGAACGCGAAGTAGATCCCGACCAGGGTGTAGTCGACGAAGCCGGCGTCGAGCCGGAACGTTTCGTCAGCGGCCAGCAGCACGTGCCACCTCCGGAAGGGCGACGCCCACGGGGTGTGAGCGGCGACACGCTACTCCCTGGAGCCACTGGCGCACCATGACCGACGCGCCGGGTCGTTTGCGAGTGACGTCAGGACCGACACGCCTGCGGTGCACGTGGGTGGAGCTGAGGGGACTCGAACCCCTGACCCCTTCCATGCCATGGAAGTGCGCTACCAGCTGCGCCACAGCCCCGGACGCCGTCGTCTGGTGACCCGAACGGCGCGCACAGCATAGCCGTCCGCCCACGCCGGCCGAACGCGACCGGCCTCAGGCGTCGTCGGCGCTGGGCGCTGAGTCGGCCGGTCCGCTCGGGGTGACCTCATGGCTGACTCCGGCATCCCACTGTGGCGTAGCGCCGGCGTTCCAGTCGGTGAGGCGCCAGTGCCCAGGGCGCGAGACCCTCTCGTGCAGCACCGCCCACCGGCAGTTCTCGAACCCACCGAACCTCCCCCACACCGACTGCGGCAGCTCGAGCCAGGCGCAGATGCCCACCCGCATCGCGCCCCCGTGCGAGACCACGACGCTGACCTCGTGCTCGGCCGTGGCCGCGGCGACGTCGGCGAGCGCGGCGGCGAACCGGCTGGCCGCCTCCACCAGCGTCTCGCTGTCACCGAACCGGGCCTCTTCGCCGCGCTGCCAGGCCGCCATCTGCTCGGGGAAGGCCGCGAACGTCTCCGCCGTCGTCAGGCCCTGGCGGGCCCCCACATCGAACTCCCGGAGCCGGTCGTCGCACGTCACCGTCAGGCCGGTCAGCTCGGCGAGCACCGAGGCGGTGTCGCGGGCGCGCCGCAGGTCGCTCGAGACGATCCTGGCGGGGGCGTACCGCGCGACCCAGGGGGCGACCTGTCGGGCCTGCGCGCGGCCGGTGTCGTCGAGGTCTACGTCGGCCTGACCCTGGGCCAGGCCGCGCGCGTTCCACTCGGTGCGACCGTGCCGCCACACCAGCAGCCGGCGGCTCACTCTCCGGCACGCGGCGCAGGAACCGCGGGCTCGTCGGTGGGCAGGGGCACCAGCGGGCAGTCCCGCCACAGGCGCTCGAGGGAGTAGAACTCCCGCTCCTCCTCACGCTGCACGTGGACGACGATGTCGGCGTAGTCCAGGAGCACCCAGCGCCCCTCCGACTGGCCCTCCCGGCGTACGGGGCGAGCGCCGAGGGTGAGCAGCCGCTCCTCCACGGCGTCGACGACGGCACGCACCTGACGGTCGTTGGCTGCGGAGCACACCACGAAGACGTCGGTGATCACCAGCTGCTCGGAGACGTCGAAGGCGACCACGTCGCGGGCCAGCTTGTCGGCCGCCGCCTCCGCGGCGGCGCGGGTGAGCGTGAGGGCGCGGTCGGTGGCGGTCATGGGTTCCCTCGATCGGTGGTGTGGCGGTAGAGCGCGTGTTTGGCGATGTACTGCACGACCCCGTCCGGTACGAGGTACCAGACCGGCTCACCCTGAGCGACCCGCTCGCGGCAGTCGGTGGAGGAGATCGCGAGCGCGGGGATCTCGACGATCGTCACCCGGTCACGCGGCAACCCGTCCAGCGTGGTGTCGTCGATGCGGTGTCCCGGCCGCGTGCAGCCGACGAACTCGGCGAGCTCGAAGACGTCGTCGTGCTGCCGCCAGGTCAGGATCTGCGCGAGGGCGTCGGCGCCGGTGATGAAGTACAACGCGGTGTCGGGGTACTGGCGGTGCAGCTCGGTGAGGGTGTCGACGGTGTACGTGGGGCCGCCCCGTTCCACGTCGACCCGGCTGACCGAGAAGCGCGGGTTGGAGGCGGTGGCTATCACCGTCATGAGGTAGCGGTCCTCGGCCGGGGAGACGACGCGGTCGGTCTTCTGCCACGGCTCACCGGTCGGCACGAAGACGACCTCGTCCAGGTCGAACCACGCCTGCACCTCGCTGGCGGCGACCAGGTGGCCGTGATGGATGGGGTCAAACGTGCCACCCATGACCCCGAGACGACGTCGGCCGTCACGCGGCTCGTCGCCCGGGCGCCGCAGGGCGCTGGGTCGGCTCACGAGCGGCCGCTCAGGTGTGGTCCCGGCCCTTGCCGAAGCTGAGCATGCCCAGCAGGAGCGCCAGCAGAGCCAACAGCGCCAACAGCCCGACCGCCCACGCAGGGATCGGCAGCTCGCGCGTCTCCTCGGCAGCCGAGACGGTCGACGTGGCCAGGGAGGCCAAGGACAGCAGGGCGCTCATGCCGGGCATCTTAGTGGCCGCTGCGCTCAGCGGACATGGCCGTCACCGGTGACCACGTAGGTGGTGGTGGTCAGCTCGGGCAGGCCCATCGGGCCCCGGGCGTGCAGCTTCTGCGTCGAGGGAGTCGACACACGCTCGGCCGCCGGGTCTTGGCGTTGAGCACGATCGCCAGCGCCTGGTCGAGGTCGGCGTCCGCGACTCGACGTCGGCGGCATTGGCGACGAGCACCTCCGCGGCGCGGTCCTCGAGCGCGGCGGCCATCGCCTGCAGCGCGGCGTCCTCGAGGCTCAAGGCGCCAGCGTAGGCCCGCCTCAGAAGGGGACCGGCCGGGGTGTGCGCGAGCCGAGCCGCGGTCCGCCCGACGCCCGTCGGCCGCCGGACGTACGGGCCAGGCGCACGGACTGCTCGAGGACCTCCAGCCCCACCACCTGCCACCGCGGGAGGTCGGCGCTGGCCCGGTGCTCGTCCCACACCCGCATCGCCATCGCGGCCGCGTCCAACATCTCGGGTGCCTCGTCCCAGTACGTGATCTCGGCCCGGGAGCCGGCGTAACGCAGCGAGTGGAGGAACCCGTGCTGGACCGCCAGTCGGCTCAGCGCCCCCTGCACCTCGGCGGGAGGGACCGGCTGACCCGCCACGGTCACCGTGACGTGCCACAGACGTGTCTCGCTCACCCGGACCCCTCGTCGACCCCTTGGGGTCAGTGTGGACGACCACGCGCCCACGTGGGTGGGGTTCGGCGAAGGCGTGGACGGCTGGGCCCTGCTCGGCACTCAGCGCAGCAGCACCAGGTCGTCGCGGTGCACCAGCTCGCGCTCGTATCCCGGCCCCTCCTCGCGGGCGAGGTCGGTGGTGCTGCGGCCGAGCAGCCGGGGAAGCTCGGTGGAGTCGTAGTTGACCAGGCCCCGGGCCACCGCGTCGCCTTGCTCGTCTACCAGGTCGACCGGGTCACCGGCACTGAAGGTGCCCCGCACCCGGACCACGCCGGCGGGCAGCAGGGACGCTCGCCGGTGCACCACCGCGCGAACCGCTCCGGGATCGAGGGTGAGGGAGCCCATCGCCTGGGTGGCGTGCGCGAGCCACAGCAACCGGGTCGGCCGCCGCCGACCCGTCGGGTGGAAGAGGGTGCCGGGTCCAGGCTGCTGTCCACTCCGAGGCGCCAGGGCCTCGGGTGCCCGTTCTGCGCTCGTCAGCACCACCGCGATCCCCGCCCCGGTGGCGATCCGCGCCGACTCCAGCTTGGTGACCATGCCGCCGGTGCCGAGTCCGGTCGCACTGGGACGGCCTACGTCGACCGCGACCAGGTCGGGCTCACCGTGCACCTCGCGCAGCAGCCGACTTCCGGGCAGGCGCGGGTTGCCGTCGTACAAGCCGTCCACGTCCGAGAGCAGCACGAGCAGGTCGGCGTGGACGAGGTGGGCGACGAGGGCGGCGAGGCGGTCGTTGTCGCCGAAGCGGATCTCAGTGGTCGCGACCGTGTCGTTCTCGTTCACCACGGGTACGGCTCCGAGCTCGAGCAGTCGGGCGAAGGTGCGGTACGCGTTGCGGTAGTGCCCTCGGCGGGTCACGTCGTCGACGGTGAGCAGCACCTGCCCGACCGGGTAGCCGCGCCGGCGCAAGCCTTCGCTCCAACGGCTCACCAGTAGCCCCTGGCCCGCCGAGGCGGCGGCCTGCTGGGTGGCGAGGTCACGAGGACGGCGACGGAGTCCGAGCGGCTCCAGCCCGGCCGCGATCGCGCCCGAGCTCACCAGCACCACCTCGTCGCCGCGGTCACGCGCGTCGGCGATGGCGGCCACCAGGGCGTCGACGCGGGCCTCGTCCAGGCCGATCCCGCCGCCGTGTGTGCCGGTCAAGGAGGAGGAGCCGACCTTGATCACGACCCTGCGGGTGCCCACCACGCGCACTCCGCTCGTTCGTGACCCTGATCGCCGCCTGCACCGAGCCTACCGGCGGGGGCGTCACCCCATGCGCCTGCGCCTGCGTCTGTGACGCAGACGCAGGCGCAAGACGCGACTCCACCGTGGTCGTCCGATAGCCATCCGCGCGAGTGGCGGTCTAGCGTCGCCCAGGTGGAACGAGACGAGGTCTTCTCCCTGGTGGCCCAGGAGCGGCGGCGTGCCGCCGACATGTTCGAGGCGCTGGACGACAAGCAGTGGCGCGTGCCCAGCTTGTGTGGCGACTGGACGGTGCGCGACATCGCGGGCCACCTGGTGATGCCCTTCCTGGTGGGGATGCGCTCGCTGCTGTGGGGCCTGGCGCTCAACCGCGGCGACTTCGACCGCTTCTCCTCGCGGACCTCGCGCCAGATCGCCGCCCGTCCCCCGGCCGAGCTGGTCCAGCTGCTGAAGGCCAACGCCGAGCACCGCTTCACCCCACCGGGGCTTGGCCCCGAGGCGCCGCTGACCGATGCCTGCGTGCACGCACGCGACGTCGCCCGACCACTCGGCCTCCCGGACAGCGCACCGCTGGCGACGTGGCGGGTCGTGCTGGACTTCGTGACGTCACCGGCTGCGCGTCGCTTCGTGCCTCGCGACCGCCTCGCCGGGCTGAGGTTGACCGCCACCGACCAGGACTGGAGCGGCGGGGGAGGCGAACTGGTCGAGGGCGCCAGCGAAGCGGTGGCCCTCGCCTGCCTCGGCCGTGACGTGGTGCTGCCCGAGCTGTCCGGTGACGGCGTCGCCGTACTGGCGCATCGGCTCGGCTGACCTCAGCGCCCCTCCAGCCGCGGGTCCTGGCCGCGCCGGGTCATCAGCGTCTCGCCGCCCGCCTGCACCTGGGGGTCGAAGTCGAAGACGACCGCGTCCTCCTGCGGCCCGATGAGTACGCCGTCACCCACCTGGGCTCCCAGCTCGAGCAACCGCTCCTCCACCCCGAGGCGCGCGAGCCGGTCGGCGAGGAACCCGACGGCCTCGTCGTTGCCGAAGTCGGTCTGGCGCACCCAGCGTTCGGGTTTCTCCCCGCGCACCTCCCACAGCTCGCCGACCCGGCGTACGTCGAAGTCGGGTCCCTGCACGGCTGGGGGCCGGATCACCAGGCGTTGCGGCTCGTCGGCCGGCCGGGCGGCACGACTGGCCGCCACTACCTCGGCCATCGCGTACGTCAGCTCGCGCAGGCCCTCGTGGCTCGCCGCGGACACCGGGATCACCCGCCAGCCGTGATTGGCCTCGATGTCGGCGCGGACGAGGTCGACGAGGTCACGGGCGTCGGGGACGTCGAGCTTGTTGAGCGCGACCAGCCGTGGCCGGTCCGCGAGCCCGCCATGGAGCTCGAGCTCGCGTTCGATCACCGCGAGGTCGCTGGCCGGGTCGCGACCCGGCTCCGGCGTCGCGCAGTCGATCACGTGCACGAGCGCTGCGCAACGCTCGACGTGGCGCAGGAAGTCGTGGCCGAGGCCACGGCCCTCGCTGGCGCCTTCGATCAGCCCGGGGACATCGGCGACGGTGAAGGTCGTACCGCCCGCGGTGACCACACCCAGGTTGGGCACCAAGGTGGTGAACGGGTAGTCGGCGATCTTTGGCCTGGCCCGCGAGATCGCCGCGATCAGGGAGGACTTGCCCGCGCTCGGGAACCCGACGAGGCCGACGTCGGCCACGACCTTGAGCTCCAGCCAGATCGTGACGGCGTCGCCAGGCTCGCCGAGGAGCGCGAAGCCGGGTGCCTTGCGCTTGGCCGAGGCCAGTGCGGCGTTGCCCAGCCCACCGCGGCCACCCGCGGCGACCACCATCTCGGTGCCGGCACCCACCAGGTCGGCGAGCACTCGCCCGCGCTCGTCGCGTACGACGGTGCCGTCGGGCACGGCAAGGACGAGCGAGGAGCCGTGGGCGCCGTTGCGGTGTCCGCCGCTGCCGTGGCCGCCGTTCTCGGCCCGCCGGTGCGGCTCGTGGTAGTAGTCGAGGAGTGTGGTCACGTCGGCGTCCACCCGCAGTACGACGTCACCGCCGTGTCCACCGTTGCCACCGTCTGGGCCGCCGAGCGGCTTGAACTTCTCGCGGTGGACCGAGGCGACGCCGTTGCCCCCGCGGCCGGCCGAGACCTGCAGGGTCACCCGGTCGAGGAAGGTGGGCACGGCCATGGCGGCTCCTGGGGGCGTAAAGGGAGAAGGGGTGGACCGCCGCAGCGGTCCACCCCTCGTCGAAGGCGGCTCAGGCGGAGCCGGTCACTCCCCGGCGGCAGGCACGATGCTGATCACCCGACGACCGCGGCGCTGGCCGAACTCCACGGCTCCGCCGACCAAGGCGAACAGTGTGTCGTCGCTTCCGCGCCCGACCCCGTCGCCGGGGTGGAAGTGGGTGCCGCGCTGGCGGACGATGATCTCACCGGCGTTGACGACCTGACCGCCGAAGCGCTTGACGCCGAGTCTTTGTGCGTTGGAGTCGCGGCCGTTCCTGGTGGACGCCGCGCCCTTCTTGTGTGCCATGTCCTGGCTCCCTCGCTCGGTGTTGCGCGCTGTTGCGGCGGCTACCGTCAGGCGGTGGTGATGTCGGTGACCTTGACCTGGGTGTACTTCTGCCGGTGCCCCTGACGCCTGCGGTACCCAGTCTTGTTCTTGAACTTCAAGATGGTGATCTTGGGGCCCTTGGTGGCGCCGAGCACCTCCACGTTGACCGACACACCGGCCAGCGTGGCGGCATCGCTGGTCACCGACTCCCCGTCGACCACCAGCACCGCGGGCAGCCGTACGGACTCGCCGACCGCCGTCGCGACCTTGTCGATCTCGATGACGTCGCCGACAGCCACCTTCTGCTGGCGGCCGCCACTGCGCACGATCGCGTACACCGGGGACTCACTCTCGTTTCGTGTCGTGTCCATCGGTGAGCGGGACCGCCGCACCTACGGCATTACTGGCCCGGGTCGGGTCCGGCTGCTGCGACGGAAACTGCTGCTGCGGGCTGCGCACCGGATGGGCGCGCCAACGGTCAAGTCTACGGACCCCGCCGCTGAGTGGTCAAAACGGGTCCGTACGGCTGACGTCCGCAGAGTTGTCAGCGTCTGCGGTTGCTATAGCGACCGCATCTGCTGACACCTTCGGCGTGGAGCGGGGGGCCCGACGCGCGCGCTTGGGTTTGGGGTCGGGTACCGCTCCCTGCTCCTCAGGCGCGGGCACGGAGCTCTCGGCGGCGGTCGCCAACACCGCCGGCTCGGGGGTCGGGGCAGGATCCACCGCCGTCGGGTCGGGACCGGCCGGCGTCGGCTCAGCGGAGTCGGCGGCGACCCCCTTCGGCTCCGGGGGGCGGGGACGCGCACGCGGGCGCGGCTCGGTCGCCCCCTCGGGAGTCGCGGCCGACGTGCCCGTGTCGGTGGCGTCGGCCCGCGCCCGACCCCGGCCACGGCCTCGACCGCGGCCGCCACTCTCGGTGGTGTCACGCTCCCGGGGGGAACCGTCCTCGTCGGAGGGCGCCGACTCCGCTACCGGCTCGTCGAGCACATGGAACCCACGGCCCTGGCAGCACGTACACGGCTCGCTGAACGCCTCCAGCAGGCCGGTGCCGATCCGCTTGCGGGTCATCTGGACGAGGCCGAGCGAGGTCACCTCGGCCACCTGGTGCCGGGTGCGGTCGCGACCGAGGCACTCCACCAGGCGCCGCAGGACGAGGTCCCGGTTGTCCTCGAGCACCATGTCGATGAAGTCGATGACGATGATGCCGCCGATGTCGCGCAGGCGGAGCTGACGCACGAACTCCTCGGCGGCCTCGAGGTTGTTCTTGGTGACGGTCTCCTCGAGGTTGCCGCCCGAGCCGGTGAACTTGCCGGTGTTGACGTCTACCACGGTCATCGCCTCGGTACGGTCGATGACCAGCGAGCCGCCCGAGGGCAGCCACACCTTGCGGTCGGTGCCCTTGGCGATCTGCTCGTCGACCCGGTACGCCGCGAAGACGTCCTGGTCCTTGTCCCACCGCTGCAGCCGCTCACCGAGGTCGGGCGCAACGTGGTCGACGTAGGACTGCACGTCCTCCCAGGCATCCTCGCCCTGCACGGTCAGACCCTTGAAGTCCTCGTTGTACAGGTCGCGGACGACCTTGATCATCAGATCGGGCTCGGCGTAGAGAAGCTTGGGTCCTTGACCGGTTGCCTTGCCGGAGATGTCGTCCCACCGCGCGGTCAGGGCGGCGACGTCTCGGGTGAGCTGCTCCTCGGTGACACCTTCGGCGGCGGTGCGTACGATGACACCCGCCTCACCAGGCACGATGTCCTTGAGCAGCGCCTTGAGCCGGTTGCGCTCGGTGTCGGGCAGCTTGCGCGAGATGCCGCTGGTGTGGCCACCGGGTACGTACACCAAGAAGCGCCCCGGCAGGCTCACCTGGCTGGTCAGCCGGGCACCCTTGTTGCCGACCGGGTCCTTGGTGACCTGCACGAGCACCGACTGCCCCGAGCTGAGAACCTCCTCGATGCGGCGCGGCTTGCCCTCACCGCTCAGCGCCTTCCAGTCGACCTCGCCGGCGTACAGGACGGCGTTGCGGCCCTTGCCGATGTCGACGAACGCGGCCTCCATGCTCGGCAGCACGTTCTGGACGCGGCCGAGGAAGACGTTGCCGATCATCGAGGTCTGCGAGCCGCGAGCGACGTAGTGCTCGACGAGTACATCGTCCTCGAGCACCGCGATCTGGGTGAGGTCGCCTCGGCGACGTACGACCATCTCGCGCTCGACCGACTCGCGGCGGGCCAAGAACTCGGCCTCGCTGACGATCGGCGCACGGCGGCGGCCGGCCTCGCGACCCTCGCGACGCCGCTGCTTCTTGGCCTCGAGCCGGGTGGACCCGTGGACCGAGGTGATCTCGTCCTCGGCAGCCTTGCGCTCCCGGACCCGGACGATCGTGTTGGCCGGGTCGTCCTCGGACGGAAGCGGCTCCTCGCCGCGGCGGCGACGGCGGCGGCGGCGGCGAGAGCTGGGGGACGTCCCGTCACCGGGGGTGGACTCCTCACCGTCCACGGCTGTCGAGGCGTCGTCCCCGTGCGTGCCGACCGCCGCCGTCTCGGCGCTGGCGTCGGAGGTCTGCTCGTCGGTGGTGGCGCCGCCGTCGCTCCCGGACTTGCGGCGACGACGCCCTCCGCGGCGGCGGCGACGGCGTGACCCACCGTCGCCGGCACCGTCGCCGTCGCCGTCGCCAGGACCGTCGCCGGACTCTGCCGGGTCACCGTCTGCGGTGTCCCTGGTGCCGGCGGGGTGGCCGTCGGCGGCGGCGCTGTCGGCGGTGTCGGCGGTGTCGGCGCGGTCGTCGGTGACGGGGCGGTCGGCGCCCGCGCTGAGCACGGCGGCGAGGGCGGTGTCGTCGGCCCCTGAGCTGGTCGCCGGCTCGCCAGCGGGGCGGCTCGCGGCCCGTCGCCGGGTGCGAGCCAGTGCGGCGTCTGGCGCCTGGAACACCGGGGCGCTGATGGCAGGCGTCGCGGTCGCGGCGCGGGTGGCGTCGTCCGCCGTCGGGTCCTCGGCGGCAACCGACGCCGAGCCGGTGCCGGTGCCGTCCGTCGTGGCGTCGGCCTCCTCGCCGGTGTCATCGCCTGGGTCGTTCTCAACGTCGAGGGGCGACGTGTCGGGCCCTGTGGTGGTGCTGGTGGCCGATGCCGCTGCCGGCGGCGCAGGCGGTGCCCCCGGGGCTGGCGACGCCGTGGATGCGGCGGAGAAGGTGGCGACCGGTGGACCCGCCGGGCGGCCCGCCGCACGGCGGCGCCGGGTCGCGGTGCCCGTGCTCGCGGCCACGGGAGCGCCATTCGCCGGAGCCGACCCGGCGCCCGTCGGCGCTGCGTCAGGACCGGTGACCGTACCGGTGTCGCTGGTGCGGTCGGGGTCGGGGTCGGCCGAGTTCTGGTCGGCCGGGTTGTCGGCCGGGTTGTCGGCCGGGTTGTTGTCGTCGAGCATGTGCGCTCCTCCGCCCCCGGGCGCAAGCGCCGCGCAGGGGCCGTTCGGTGCCTGCTCCGGCTAGCCGGCGCAGGCTCAAGCCTGGTGTCGCGCGCCCTGCAGGTCGCGGGGCGGGCCGCGACGCCGCCCTCCGATGTGCCGACGGGCGGCCCCGCGCCCACCGCGGTCGACACCGAGGAGGATCACTCCTACGGCGTGTCGCGGTCTGCTGCGAACGGGTCGCCCACCGTGCCGGTCACCAGATCGAGCGGGCCCTGCGACACCCGCCGCTGAATGGGCGGCGACGGGGTCAAGAGCCCGGCGACCTCGCGGAGTCCGGCGAGGACGTCGTCGGGTCGTACGGACGGCGTGCCGTGTCGTACGACCAGGTCCAGTATCGCACACACCCGGTCGTCCTCCTGCTCGCTCGAGACCGGGGCGGTGCCGCACTGCAGCGAGACGACGGCCTCCCGCGAGTCGAACCGGCGCAGCCCACGCTTGGTCATGCGTTCGACCTCGACCGTCTCGGCGGCCAGGAACCGGGCCACGGCCGCCGCGGCAACGGTCGGATCGACATCCGGCAGCCGCAGCGTCCATTCACTCGCCTCGAGCCGGTCGGCGAGCGAGCCGCGTACGACCTCGACGACGCCCACGACGTCAAGGCCCTCCGGGAGCGCGGCGTCCAGGTCGGTCCGTACGCGGTCTGGGTCACAGGTCCTGGTGAGCGCGATCTCGAGGTACTCCGCCTCGCTGGCGCTGCCGGTGGGCGCCGCCCCGGCGTACGAGATGCGCGGGTGCGGGCTGTAGCCGGAGGAGAAGGCCACGGGTACCCCCGCCCGACGGATCGCACGCTCAAAGGCACGGGCGAAGTCGCGGTGGCTGGTGAACCGGAGCCGACCACGCTTGGCGTAGCGCACCCGGAGTCGCTGCACGACGGGCAGCTGGGGGTTGGGGACCTCCTGAGGCGGCACGACGTACCAGCCTAGTGAGGCGCGGAGCCCATGGGTTCGACGTGGGAGGTGCCGCCCGTGGCTGCCAGGACCGCGGCCGTACGCGCCCAGGCGTCGGCGTGCGCGGCTTCGCCCGGGTCGTCGAGGACATCGAGCCAGACCGGAAGGTTCGACCCACGCATCTGCATCCGACCCAGCGGGCGCGGGATGAACCACACGTGGAAGTGGGCTCCCCCGTCGCCCCACCGATGCAGATGGACCCGGCCGACGTCGCCGCTCGCCAGCACCGCACGTTCGACCCGCGCCAGGACCGGGCCGAAGGAGGACGTCAGGTCGTCGGGGAGGTCGGCGAAGGAGTCGTAATGGGCGCGGCTCTCCAGGATGACGACACCCGTCAGGGGCTGGCCGTTGGCGGCGGAGAGTCGCCAGGAGTCGTCGGTCCACAGGTACGTGTCGTCGGCCCGATCACAGGCCCCGCACCCAGCCGGGTCCTCGCCCCAGCGGTCAGGCTCGGGGACCACCGGTGCCTCGAGCGGCTTGACGTGCAGGTTGCGGTCGAAGGGAAAGGTGGGTTCCTCGAGGACCGCGAGTACGCGCGGGTGCGGCTGGTTGGTCGACATCGAGCCATCATGTCTCGTCCGTGGCCTGCCCCTACCCCGGCCAGTTGTCAGGCTCGGGCGAGGAGCTCGCCGGAAGTGATCGACATCCAGCCGTCCGGGTCGCTCGCCCACACCCGCCACCTGTCGGCGACGGCCTGATTGCGGTCCGGGGTGGACAGCCCGAGCTCGACCGCACGCACGGCGTACGCGGAGGAGACGACCCGCTCGGCCCACGAGCCACCCCACCACTCGCGGTCCTCGGGGCTCGCGAAGCACCACGCCGACGCCGACGCGGCCGTCTCGGTGAAGCCGGCCTGGCGGGCCCAGGTGAGCAGGTGCCGGCCGGCGCTGGGGTCGACGCCGTCGTGCTCGGCCACGGCGAGGAGGACCTCGAGCCACTCCGGTGTCATGTCGGGGTGCGCGGCAGCGGTTCGGTAGTCGACCTCGCGTACCGCCACCAGGCCGCCGGGGCGGCAGACCCGGCGCATCTCGACCAGCGCAGCCACCGGGTCGGCCAGGTGCTGCAGCACCTGGTGAGCGTGGACCACGTCGAAGGTGTCATCGGGGAAGGCCAGCGCCATCGCGTCACCGAGCCCGAGTTCGACGTCGACCCGGGCGTCCTTGACCGCGATCTTGGCCTGCTCGAGCACCTCGGGGCTCGCGTCGATCCCGACGACTCGCCCGGGCGCCACGATCGTGGCGAGGTCGACTGTGATGGTGCCGGGGCCGCAGCCGACGTCGAGCAGGGCGTCACCGGGACCGAGGTACGGCAGAAGGTACGCCGCGGAGTTCTCCGCCGTGCGCCAGCGGTGCACCCGCAGCACCGACTCGGAGTGCCCGTGAGCGTACGGCGCCTCGGCGGTATCCGGCTCGATCGGCATGACCCCGACCGTACGGTTGCCCCCGGCGTCTCGCGCGGCGGGGTGCAGGAGATAGCAGCCCCAAGTCTGCTCGGTCTGCAGCGGTAGTCAGGTCGAGCCGCACGGCCGGCGGACGAGCAGCGGGTGGTCGGTACCGAAGCCTTGCCGCTCATACAGCGGCACCGACCGCGGCGACGGGCTGAGGACCAGCCGAGCGAACCCGTGCTGGTCGGCGTACGCCGTGGCCGCCCGTACCAGCCGGGTGCCGGTGCCCTGCCCGCGGTACGCCGCCAACACGAAGGCGTTGGCCACGTACCCCCACTTCGGCATCGGCCGACCCAGCCTCGGCATGCGGGTGAACACCAGCAGGTTGAGCATTCCCGCCGCCGTACCGCCGACCTCGGCCAGCCAGGTGAGCCGCTGGTCGCGCTCGCGGGCGTACCAGGCGGTGAAGGCCTCCTCGTACGACGTGTCGTCGACGTCGCCGTCCTGCTCGTACGTCCACGCCGCCCGCAGCCGTACCAGCGTCGGCAGATCCGCGTCGCCGGCCAGCCGCACGGTGGCTGACACGGGTTCAGACGACCGACAACGGCAGGTGCCGCCCGGTGGGGCCGACCTGGATCTCGGTGCCCATCTGCGGGCACACCCCACAGTCGAAGCAGGCCGCCCAGCGGCAGTCGTCGACCTCGACCGCGCCCTCGGGCTCGAGCGCGTCCTGCCAGTCCTCCCACAACCAGTCACGGTCCAGGCCGGAGTCGAGGTGGTCCCAGGGCAGCACCTCGGCGTAGTCGCGCTCGCGGGTGGTGTACCAGGCGACGTCGACCGGCTGGCCGGTCAGGGCCCGGTTGGCGGCGCCCATCCAGCGCTCGTAGCTGAAGTGCTCGCTCCACCCGTCGAACCGGCCGCCGTCCCGCCAGACCTCCTCGATGACCCGTCCGACCCGACGGTCCCCGCGACTGAGCAGCCCTTCGACGATGCCAGGTTTGCCGTCGTGGTAGCGAAAGCCGATGGCGCGGGCGTACTTCTTGTCACTGCGCACCGCCTCGCGCAGCTTGGCCAGGCGTTCGTCGGTGGTGTCGGCGTCGAGCTGGGGCGCCCACTGGAACGGGGTGTGCGGCTTGGGCACGAAGCCGCCGATGCTCACCGTGCAGCGGATGTCGCCCCGGCCGGACACCTCGCGGCCGGTGGCGATGACCCGCTTGGCGAGGTCGGCGATTTGCAGCACGTCCTCGTCGGTCTCGGTGGGCAGCCCGCACATGAAGTACAGCTTCACCTGACGCCAGCCGTTCGAGTACGCCGCGGCGACGGTCTCGATGAGGTCGTCCTCGCTCACCATCTTGTTGATCACCTTGCGCAGCCGGGCGCTGCCGCCCTCGGGCGCGAACGTCAGCCCGGAGCGGCGGCCGTTGCGGCTGAACTCGTTGGCCAGCGTGATGTTGAACGCGTCGACGCGGGTGCTGGGCAGCGACAGCGAGGTGTTGGTCCCCTCGTACCGGTCGCCGAGGCCCTTGGCGACCTCGGCGATCTCGGAGTGGTCCGCGCTGGACAGGCTGAGCAGCCCCACCTCCTCGAAGCCGGAGTTCTCCAGGCCGGTGGCGACCATGTCGCCGATCGTGGTGATCGAGCGCTCCCGCACGGGTCGGGTGATCATGCCGGCCTGGCAGAAGCGGCAGCCGCGGGTACAGCCGCGGAAGATCTCCACCGAGTAACGCTCGTGGACGGTCTCGGCGAGTGGCACCAGCGGCTTGCTGGGGTACGGCCACGCGTCGAGGTCCATCAGCGTGTGCTTGCCGACCCGCCACGGCACACCCGGCCGGTTGGGCGCGACCCGCTGGATGCGTCCGTCGGTGAGGTATGTGACGTCGTAGAACCGGGGCACGTAGACGCCGCCGGATCGGGCGAGGCGCATCAGCAGCTCGTCGCGCCCACCGGGGCTGCCTTGGTTCTTCCAGTCCCGCACGACGGCACTGATCGCGAGCACGACCTCCTCGCCGTCGCCGAGGACGGCGGCGTCGACGAAGTCGGCCACCGGCTCGGGGTTGAACGCGGCGTGCCCGCCGGCGATGACGACCGGGTGGGTGTCGTCACGGTCGGCGGCATGCAGCGGGACTCCGGCGAGGTCGAGCGCGGTGAGCATGTTGGTGTAGCCGAGCTCGGTGGAGAAGCTCACGCCCAGCAGGTCGAACGCCCCCACCGGCCGGTGGGCGTCGACGGTGAACTGCGGGATGCCGTGCTCGCGCATCACCGCCTCCATGTCGGGGAAGACCGCGTACGTCCGCTCGGCAAGGATCCAGTCCTGCTCGTTGAGGATCTCGTAGAGGATCTGCACGCCCTGGTTGGGCAGACCCACTTCGTACGCGTCGGGGTACATGAGCGCCCAGCGCACCATCGGCTCGGCGGCATCCCAGTCCTTGCTCGACGCGTTGAGCTCCCCGCCGACGTACTGGATCGGCTTGCTGACTCGCGGCAGCAGCGGCTCCAGCCGGGGGAACACGGACGGCACAGGCATCGCGGTGGGCTCCGGTACGTCGGGGGTCGACCCAGCGTACGCGCGGAGCCGGCGCGGGCCGGTGCGCGCGCTGCCGCGACCGGGCGCGCCGCTGTGTCACTCAGCCAGGTTGAGGGTTGCTCAGCCCGGCTTCGAAGCCGGGGTAAGCAACCCGATACCACGTTAACGTGGTATCGGCAGGCCGCCCTCGCCCCGCCCGGTTCACCAGCGGGAGCGGGTGCGCCGCGACCGGACCACGACACCGAGGCCGAGCGACCGCTCGGCCCGCAGGTGGACGTTGAGAAGCAGTCCGACCGCCATCAGCGAGGCGAACATCGACGTCCCGCCGTACGACACGAGCGGCAACGGCACCCCGGTCACCGGCATGATGCCCAGGCACATGCCGATGTTCTGGAACGCCTGGAACCCGAACCAGCAGGCCACCCCGACCGCGGCGAGGCGGCCGAAGACGTCGGGTGCGCGCCGGGCGATCAGCAGCGCCCGCCACAGCAGGACCGCGAACAACGCGATGACCACGCCGGCGCCCACCAAGCCGAGCTCCTCGCCGGCCACGGTGAACACGAAGTCCGTGTGCTGCTCGGGCACGAAGCCCGACTGGGTCTGCGAGCCGTGGAACAGCCCCTGGCCGAGCAGGCCGCCGTTGCCGATCGCGATGCGTGCCTGGATGGTGTTGTAGCCGGCTCCCCGCGGGTCGAGCGACGGGTCGGTGAACGCGCGGAACCGGTCGAGCTGGTACGACGCCAGCAGACCCGACACGATGGCCAGTGCGACGATCCCTACCGCTGCGGCCACCAGGCCGACCAACCAGCGCCGCGGCGCACCCGACAGCGCGACCACCCCGAAAACGATCGCCGCGAGCACCATCAGCGTGCCGAGGTCCGGCTGGGCCAGCACCAGCAGCGCGGGCACGGCCGCGATGCCGAGCACCGGGAGCATGTCCACGTCGGCCGGGCGGGTACGCCGGGCGACCTCGAGCCGCTCGGCGAGCACCAGCGCCATGCCGACGATCATCCCGAGCTTGGCCAGCTCGGCCGGCTGTACCGACATGCCACCGATCAGCAGCCAGGAGTGCGAGCCGTTGACGGTCGCGCCGAGCGGGGTGAAGATCGCGAGCAACCCGAACACCGAGCCGACGTAGACGACCGGTGCCCACAGCCGGACCCAGCGGTGGTCCGTCGCGGCGACGACGCCAGCCAGCACGGCACCGATGCCGACGTTGACCGCCTGCTTGACCAGGTAGGCCGACGACACGCCCCCGGTGAGGTCGTCGCGGTGCACGGTCGCCGACCACACCAGCAGAACGCCGAGCAGGCACAAGGCGCCGGTGCTCAGCAGCAGCCACCAGTCCACGCTCGCCCACGCCGTTGCGCCAGCATCCGACCGGCGCGTCATGCCGCGGCGGGACGCCGCCGCCAGCGTGGGCCGGTCCAGCACCGTCACGGCCGGTTCCCCTGCGGGTGCCGGGAGCGCTCGGGGGTGCGTTCGTCGCGCATTCCGCGGGGCGGCTCGATCTCACCGTTCGGGCGGAACACCGGCAGCCGCGTAGGCGGCTTCGCGCCCGGGATCAGCCCCCGTTCGCGGTGCACCTGCTCGCCGTCGATGCCATACAGCGCCTCCCAGATGCGACGCACCGCGTCACCGGCCGCGCCGGAGCCGGTGCCGGCCTGCTCGACCATCGTCACGACGACGTAGTCCTTGGTGTAGGTCGCCAACCACGACGTGGTCTGGCGGCCGTACACCTCCGCGGTGCCGGTCTTGGCCCGGATAGACACCTGGTCGAGCGGGAAACCCCCCATCTTCCAGGCCAGTGTGCCGTCGCGCGGGGTGCCCTTCAGCGCGGTGTCGACCTGATGCACGTACCGCGCGGGTATGGGGACCCGGCCGGTTGACTGGGGGTCGATCTCTTGGACCACCTGGCCGTCGGCGTCGAGCACGGCCCGGGCCACCCGCGGCGCCCACAGCGTGCCACCGTTGGCCAGTGCGGAGTACGCCGTGGCGAGCTGGATCGGGGTGAGCGTGGTGTCGCCCTGCCCGATCACGAAGTTGACCGCGTCGCCGGCGCGGAACTCATAGCCGTCCACGCAGAACTCGCGCGCGAACACATGCAGATAGTCGTTGCCATCCTCCTTGGCGACGCCGCAGTAGTAGTCCTTGTTGTCCTTCCAGTAGTCCATCTTCCAGCGGCGGTCGGCGATGCGGCCGGACTCCTCGCCGGGCAGGTCGACGCCGGTCGCGCGGCCGAAGCCGACGTTTCGCGCGGCCTGGACCAGGGGGTCGATGGTGTCGACGGGCGCGTCCTGACCGCCCGCCTTCAGCCACAGGTCGTAGCCGACGCGGTAGAAGAAGGTGTTGCACGAGATCTGCAGCGCCTTCGCGATGTTGATGTAGCCGTACGCCCCGGACTCGAAGTTCTTGAACGTCCGCCCGGCCGCGGTGAACGACGACGAGCAGTTGAGCTGGGTCTTCAGCGTGTAACCGTTGTCGAGCGCCCCCAGCGCCATGAAGGGCTTGAACGTCGAGCCTGGGGCCAGCTGCGCCTGGGTGGGACGCGACAGCAACGGCTGGGCACCGTCGGGCGAGTACAGCGTGGCCAGCTGGCGCTGGGTGATGCCACCGACCCACATGCCCGGGTCGAACGTCGGGTAGCTGGCCATGGCGATGATCCGGCCGTTCTGGGGGTCCATGACCACCGCGGCGCCGGCCGGGGCCTCGTACCGCCGCCCGGTGATGGGGTCCACCGTCTTCCGGGCCTGCGCGATGACACCGGCGAGCTCCCGCTCGACCACGCCTTGGACGCGCGCGTCGATGCTGGTGACCAGCGTGTCACCGGGCTGGGCGGGGATGTCCTCCCCCTCACCGAGCACCCGGCCGAGCGAGTCGACGGTGAGGCCCTGACTGCCGGGTACGCCGCGCAGGTATAGGTCGTACTCCCGCTCGAGGCCCGAGCGTCCCACCGTCGAGGACGCGTTGAGGCTGTCGTCGCCCGCGGCGAGAGCGTCGGCGTACTCCTGCCCTGTCACCGGCGACAGGTAGCCGAGCAGGTGCGCCGCGTTGACGCCGTACGGCTGGGGGTAGGCCCGGACGTACTGCTGCTCGGCGGTGATGCCGGGGAAGTCCTCGCCCTGTTCCTGGATGGAGACCGCCACCGACTGGTCGACGTCCTCGGCGACGGGCACGGGCTGGTACGGCGCGCCGTACCAGCACACCGGGGGCTCGGGGGCACCGTTCTCCCCACAGGTACGGGTGCGCGACTCCAGGCGCGCGACGGGCTGGTCGAGCCGCCGGGCCAGCAGGCGCACGACCTCCGCCTGCCGCGACGCCGACAGCTCGGCCATCCGGTCGCGGTCGACCGTGACGACCCACGACAGCCGGTTGGCGACCAGCGGGCGGCCCATGTCGTCGACGATGAGCCCGCGCGGCGGCTGGACGACCAGGTCGCGGCCGGAGTTCAGGGCCGCCTGCTGCTGGTACTCCGCCCCGCTGGCCACCTGCAGGAACCACAGCCGCGCGAACAACGTGACGAACAGCGACATCACCAGCACCTGCACCACGACCAACCGCCGCCGGTCGGTGTGCCGGGTGCTCACCGGGCCCATCCGGCCACCCCCCGAGGCACCTGCCTGGTCGGGAGGGCCAGCGGTGTCACGCCGGTCACCAGCGCACCACCAGGGGCTGCATGCGGGCGAAGAAGGCGAGCGCCGGCGGGAGTACGAACGGGGTGAGCGCGAGGTCGTACAGGACGGCGAGCGGCACGACCTGCACGATCGCTGCCACGCTGATGCCCGGGTCCAGCACCACCAGGCCCGACAGCGCGAACACCGACGTGCCGATGAAGGAGCTGGCCGCAACGGTCAGCACCGCGGCGACCGCGCTGTGGTCGGCGTCGTCTCGTACCTGCCCGGCCAGGTAACCCACCACCGCGAGAGCGAGCGCCCAGCGACCCGCGGTGTGGTCCGCCGGTGGAGCCAGGTCCAGGGCGAGCCCGGCGACGAAGCCGAGCAGCGAGGCGTACGACGGTCCACGTGCGATCGCGGCCGCCACCACGACGAGCAGGGCGAGGTCGGGCACCACTCCCCCGAGCGCCAGGTGGGAGAACGGCCCCAGCTGGAGGCACACCGCCAGCACCACCAGCACCGCCACCCCGGCGGCTCTCAGCACCCGCACGTCACTCGCCTCCGCGTGCCGCGCGCCCGGTCAGCCCCTCGGTGACCAGCCCGCTTGCGACCGCCGGTGGGGACGGTGCGGCGGTGACCACCGAGACCACGTCGAGAGAGGAGACGTCGGCGAACGGGCGGACCGAGACGGTGTCCGAGGAGTCACGTGCCGAGGTCTGCACGGACTCGACCGTGCCGATGGGCACGCCGGCGATGTAGGGGACCCCCCCGCGAGAACCCCAGGTCAAGACGATGTCGTCGGCGGCCGGGCGAGCGGTGGAGTCCAGCGTGGTCATGGTGAGCCGGCCGTCGCCGGACAGGTCGCCGTCGCCCCGCAGGAAGCCGAGTTCGGCGGTGCTGCCGACGCGGCCGCCGACGACGGAGTCGGCGTCGACGATCAGCAGCACCGTTGCGGTGGTCGGCCCCGCCCGCAGCACCCTCCCGACGAGGCCGTCGGCGTCCAGGACGGTCATGTCGGGTCGCACGCCGTCCCGCGTGCCCACGTCGATGGTCACCGTGCGGGTGAAGGACTGTGCGGGGCCCACGGCCACCACTCGGGCGTCCACGGTGTCGAGGTCGGCCGCCCGCGCGACCTCGTCGAGCGCGTCGTACTCGGCCAGCCGCGCCCGGGCGACGTCGGTCGTGGCCAACCGCGCGCGCAGCTCGGCGTTCTTGGCCTCCAGGCGGGCGTTGTCCGCTCGCAACCCGTCGACGGTGGTGAAGAAGTCGCCGGCGTGGGCGACGGGACGCCCGAGCATCGAGAACCCTTGCTGCACCGGGCCCAACACGGTCTCGGCGCCTTGTCGGGCTGGCTCCAACGGCGACTGGTCACCGCTGGCCCGGTCGACGGTGATGAGGGTGAGCGACGCCAGCACCAACGCCACCGGCAGCGCGCGCGACGGTGGCTCCTCACGCCGGGGCCCGGGGCGACGGGAGGCGCGCAGCATGCGCGTCGTCCGCGAGTCGCGGGACGTGGACCGACGCACGGCTACCGCCGAGGTTCCTGGACGAGCACCTGCTGCAGGGCCTCGAACTCCTCGACGCACTTGCCGGCTCCCATCGCCACCGAGTGCAGGGGCTCGGCGGCCACGTGGACGGGCATGCCGGTCTCGTGCCGCAGGCGTTCGTCGAGACCGCGCAGCAGCGCCCCGCCGCCGGTGAGCACCAGGCCGCGGTCCATGATGTCGCCGGCCAGCTCCGGCGGTGTCTTGTCCAAGGTCGTACGGACGGCGTCGACGATGCCGTGCAGTGGCTCCTCGAGCGCCTGGCGCACCTCGGCGCTGGAGACGTTGACCGTGCGCGGCAGGCCGGAGACGAGGTCGCGCCCGCGCACCTCGGCGTCTGGTTCGCTGGTCATCGGGAACGCCGAGCCGAGGGTCATCTTGACGTCCTCGGCCGAGCGCTCCCCGAGCATCAGGGAGTACTCCTTCTTGAACCAGCTGATGATGGCCTGGTCGAGGTCGTCACCGGCGATGCGCACCGACAGGCTGGTGACGATTCCACCCAGGGAGATCACCGCGACCTCGGTGGTGCCACCGCCGACATCGACCACCATGTTGCCGGTGGCCTCGTGGACGGGCAGCCCGGCGCCGATCGCGGCCGCCATCGGCTCCTCGACGATGTACACGCGGCGGGCACCGGCCTGGTAGCCGGCCTCCTTGACCGCGCGCTGCTCGACCGAGGTGATGCCGCTGGGCACGCAGATCACCAGGCGGGGCTTGGCGAAGTAACGGCGCCGGTGCACCTGCTGGATGAAGATCCGCAGCATCTGCTCGGTCGACTCGAAGTCGGCGATGACGCCGTCCTTCATCGGCCGGATGGCGGTGATGTTGTCGGGGGTGCGGCCCAGCATCCGCTTGGCCTCGGCACCGACCGCGAGGATCTCGCGGGTCTGCGAGTTGAGCGCCACCACCGACGGCTCGTTGAGCAGGACTCCGCGCCCCCGCACGTAGACCAACGTGTTGGCCGTACCGAGGTCCACGGCCATGTCGCGCCCGATGAAGCTGTTGGCCATGGCCTCCCTGACTTCTCGACGTCGCTCGGCGTCCCGATCGACGGTCCTCAGGGTAGGTCTGGGGCGCCCACCCAACGGGGCACGACACGCGCACGCCGAACCCCGGCCCCACGGTTGTGCGGACGGGTCTTGCCCGGGGTCGAGCGTCGTGCGGGAGGGCTCAGGGCAGGTCGGGGAAGAACATCGCGATCTCGCGGGCGGCCGACTCCGGGGAGTCCGACCCGTGTACGAGGTTCTCGCGGTTCGACAGCGACAGGTCGCCGCGGATGGAACCCGGCGCCGCCCTGCGTCCGTCGGTGGCGCCGTTGAGCGTACGGACAACCTCGACGGCCTCATCACCCTCGAACACGAGCGCTACGAGGGGCCCGGAGGTGACGAAGACGCGCAGCGGTGGGTAGAAGTCCCGGTCGACGTGCTCGGCGTAGTGACGGTCGGCGACGTCCTCGCCGATCGTGCGCAGATCCATCGCGACGATGGTGAGACCCTTGGCCTCGTACCGTGCCAGCAGGTGGCCGACGAGACCCCTACGCACGGCGTCGGGCTTGAGCAGGACGAGCGTTCGCTGGGGCATTGCCCGCGAGCGTAGTGGTTGTCCGGTGGTGGCGACCCGCTCAGGCGCTGGCGGTGCCGCGATCGAGGTCGATGCGCCGACCGAGGAGGTACGCCGCGGTCCACAGGACCGCGAACAGCAGACCGAGCACCACCATCGAGTGCAGCAGCAGACCCAGCCCGAGTGCGCCGACCTGCACGAGGTGGCCCAGCGCGTACCCGGCCGGACCGCGCAGGGAACCCGCCGCGATCACCGCCAACACCGCCAGCCCGAGACCGGACGCCAGCGCCGTGGGTCGGGCCACGTCGGCGACGTGGATCAGCACCGGTGCGGTGAGCGCCAGCATGATCGCCTCGAGGCTGAGAGTGGCGGCGCACAGGCGCCGCCTCACGGGACGGTCGCGCTCACCGGGGCCCGCCGAGCAGCCGCCGCGCCTCACCGGCGGTGATGACCGAGCCGGTCACCAGCACCCCGCCGGAGCCGATCGCCGCACCTCCCGAGCCGCCCTCCGCGAGCGTGGCGGCGAGGTCGATCGCGTCGTCGAGCCGGCGGCGCACGTGCACCCGGTCGCCGCCGAAGATGCCCTCGGCCACCTCACCGAGCTCGTCGGCGGACATCGCCCGGCTGGTCGATGCCTGCGTGCAGACCACGTCGGCGAGCACTGGTTCGAACGCGTCCAGCACGCCCTCGACGTCCTTGTCGGCCATCACCCCCACCACACCCACCAGCGGGCTGAACGCGAACGCCTCCTGCACGGCCTCGGCAGTCGCCCGAGCGCCCGCGGGGTTGTGCGCGGCGTCGAGCAGGATCACCGGACTGCGGCGCACGACCTCGAGCCGCCCCGGCGACGTGACCTCGGCGAAGGCCGCTCGCACCATGTCCGGATCGAGATCTACCCCGCCGGCGAAGCCCTCGACGGCGGCGAGCGCGAGGGCGGCGTTGTGCGCCTGGTGCGCGCCGAACAGCGGCAGGAAGATCTCCTCGTACTCCCCGGAGAGCCCCTGCAGCGTCAGCACCTGGCCGCCGAGCCCGGGCAACCGGGAGGCGACGCCGAAGTCGAACCCCTCCCGCACCACCGTGGCCCGCACGTCGGCGACGCGGCGCGCCAGCACCTGCGCGACCTCCGGGCTCTGTTCGGCGAGCACCGCGAGCGAGCCGGCCTTGATGATCCCGGCCTTCTCCGCCGCGATCAGCTCGGGGGTGTCGCCGAGGTAGCGCTCGTGGTCGACCGCGACCGGGGCGACCACCGCCACCTGGGCATCCGCCACGCTCGTCGCGTCCCAGGCGCCGCCCATGCCGACCTCCACGACGGCTACGTCGACCGGGGCGTCGGCGAACGCGGCGTACGCCATGCCCGTCACCAGCTCGAAGAAGCTCACCGGGTGCGGGCCGGAGCGGTCGACGACGTCGGCGTAGGGGGCGACCTCGGCGAAGACGCGGACGAACTCCTCGTACGACAGCGGCTCCCCGTCGACGCTGATCCGCTCGGTCATCGACTCCAGGTGCGGGCTGGTGAACCGTCCGGTGCGCAGCCCCATCGCGCGCAGCAGCGTGTCGGCCATCCGGGCCGTCGAGCTCTTGCCGTTGGTGCCGGTCACCTGAATCACCGGGAGGGCGCTCTGCGGGTCGCCGAGCAGGTCGACCAGCTTGCGGATGCGGTCCAGGGACGGCTCGAGCTTGGTCTCGGGCCAGCGGCCCAGCAGGGCCCGCTCGACTGCCGCGTACTCCGGTGGCGGTTCAAGGGGTCGGCGGGCGGGTCGGGAGTCGCTCATGGCGGCGTCAGTCTAGGAGGGAGTGGCACCGGGCCGGATACGGTGAGCGGGTGCGCACCGCCGCGGTATGCCTGGGGGCGGCACTGGCCCTCGCCGGCTGCGGCGGGACTGCTCCTCCCCGCGCCGACGAACCCGTCCCCGTCCCAGCTCTCACGGTCTCGGTGCTTCAGCAGCGGGTCGACGAGACCACCCGCACGGTCGGGGTGGAGGCCACCAACTCCGGCGACGTCGCGGTGCACGTGTCGTCGCTGCGGCTGAGCGGGGGCGGCACCGACGGGCCGACGACACCGCTCGACACCGACCTGCAGCCGGGTCTCACGGTGGCGTTGCGCACCTCGTACGGGCGGCCGCTCTGCGACGACCGCGCAGATCCCGTCACCGCGTACCTGGAAGTCGACGGCCGACTGGTCGACTTCCCGGTCGACGAGGCGGGTCAGGACGAGGTCCGCCGACTGCTCGACGCCGACTGCGCCGCGATCACGCTCGCCGAGACCGCCACCGTACGGCTGGCCGGCCCGTACCGGCGGGTGGTCGTCGACGGCGAGCCGCGGCTTCGAGGCCGGCTGGTGGTGACCCGCCGCTCGCCCGGTGGGGCGGTCGACGTGCGTTCGCTGGGCGGCAGCGTGCTCATCGACTTGCTCCCGGTGGGCGGGCTCGTCGACCTACCCGCAGAGGTGGACCGGGCGGTCACGCCGGTGCTGCTCGGCAGCAACGGCCGATGCGACCCGCACGCGCTCGGCGGCTCCACCCAGACGTTCCTGCTCAGCGCGTACGTCGGGCTCGGCAACGACCCCGAGCAGCGCGTCGCCCTCACCCCGCCACGAGCGGTGCAGGGGCGGGTGCTCGAGGTCGTTACCGAGGCGTGCGGCACACCGACGCCGTGAGCGCCTACACTCGGTTGCCATGAGGACCGCCGCGAGCCGAGCTGGCTGCACCGCCGCAGGGACCGCCGCGCGCGCCGTCGCGACCGGGCGAGTACCCGGGCGCCGCTGAGCGCCCCCTCCCCCTCGTCGCGCGACCAGCCCCATCCCGGCCACCGCGCGCTCCCTCCAGCCCCGGCCCGCCTCCACGCAGGCACCGCCGGTTCTGCACCCCACGAAGGTGAATACGATGAGCACGCCCGACTCCCCCTTGCCCGCACCCGCGATTCCCGAGAAGCCCGCCCTCGAGGGGCTGGAAGAGCGTTGGTCGCGCACCTGGGCCGACGAACGCACGTACGCCTTCGACCGCACCAGACCGCGCTCGGAGATCTACTCGATCGACACCCCGCCACCGACGGTGTCCGGATCGCTGCACGTCGGCCACGTGTTCAGCTACACCCACACCGACCTGATCGCGCGCTACCAGCGCATGCGGGGCAAGTCGGTGTTCTACCCGATGGGCTGGGACGACAACGGGCTGCCCACTGAGCGGCGCGTCCAGAACTACTTCGGCGTGCGCTGCGACCCCTCGCTTCCGTACGACCCGCAGGCCGCGCCACCGGCCGAGCCGGACCCCAAGCGGCAGGTCCCGGTGAGCCGGCGCACGTTCATCGAGCTGTGCGAGCGGCTGGTCGAGACCGACGAGGAGGCCTTCGAGGACCTGTGGCGGCGCCTCGGCCTGTCGGTGGACTGGTCGCAGACGTACACGACCATCGGGGACGTGTCCCGGCGGGCGAGCCAGCGGGCGTTCCTGCGCAACCTCGCCCGCGGGGAGGCCTACCAGGCGCAAGCCCCGACGCTGTGGGACGTGACGTTCCAGACCGCGGTCGCGCAGGCCGAGCTGGAGGCGCGCGACTACCCCGGGCACTACCACCGGGTGTCCTTCGCCGGCCCGAACGGGCCGGTGCCGATCGAGACCACCCGGCCAGAGCTCATCCCCGCCTGCGTGGCGCTCATCGCGCACCCCGACGACGAGCGTTACCGTCCGCTGTTCGGACGTACGGTCAGCTCCCCGGTCTTCGGCGTGGACCTCCCGGTGCTGGCGCACCCCGCGGCCGAGGCCGACAAGGGCTCCGGGATCGCGATGTGCTGCACGTTCGGCGACCTCACCGACGTGCAGTGGTGGCGCGAGCTGCAACTGCCCACCCGCACACTGGTCGGCCGCGACGGCCGCATGCTGCCCGAGACTCCGGAGTGGATCCCGGCCGGGCACGCGGTCTATGCCGAGATGGCCGGCAAGACCACGTTCTCCGCGCGGGCGGCGATGGTGTCCGCGCTGCGGGAGTCCAGCGACCTGCTCGGCGAACCGACACCGACCCAGCGCAGGGCGAACTTCTACGAGAAGGGCGACAAGCCGCTGGAGATCGTGTCGACCCGGCAGTGGTACCTGCGTAACGGCGGCCGCGACGCCGACCTGCGACAGGCGCTCGCCGCGCGCGGTGAGGAGATCCACTGGGTGCCCGGTTACATGCGCCACCGCCTGACCAACTGGATCGACGGGCTCAACGGCGACTGGCTGATCAGCCGCCAGCGCTTCTTCGGGGTGGCCTTCCCGGTCTGGTACCGCCTCCACGAGGACGGCTCGGTGCTGCACGACCAGCGGCTGCTGCCCCCCGAGACCGACCTGCCGATCGACCCGACCTCGCAGTGCCCGGCCGGGTACGAGGAATCACAGCGCGACATCCCGGGCGGCTTTACCGCCGACCCCGACGTCATGGACACGTGGGCGACCTCGTCGCTCACCCCGCAGATCGCCTGTGGGTGGGAACGCGACCCCGACCTGTTCGAGCGCACGTACCCGATGGATCTCAACACCCACGCCCACGACATCATCCGCACCTGGTTGTTCTCCCGGGTCGTGCGGGCCCACCAGGAGTTCGGGAGCATTCCCTGGGCGACCAGCATGATCTCGGGGTTCGTCGTCGACCCGGACCGCAAGAAGATGAGCAAGTCCAAGGGCAACGCCGCGGTGGTGCCGTCCGACATCCTCGAGCGGTTTGGCGCCGACGCGGTGCGCTGGCGGGCAGCGATGGCCCGGCCCGGCAGCGACTCGCCGTTCGACGAGGGCCAGATGAAGGTCGGTCGACGGCTGGCGATGAAGGTGCTCAACGCGTCGAAGTTCGTGCTGGGGACGGTCTCCACGGCTCAGCCGGTGACCGAACCCCTCGACCTGGCGATGCTGGGCGCGCTGCGCTCGGTGGTGGCGCAGTCGACCGACGCCTTCGAGGCGTACGACTACTCCACCGCCCTGGAGGTGACGGAGCGGTTCTTCTGGACCTTCTGCGACGACTACCTCGAGCTGGTCAAGGAGCGGGCGTACGGCTCGCGAGGCGCGGACGCCGCCGCGTCGGCCACGGGTGCGCTGGCGCTCGCGCTGCACGTCCAGCTCCGGCTGCTGGCGCCGTTCCTGCCGTACGTCACCGAGGAGGTGTGGTCGTGGTGGCGCACCGGGTCGGTGCACACCGCCGCCTGGCCGACCACCGACGAGCTGCCGCCGGCCGGGACCGACCCGGCGGTGCTCGACGCCGCCGCGGAGGTGCTCGCGGGCCTGCGTGGAGCGAAGTCGGGCGCCAAGGTCAGCATGCGGACGGCGGTCACGGCTGCCGTCGCCCGCGGACCCGCGACGCGGCTCGACCTGGCCGCGCAGGCACTCGACGACGTGCGCGCCGCCGGCAAGGTGACCGGCGAGCTGTCACTGGAGGCCCGTGACGGTGGCCAGCGGCTCGAGGTGCTGGCGACGCTCGCCGGGCCTGACGCCTGACCGGCTGGTCACTCGCGCGGTGTCGCGCGGTCGGCACGCATCTCCCACACCAGCAGCTCGGCCGGCTCGGTCGCGCTGACCTGCTGGCCACCGGTGCCGGTGAGACGTACGGCGTCACCGGTGGCCAGCGCGCCGGTGCGCTCCAGAGTCGCGGCTCCACCGGCCACGAACAGGTGGACGTACGGCGCGTCCGGCAGCTGGATGCTCTGGCCCGGGGCAAGCCGAGCGACGTGCAACGCCGCGTCCTGCTGGGATATCCCGACGGCCGCGTCGTGCCCGGCCATCCCGGACGCCACAGGCACCAGACGCCCGCTCGCCAGCGCGTCGTCGACCGCCCGCTGCTCGTACGACGGCGGCAGTCCGGGCTGGTCGGGGACCACCCACATCTGCACGAAGCGCACCCGCTGCGCCCTGCCGCCCGGGTGCAGCACGTCGTTGGCCTCGGAGTGCACGACGCCGCTCCCGGCGCTCAACCGCTGCACCACACCAGGGACGACCACACCGCGGTTGCCGGCGGAGTCCTGATGGGTCAAGCGGCCCTCGAGCACCCAGGTGACGATTTCCATGTCACGGTGCGGGTGGGACGCGAAACCGGCACCCTCGGCCACGACGAACTCGTTGAACGCCACCAGCAGCCCGAAGTCGGTGTTCGTGGGGTCGTAGAAGTCGCCGAACGCGAACGAGTACCACGCGTCGAGCCGTTCGCTCGTGCTCGCGAACCGTTCGGCGGCCCGCCTGACGTCGACGGACGGCGCGAGTGACGTCACCGGAGCCGCACCGCGGTCAGGGGTGCGCGACGTCGGTGTTCTCGGCCGATCCCCAGCCGTGCCAGCGGTCGACCTGGATCCAAGCACTGACCCGGGCGCGCTCGCGGTTGCGGTACGGCTGACCGGTGTAGTGCGTGGCCAGCCGGTCGATGTCGACCAGCCCCTCGTCGTCGACCATCTGCACCACCCGTCCCTGCATGCTGACGTGGGTGTACCAGTCGCCGTCGGCCAGCACCGTGAGGCTCACCCGGGGGTCGTGGCGCAGGTACTCCAGCCGTTTGCGGCCTTCGTCCATGTTGACCAGTACCCGGTCGCCGTCGAGGAGATACCACGTGGCCACCGACACGGGTTGACCGTCGTGGCGCAGCGTCGTGACCACGGCGGGGTTGGGTCGGCGGACGAGCGCGTCGACCTGCTCGGGGAACGGCAGCGTCGCCATGGGTCCTCCTCGGTCGGTGGGCTCCACCGTACGACCAGTCGACCTCGCCGAGCGGCGTCGCGGCTGAGGAGACCCGTGCCGCACGCGGGAACCGGTAGCGCCTGCGTGGCGTCCCACCGGCATGCCGACATCTCGACGACGGCGAGTCCTGGCGCTCGGCATCGCAACGGCGGGGTTCAGCGGGGTGCTGGCGGCCTGTGGATCCGAGGGTGCCTGCGCGGCTGAGGCCTTGGCGCCGATGGGCTGCGTCGAGCCGACACACGCAGTCGACCCCGGCTTGGCTGGCAGCACCGGCGAGCAGGACCTCGCCGCGGCGATGGACCGGTGGCAGCGGGTACAGGCGAGTTCCTACTCGTACCTGTTGCGTGAGACCTGCGGGGAGCGCAGCGGCCTCGGCGTGGCGCGCGTCGAGGTCATCGACGGTCGTGTCACCAAGGTGCTGCCCGCGCGGCCGACTCCCCTGGACCGGCCATACGTGTCGACGGTGCCCGAGCTGTTCGAGCAGATCGAAGCGGCGCTGCAGCAGGACCAGGGCACGACTCGGGTCCGCTACGACGAGCGGCTCGGCTACCCCCGCCTCGTACGCTTCGACCCCATTCCGGAGGCCGTCGACGACGAGCGGTGTGTGTCCGTCGACGACTTCGAGATCACCGAGCCGGGCGGGACCTGAAGCCGTCAGGCCGACTTGTCGCGGCGCTCGCGTTTGGGTGGCTCGCGGGGGACGAGGGTCGGATTGACGTTGTCGAGGACGACTTCCTTGGTCACCACAACCTTGCCGACGTCGGCTCGGCTGGGCACCTCGTACATCACGTTGAGGAGCACCTCTTCGATGATCGCCCTCAACCCGCGCGCACCGGTGCCACGGAGCATGGCCTGATCGGCCATCGCCTCGACGGCGTCGTCGGTGAACTCGAGCTCGACGTGGTCGAGCTCGAAGAGCTTGGCGTACTGCTTGACCAGCGCGTTGCGAGGCGTGGTGAGGATCTCGACCAGCGCCTCCTTGTCAAGACTCTCGACGGTGGCGATGACTGGCAGCCGGCCGACGAACTCGGGGATGAGCCCGAACTTGAGAAGGTCCTCGGGCAGGACCTGGCTGAAGACCTTGGTGGGATCCTTGGCCTTGAACGCGTCGGCGTCGGCGTTGAACCCGAGCATGCGCTTGCCGGTGCGCTGTTCGATGATCTGCTCGAGCCCGGAGAACGCACCGCCGACCACGAACAAGATGTTGGTCGTGTCGATCTGGATGAATTCCTGATGCGGGTGCTTGCGCCCACCCTGCGGCGGCACACTTGCCGTCGTGCCCTCGAGGATCTTCAGCAACGCCTGCTGCACGCCCTCGCCGGAGACGTCGCGGGTGATCGACGGGTTCTCGCTCTTGCGGGCGATCTTGTCGACCTCGTCGATGTAGATGATCCCGGTCTCGGCCTTCTTGACGTCGTAGTCGGCGGCCTGGATCAGCTTGAGCAGGATGTTCTCGACGTCCTCGCCGACGTAGCCGGCCTCGGTGAGCGCCGTCGCGTCGGCGATGGCGAAGGGCACGTTGAGCATGCGGGCCAGCGTCTGGGCCAGGTAGGTCTTGCCACACCCGGTGGGGCCGATGACCAGGATGTTGGACTTCGCCAGCTCGACGAACTCCTCCTTGGCGGAGCCTCGGCCGCTGGCGGCCACGCCTGACTGGACCCGCTTGTAGTGGTTGTAGACCGCGACCGCGAGCGCCTTCTTGGCCGGGTCCTGGCCGATGACGTAGGAGTTGAGGAACTCCCAGATCTCGCGGGGTTTGGGCAGATCCTCGAGCCCGACGTCGGAGCCCTCGGAGAGCTCCTCCTCGATGATCTCGTTGCACAGGTCGATGCACTCGTCGCAGATGTAGACCCCGGGGCCGGCGATGAGCTTCTTGACCTGCTTTTGGCTCTTGCCGCAGAAGGAGCACTTGAGCAGGTCGGCTCCGTCACCGATGCGTGCCACAGGCGACGCCCTCCTTCTGCACATACCGCGACGACCCGGGTCCTCGACGGCCCCGAACGGACAGGTTTCGACCGTACTGCACGTGACCGACACCGGGGCCGACGACGCTCGCAGGGCTCTACGCTTCGGGCGAACACCGGCCTGCGACGCCTCGGATACGGCTCAGACGCGGGTGCGAACCGGGTCAGACCCGGGTGAGCGAGGCCTTGCGGGACCCGAGCACCTGGTCGATCAAGCCGTACTCGATGGCCGCGTGGGCGGTGAGGATCTTGTCGCGCTCGATGTCGCGGCCGACCTCCTCGACCGATCTGCCGGTGTGCTCGGCGATCATCCGCTCGAGCAGCGCGCGCATGCGCAGGATCTCGTTGGCCTGGATCTCGATGTCGGAGGCCTGGCCGTAGGTGCCCTCGACGAAGGGCTGGTGGATCAGGATGCGGCTGTTGGGCAGCGCGAGCCGCTTGCCCGGGGCTCCTGCCGCCAGCAGGATCGCCGCCGCCGACGCCGCCTGGCCCAGGCACACGGTCTGGATGTCGGGCTTGACGAACCGCATCGTGTCGTAGATCGCGGTCAGCGCGGTGAACGAGCCGCCCGGTGAGTTGATGTAGATCTGGATGTCGCGGTCGGGGTCCATCGACTCCAGGCAGAGCAACTGCGCCATCACCGCGTTGGAGACGTCGTCGCTGATCGGGGTGCCGAGGAAGATGATGCGGTCCTCGAAGAGCTTGGCGTACGGGTCGATGCGACGGATGCCGTAAGAGGTGCGCTCCTCCCACTGCGGGATGTAGTAGTTCATCCCCGGCGCGGTGCGCTGGTGCAGCGGCAGCCCGGTGTCGACGGTGCCGGGCAGGGTCGTGTCCATGAGTCGTCCTTCTGCTGCGGTCATCGGGGCCTCAGGCGTTCTCGGCCGGGCGGCCCTGGTCGGCCACCTCGCGGGCGCTGGCGACCACGTCGTCGATGAAGCCGTACTGCTGAGCCTCCTCGGCGGTGAACCAGCGGTCGCGGTCGGCGTCGCTCTCGACCTGCTCACGGGACTGGCCGGTGTGCTCGCTGATGAGGTCGAACAGCTGCTTCTTGATGTGCAGGGACTGCTCGGCCTGGATCTTGATGTCGCTGGCCGAGCCGCCGAGGCCACCCGACGGCTGGTGCATCATGATCCGGGCGTGTGGCAGCGCGTAGCGCTTGCCAGCGGCACCGGCGCAGAGCAGGAACTGCCCCATCGACGCCGCCAGTCCCATGCCGACGGTGGCCACGTCGTTGGAGATGAACTGCATGGTGTCGTAGATCGCCATGCCGGCGTCGACGGAGCCACCGGGTGAGTTGATGTAGAGGAAGATGTCGGCTTCGGGGTTCTCCGCGTTGAGCAGCAGCATCTGCGCGCAGATCGCGTTGGCGTTCTGGTCACGCACCTCCGATCCGAGGAAGATGATGCGCTCGCGCAGGAGTCGTTGGTAGATGTGGTCGTCGAGTCCGAGGCCGGTGCCGCCGCCGTTCAGCTGCGGGCCGGGTTGTGGAGAGTCGTTCAGGATCACGTCGTCGACCCTAGCGGGGGGTTCGGACAATCCCACGCGGAGCCCGTGGCTGTTCGCTGACGGCGCACGAACATGCCGGTTCGGCGGTCGCGGGCTGCTCTGCTTGTCTCGATCGGTGCGTTCGGAGTCCCCTCTGGAGCTGTGCGCGCCTACCCCGCCGAGTGGTGCCAGTGCGGGCCCCCGGACCACCGAGCGGTGCCAGTGCGGGGCCGACGCAGGCGTACGACCCCCGGTCGGCACCACTCGGCTTGACAGCTCCCCCGGCTGGCACCACTCGGCACGGCGCTTGTCACCGATTCCGGGCGGGCAGCCGGCAGCAGGCGCGTCCGAGGCGACGTACTTCGGTCACGCCGTGACAACGCCGTCAGCGGAGCTCTGCAGCCACTGCACCAGCCAGGCAGCGATCTGGGGGTGGTTGAGCAGCGCGAAGTGATCGGTGCCGCCGAGGTGCTCCACCTCGGCGGGATCACAGACCGGATCCCCCCGACGGCCGCGGCCGCTGGCGCTGGGGAAGCGGACCAGCACGTCACCGAGGACGTGACTGGCCAGCTGGTGCGGTGCCCGGCCCAGTGTCGCGGCGACGAAGTGGTAGTGGGCGTGCGGCAGCGGCGCGACGGCGATGCGGCGCTGACCCCATGTCGCCGTGAGGTCGTGTCCCTCCCACTCGTCGCGCGTGACGTATCCGTGGCGCAGGTCGACGATCCCCGGCGATCGGGTGTCGAGGATGGTCCCGAACGGAGCCGACTCCGGCATCCACGCCAGCGCCCGGGCACCGAGGTGCACGACCTTCTCCAGCTGCGCGCCGAGGTGCGGCGTACCGAGGCAGACCACATGGGTGACCTTGCCGACCCAGCCCTCCCCTACCGCGTACGCCTGCGCGGTCGTCGACCGGGCCAGCAGGCCACCCATCGAGTGACCGACGAAGGCGATCGAGGTGATCGGCACCGGCCAGCTCGCCTCCAGCCTCGAGATCAGGCCCGCGAGCTCGGCGCCGTTGTCGGAGACGTGCAGGCCGGTGTTGTAACGCAGCAGCAGCGGCGTCCAGTCGGTCTCGGCGCCGAGCCGCTCCGCGTAGGTGCTGCCTTGCTCGGTGGCTCGCAGCCGCCACGACTCATCGTTCTCGCCGAGCCCGTGCAGCAGCAGCACGACCTTGCCGGTGGCATTCGGGTACGCCCGTACCAGCGCCGCCGGGTCCATCGGTACGTCGGCGGCATGGCTGCGCAGCGCCATCTGGATCCGGCCCGGGTCACCGGATTCGGCGAGCTCGGCGCCGACGAGTGCGTTGACTGCCGAGGCAACCTGCCGCCCCGACGGCGACGACTCGAGCGGCGCACCGATCCCCCGGCGCGCCAGCGCCCGCAGGCCGGTGGCCGAACCTCGGATGGCCGTGGAGACGCCGGCGTACACCGCATTGCTCACCCTGGCGTGGATCCACTCCGGCACGCGGCCGGCGACGATCCGCGTGGCGGAGAAACTCCGCTGCGCGACCGAGGAGTGCACGTCGCGTACGGCTCCTAGGATCAGCCGGTCCGCGTAGTCGAGGGCGAGGGCGGCCGCGTCGGTCATCCTCGCCGGCGGCGGGTCAGGCGTGGGTCCGGGCACAAACGGGTCAGGCCCGCTCGACGACCGGCTCCGGGGCGGACACGATCCCGGCCTGCGCACCCTCAGACGCCTCGTCGACGTCGTCCGGCTCGGAGTCGACCTCAGGCTCAGCCTCCGCTGGCTCCGGCGCCTCGTCGGCGTACGTGCCGTCGGACTGCAGCCGCTTGAGCTCCACCCGGTTGCCCGAGGCGTCGGTGACGACCGCCGACTCGACGATCATCGCGAGCGCTTTGCCGCGCCGGACTTCGCTGATCAGCTGCGGCAGGTGGTTGTGCTCCATGACGTGCTGGGCGTACGCCTGCGGCTCCTGGCCGCTCTGCTGTGCGCGGCGGACGATGTGCTGGGTCAGGTCGTCCTGGGCGATGCCCACCTTCTCGGCCTCGGCGACCTCGTCCAGCAGGAACTGCGCCTGCATCGACGCTCGGACCTGGTCGTCGAGGTCGGCCTCGAACTCCTCGACCGTCTGCGCCTCCTTCTCGAGGTACTGCTCGAGCGTCATGCCCGCGTACGTCAGCTCTTGCTCCACCTGCTGGCGGCGATGTCCCAACTCCTCCTCGACGACACCGTCGGGGAGGGGGATGTCGACGACGTCGAGCAGCTTCTCCAGCACGGCGTCACGTGCCGCGGCGGCCTGCTGGATCCGTTTGCCCCGTAGGAGCCGCTCGCGTAGGTCGGCGGTGAGCTCCTCGAGGGTGTCGAACTCGCTGGCGTCCTGGGCGAACTCGTCGTCGAACTCGGGCAGCTCCTGCTCCTTGACTGCGTGCACCCGCACCTCGACGTCGACCTCCTCGCCGGCGAGGTCGCCTCCGACGAGCTTGCTGGTGAACGTGGTGCTCTCACCAGCGGACATGCCGAGTACGGCCTCGTCGAGGCCGTCGAGCATGGTGCCGAGGCCGACCTTGTACGACTGTCCGGAGACCTCGGCTCCCTCGAGTGCCTCCCCGTCCTGGCTGGCCTTGAGGTCGATGGTCACGAAGTCTCCGTCGGCGGCCGGCCGCTCCACGTCGGTGAGCGAGCCGAAACGCTCCCGCAACACCTGCAGCTCCCCTTCCACCTCGGCGTCGGCCACGGCGGTGTCCTCGACGCTGACCTCGAGACCCTCGTACGCCGGCAGCACGATGTCGGGTACGACGTCGAGCTCGGCGCTGAACGTCAGCGACTCACCGTCGGCGAAGCGCACGTCGTCGGGGCCGATCTGCGGTTGGCTGAGCGGCTTCAGCTCGTTGTCCTGCAGCGCCTGGCCGTAGAAGGCGGGCAGTGCTGCATTGATCGCCTCGTCGAGCACGGTCGCCCGGCCGATGCGCTGGTCGACGATGGCGGCCGGCACCTTGCCCCGGCGGAACCCTGGGACCTGGATCTTCGACCCGATGTTCTTGTACGCCGCGTCGAGGCTCGGCTTCAGCTCCTCGAAGGGCACCTCGACGGTGAGCTTGACCCGGGTCTGGTTCACGGTCTCGGTGGTGGCCTTCACGGTGGCGTGCTCCTTCGTCATGGGACGTGCGGTCATGCCCTCGTCCAGCGGGCACCCGGCGTCGCGAACCGTGCCGGGGGAACGCGGCGGGAGTCGGGGCGACAGGACTCGAACCTGCGATCTCCTGCTCCCAAAGCAGGCGCGCTAGCCACTACGCTACGCCCCGCGGCGTCGCCCGAGTCTAGTGGACCGCACGGGCGCCGGTCAGCCGACGAGCACCGGCTGCAGCGGGTGGATCGCCGGGGCGGCGCTGAGGTGACCGGTGGTCTGCGCCACGGCGCGCTGGAAGTGCTCGGTCTGCAGGTGCATGTCGAGGTCGCCCTGGCTGCCCCACTGCTCGGTGGTGAGGAACGTGCCGGGCGCCGCGGCCGACTCGTGCACGTCGTACGCCAGGCAGGCGTCCTCCTGCCGCGACGCGTGGGCAAGGGTGGTGAGCGCCTCGCGGACGACGTCGGCGGAGCCCTCCTTGGCGGTGACGACGGCGACGACCTGCAGGGCGCTCATGGGTGCTCCTCGGGAGGTGGGTTCTGGCGAACCTAACCCGGCTCCTCCCCACTGCACCACCGGTGCGGTAAGCCTCGCTCCCCCGGCCCCCGGCGCACGATAGAACGGTCCCCCTGCCATTGCCTTCGAAAGGCCACCATGTCGCTCACCCTCGGCCGTGGACCCTGGTCAAAGCACCGCGCCGGACACGCCGGCGAACCGATGCCCGAACGCGTCGCGTACCTCGAACCGTGGCCGCGCCGCATCCGTGCCGAGGTCGGTGGCCAGGTGCTGCTGGAGAGCGACCGTGTCCAGGCGCTGCATCGCACCGGCGAGATGATGCAGCTGTACGTGCCGCGCGCTGACGTCGACGAGTCGATGCTGACCCGGGGCGGCACCAGCACCGAGGACCAGCTCGGCGAGCTGACCCGGTGGCACGCCGAAGGCCTGGACGGCCGCGCCGAGGACGTCGTCTGGTCGGTGGCCCCGACGGCGGGTGCCCCTGCCGGGCTGGACCAGATGGTCGGCGTCGACCTGGACGCCGTCGACCGCTGGTACGAGGAGGACGAGGAACCGCTCGGGCACCCGCGGGACCCCTACCACCGGGTCGACACCCGGCGGTCGACCCGGCACGTCGTCGTACGGATCGGCGGTGAGCTGGTCGCCGACACCCACCACCCGGTGGCGCTGTTCGAGACGTCGCTGCCGACGCGCTGGTACGTGCCACGTGATGACGTGACCGTGGAACTGGCGCCGACGGCCACGCACACGGTGTGCCCGTACAAGGGCGTCGCGTCGTACTGGACGGCGGTTGGCCGAGACGACGTCGCCTGGTCGTACGAGGCTCCGCTGGCCGAGTCGCAGGGCGCGCTGGGCACCGTGTGCATCCTGGGCGAGGGTGTCACCACGACCGTCGACGGTGTCGAGGTGTGAGGGGGCTGGTCCACCTGACGAAGATCGACCAGGCCGATCCGCCGGTGGCGCGAACGCGCTCCGTGCCATCATGGACGCGCTCCGACAGGAGCCCGCGGGTGTAGCTCAATGGTAGAGCTCCAGCCTTCCAAGCTGGCCATGCCGGTTCGATCCCGGTCACCCGCTCCAGTGTTTCCGCAGGTCACCGGATTGTTTCGAGACGGCCCCGATGTCAAGTGCCAACGCGGAACCGGCTGGCGATCTGTTCGACGTCCAACGGTCCCTCAGCGGCATCCATGACGAGCTTCAAGATCCGCGACGTGCATGAGCCACTGCGACCGACCCCTACCGTCGACATCACGGACCTGCCCACGCCGACGCAGGTCGAACACCCGGACCTGCCGCCGAACATCTGGGAGCTGCACGCGTGGGCGGCCGAGGCCGCGAACGCAGCCAAGCGCGACGACCCGGCCCTGATCGTTTGGGACCTCGAACTGGAGGGCCACAGCTGAGCAGTCGCAGGACGCCGATTTGCTGGCTGGTCGAGCTCGCTACACCGGTCCGGCCGGCAGACGCCGCTCAGGTTCGTCGTCTGGCTTCGCCGCCGGCGGCAGCGTGGGGTGGTCGGTGGGATAGAGACCGGCCGCGAGGGCGTAGACCGTGCCGCCGGAGCGAGGCAGCTGCGAGAAGTCGCGGATGAGAGCTTCGACGCGGCGCCAGAAGTCCGCCGCGCTCTCGCGCGGTATCCGTGCGTGCCGCATCGTCGTGTACAAGGTGTCGGCCTCGTGTGCTGGGACGGACTCGGCCGCGGCGACGGTCAGCTCGTTGATGCACACAGGCGTCGTCGTGTCACCGGGGCGCCGGAACACGCCGATGTTCAACGTGCGGGCGGTGCGGCCGTAGTACCTCTCCTCCATCGCTCGGACTCGTCGCGTCCGCACGATGCGAAGCATGTGGGCGTCGACCAGCACCTTGACGTGGTAGTTCACCGTTCCGTGCGGGCGACCGACCGCAGCGGCCAGCTCGCTGATGGTTGCGGCTCGCTCCAGCACGAGGTCGAGGATCGTGGACCTGAGCGGGTGGGCGATGGCGCTGAGCTGCGCCGGGCTGGACACCTCGACGAAGTCATCTAGGTCGTAGTCGGGTAGCGGCCCTTCGCTTGACATTTCCCAATCATTGTAGATTATTGAAGCGATCGCGTCACGGGCGCGGCCGGCGTGTCGCCGGATGACGACGACGAGGACGAGGAGCCGATCAGCATGGCTGAGGTGCTGCTGTTTCACCATGGGCACGGCTTGACGGAGGGCGTCCTCGACTTCGCCAACGAGCTGCGCCGGGCGGGGCACGACGTCCACACCCCGGATCTGTACGACGGCCGGGTGTTCGACAGTCTCGACGACGGCCTGGCCTACGCCAGGGAGACCGGGTTCGCAGAGATCCAAGAGCGCGGGGTGCGTGCGGCGGACGGGCTCCCCGCCGAGCTTGTCCATGCCGGGTTCTCACTCGGGGCGATGTCGGCTCAGCAGCTGGCCCAGACGCGAGCGGGTACTCGTGGGGCACTGTTCTTCCACTCGTGCGTCCCGACCTCGGAGTTTGGCACCGGCTGGCCGGCGGGTGTCCCGGTGCAGATCCATGGCATGGACGCCGATCCCTTCTTCGTGGGGGAGGGGGGTGACATCGACGCTGCGCGGGAACTGGTGGAGGTGGCCGACGATGCCGCGTTGTTTCTCTACCCGGGCGACCAGCACCTCTTCGTCGACCACTCCCTGCCGTCGTACGACGAAGCGGCCGCGGCCTTGCTCACCCGACGCGTGCTCGAGTTCCTCGATCGGCTCTGACCGCCTGCTGCTTCAACCCAGGCGGAGCCCTCAAGAAGGCGACCCGGTCCGTAGGCTTGCCACGTGACGGCAACCACTGAACTCGACGGCACCGTGGCACTCGTCACCGGAGCATCCAGCGGTATCGGCCACGCGACGGCTCGCCGACTGGCGGCGTCTGGCGCGGCGGTCGCCCTGGTCGCCCGGCGCCGCGATCGACTCGAGGCCCTCGCCGACGAGATCCGCTCATCCGGGGGGAGTGCCACCGCGCTCGAGGCGGACGTCACCGACCAAGCAGATGCCGAGGCCGTGGTCCAGAGAGTCGTCGACGAGCTGGGGCGACTGGACGTGCTGGTCAACAACGCGGGTGTGATGCTGCTCGGCCCGGTCCTCGAGGCTCCTGTCGAGGAGTGGGAGCGCATGGTCCACGTCAACCTGCTCGGAGTGCTCTATTGCGCGAAGGCAGCGCTTCCGCACCTGCTCACGGCCGCGGCCGGCGAGCCACGTGGAACCGCCGACCTCGTCAACGTCTCGTCCGTGGCCGGCCGCACGGTCCGACTGGGCAGTGGTGTCTACAACGCCACCAAGCACGCAGTCGGCGCGTTCAGCGAGTCGCTGCGCCAAGAGGTGACGGGGCGCCACGTACGCGTGTCCCTCATCGAGCCCGGCGCGGTGGACACCGAGCTGGCCAGCCACAACCGGCCCGAGATCCAGGAGAGCATGGCGGCGCGTTTTGCCGACATGGAGCGGCTGGAGGCGCAGGACATCGCCGACGTGATCAGGTACGTCGTCACGCGACCGCGCCACGTGGCGATCAACGAGCTGCTCGTTCGGCCAACTGACCAGCAGCAGTGACGCCCATGCGTCAGCCCAGATGCTTCGCTCGCCCGGCTGAGGCGGGTGGCAAGCCGTGCCTGGCGAGCATCTGAGCCGGATTGCGGTGCTGAGAGAACTGACGTCGGTGGTCCACGTCGTGGTCAGCGACTGACTTCGATGACCACGGGCTTTGCGACGGCGACGGCGAGTGCATCCGTCGGATGCAGGTGGCACCGTAGGTCCAAGCGACAAGGTGTGCGGTACAGACGATCCACACCACCAAGCCGGCCGGGTGCGATGGAGCTGCAGTAAGACCCTGTTCCACGCAGCGGACGACCAGGTGGCCTACGCCGGCCAGCTCGCGGCGCGGGGACAGGACGACTATCTCCCGTTCCGGCTACGCACCGTCCGGGGCACGCCTCCGGCTGGCATGCTCGCCCTCCTCCAAGGACTGGGCAGCCTGTTCGCCACGACGGCGCGAGCCACACCAGACGACGTACGCGCGTACCACCCCCACGGAATGGCCGACGCCTCAGGGTTCCTCGCCATGGGCGTCGCGGAGGTGTGCTGCACACCCACGACGTCGCACAGGGGCTCGGTCTCGCCTACGACCCCGATCCGGACACGTGCGCCCGGGTGATCGCGCGGCTGCACCGTGACCTCGGGCCACACGACGACCCGTGGCAGCTCTTGTTGTGGGCGACCGGACGCGGCGACCTTCCGCACCGTCAACCCGTCCGCCGCTGGCGGTGGTTGCCCGCACCAGAGGGCGAGCGCTAGCAACCAGCCAGGGTCAGCCAAGGGTCGACGCTCAGTCCGTCGGCTCGACTCCAGGGGTGTCCGGGCTGGTGTCCTCCGCGACGGCGGCCGACGGGCCGCCGGCCGCCTCGATGACGCCTTCCTCGTCGATGATCTTGGCTTCCAGGTCGTCGACGACGCGGCGCGGGTCGCTGGTCATGACGCGTCCGTACCCGAGCAGCAGCGACGTACTCCCGCCACGCTCGACGCAGTTCCCCGAGCTGAGTTCAGCCAAGAGGCGGACACCGCCGCGGAAGCTAGATCCCGCTGAAGTCGTAGCTGTCGGGCACGTCGACGCCCTGGTCACCGTAGACGATGCTGATCTGCTGGCGATCGGCCAGGCGCAACTGCGCGGGATCACCGGTCTGCTCTGCACCGTCGACGTAGACCTTCAGCGGCTCGTCGGGACTGGCGACCAGCGAGCCAATCTGGTCTTGCAGCTCCATGGGTTGACACGCTGAGGGCTGCCGGGGAAGCAGGTCGGGCGATGGACACGTGGCCCCGAGCGATGTGCGTCCTAGTTCTCGGTCTGGCCACGCATCGGTGAGCGACGCTTCGATGAGCGGATTCGAGCCAGCCGGCTTCGACGAAGTCTAGCGCGCGCTTGTGCCAGGCTGAACGCACAGGGAGGTCGCGTGAGTTTCTACGGTGACCAGGTGGTGCCGCGAATCGTGAACGTCGCCTGCGGGATGAAGACGAACGACAACACGCGGCGTCGGGTCTGCGCGGGGCTCGGGGGCGACGTCATCGAGATCGGCTTCGGGTCGGGGCTCAATGTCCCGTTCTACCCCTCGGTGGTGAAACGCGTCGATGCGGTGGAACCGGCCGACATGGGGTGGAAGCTGGCCAGCAAGCGCCTTGCCGCGACGCCCGTCCCGGTCCGCCGGTCCGGGCTGGACGGTCAGTCGCTCCCCTTCTCCGACGACAGTTTCGACGCCGCCCTCTCGACGTGGACGTTGTGCAGCATTCCCGACCCCGAGCGGGCGCTGCTCGAAGTGCGACGAGTCCTCAAGCCGGGTGGGACGCTGCACTTCGTCGAGCACGGACTGGCCCCCGACGAACAGGTGCGGCGCTGGCAGCGTCGCCTCGAGCCGGTGCAGAAGCGAGTCGCCGGTGGCTGCCATCTCACCCGGCCGGTCGCCACGATGCTCACCAGCGCCGGATTCGTCCTCACCGACCTCGACGTCTTCTACGAGAAGGGGGCCCCCAAGAGCCTCGGGGCTCTCACCCTGGGCACCGCGCTCTCGCCCTGACGTGGGACCGGGGTGGCCCCGGTGCCGCCCTATGGGGCCAGGGTGGCCCCGGTCCAACGGCAGTCGGTGGCGAACCCGGCCACGAAGCCGGCACCGAGCAGGCAACGCCTCGAGGCGCCTCCAGCTGGGTAAGCCTCGCGCGAGCTCGGTCTCGTCATCCTGGCTCCGACGCGGTTCTGCGGTGTAGGTGCAAGGGTGGCGCAGGGCCGCGCTGCGCGGCATAGGGGCTAGGGGGTCGCCGTGGGTGCATCTGAGCAGGAGAGCCGCGAGTTCGCAGCCGCGTTCCGCTCGTTCCTGAGGTGGGTGGAATCAAGTGGCCGCGCCGGCGCGGTGAACGAGGTCGTCGCGCTCGTGCGTGGCCACCTGGGTGCCGACCGGGTGAGCCATTCGGTGGTCTCACGCTCATTGCTACCGTTCGAGCAGGTCAACCTTCAGGTCGCGCTGGACGCGTGGTCGGGCCTCGGCGGACGCACCGTCCGGGTGCAGGGGGTGACCTCGCCGCCGCACTACCCGGGTCTGACTCTGCAGCAACTGCTGACCGGCGACGGGCTGCCTCCCGTACGGCTGTCGGCGCCCGAGCTGGTAGACCTGCCAAGCGGACCGGGGCGCACCTTGGCGTGCATACAGACGGCGCTCCTGCTCGTGGAGGACTCGCTGGGGCAGTACCTGATCATGGTCCGCGGTCCGGAGCGGCACGAGGAGCCAGCTCTGGCAGTGGAGGTCGCGGGTCTGGAGGTCACCCAGGCGCAGGCCGTGCACGCGGAGCTGGGCCGGCTGCGCAGCGAGCTGAACGTCTACCGCGGGCAGGTGCTCGAGCTGACCGCACAGCGGTCCGGCGAGATCGCGCTGCTGTTCGCGGACGTGCCGGCAACGACACGCGAGGACGTGGTCCTGTCCGAGGAGGTGCTGCGCCGCATCGAGCGCCACACCGTCGACATCGCGCATCACAGGGGCGAGCTGTTGAGCGCTGGACAGCACCTCAAGCGGGGTGTGCTGCTCTTCGGTCCGCCAGGCACCGGGAAGACCCACACCACCCGCTACGTGATCGGGCGCATGAACGGGTGCACCGTGCTGCTGCTGTCCGGGCGATCCCTGCACCTGATCGGCGCGCTCGCCGAGATGGCTCGCGAGCTGCAGCCAACGGTGGTGGTGCTCGAGGACGTCGACCTCGTGGCCGAGGACCGTGGCTTCGGACCAGGGTCCAGCCCCGTGCTCTTCGAGCTCCTCGACACCATGGACGGCGCGGCCGCCGACGCGGACCTGCTGTTCCTACTCACCACGAACCGGGCTGATCTGCTGGAGCCGGCGCTCGCGGCACGCCCGGGCCGGGTCGACGTCGCGGTCGAGATCGCGATGCCCGACGCCGACGCACGCCGACGACTCTTCTCCCTGTACGGCACCGGCGTGCCCCTCACTCTCTCCGAGGACGACATCGCCGAGGTCGTCGACCGGACCGAGGGAACCACCGCCTCGTTCCTCAAGGAGCTGCTCCGCCGAGCCGTCCTGGAGGCCTTGACCGAGTCCACCCCACTGCGGTCGGTCACCGCCACGCACGTGTCCAACGCGCTGGACGACCTCCTCGACAGCACGCAGCAGATCACCCGAGCCCTGCTCGGCGTGGCGGACGCGGGCTCGGACGGGGTCGCCGCGTTCGGGGGGCGGGCCGCGGGCGGCCACGGTGGCATGCCAGCGCCGGCCGCGTACTTCCCCTGAGCGGCAAGCGCGAAATCGGGTGGCGCGCATCCTCGCGATCTCCCTACGGTTCCGGCCATGGCCTTCTTCATCGTGACTGTCCGCCGTGTCCGCCTCGGGATGGTCGAGGCGGCCGTGGGGCTGGCATCCGCTCGTTGACGAATGGGCGGCGCGAATCGTAGCCGACGCCCTGGTGGAGCCGGGAGAGCTCGTCGTCGACCTCGGCGCCGGCGAGGGAGCACTCACCACTCACCTGGTTGCCGCCGGCGCCCACGTGGTCTCGGTCGAGCTGCACCCCGGCCGGGTGCAGATGTTGAGGGAACGCTTCGCATCCGCCCAGGTCACCGTGGTGCGGTGCGACATCGCGGGCTTCCGGTTGCCGCGTCGACCGTTCCGAGTGGTCGCCAGCCCGCCGTACGCGATGTCCAGCGCCGTCCTTCGATCGCTGCTCACGCCGCGCTCCCGGCTCGTCGCCGCGGACCTGGTGCTCCAACGAGCGGTCGTACGTAGGGTCTGCGAGGGACGGGCCCCGGGGGCGGGCACGTGGCTGCGCGAGTTCGACGTCCGCCCCGGCCGGACCCTGCCGCGCCGCGCCTTCCGGCCTCCGCCGCGCGTCGACTCCGCCGTCCTCGTCGTACGTCGTCGGTGACGAGGGCGAGTCGCGGGTGGGGTTCGCGAGGGCGACTGCCCTCAGTCGGCTGACAAGGGCAGGATGACTTCGCCCCCGACGTCACGGCGGCCGGCGGCGATGGCCGATCGGTACGCCGGTGCGTTGTCCAGGTGGATGGTGCCGAGCAAGAACTGGGCGTCAGGCGCCTGGAGCTGCTGAGCCAGCAGTGTGCTGAGGTGCCGCCCGTACCCCTGCCGGCGCGCGGACGGGTCCAGCAGGAGCTCGACGGTGACGGCACCGCGCAGACCGTGTTGCAAGCCCGGTTCGGCGGCGACCACGCCGACCCACCGCCCGTGGAGTACGACCTCGAAGAGGGTCCCTGCGGCGAGGAGCTCGGCCAGGTCTTCTCGGGTCTCGAGGCGGGCGTGCACCGCGTGCTCGGGATGCTCGGCGACCTGGTCGCGGTGGATCTGGGTGTACCGATCGTAGCAGTGCAGGCTGGCCGGGGGTCGTGCGGTCAGTCCAGGCGGCACCGGGTTTCGGCGCAGGTCGCCGAGTCCGCCAGCGACGTTGCGCATGTCATGGCGGGTGCCAGGCCAGTGACCCGGCGGGTGGCAGGTCCAGACCCTGACGTAGCGCGGCGTGAACGGGGCGAACGACTCCGCGAGGACGGACCTCAGAGCTGCGGTGTCGCCGGCCGTGATCAGCCGACTGGAGGCGTCGACGGCGACGAAGGGCTTCTGCGGGTCACGGCCCCGGTAGCGAGGGCCAGCGAGAACGGCCAAGTCGGAGGTCACGGCGATCCAGCGGTTGAGGAAGGCCTGTGCGGGTTGACCACTGCTCGGCTGGGCCGCGGCGAACTCGCGGCCGAACTCCAGGTCGGTGATGGCAGTCGTCAGTGACCACTCGAGCTCTTCGTGCAGCGCGGCGAGCCGCTCGCTCTGCGACACCTCGGCGCGCACCCACGGATGCAAGCCGGCGTCCGCGACGCGGACCACCTCAGGCAGCTTGTCGGTGTCACGCTGGCCGGCGCTGTCGGCACCCATTCGGTCTGGGGCCACCTCCACCCCACGGTCGTCGGTCATGACCAGCAATCGTGCCCGGCGTCGAAGGTCCGCACCACCGAGTTACTCCCCGCGCCCGGCCGCGCGCGGCCGCGGACACGACGTCGGTGCCGCGGCCGGCCCAGCCGCGTCACAGTCGTCTGGTGGTTTCGGGTTCGACGAGTTAGGTGTGGCCGGTGGGTGATCGCCACTGGAACACTCCGGGTGCGGTCTTGGTGAGGGTCCAGGTGCCGTGGGTTTTCACGTGGTGGTGGTGTTGGCACAGTGGTCCGAGGTTGCAGGTGCAGGTGGGTCCGTGGGGCCAGGGGACGGTGTGGTCGGACTGACCAGAAAGGTGGCGACGGGCTGCAGAGGCGGGAACCCTTGCTCGGATCGCACCGTGATGTGGCATCAGGAACCGCTGCGCAGCACGCCGCGTCCGATGGGAATGTGGCACAACTGGTTGGCAATGCTCGTACTCGGCGTCCTGGCGCTGGGGTGCGCTGGCCCCGGGAAGGCCCAGCCGCAGACAAGCGACGAAGGCACCATCGTCGTCACCACGATGTACCGGCCGGGTGAATCGGGTGCCGTTTACATCGAGGGTGCATCCGCCGAGGTCATCCTCGTCGACGAGGCCGGTCACGTGGTCGCCACCCGAGTCGGCGTCCCGGGGAAGACGTTCACCTCCGCGCACCTGGCATCCGGCCGCTACCAGGTCCAACCTGTCCTGCGTCCTGGCCGCGGCGGCGGGGAGGGCCTGGACCCCCGTACGGACGAATGCTCTCAACCGGTGCGTCTCAGGAGGACTGCAACGGTCGTCGTTCACTTCCGCGTGGGCGATCCATGTTCGGTGAACCTGCTCCCGGATGGAGGCGCCGCCTCGAACCGAGAGTCTCCGGGTACGGAAACAGTCACACTCATCACGGGGCACTGCACCGTCGAACCCCTGAGGTTCGACGGTCGCCGGTGGGCGTTGCCCTGGCACCAGCAGTTCGGTTGGGGCGGTGGGGAACCGAAAGGGTGGGCCGGCACCGGCACCATCGAGCGCGACTCGATTAGCCGGGTGCTCTACACCGATCGGGGCGGTGCCGAACTCATGCTGATTCCCAGTGACTCGCCTGCGGCCCAGACGCCCAAGCACTGGGGTTGCCGGTGACCCGACCAGCGCGCTGAAAGTGGCTCTGGATGTCGTGGAGCCGGGACTTCGCCTCCTTCGTCGCCAGCCAGTACTTCGCCAGCCAGTACTGCCCAATCGCTGACAGTGGGGTTATGGTCGCGGTGAATCGGCTCAGACCGAGGTGGAACCCGGGGTGCTCCGACGAGCACACTGTCTTCTCGATGCACGATGGCGTGCCCATGCCGTGGGCCCGTCCACCGGCGCTCGGCCGAGGGGAGCCCCTAGATGAGCGAACAGACCTGGACGCCGCAGTTCCGGGCGCCCGCATCCACGGTCACCAAGGTCTTGCGCAGCCCGGCGTTCATCCACTCCCGCGAACGTGCGCACGAGATCATCGACGACCCGATCGCCTTGCGGGAGTTGGGTGAGACGGTTGACGGCCTCGACTACACCAACACACCACTGGCGGGCGTCGCGGACCGGGTGGCGGCAGCCTGTCGTTTTCTGTACGCCAGGGCCGACTACCTCGACAGCGGACCCGGCAGCGAGCCCAGCACCGACTCCCCCGCGCCCGGACCCGCGTCACCGCCACTACCCGGAGGCGGACCTCGGGAACGGCTGATCGTGGCGGCACTTCACTACCTCGTCACACCGGTCGACCTGGTGCCCGACGCGCGCATCGGTGGCTACGTTGACGACGTGCTGCTGCTGAGCTGGGTCTTCGGCGCGGCCGTCACGGAGCTGGAGACCTATCTGGTGGACGACGACGCTGAGCAGTGACCCTCCGCCGCCTCGATGCCGGCACGGTCGGCGTCACCACCGGCGGGTGCAGGTCACGGCTCCGTACGCGGGTCTCGACGGCGGATCTTGCTCCCCAGCCACACCAGCGGGTCGTACTTGCGGTCGACCACGCGTTCCTTCATCGGGATGATCGCGTTGTCGGTGATGCGGATGCCCTCGGGACACACCTCGGAACAGCACTTGGTGATGTTGCACATGCCGAGCCCGGCGGCGCCCTGGGCCAGCGCCCGGCGGTCGTGGGTGTCCAGCGGGTGCATGTCGAGCTCGGCGTAGCGCAGGAAGAACCGGGGCCCGGCGAATGCCGGCTTGTTCTCGTCGTGGTCGCGGACGACGTGGCAGGTGTCCTGGCACAAGAAGCACTCGATGCACTTGCGGAACTCCTGGCCGCGTTCGACGTCCTCTTGCATCATCCGGCGCTTGCCGTCGGCGTCGGGCGGGCCGGGTGCGAAGCTCGGCAGCTCGCGCGCCTTCTCGTAGTTGTACGACACGTCGGTGACCAGGTCGCGTACGACGGGAAAGGCCCGCAGCGGGGTGACCGTGATCGTCTCCGTCTCCTCGAAGTCCGCGAGCCGGGTCATGCACATCAGCCGCGGCCGGCCGTTGATCTCCGCCGAGCACGACCCGCACTTGCCCGCCTTGCAGTTCCACCGCACCGCCAGGTCACCGGCCTGCGTGGCCTGCACGCGGTGGATGGCGTCGAGGACCACCTCGCCCTCCTCCACCTCCACGGTGAAGTCGCGCAGGTCGCCGCCGTCGCGGTCACCGCGCCAGATCCGCATCGCCAGGTCGTACGCCATCGGCTCGCCTTCTCCTCTTCGCTCGGGTCAGCTGGGGTCGAACAGCGGGCGCAGGTCAGCAGGCATCAGCGGCAGCGGCTGCCGCGCCATCGCCAGCTGGCCGTGCTCGTCCAGGGTCAGTGCCAGGTTGACCAGGCCCCACTGGTCCTCGGTGGCCGGGAAGTCCTCCCGGGTGTGCCCGCCGCGCGACTCCGTCCGCTCGCGCGCGGCGAGCGCGATGCACTTGCTGACCAGCAGCATGTTGGGCAGGTCGAGGGCCAGGTGCCACCCGGGGTTGTACTGCCGGTGGCCCTCCACCGCCAGGTGCCGGGCGCGCGTCTCCAGCGCGTCCAGCCGCTCCTGCGCCTGCGCCAGCTCCTCGTCGGTGCGGATGATGCCGACGAGCGCCTGCATCGAGTCCTGCAGCTCGCGCTGCAAGGTGTACGGGTTCTCCCCCGGGCCCGAACCGTCGGCGGCCTGCGCGAACGGGGCCACCGCCTCGTCGGCGGCGGAGCGTACGGCCGCGTCGCCGACCGCGGGCCGGCGGTCGCCGAGCCGCCGCGCGTGCTCGGCCGCGTCGGCACCGGCCCGGCGACCGAACACCAGCAGGTCGGACAGCGAGTTGCCGCCGAGGCGGTTGGACCCGTGCATGCCGCCCGCGACCTCACCGGCGGCGTACAGGCCGGAGACGACCGCGGCTCCGGTGTCGGGATCCACCTCGACCCCGCCCATCACGTAGTGACAGGTCGGGCCGACCTCCATCGGCTCGGCGGTGATGTCGACGTCGGCGAGCTCCTTGAACTGGTGATACATGCTCGGCAGCCGCTTTTGGATGTACGCGGCATCGCGACGCGAGGCGATGTCGAGGAAGACCCCGCCGTGCGGTGACCCGCGGCCGGCCTTGACCTCGGAGTTGATGGCGCGCGCCACCTCGTCGCGGGGCATCAGCTCGGGTGGGCGCCGGTTGTTGGCCTTGTCGATGTACCAGCGGTCCGCCTCCCCCTCCGAGTCGGCGGTCTCTGCCTTGAAGTACTCCGGGATGTAGTCGAACATGAAGCGGTTGCCCTCGGAGTTGCGCAGGACCCCGCCGTCGCCGCGTACGGACTCGGTCACCAAGATGCCCTTGACGCTGGGCGGCCACACCATCCCGGTGGGGTGGAACTGCACGAACTCCATGTTGATGAGGCTGGCCCCTGCCCGCAGCGCCAACGCGTGACCGTCACCGGTGTACTCCCAGGAGTTGCTGGTGACCTGGTAGCTCTTGCCGATGCCGCCGGTTGCCAGCACGACCGCGGGCGCCTCGAACACGATGAAGCGGCCGCTCTCGCGCCAGTAGCCGAAGGCGCCCGCGATGGCCCCAGGCCCGCCCTCGGGGCCCGGCTCCTTGAGCAGCTCGGTGATCGTGCACTCCATGAACACGTCGATCCCGAGCTCGACGGCCCGCTGCTGCAGGGTGCGGATCATCTCCAGGCCCGTACGGTCACCGACGTGGGCGAGGCGGGCGAAGCGGTGCCCGCCGAAGTCCCGCTGGGAGATCAGGCCCTCGGGGGTGCGGTCGAACAATGCCCCCCAAGTCTCGAGCTCCAGCACCCGGTCGGGGGCTTCCTGGGCGTGCAGCTGGGCCATCCGCCAGTTGTTGAGCATCTTGCCGCCGCGCATGGTGTCGCGAAAGTGCACCTGCCAGCCGTCCTCGGACCACACGTTGCCCATGGCGGCCGCGATCCCGCCCTCCGCCATCACGGTGTGCGCCTTGCCGAGCAGCGACTTGCACACGATCGCGGTCCGTGCCCCCGCGTCGTGCGCGGCGATCGCGGCGCGCAGGCCCGCTCCCCCGGCGCCGACGACGACGACGTCGTAGGAGTGCCGTTCGTAGTCGCTCGTACTCATCGCGGCGGCTCCATCTAGAAGAAGCGTGGGTCGGCGAAGGCGCCGGTGGCCAGCAGGTAGACGTAGAAGTCGGTGAGAGCGACGGAGAACAGCGAGTACCACGCCCACCTGGGATGGTGGTGGTTGATCTTGGAGACCCACGTCCAGGCTCGGTAGCGCACCGGGTGCTTGGAGAAGTTGCGCAGCCGCCCGCCGATGACGTGCCGGCAGGAGTGGCACGACAGCGTGTAGCCCCAGAGCAGGACGATGTTGACGCAGAAGATCAGCGTCCCCAGGCCCATGTGGCCCCAGTCGCCGGCCGGATCACGAAACGTGAGCACCGTGTCGAAGGTGAGCACCAGCGAGACCAGCACCGCGGCGTAGAAGAACCAGCGGTGGACGTTCTGGAAGATCAGCGGAAAGCGGGTCTCGCCGGTGTAGCCCCGGTGCGGCTCGGCCACCGCGCACGCCGGCGGGGAGAGCCAGAACGCCCGGTAGTAGGCCTTGCGGTAGTAGTAGCAGGTCAACCGAAAGCCCAGCGGGAAGACCAGGATCAGCAGCGCAGGCGACAGCGGGAACCAGCTGACCGGCTGACCGAAGTCACTGGCCTCCGCGAGGCAGTCGGTGCTCAGGCACGGCGAGTAGAACGGCGACAGGTACGGCGTCGAGTAGTAGTCCGCGCCGGAGAACGCCCGCCACGTGGCGTACACGATGAACGCGGTGAACACCAGGAACGTCAACGCCGGCGGCACCCACCACCGGTCCTGCCGCAGGGTCTTGTCCGGCACGTCCGCTCGCTGCGGACCGAGGACGCCGTGCGCCATCAGCGGCTCCTGCGAGGCGCCGGCAGCCCGGTCGTGCCCGGACCGGTGCCGAGAGTCATGCGACCTCCTGTGCGTCTGATCGGGGTCAGGGCGGCCCGGACCCGATCCAATTGTGAGTGGGGTCACCAGGATAGAGACGCACCGGATCGAGCCTGCGCTCGGCCCCGACGGATCCTGAGGCGCTCGGCCCTACGACCGGGGCCTGCGCCGGCTCGCCCGCACCAGAAGTGGCGGCGTCGTCGGCCGCAACCGCATCTGCCGGCGGATGCGTTCGTTCAGGTCCAGCTCGCCGAGGAGCCGTTTCACCGTGGCGAGCAACGCGAAGTTGAGCTCGGCCAGCACCGGAGCGCTGTTCATGAGCAGCAGATCACTGACCCTCGCCCGGCCCTCGTGCATGCCTTCGAGAGCCTGCTGGACCTTGACGATCTCCGGCGCGCCGCCCTCCTCCGGTGGCCGACCTTCAGCACGTACGAGGTCTCCGAACGCTTCCAGCCCGCCTGCCATGTCGCCGAACAGCTCGGCCAGGGCGACGACGACGGCCTCGCCCACCTCACCTGCGGGCCAGCTCTGGTCGTTGGTCGCATCGTGGACGGCGCGAAACATGCTACGAATCGCCACGGCGGAGTGCTCGAGAGCCTCCAGACCCTGGCGCAGTCCCGGGCCAGCGTTGGGTGTGCCGAGCGCTCGTACGTTGAACCGTCGGCCCTGCTCTGCTTGCAGCAGGGCGTTGCCCACTCTGGGAAGGTCGTGGGTGAGCCGGCGCGCGTCGCCCAACCAGCCGGTCGCGTACGCGGCTACCTCATGGCCAGTCATGTCATGACTCGTGATCTCGTCGGCTGCCCGGGTCAGGAGCCGCGCGAGGTCGTCGGCGAGGTTTTTGATGGCGTTGCCGGCGTCCTCGGTTGCGATTTTGGGCGGCAGTAGCAGGTTCGACAGCACGCCGACCCCAGCGCCTACCAGCGTCTCGGTGATGCGCTGCCAGGCCGCGGATTCTGCGCCCATCGAGCCGACCCCGAGGACCAGCATCGCGCTGATCGGGACCTCGATCAGGTTCGAACCGAGCCGTAACGCCTGCCCGATCATGATGGACACCGCGATCAGCGCACCGAGGCTCCACCAGGCGAGGGGTACCACCGCCGAGAAGCCGACCGCCACGCAGACGCCTGCCACCACGCTCAGGACGCGCTGGAGGCCACTGGTCAGCAGGCTGATGGGGGTGAACTGGACCACGAGCAGGGCGGTCAGCGACGCCAGCAGTGGCGGTTCCGGACTCGGGAAGACCGTCGAGGCAACGACGTAGCTGGCCACCGCCGCGGCAGTGAGACGCATCGCCCATGCCATGGCGCTCCGTCCACCGCGCCGGAAGCGGGCGAGGTGCACAGCGACCGGTCGGGCGATCAGCCCGGGCACCGGGAGACTGGACCTGGCCATACCCATGAGCATGTCGCACAACCCGGCTGCGATCACCAACACCAGGTGTCAGTCCGGGGGATGGTCGCCGATCGCCCCGTCGATGAGCTCACGCAGGATGTCCATGTGGCCGGCATGCCGAGCGGTCTCTTCGATCATGTGAATGAGCACCCAGCGCATCGACACGGTGTCGCCGAACCACGCCCTGCCGAGCTCGCCGACGTCTGATTCGTCGATCACCCGATCGGCTGCGGCACGTGCTCGGCCGTAGAACGACACGATGTCGGCCGTGGCCTCGTGCGGCTCGACCCGTAGGTCGGCGTCCTCGTCGTCCTCATCGAACGGGAGCGGCTCGGTCTGTCGTCCGAACGTCTGGCAGAACCATGCGTACTCGACCGCAGCGAGGTGCTTCACCAGGCCAAGTGCCCGATGGGGTCATCGGACGGCGAAGCTGCTCGTCGTCGAGGTCGTCGAGCTTCCACAGGACCACATCGCGGTTCCGGTCGAGGCTGACCTGCAGGCTCTCCTTCTCGGCACCGATCAGCGGCACTCGTCGGCTCATGCGCGGAACGTAACAGTGGGGCCCGGGGCAGTCCGGGGTGTCGCCGTCACTCGGCGGTGGTGAAGCCCCGGCTGCTCCACTTGCCCAGTGGAGCCAGACCGGTCATTGCGGCGGCAGCGACGCCCCAGCTGGCACCACTCGGCGGTGGTGAAACCCCGTTGGCACCACTCGTGCGGCGACTGGAACAGCGATCTGCAGGAGTACGAGGGCAACATCGTCGTCTTCGCCTCGCTGGTCGGCGTCCGCAGCGCCTGACTCCCGAGACGGAGGTACGTCGGCTCACGCCTCCAGAGTCGGCGGCAGTCCGAACCGGGCGAACAGCCTGGTGTCGAGGAAACTGGTGATCGCGGCTATCCGCCCGCCCGACACTTCCAGGGCATGGATCGCCCAGGGCTCGAGGCGCCCGTCCGGCCCGCCGGGCTTGTACTGGGCGAAGGCCGGTGCGCCGTTGGCCATCAGCGGCAGCATTCGGGAGCCGCGGCAGCCGATGCCCGGGCCGAGCATCCACCGGCCGATGTCCTCGCGACCGGATAGCCACATCTCGTACGGCGGCATGTTCTGGGTCGCGTCCTCGTGCAGCAACGAGACGAACGCGTCGATGTCGTAGCGCTCGAAGGCGTCGACGTAACGGGCCAGGAGCCCAGTCAGCTCGTCGTCGAGCTTGACTGCCGCAGACGACGCGGGCTGGCGCGCCGCCACGGTGGCCCGAGCGCGCTGCAGGGCGCTGTTGACGGACGGCACGGATGCGTCGAGCAGGTCAGCGACCTCGTCTGCCTTCCAGCGGAGCACGTCGCGCAGGATCAGCACCACTCGCTGCCGCGGCGGCAGGTACTGCAGTGCGGCCACGAACGCCAGCCGCACCGACTCACGGGCCACGGCCAGGTCGGCGGGATCGCCAGCGGAGAGGAGCACCTGGCCATCGAGGATCGGTTCGACCCAGGTGACCTCTGGTTGTCGGGCCGCGAGTGACGCCTCGACCGGCTGCCATGCCGTAGCAGAGAGGTCCATCGGCCTCGCCCGACGCTTGCGACCGTTGAGCATGTCGAGGCACACGTTGGTGGCGATCCGGTAGAGCCACGACCGCCGCGTGGACCGACCCTCGAACTGGTCCTGCGCGCGCCAGGCGCGCACCATGGTCTCTTGTACGGCGTCGTCTGCGTCGAACGCCGAGCCCAGCATCCGGTAGCAGTAGCCGGTCAGCTCCGCGCGGTGCTGGCCGAGGTCGGACTCCACCGACCCCGCTGTCGCCAGCTCTGTCATCTGGACACCCTTCCTCGCGCTCAGCTGCCACCCAACCACCCGCCTGCGGCTAGCACACCACACCTGGGTGACACCACGCAGTCCGGTATCGGCCCGCACGCCGGTAGCGCTGGCGACAACCGACCGAAGCGACACGGTGCCTCGGTCGTAAGGTCGGCACATGGCCGCAGACGACACGATCGAGCGCGAAGCCGACGGCAGCTTCGCCCGCGACACCCGGTACCTGGACGCCCGCATCACCGCCGACGGCCGCGACGGCTGGCCGGTGGAAGCCGGTCGCTACCGATTGGTCGCCGCGCGGGCTTGCCCGTGGGCGAGTCGCGCCATCATCGTGCGCCGGCTGTTGGGACTGGAGCAGGCGCTCTCCCTCGGTCTGCCCGGTCCTACCCACGACGAGGACAGCTGGACCTTCGACCTCGACCCAGATGGGCACGACCCGGTGCTCGGCATCGAGCGACTCAAGGATGCATACGAGGCCGCGGTCCCGAGTTATCCGCGCGGCATCACGGTGCCGGCCATCGTCGACGTGCCGACCGGCGCGGTGGTCACCAACGACTACCAGCAGATCACCATCGACCTCGAGACGCAGTGGCAGGCGTACCAGCGAGACGGCGCCCCCGAGCTCTATCCCGAGGCGCTGCGGGCGCAGATCGACGAGATCAGCGAGGCCAACTACCGCGACGTCAACAACGCCGTCTACGAGGCTGGCTTCGCATCTAGCCAGCAGGCGTACGAGAGGGCGTACCACCGACTGTTCGACCAGCTTGACCGGCTGGGCGAGCGTCTGGCCGACCAGCGCTACCTGGTCGGCGACACCATCACCGAGGCCGACATCCGCCTGTTCACCACGCTGGTCCGCTTCGACGCCGTCTACCACGGCCACTTCAAGTGCAACCGCAGCAAGCTCACCGAGATGCCGGTGTTGTGGGCCTACACCCGCGACCTGTTCCAAACCCCCGGGTTCGGCGACACCGTGGACTTCGAGCAGATCAAGCAGCACTACTACCGCGTCCACACCAGCATCAACCCCAGCGGTGTCGTCCCGCTCGGGCCGGGCCTGCGCGGCTGGTCGACGCCCCACGGGCGCGAGGAGCTCGGCGGGCGACCGTTCGGGGACGGCACCCCGCCGAACGCACCGGTCGAGTGATTTCGCTCGACCTCGCCCGCCGACTGCGCGACGGCCTCGTGGCCTGGACGCCGGCGCCGGGCGATCGGTTCGTCGTGGCGGACCGCGACATGGACTGCGACGTCTTCGTCGTCAGCGACATGGTGGTCGAGGTCCATGAGCACCCGGCCGGGCGGATCCTGGCCTTCAACGGCACCACCGAGTGGGCGCTGGACAGCGTCGAGGAGCAGGACGCGGTGTGGCTTCCCCGTGAAGGTCAGCTGCGGAACCTGCTGGGCGAGCGGTTCGTCCGGCTCGAGGCGGCGCCCGGTGGCTTCGTCGTCGTCGTGGACGACGGCGGGCAGGAGGTGCGCCACGTCGACGTGGACGCCGAACGGGCGTACGCCCGCGCGCTCCTGGGGCTTCGGCGCTGAGCTCCCCCCACCGCGGCGCGTACCACCGCTACGTTGGGCCGCCTGGAAAGGAGCTCGAATGCGGGACTCACGAAGGATCCCCCCGAGTCGAGGTGAGCGGTGATGGCGAAGCACGCTCACCCACTCGGGATCGACATCGGCGGCAGCGGCATCAAGGGCGCCCCGGTGGACCTCAAGGCCGGAGCCTTCGCGCAGGAGCGGCTGCGGATCCCCACCCCCGAGCCGTCCACACCGGACGCCGTGGCCGACGTCGTCGCCGCGATCGCCGAACGCTTCGCCAAGGACACCGGCGACTCCCCGGTCGGCGTCACGATGCCGTCAGTGGTGACCCATGGGCAGGTGCGCAGCGCGGCCAACATCGACCGGTCCTGGATCGGTACCGACGTGGAGGCGCTGTTCAGCGACCGACTCGGACGACCGGTCGTGGTCGTCAACGACGCCGACGCCGCGGGTGTCGGAGAGCTCCAGTACGGCGCCGCCCGCAACGTCGAGGGGCTGGTGCTGCTCGCCACGCTCGGCACCGGCATCGGTTCGGCCCTGCTCAACGGCGGCGTGCTGGTCCGCAACAGTGAGCTGGGGCACCTGCAGATCGACGGAGTCGACGCCGAGACCCGCGCCTCGTCGCACGCCCGCGAGAGCGAGGAGCTCTCGTGGGAGGACTGGGCCGAGCGACTGCAGCGATTCTTCGCGCACGCGGAGGACCTGCTGTGGCCGGACCTCATCGTCGTCGGCGGCGGCGTCTCCAAGCACGCCTCCCGTTACCTGCCGCTGCTGCATCTTCGGGCACCCATCGTGCCCGCTCAGCTGGGCAACGCAGCGGGGATCATCGGCGCGGCGTGGCTGGCGGCCAACACCTGACCGGCCCCGAGCTGTCCCGGCGCTTGGCGCCGTCCGTACCGACGCTGTTTGGTGCGCGTTGCCGACTTGTCAGCGCCGGGCTCTACCGTCGTCTCGACTTCCATTCCGACGACCGAGGGGCCCCATGAACGAGCAAGAGGTCTTCGTCCTGGCCGACCGAGCACTCGAGCGCGTCGTCCACCAGATCCGCGACGACCAGTGGTCGATGCAGATGCCGCCCGACTTCGCCAGCAACTTCCCCGGCCCGGTGACGCTGCGCGACGTGATCGGCTACCACGCCTACGACGACGCGTGGGTGCCGGACATGCTGGCCGGCCGCAGCATGTCCGAGGTCGGCGAGGAGGGGTTCAACGGTGACCTGCTGGGTGATGACCCGAAGGGCAGCTTTTCGGCTCTGGTCGACGCGGCGTGTGCTGCCGCTGAGGCGTTGGATGATCCAGATCGGGTGGTGCACTGCTCGTACGGAGACTTTCCTGCCCGCGAGTACCTGTGCCACATCAGTTCCTTCCGCGGCCTGCGTGCACACGACATCGCGCAGGTCCTCGGGGCAGATACCAAGCTGCCCGACGACCTGGTCCAGGGTCTGTGGCAGGAACTGGTGCCGCGCGAGGAGGAGTGGCGTAGGTACGGCATCTTCCCCGACCGGGTCGAGGTCCCGGCCGACGCGCCGCTGCAGGACCGGCTGCTGGGCGCCACCGGTCGGCAGCCGGACGGCCCGCGCTGATGCCGCGCCGTCACTCGTCCACAGCTCGACCTCCACCGGCCGCGAGCCTCAGGCGCGGCGCGGCTCGCTCGACCAACGCCGGGTCCGCGGTCCGACGTGGGGCGTGCCCGGATCCGTACGCTGCGATGCGTGCACCTGCCACGTGTGACCGGGCCGGCGTTCGTCCTGCACGAGCACCACAAGCCGCGGCACCACTTCGACCTGCGACTCGAGGAGGGCACAGTCCTCCGCTCGTGGGCGCTGCCGCGTGGGCTGCCGGGACCGGGCGAGAACCGGCTTGCGGTGGCGGTGCCCGACCACGACCTCGACCACCTGACGTACGAGGACTCCGACAAGTCGGTCGCTGACACCGGCTGGTGGGAGGAGCACGACCGCAACGCCCGCCGGCTGGTGTTCACGTTGCACGGGCGTGCCGGCGGGTGCCGTTACGCGCTCATCGACACCGGGCGCGACTGGCTGCTGCGGCGTACCAACCAGCAACCGTGACGTCAGCGCGCGCGGACCTCGGTGGTGCCGTCGGGGCCATCGTCGCCCACCTCGACGTACGCGGGCGTCATCTGGTCCAGCACCCGCTGCACCTCGGGCAGGGGAAACCGCGTGGTCTCGGCAATGGCACCCACCGTGGTGCTCCCACCGACGCGGCTCAGCTCGACGATGACCTCGTAGACCTCGAGCCCCTCGGGGTTGAGGTCGTCCAGGTTCGGCATCGACGCCGGTCAGTCCGGCCGGTGAGAGTCGTCGGCGACCTGGTCCTGGATCGCGGCGGCCTCGGCTCGGTCGTCGAGGATCGGCCCGTCCGGTGCGTCCGGCGCGGGCTCCTGCGGGGTCGTGGTCACGTCCCGTCCTCGTCCTTCGTCTCCGCGGCGGACTGCTCGCGGTTGAGCTTCTCCTCCGGGCTTCGATCGAGGTCTGCACGGATCGAACCGGCGTCGATATCCTCGACGCCGGTGACGTCGGGCTCCAGCGGTGAGTTCGTCATGGCCCCGTTCTACCGCGCCCGGCGTTCGCTCGCGAGTCGCTGACCCTGACCGCGGCGGTCGGCCGATTGCTGCCCACGGCTGCAAACGGTCCTCACCCGTCGTACACCAGCAGGCCCTCGGGGGTCAGACGGGCCCCCACCGCGGGCTCATGTGTGACGAGGTGGCCGTCGTGGAACAGATGGGCCACCGGTACGCACCGCAGCGCGGTCAACCGCTGCTCGGTCGCGGTGCCGTGCCCGAGGGTGATCAGCGGTGCGGACACGCCGTCATGCTGTCGTACGCGGCGGAGGCCCGGTCAGCACGCACGCGTTCCGGTGAGCGCACCGGCGGCCTGACCGGTCAGAGCAGCGTGGACCAGTACGTCCAGAATCGGTCGAGCACGAGCACCAGCACCGCGACGAACCACGCCGCGACGACGGCGCCGCGCCACGCCCACACCCCGTCGACGACCCGTCCAGCGGCGCTGCCCGGGGAGGTGTAGAGACGCCCGGTGTGCAGCACCGTCCACACCGTCAGAGGGATGGTGACCACCCAGACGACCATGCAGTACGGGCACAGCGCGCCGATGCGGTACAGGCTCTGGAACACCAGCCAGTGCACGAAGCCCGCACCGAGCACGGTGCCGACCGCGAGACCGGCCCACACCCAGCGCGGCACCGTCACCCAGCCGGCCACGAGCACCCCCAGCGTGAGCACCACGCTGAAACCGACAACGCCGATCAGCGAGTTCGGGAAGCCGAACACCGACGCCTGGTCGGTCTTCATCACCGACCCGCAGGACAGCACCGGGTTGATGCTGCAGCTGGGTACGTAGTCCGGGTTCTGCAGCAGCTTGATCTTGTCGATGGTGAGGGCGACCGCCGCAACCAGGCCGAGGGCGCCCCCGACGGTGAGCAGCCCGATCAGGCCGGGCGTGGGGCGGGTTCGGTTCCGCTGGGCCAACGGCCGCAGGTCGGCGACGCCGTCGACGCCGTCGACGCCGTCGGTGTGGTCGGTGCCGTCGGTGTCGGCCGCATCTCGTTCCGCTGCTCGCGCCTGGGAGCTGGCCCGCTCGGCTCGTGAATCCGCCCGCGAGGCGCCCTCGACCGTCATCAGCTCTGCGCCTGTTCGACGGCCGCCTGCACGTCGGCCAGCTGGAACCCGTCGAGCTGCTTGCCGTCGACGAAGATCGTCGGGGTGCCGGTGACCCCGTCGGAGGCCGCCGCCTCGGTGGTGCTCGCGACCCAGTCGCCGTAGCGCAGGTCACTGGTCGGCGCGCATCTGCGCGGCGCGCTCTCGCGCGGAGGCGCCCGCTTTGAGCCCTGGCCCCTGCTCTCCGGCGACATCTCTCTCCCTGCGGTCGTGGTGTCGAATCGGCTCAGTGTCGCTCAGAGCTGCAAAGGTCGCGGGACCGGGCACGCCGAGCGGTGCGACACAACGTAGGCATCGGCATCGGGCAGACATGGTCACAGCGGCGCATCGGATCGGTCCCGGCCTCACCTGGCACAGTGCGTGGCATGTGGATCGGCTGGCTCGAGCTCGACCTCCTGCTCGGTGACGTGCACTCGCTCAAGGCCAAGCGCTCCGTCGTACGACCGGTCGTCGCGGAGCTGCGGCGGCGCTTCGAGGTCGCGGCCGCCGAGGTCGGGTCACTCGACCTGCATCGGCGCGCCGGCATCGGGGTCGCGCTGGTGGCAGCCGACGCCGCGCACGTCACCGACGTGCTCGACGCGGTGGAGTCGTGCGTGGCCGGCCGACCAGAGGTCGACCTGCTCTCGGTTCGCCGGCAGCTTCGCCGCAGCGACGACTGAGCCGGCGGCCCACTCGTCAGCGCCGGTGCAGCAACAGAATCGCCCGGTCGTCGTGGGCGGAATCCAGCCGGTCGAGCAGACGCTGCGCGGAGTCGTCCCACCCGCTGGTGAGCAGCCGCTCCGCCTCGCCCACCAGCTTGTCGATACCGAGGCTGAAGTCACGCTCGGGCGTCTCGACAAGCCCGTCGGTGTAGAGCAGCAGCGAGTCGCCGCTGCGAAGCAGGCCGCACGCGGCGTCGAACTCGGCGTCGCTCAGCAGGCCCAGCGCCGGCCCGCTCGACTGCAGCAGCTGCCACTTGCCGGAGCCGACGTGGTACTGCACGCCAGGCGGGTGGCCCGCAGTACGCAAGGTGAACCGGCCGGCGTCGAGGGCGAGGGTGAGGTGCGCCGCCGTCGCGAAGCCCTCCTCCCAGTCGAGCCGGATCAGGTACGCGTTGGCCGCGGGTAGGAACTGCTCAGGCGGGACGGCTCCCAGGAGGCCGCTGAACGCGCCCGACAGCTGCAGTGCTCGCGTACCCGCGGCCAGTCCCTTGCCGGACACGTCGACCACGACGACCTCGAGGCGGGACTCACCGGTCCTGGCCGCGACGATGAAGTCACCGGCGAACTGGTCACCGCCAGCCGAGCGCATGAGTGCCTGCGCGTACCACTGCCCAGGCAGCGGCGGGAGCTCGCTCTGGGTGCGCAGCCGGTCCCGCAGGTCGATCAGCATGGCCTCACCGAGTCCGCGGCGACCGCCGAGGGCCGAGCGCTGCGACGCGAAGATGAGCAGGAGGGCGGCCACCGTGACGACAGCCAGAGTCATCAGCCGCAGCGGGTCGAGGCCGAAGACCGCGACCGTGGCAACCCCGCAAACCAGCACGACGACGACGAGCACCACGAACCGTCGGCGTTCGAGCACGAGCAGCCCGACCAGGAGGGGCAGCAAGAAGGCGCTGAGCGGGAAGGCAGACCCGGACAGCACGCCGGTCAGCACGACGGCGAAACTGACCGTGATCAGCACGACCAGCCACGCGTTGGCGTCCCGGCCCGTACCGGGAGCAGTGCTGATGCGCCGCCAACCGTCCCAAGCCCGCAGCGACGCGGCGCGCGAGACCACACTCGTCCCGCCTCGCATCACCCGGGCAACCCTAGGGGCCAGATCGGGTCCGAAACCGGGAGTCGGCCCAACTCGAAGTCAGCGCTGGCCGGGCAGAGGTGGCAGGCGTCCGTCGGTCTCGTAATCGGCCAGCATCGCGAGTCGGCGGCTGTGCCGTTCGTCGCCGGAGTACGCCGTGGACAAGAACACGTCCACGAACCGCTTGGCCTCTGACTCCGCGTGCATCCTGGCCCCGATCGAGACCACGTTGGCGTCGTTGTGCTGACGGGCCAGCCGCGCGGTCTCATCGCTCCACGCCAGCGCCGCCCGTACCCCCGCGACGTCGTTGGCCGCGATCTGCTCGCCGTTGCCCGAGCCGCCGAGGACGATGCCGAGGCTCCCCGGATCGGCCACCACCGCCTCGCCGGCCCGAAGGCAGTACGTCGGGTAGTCGTCGTCGGGGTCGAGCTGGTCCGGCCCATGGTCGACGACCTCGTGGCCGGCGTCGCGCAGGTGCCGCGCCAGGGTGTCCTTGAGGTCGTACCCGGCGTGGTCGCTGGCGATGTGGACGCGCACGCGCGTCAGTCTGCCAGGCTGTTCAGGCCGGGCTCATTCGAAGACGGGCTCGCGGTCGCGGGTGCGCTTGAGCTCGAAGAACCCGTCCGTGCCCGCGACCAGCACGACGCCGTCCCACAGCCGTCCGGCCGCTTCGCCCTTCGGGGCGGGACTGACCACGGGACCGAAGAAGGACACGCCCTCGACCGAGATGACCGGTGTGCCGACGTCCATGCCGACCCGGTCCATGCCGTCGTGGTGCGAGGCCTCGAGCGCCTCGTCGTACGAGGTGGAGTCCATCGCATCGGCGAGGTCGGCAGTCAACCCGGCCTCGACCAGTGCCTCCTCGACCAGCGCCCGGTCCACATCGCGGCCCTGTACGTGGATGAGCTCCCCGAGCGCGGTGTAGAGGGGCGCCAGCACCTCGTCGCCGTGCTTGTGCGCTGCGGCGATGCACACGCGGACCGGCCCCCAGGCGCGAGCCATCAGCTCGACGTACTCCTCGGGCAGGTCGCGGTCGCGGTTGAGCACCGACAGGCTCATCACGTGAAACCGCGTCGTCACCGGTCGCACCTGCTCGACCTGCAGCATCCAACGTGACGTCATCCACGCCCAGGGGCAGACCGGGTCGAACCACAGGTCGGCGGTGCGGGTCTGCTCGGCGGTGCTCTGCGCTGTCACGGTTCCTCCGGGGATTGACGGGTCTGCTGGTGGACAGCGGTTTGCGGGTGCGGGTTGTTCCCGGCCGCGTGCGAGACTGCACGCCATGCCTGGCACGAACCTTACCCGCGACGAGGCCGCCGAGCGCGCGCTCCTGCTGCACGTCGACTCCTACGCCGTCGAGCTCGACCTCACCGCATCAGAGTCGACCTTCCCCTCCACCACCACGATCAAGTTCTCGTGCTCCGAGCCGGGCGCGTCGACCTTCGCCGACCTGGTCGGCGCCACCGTGCACGAGATCACGCTGAACGGGCGAACGGTCGACCCCGCCGCATACGTGGACTCGCGGATCGCGCTGGACGACCTCGCGGCCGACAACGAGCTGCGCGTGGTCGCCGACTGCGGCTACTCGCGCTCCGGCGAGGGCTTGCACCGCTTCGTCGACCCGGCCGACGAGCGGGTGTACCTGTACACGCAGTTCGAGGTGCCCGACGCCCGCCGGGTCTTCACCACCTTCGAGCAGCCGGACCTCAAGGCCACCTTCACCTTCTCCGTCACCGCCCCCGCCGACTGGGAGGTGGTCTCCAACGCCGCGAGCCCACAGCCGACGCCGGTCCGCGACGACGTGGCGCGCTGGGACTTCCCGCCGACCCCGCGGATCGCCACCTACATCACCGCGCTGATCGCCGGTGAGTACCACGTGGTCCGCGACGTCCACCGTGGCGCCTACGCCGAGATCCCCCTCGGCCTGTTCTGCCGCCGGTCGCTGGCCGAGCACCTCGACGCCGCCGAGATCATCGAGATCACCGCCCAGGGGTTCGACCTCTTCGAGGGCGCCTTCGCGATGGCCTACCCCTTCGGCAAGTACGACCAGCTGTTCGTGCCGGAGTACAACATGGGCGCGATGGAGAACGCGGGCGCGGTGACGTTCCGCGACGAGTACCTGTTCCGCTCCCGGCAGACGGTGTCGGCGTACGAGCAGCGCGCCAACACGATCCTGCACGAGATGGCGCACATGTGGTTCGGCGACCTGGTGACCATGCGCTGGTGGGACGACCTGTGGCTCAACGAGTCGTTCGCGGAGTGGGCCAGCCACCATGCCGCGGCCACGGCGACGAAGTACACCGACGCGTGGACCGGCTTCACCAACCTGCGCAAGAACTGGGCCTACCGGCAGGACCAGCTGCCCTCCACCCACCCGATCGCCGCCGACAACCACGACCTGCAGGCCGTCGAAGTCAACTTCGACGGCATCACGTACGCCAAGGGCGCCTCCGCGCTGCGCCAGCTCGTGGCGTGGGTCGGTGAGCCGGAGTTCTTCGCCGGCCTGCGCACGTACTTCGACGAGCACGCGTACGGCAACACCGTGCTGGAGGACCTCCTGGGGCACCTGGAGGCGTCTTCTGGTCGTGAGCTCGGCTCCTGGACCAAGGAGTGGCTGCAGACGTCGGGCGTCAACACGCTCACGCCGGTGTTCGAGGTGGACGCCGACGGGGTGTTCACGGCGTTCGACGTGCGCCAGAGCGCGCACCCCGACTTCCCGTCGCTGCGCCGGCACCGGATCGCGATCGGCCTGTACGACCGCACCGGCGACGCACTGGTCCGCCGCGAGCGGGTAGAGATTGACATCTCGGGCGACGAGACCCCGATCGACGCGCTGGTGGGCCACCGACGTCCTGACCTGGTGCTGCTGAACGACGACGACCTGACGTACGCCAAGATCCGGCTCGACGAGCGGTCGCTGGAGACACTGGTCGCCAGCATCGACCTCATCGCCGAGTCGCTGCCGCGGGCACTGTGCTGGGGAGCGGCGTGGGACATGACCCGCGACGCCGAGATGCGCGCCAGCGACTTCGTAGCGCTGGTGCTGCAGGGCGTCGGTACGGAGGCCGACCTCACCGCCGTCGGCGCGCTGCTGCGGCAGGCGCAGACCGCGCTCACGCTGTACACCGCACCCGAGCATCGCGAGACGTTGCGCCAGCGCTGGGAGCGGGGCCTGCGGGCGCTGGTCGAGCGGGCCGAGCCGGGCAGCGACCACCAGCTGGCGCTGGTGCGCGCGTACGCCACGGCAACCCGCTCTGACGACGGGGTGGCGTTCTTGCGGGCGCTGCTGGACGGGTCGAGGCCGCTGCAGGGGCTCACCGTCGACACCGACCTGCGCTGGGCTCTGGTTCAGGCGTTGGCCCGTCGGGGTGCGATCGACGACGCCGCGATCGAGGCCGAACTGGCCCGCGACAACACCATCGAGGGCCAGGAGAAGGCCGCCGCCGCGCGAGCCGGACGCGGCACCCCGGAGGCCAAGGAGCAGGCCTGGCACCTCGCCGTCGAACGCGACGACGTACCCAACGAGACGCAGCGTTCGATCGCGGCGGCGTTCCAGGTCGTCGACCAGGACGACGTTCTGAGGCCGTACGTCGACCGGTACCTCGACGCCGCCGGCACGGTGTGGGAGTCGCTGGGGACGCAGCGGGCGACCAATGTGCTCATCGCGATGTTCCCGCGGGTGCTCGTCGACGAGGCGACACTCACCCGCGTGGACGAGTGGTTGGCGACCACCGACGCGAACCCAGCCGCCAAGCGCCTCGTCGGCGAGGGCCGTGACGACCTGCGCCGCGCCCTCGCCGCGCAGGCCTTGGACGCCTCCGCTGACCGGCCGCTCCCCGCTGGACCCCCAGCCTCAAGAGTGACGTTCTGACGACACGCCCGCGTGTCGCGGTAAGGACGTCACTCCCAACGCAGGGCGGCGGGTCAGCCGGGGTGGGCCCGCCGGGGGAGGCTGGCGGGGTCAGACCTGGTCGGTGTGGAGCATCACCGGCGGTCGGGCGTGCTCGCCGAGCTGCAGCACACCCCGCACGATGCCGTTGGCGATGTCGCCGGCCGCGAAGCTGGTCTGCATCGACAGCGCAGCCAGTCCCGCGGAGGCGTCGTCGAGATCGCGGCGGACCTGCTCGCCGGTGACGATCTCGAGCCCGCGTACGGTCGGGTCGACTACGAGCAGCACTGAGCGTTCGGGCTGAGGCAGCTCGGCGTGAAGTCGGCACGCGTGGTCCCGGGGGTCGTGCTCGGTGGCGCCGACCCAGACCGAGAACGCGTAGCCGCAGGAGCGCTCGGCGTCGGCGACGGCACGCTCGATCCCGCGCCGCTGGTCGACGGTGAACGCCGACGGCTCACCAGCGCGCACTGGCGCCACCACCTGTGGGTGCTGCGACCGGTACCACGTCACGCGCCGGCCCGGCGTCCGTGTCCGGCCCCGCGTCAGTGTGAGCGTGCCCCGGGATCAGCGCCCGCTGCTCCTGGTCACTTCCCACGGACGTGGCCTCGGCTCCAGGGCTGTGGAACCACTGCGGCGTGGCCCACCGGTCGACGCCTCGCTGGTCGCCGCCACGGGCCACGCTCGGCGCGATCGTCAGCGCCGTGATCAGCACGAACAGCCCGAGCGGCACCCCACCGAACAGCAGCAGGGCCTCCAGCGCCGACATCGGCGGTGGCTCCTCCCAGGTGATCGGCGGGGTGGCCGACGCCGCCGAGGGGATGGTCAACGCCAGGACGAGGGGCGTGAGCAGTGCCGTGGCCCGCGCCGCGCTCCGCAGGGGACTGTGCATGGTTCCACCGTAGCGAGCCCCGGGCGTCTCTCAGGTCGGGCCATCGCCGTAGGTTCCTGGCATGACCTGGTCGTACGCATGAGTGAGCTGCACGAACTGGGCGCCGTCGAGCTCGCCGCCGCGTATCGGCGCGCAGACACCTCCCCCACCGAGGTCGTCGACGCGCTCCTCGACCGCGTGGAGCGGCTCTCCGACACCGTCGGGGCATTCGTGACGGTCACCGCCGACCAGGCGCGGGCGCAGGCTCGAGCCGCCACCGCGCGGTTCGCGTCGGGCGAGTCGCTGCCATCCCTGTACGGCGTCCCCACGGCGGTCAAGGATCTCAACAACACCGCCGGTGTCCGCACGACGTACGGGTCGGCGGTGTTCGCCGAGCACGTACCGGCGTTCTCCGACGAGGTCGTCCTGCGGCTCGAGGCCGGCGGTCTGGTCAGCCTCGGCAAGACCAACACCCCCGAGCTGGGCAGCCCCTGCTACACCGAGCCCGACGTCGCCCCCCCGGCGCGCACGCCGTACGACCTCACCCGCAGCGCCGGTGGGTCCTCGGGCGGCGCCGCGGCGGCGGTGTCCAGCGGTCTGCTTCCGGTGGCGCACGCCTCCGACGGCGGTGGCTCGATCCGCATCCCGGCCAGCGCGTGTGGGCTCGTCGGGCTCAAGCCCACCCGGGGCCGGATCAGTGCAGCACCCTTGCACGCTGACATCAGCGGCCTGGGCACCTCCGGGCCGCTGGCCCGCACGGTCGCCGACGCGGCGGCGCTGCTCGACGTGATGGCCGGCCCCTCACCCGGCGACTCGGTGTGGGCACCGGAGCCGGACGGCTCGTTCCTGGCTGCCTGTTCCCGCGACCCCGGTCGCCTGCTGGTGGCCCGATTCGCCGATCCGGTGATCTCCGACTCCGGCGTCGACGAGCAGGTCCTCGCCGCGTACGAGGAGGCTGCCCGCCTGCTCGGGGGGCTCGGCCACGACGTGGTCGACGTCGACCCGCCGCTGCTGCGCGACGTCTTACCGGTCTTCGAGACCGTGTGGGCGGTCAGCGCCGCCAGCGCCCCGGTGCCGCCGGAGCAGGAGCACCGCCTGCGGCCGCTGACCCGCTGGCTGCGCGACCGCGGTCGTGCCGTGGACGCGCCGACGTACGCCGGGGCGCTGGTCACGATGCGGCAGGCCGCCGCCGGTGCGTTGGTCCGGCTCGCGGCGTACGACCTGGTGCTCACCCCGACCCTCGCCGCGCTGCCGGCGCCGGTCGGAGGCCTGCGCGACGACGGCGACCCAGCGGCCGACTTCGCCGCCCAGAAGGCGTTCACGCCCTTCACCGCGGCCTGGAACGTGACCGGGATGCCGGCGGTGTCCCTGCCGCTCGGCTGGTCGCGAGAGGGCCTGCCGATCGGGGTGATGCTGGCCGCGCGGCCGGGGCAGGAACAGCAGTTGCTGTCGGTGGCGGCCCAGGTGGAGCGCGCCGTCGACCCCGCCGGGGGCTGGCGCCGGCCACCGGTCCACGTGGTGCCCCGCTCAGGGTCGCCGGCGTGACCCGGCCCAGCTACCCACCGGCCCGCCGTGACGACCTCGTCGAGGTGCTGCACGGTGAGCGCGTCCATGACCCGTACCGCTGGCTCGAGAACCCCGACTCACCCGAGACGCAGGCGTGGACCACGGCGCAGACCGCGCTGCTCGAGGCGCGCAGGGGGGACTGGACCGCGCGTGAGGCCTTCCACGAGCGGGTGGCGACGCTGCTGCGCACCGGCTCGGTCGGCACCCCGATCTGGCGGGGCGAGCGGTGCTTCTCCACCCGGCGCGACCCCGACGACGAGCACGCCAACCTGTTGGTACGCGAACCCGACGGCTCCGAACGCGTGCTTGTCGATCCGATGGCCCTCGACCCGGCCGGGACGACCACGCTCGACGCGTGGTCGCCGAGCCGCGACGGGTCGCTGCTGGCGTACCAGACCTCGCACGGCGGCACCGAGGAGTCGGTACTCACCGTGCTCGACACCGTCAGCGGCGACGTGGTGGACGGGCCGATCGACCGCTGCCGCTACTCCCCCGTCGCCTGGTTGCCCGACAACCGTTCCCTGTACTACGTGCGCCAGTTGCCGGCCGACGAGGTCCCGGCCGACGAGGTGCAGTATCACCGGCGGGTCTGGTGGCACCGGGTCGGCGACGACCCCGCCGACGACGCGCTGGCCTTCGGTGCCGACCTCGACAAGACGACGTTCTTCGGGGTGCACGTCAGCCGGGACGGCCGCTGGCTGGTCGTGTCCGCCGCGCAGGGCACCGCCCCCCGCAACGACACGTGGTTGGCGGACCTCGCCGACGGGAGACTCCACGCGCCGCACCTGCGGCCGGTGCAGGTAGGTGTCGATGCCCGCACGTCGGTGTGGGTGGCCCGCGACGGGCGGTTGTACGCCGTCACCGATCACGAGGCACCAAGGGGTCGACTGCTCGTCGGCGACCCCGAGCAACCCGACCCGGCGAGCTGGCAGGTACTCCTCGAGGGCGACGCGGACCGGGTGCTGCAGGACGTCGCGCTGCTGGATCTGCCCGACGGCTCCCGCCGGATCGCCTGCTCGTGGACCCGGCACGCCGTCGGCGAGGTGACGCTGCACGAGTCGACCGACGGCGCCCAGGTCGGCGCCCAGGTCGGCACCGTGCCGCTGCCTGGCCTCGGCACCGTCGGCGGCCTGTCCAGCCGGCCCGAAGGCGGCAGCGAGCTGTGGCTGTCGTTCAGCGACCACGTCACCCCGTCGACCGTGCTCTCCTACGACGCCGCGACCGGCACCTCAGGCGTGTGGGCGACACCGCCCGGTGGCGTACCCGACACGACCGGCATCACCGCGCGCCAGGTGGAGTACTCCTCGCACGACGGCACCGGCGTGCGGATGTTCGTGCTCACGCGCGCCGACGCTGACGGCCCACGACCGACGGTGCTGTACGGCTACGGAGGCTTCGGCGTCTCCCTCACCCCCGCGTACGCCGCGTCGATCCTGGCCTGGGTCGAAGCCGGCGGCGCCTACGCGGTGGCCAACCTGCGCGGCGGCCGCGAGGAAGGCGAGGAGTGGCACCGCGCCGGCATGCGCGAGCACAAGCAGCGGGTCTTCGACGACTTCACGGCCGCCGCCGAGCACCTCGTCGGCGAGGGCGTCACCCGACCGGACCTGCTTGCGGTCTCGGGCGGTTCCAACGGCGGCCTGCTCGTGGGTGCCGCGCTGACCCAGCGGCCCGACCTCTACCGCGCCGTCGTGTGCTCGGCCCCGCTGCTGGACATGGTGCGCTACGAGCAGCACGGGCTGGGCCGGCTGTGGAGCGACGAGTACGGCACCGCCGCTGACCCCGAGCAGCTGCGCTGGCTGCTGGCGTACTCGCCGTACCACCGGGTGCGAGCCGACACGGCGTACCCGGCGGTGCTCTTCACCGTCTTCGGGTCCGACACGCGGGTCGACCCGCTGCACGCGCGCAAGCTGGCGGCAGCACTGCAGGCAGCCAGCACGTCCGACCCGGCCACCTCGCCGGTCCTGCTGCGGATGGAGGTCGACGCCGGGCACGGGGCCCGCGCGGTGTCCCGGTCGGTCGACCTGGCCGCGGACACGCTGGCCTTCTGCGCCTGGGCCACCGGACTTCGGGTGTGACCGCTCACACCTGCCTCCCCAGCGAGGCGTCGGGTTGAGGCGACAGCCACCCGGTCCGTACCGTCGGACCTCGTTGCCTCCCTCGTTGCCTCCCTCGACGCCTCCCTCGACGCCTCCCTCGACGCCTCCCTCGACGCCTCCCTCGACAAGGATCCTGCTGCGTGTTCCCCGCCTTCGGCCCCCTCGTCCAGTATTCGGTGCTGCCGTTCGACGTCGCGGACTGCTGGGAGGACCAGTCCAACGACCTGTGCCAGCTCGTCTACCGCTTCACCGGCAACGGCACGGCTGCCAACACCGCTGACCTGGTGGTCGCCAAGCCGCTGGCGATCCTGGGCATCCTGGCGCTCGGTCTGCTCCTGCGCTGGCTGATCTTCAGGATCATCGACCGCGTCATCCGCCAGGCGGGGGTGGGCAGCGTGCCGGGCATGCTTCCCCAGGCGCTCACCCGCGGCCGGGCCGCCGAGGCGCTCGAGGAGCGCGGTGCGATCGCGCTCGAACGCCGCGAACAGCGGGCCCAGACGATGGGCTCGGTGCTCAAGAGCATCACCACCGGCGTGGTCTTCACCATCGTCGCCTTCATGGTCGTCGACCAGTTCGGCTACAACATCGCCCCGCTCATCGCCAGCGCGGGCATCATCGGGGTCGCCCTCGGCTTCGGGGCCCAGAGCCTGGTCCGCGACTTCCTGTCCGGCATGTTCATGATCCTCGAGGACCAGTACGGCGTCGGCGACGTCATCAACCTCGACGCGGACGTGACCGGCACCGTCGAGGCCGTCGGGCTGCGCGTTACTCGGCTGCGCGACGTCAACGGCACGGTCTGGTACATGCCCAACGGTTCGATCACCCGGGTCGGCAACATGAGCCAGAACTGGGCCCGCACCGTGCTCGACATCAACGTCGCCTACACCGAGGACCTCGACCGCGTCCGGGCCGTGCTCGGCGAGATCGCCCACCAGCTGTGGGAGGACCCCGAGCACCGCGCCAAGATCCTCGAGGAGCCGGAGGTGTGGGGCGTGGAGCGGCTCGACCCGGACCGGGTCGTGGTACGCGTGGTGCTCAAGACTGCCCCTTTGCAGCAGTGGGAGGTCGCCCGCACCATGCGAGAGCTCGTGGTCGAGCGGTTCGAGGAGCTCGGCATCGAGATCCCGCTCCCGCAGCAGGTGGTGTGGAACAAGGACGGCGCCGACCCGGCCGACGCCACCACGAGACGGTCCTCCTCACCCGAGGCCTGAGACTGGAGCCCACCGCGGATGTCTGCCGTGACCCGGTGGGGCTCTCACCGCCTCGAGAGGCACCTGTGCCCACGTCAGACGGGCCGAAGGCACCCTGGCCCACCTCACACAGCAGCGCACGGCGTGTCGGCGACCGATCGGGCACACTGGGCACTGTGAGTGATTTTCCGGTGACAGACCGTCCGCTGCACTGCCTCGTCACCGGGGCCACCGGTTACGTCGGCGGCCGCCTCGTGCCAGAGCTCCTCGACGCCGGCCACACGGTGCGCGTCATGGTCAGGGACCGGCGACGTACCGCTGGCCACGCCTGGGCTGCTGAGGTCGAGGTGGCCGAGGGCGACGCCTGCGACCCGGCCGAGGTCCGCGAGGCCGTACGAGACGTCGACGTCGTCTACTACCTGCTGCACTCGATCGGCTCCGGCGGCGACTTCGCCCGTACCGAGCTAAACATGGCCGGGACCGTCGCGACGGCGGCCCGGGCGGCAGGGGTCGACCGAATCGTGTATCTCGGCGGCCTCAACCCGCCGCAGGAGACGGACCTGTCCACGCACCTGGCCTCTCGCGACGCCGTCGGACGGCTCCTGCTCGACAGTGGGGTGCCGACCGCTTACCTGCGCGCCGCGGTCGTGCTCGGCTCGGGCTCCGCGTCGTTCGAGATGCTGCGCTACCTCACCGAGCGGCTGCCCGTGATGGTGACGCCCCGGTGGGTGTCCAGCCGCGTCCAGCCGATCGCGATCCGCGACGTCCTGCGCTACCTCGTGGGCTGTGCCACGTTGCCGTCGAGCGTCAACCGGTCCTTCGACGTCGGAGGTCCCGACGTGCTCACGTACCGCGAGATGATGCAGCGCTTCGCGGCCATCCGGGGCCTTCCGCGGCGCCGCATCCTGCCGGTCCCCGTGCTCTCGCCCACGCTGTCCAGCCACTGGGTCGGGTTCATCACACCGGTGCCGGGCTCGCTGGCGAAGCCGCTGGTCGAGTCGCTGCGCCACGATGCGGTGTGCGCCGAGCATGACATCGTCGCGTACGTCACGGATCCGCCGGGCGGCCTGACCGGGTTCGACCGCGCGGTCGAACTCGGACTGGCGCGGATCCAGTCCTTGCAGGTGCCGACCCGTTGGTCCTCGGCGAGCACGGCCGGCGCGCCCAGCAACCCGCTGCCGTCGGACCCCGACTGGGCCGGCGGCGACCTCTACGTCGACCAGCGGGAACGCGAGGTCGACGCGTCGCCGGAGGCACTGTGGCGGGTCGTCGAGGGCATCGGTGGCGAACGCGGCTGGTACTCCTTCGGCCTGGCCTGGCAGCTGCGCGGGCTGCTCGACCGGTTCAGCGGCGGGCCGGGCCTGAGCCGCGGCCGGCGAGATCCGGACGACCTTGTCGTCGGTGACGCGCTCGACTGGTGGAGGGTGGAGGAGATCGAAGCCGGGCGCCTGCTCCGCCTGCGGGCCGAGATGCGGCTGCCGGGCCTGGCCTGGCTCGAGCTCGAGGTGGGGTCTGCGGCCGGCGGCACGACCACGTTCCTGCAACGGGCGTCGTTCCACCCGCGCGGGTTCCTCGGCCACGCGTACTGGATCGCCATCAAGCCGTTCCACGGCATCGTCTTCGGCGGCATGCAGCGCAACGTCGCCCGGGCCGCCGAGCTGCTGCAGCGCACCGGGGTGGCAACGGACCGAGTCCTGATCGCCGACGGCCCCGGGGGTGCCGGCCCTGGCTCCGACTGACCCGCTGGGCGGCGTTTGCCACCATGGAGGCGTGACCACCTCGAACCCGGCCGGCGAACAGACCTTCTATGACGACGTGGGCGGCCACGACTTCTTCGAGCGACTCATCGGCCGGTTCTACGACGGCGTCGCTCAGGACCCGGTGCTGCGGCCGTTGTACCCCGAGGAGGACCTCACCGGGGCGCGGTGGCGATTCCAGATGTTCATGGAGCAGTACTGGGGCGGGCCGACGACGTACTCGCAGGTGCAGGGCCACCCGCGGCTGCGGATGCGGCACGCACCGTTCGCCGTCACCCACGAGGCGCGCGAGCACTGGCTGGCGCACTTTCGCGCCGCGATGGACGAGGCCGAGATGGACCCCGAGCTCGATGCCCAGCTGTGGGCCTACGTGGACCGCGCGTCGCTCCACATGGTGAACCGCCACGACCCACTGGGCGAGGTCATCCCCTGACGAGCCGGGTCTCGAGCCCGGCCCGCTCTGTCTCGTCGAGGGGGCGGGCCCGCTGGCCAGCGCCGTCGAAACCCACCAGCACCGCCTGCGAGGAGGCCAGCAGCGTGTGCCCGTCGTGGATCCTGGCGTGCAGGTCGAACGACGAGCGCCCGAGCCGGGTCGGCCAGGTGGCGATCTCGTAGGCCGCGGACCTGAACAGGATCGGTCGCCGGTAGTCGACCACCAGCCGCGCCAGCACGAAGCCGTTGGCCAGGGAGATCGCGTCCGCACCGTCGGTGAGCCCCGCCAGGAAGCTGATCCGCGCCTCCTGGAAGTACTCGAAGTACAAGACGTTGTTGACGTGGCCGTACGCGTCGACGTCGGACCACCGCACGCGGAGTTCGTAGAGGTGCGCGTGCGGCGGGATCTGGCTGGCGCGGTTGGTCATGCGTCGTCCCCGTCGCAGAACCGGGCCAGCGTCTCGCGCTCCTGCGGGGTGAGCCGGCGCGGCCGCTCGACAGCGAACACGTACGGCGAGAGCAGGGTCGTGGCGCGGGTGTAGACGCGGCGGGTCCCGTCGTCGCCGACATCGAGGATCTCGTACGCGAGCGTGAACGACGCGGCGCGCACCTGCGTCACCCAGGTTTCGATGCGTACCGGGGCGGCCCGAAACACCAGCGGCGCGACGAACTCGAGGTCGTGCTGCACCACCACCACACCCTCGGTGAGGTCGTCGCCGGCGCTGGATCCGGTGTGCACTCGCAGCATGTCGGCGCGTGCCTCTTGGAGGTAGTCGACGTAGCGGACGTTGTTGACGTGTCCAAGGGCGTCCATGTCCGCCCAGCGCAGCGGGCACTCGTACACGTAGCGCACGCCCGCGATCCTGTCGCACGGCGGCCGCTGGCCTCGGCCCGGGGTGGCGCCACCGCAGACCTGTGGGACCAGGGTGGCACCGGTCCCGCCCTGCGGGACCAGGGTGGCCCCGGTCCCGCCCTATGGGACCAGGGTGGCCCCGGTCCCGCCCCGAGCAATCCCGGCGCGCGGTCGCGCGGGTGCTCAGCTGAGGCGCTCGAGCACCATCGCCATCCCCTGGCCGCCGCCGACGCACATCGTCTCCAGCCCGATCTGCTTGTCGTGGTGCTGCAGGGAGTTGATGAGGGAGGAGGTGAGTCGAGCCCCCGTCATGCCGAACGGGTGGCCGACCGCGATGGCACCGCCGTTGACGTTGAGCTTGTCCTCGTCGATGCCGAGGTCGCGGTACGAGGGGATCACCTGAGCGGCGAAGGCCTCGTTGATCTCGACCAGGTCGACGTCCTCGATGCCCATGCCGGCCCGTGCGAGGGCGGCTCTGGAGGCCTCCACCGGACCCAGGCCCATGATCTCCGGCGACAACGCCGTCACCCCGGTCGAAACGATCCGGGCCAGCGGCGTGAGGCCGAGCTCGCGCGCCTTGGTGTCGCTCATCACCACGACCGCTGCGGCGCCGTCGTTGAGCGGGCAGCAGTTGCCAGCGGTCACGGTGCCGTCGGGGCGGAACACCGGCTTCAGCTCGGAGACCTTCTCCAGCGTGACACCGGCCCGCGGTCCGTCGTCGAGTTGCACCGTGCTGCCGTCGGCCAGGGTCACCGGCGTGATGTCCTTGGCCCAGAACCCGTCGGCGATGGCCTTCTCGGCGAGGTTCTGGCTGCGTACGCCGAACGCGTCCTGGTCCTCGCGGGTGACGCCCTTGAGCTGGGCGAGGTTCTCCGCGGTCTGGCCCATCGCGATGTAGATGTCGGGCAGCCGGCCGTCCTCGCGCGGGTCGTGCCAGGTCTGGCCGCCCTGGGCGAACGTCTGCGTACGCTGCACGGCCTCGTCGAAGGCCGGGTTGGCGGTGCCGGGGTGCGAGTCGCTGTTGCCGGTGGCGAAGCTGCTCACCGACTCGACGCCGGCCGAGACGAAGACGTCGCCCTCACCGGCGCGGATCGCATGCATGGCCATCCTGGTGGTCTGCAGGCTCGACGAGCAGTAGCGCGTGATGGTGGCGCCGGGCAGGAAGTCGTAACCGAGCAACATCGTGACGACCCGGCCCATGTTGAAACCCTGCTGCCCGCCGGGCAGGCCGCAGCCGAGCACGAGGTCGTCGATGTCGTGCGGGTCCAGCGCGGGCACCTTGTCCAGCGCCGCCCGGACCATCTGCGTGGCCAGGTCGTCGGGTCGTACGTCCTTCAGGCTGCCCTTGAAGGCCCGCCCGATCGGCGAGCGGGCGGTCGAGACGATGACGGCTTCGGGCATGGTCGGCCTCTCAGGGTGTGTGTGGATGGCGTGCCGGACTCACAGTCCGAGGTCGCGCCCGATCAGTTCCTTCATGATCTCGTTGGACCCGGCCCAGATCTTGGTGACCCGGGCATCGCGCCAAGCGCGAGCGACGCGGTACTCGTTCATGTAGCCGTAGCCGCCGTGCATCTGGACGCAGGCGTCAAGCACGTCGTTCTGCACCTGCGCGCTCCACCACTTGGCCTTCGCCGCGTCGACGGCGGTCAGCTGGCCGTGACTGTGGGCGAGTACGCACTGATCGACGTACGCCTGGGTGACCTCGACCTGGGTGACGAGCTCGGCGAGCAGGAACTTGTTGTGCTGGAAGGCACCGATCGGCTGCCCGAAGGCCTTGCGTTCCTTGGCGTACACGACAGTCTCGCGCAGGATCTGGGCGGCGTGGGCCAGGTTGGAGATCGACGAGCCGACGCGCTCTTGCGGCAACCGCTCCATCATCGAGATGAACCCGCGGTCGACCTCGCCGATGCGGTTGGCGTCGGGCAGCCGTACGTCGTCGAAGAACAGCTCGGCGGTGTCGGACTCGGTCTGCCCGACCTTGTCCAGCTTGCGGCCGCGGGTGTAACCCGCCATGCCGTTCTCGACGGCGAACAAGGTGATGCCGCGAGCCTTCTTCTCCGGGCTCGTCCGGGCGGCCACCACCACCAGATCGGCGCTGTAGCCGTTGGTGATGAAGGTCTTGGAGCCGTTGAGGACCCAATCGTCGCCGTCTCGTACGGCCGTCGTCTTGAGCGCGGCGAGGTCGGACCCGCCGGAGGGCTCGGTCATGGCGATCGCGGTGATCAACTCGCCGCTGCAGAAGTCCGGGAGCCACCGCTCCCGCTGCTGTGGGGTGGTGAGCTCGACGAGGTACGGCGCGACCACGTCGAAGTGGATGCCAAAGCAGCTCGACATCGCCATCGACACCGTGGCCAGCTCTTCGGCGAGCACCGCGTTGAACCGGTAGTCGCCGGCCGCAGAGCCGCCGTACTCCACCGGGATCTCGAGCCCGAGGAAGCCCTGCTTGCCGGCCTCCACCCAGATCTCGCGCGGCATTGCCCGGGCCTCGATGAAGTCCTCGACGTGCGGGGTGACATGGCGGTCGAGGTACTCGCGGACCGACGCGCGAAAGGCCTCGTGGTCCTCGTCGTAGATGCTGCGTTGCACGGTTACCTGCCTCCCGGTCGGCCACTGTCTGGGCGGCAACAGCCTACCGCCGAGTAGCTGCGGCGCCGGCCGGGATCCGCAGCTCGTTGAACTCTCAAGTTGGTATCCTGTGACCATGACCACAGCCGGCCGGTCCGCCGAGGGCGGCACCATCGTGCCCTGGCTGTCGAGCGACGAGCAGACCGCGTGGCGGTCCTTCCTCACCGGGGCGACGCTGCTGTTCGACCACCTCGACCACGATCTGCGGGAGAGCAGCGGCTTGTCACTGCCGGAGTACGAGATCCTCGTCCGGCTCTCGGAGTCGCCCGAGCGACGCCTGCGGATGGCCGAGCTGGCCGACTCGGTCTCGCACTCGCGCAGCCGGGTGACCCACACCATCGCCCGACTGGAGCGAACCGGCTTGGTCGACCGACGGGCGTGCGCCTCGGACGGCCGCGGGGTCAACGCGCACCTGACTGAGCGGGGATGGCAGCGGCTGGTCGAGGCCGCACCGCGCCACGTCAGCCGGGTACGCGCCGCGCTGGTCGATCAGGTCTCGCCGGCTGACCTGGAAGCGGTCGGACGGGTCTTTCGCGCTGTCAGCGACGCGGTGACCGCTGGGTCGGGCGAGGAGCACCGCGTCGCCGGCTGAGCCGCCACCCCCGTACGTCGGCGGAGGCCCCAGGGTCAGTCGCGGGTCAGTCGCCGGTGCGTCATGGCGTGCGGGCGGGCCGCCTCGATACCGAGCCGTGCGACCTTGTTGGCCTCGTAGTCGGCGAAGTTCCCCTCGAACCAGAACCACTGCGCCGGGTCCTCGTCGTCGCCCTCCCAGCCGAGGATGTGGGTGGCGACCCGGTCGAGGAACCACCGGTCGTGGCTCACCACGACGGCACAGCCGGGGAAGTCCAGCAGCGCGTCCTCCAACGACTGCAACGTCTCGACGTCGAGGTCGTTGGTGGGCTCGTCGAGCAGCAGCAGGTTGCCGCCCATCTTGAGCGTCAGCGCCAGGTTGAGCCGGTTGCGCTCGCCACCGGACAGCACCCCCGCGGCCTTCTGCTGGTCCGGGCCCTTGAAGCCGAAGGAGGCGACGTACGCTCGGCTCGGCATCTCGAAGTTGGCGACCTTGATGTGGTCCAGGCCGTCGGAGACGACCTCCCAGACGTTCTTGCGAGGGTCGAGGCCGCCGCGGCTCTGGTCGACGTAGGAGATCTTGATCGTGCTGCCGACCTCGAGGCTGCCGTCGTCGGGGGTGTCCTGGCCCACGATCATGCGGAACAGCGTGGACTTGCCCACGCCGTTGGGTCCCACCACGCCGACGATGCCGGCGCGCGGCAGCGAGAACGACAGGTCGCGCATCAGCCTGCGGTCATCGAAGCCCTTCGAGAGGTGTTTGGCCTCGAGCACGACGTCGCCCAGCCGTGGACCCGGGGGGATGTTGATCTCGCCCACGTCCAGCTTGCGACCGCGTTCGGCCTCGGCAGCCAGCTCCTCGTACCGGGTCAGGCGGGCGCGGCTCTTGGCCTGCCGCGCCTTGGGGTTGGACCGGACCCACTCCAGCTCGCGCTCGAGGATCCGCTGCCGCTTGGCGTCTTTTCGGCCCTCGACGACGAGCCGCTGCTTCTTGGTTTCGAGATACGTCGAGTAGTTCCCCTCGTAGGGAAAGGTTCGGCCCCGGTCGAGCTCGAGGATCCACTGGGCGACGTTGTCCAGGAAGTACCGGTCGTGGGTGATGGCGAGGACGGCACCCGGGTAGCTCTTGAGGTGCTGCTCGAGCCAGGCCACGCTCTCGGCGTCGAGGTGGTTGGTCGGCTCGTCGAGCAACAACAGGTCGGGCTGCGCGAGCAGCAGCTTGCACAGCGCCACCCGTCGGCGTTCACCACCGGAGAGGTGGTCGACGAGCTCGTCGGGCGGCGGACAGCGCAGCGCGTCCATCGCCTGCTGCAGGCGGGCATCGATGTCCCAGGCGCCCGCGGCGTCGAGATCGGTCTGCAGCTCCCCCATCTCGGGCAGGAGCTTGTCGTAGTCGGCGTCGGGGTCGGCGAGCTCCTCGCTGATCTCGTGGTAGCGGTCGAGCTTGCTCTTGACCCCGCCGACACCCTCCTCCACATTGACCAGCACCGTGCGGCCCTCGGTCAGCGGTGGCTCCTGGAGCAGGATGCCCACGCTGGCCCCGGAGTCGAGCTTCGCGTCACCGTTGGACGGGTGGTCGAGTCCGGCCATGATCTTGAACAGGCTGGACTTGCCCGTGCCGTTGGGGCCGACGACCCCGATCTTTGCCCCGCGCAGGAACGACAGCGTGACGTGGTCGAGGACGACTTTGTCGCCATGGGCCTTGCGCACGTCACGCAGCGTGTAGATGAACTCCGACATGCTCGCCAGCGTAGGCGCGAGCGAGCGGCCCGGTCAGGCCGCCCCGGGCTGGGCCTCGGACGGCTCCCCGGACCGCACCTCGGACCCCGGCTCGGGCTTGGCCCCTGGGGCAGCAGCGAGCCTCGCCGCCACCGGCTCCACCGGACGCAGGGTCGGTGTCTGCGCCGCGTGCACGGGCTCGGCACCGGCGGGGACCGAACCGTGATCCGTCCCGGCCTTCGTGCGGCGGAACATGCTGGTGCCCTTGGTCAGGTCATGCCCGACGGTCGTCGCCTCCAGCTCCTGGTAGCGCCGCTCCTGCCCCTCCACCTGGTAGACCTGAGCGCGCAGCCGGCCGACCACGACCACCGGCTCGCCCTTGTGGACCGAGGACGCGACGTTGTGCGCGAGCCCCCGCCACGCCTTGACGCCCAGCCACACCGTCTCCAGCTCGCGGTAGCCGTTGCGGGACCGGTCGAAGAAACCCGGCGTCGACGCGAGACGGAACGTCACGCGGTCGCCGCTGCTGCCCGGGCCACTGTGGAACTCCGGGTCGCTGCCAACCCAGCCGAACACCGTCATCTGTACGTCCTCCACGACCGACCTCCTGCGCACGCCAGCGGATGTGCCCCTCCACGCGGGGCCCTACCGCTGAAGCCTGCCGCCGCGACGGTCCGGTCCGCCGGTCCGGGGGCTGCCCTGTGGATCGGAGCAACCGGGTCGCACCCTGGGGACAGGGCCAGGCCGGTCAGCGGTGCAACGCGGTGCGCAATGCCGCGCTGACACGTCCGTGCGCGTCGAGCTCGGCCTGGACCGGCTTGATCACGTGCGACTGGGCGACAGCGGAGACCCGGGTACGCCAGTGGCGCCCGGCCCGACGTGCCCACCGCCGCGCCGACCACCGGGCCACCAGCCGAGCCGCCGCGGCGACCACGATCCCGCCCAGCGCTCCCGCGCCCAGCAGCAACGTGGGGAGCGGCACCCCCTCGCTGCGGGGCACGTCAGGTACGGGGAACTGAAGGTAGGCCAGGCCGGCCAGCGCCAGCAGCCAGACCGCCCCCGCGACCGCCAGGGCCAACAAGAGCCACTGCAGGGCGCGTACCGGCGTCCACCACCACGAACGGGGTGCGAGGTCGACGTCAGCGCTCACCACCGCCTGGTCCAGGGCGTCGGGCATTTCGTCACGGCGGCTGACCGAGGCCTGGCGTACGGCGCGCGCCCAGGCCGGTTCCAGCCCCCGCGACGCCTGATCGGCGAGGTCGCGTACGGCGGAGTCCACCCCCGCGCGCTGTATCGGAGTCGGCTCGGGCACCGAGGAGCGGGCCAGTGCAGGTGATTCCCCGGTGCCCACGCGCAGGCTACGCAGCGGGTCCGGCCGCAGCCGGCCCAGCCACCGGGTCGCCGGCCAGCCGGTCTCGCGGCGGGCCCGGGCGGCCGCCGACCGCTCGACCGCCCGGGTGAGGACCGGCACACCGGCGGCCTCGGCCAGCGAGTCGACGAGCCCGTCGCTGCTGGCCCGGTCCAGCGCAGCGGCGCGACCGTCCCCGTGTGCACGGGACAACGCCTCGGCCGCGCCGCGCACGTCGGCGGCGAGCCGACCGCGCCGGGCGCGCTGGGCAGAGACCCGCGCCGCGAGCAGGTCGAGCAGCTCGTCGACGCCCTCGCCCGTGGCCGCGGAGGTGGCCAGCAGGGGGACGTCACCGAGGCCGTCCTGGGCCAGCAGCCGCCGTACGTCGTCGAGGGTCGCAGCCCGCTGTGACGCCGCGATCGCGTCGACGTGGTTGAGCACGACGACCATGACGTCGGCGTGGGTGGCCAGCGGGCGCAGGAAGCGCTCGTGCACGGCCGCGTCGGCGTACTTCTGCGGGTCGAGCACCCAGACCATCAGGTCGGCCCGCGCGACCATCCGCTCCATCTCCACGTGGTGGTCGACCTCGGTGGAGTCGTGGTCGGGCAGGTCGAGCAGCACCAGTCCCCGCAACCGACCGGCCTCGGCGTCGACTTCGTGGCGGGTGTCGACCCCGAGCCAGTCCAGCAGCTCGCCGGCGCCCTCGGCCGCCCAGGTGCACGCCAACGCCCGCGACGTGGTCGGACGCCGGACACCCACGCGAGCCAGGTCCGAGCCGGTCAGGCGGTTGAACAGCGACGACTTGCCCGACCCGGTTGCGCCGGCCAGCGTCACCACGGTGTGCTCGCCGGAGAGTCGCAACCGCTCGTGCGCCCGGTCGACCACCTCCTGGGCCCGGTCGAGCACCGCGGGGTCCAGTCGGCCCCGGGCATCTCGCACCGCCTCGGCGAGGGCGTCGACCTGCTCCTCGAGCCGGTCCCGGCCCGGCCGACCCAGCACCCGACGCGCGCCGGCGGCCAGCCCCTGTTGGCTCACCCGACACCGGCCGAGCGGCGCACCCGCTCGAGGTCGCGTGCGGTGGTACGCAGCACCGCAGCACCGCCGGCCGGCGCGCCGTACCGGTCGAGCAGCCCGATGAATCGGTCCCGCTCGTCGCTGAGCAGCTCCTCCGTGCGCTGCAGCAGCTCGCGGTGGGCCCGGGCGGCCAGCGAGCGGACGGCCTGGTCGCCGAAGACGGCCTCCAGCACCTTCTGCGCCAGCACCGCCGTACCGCCGGCGACACCGACCTCACCGCCGGTGAGGCCGGCGGTGTGGGAGAACACCAGCACCATCAACGCCACCCCGAGGCCGTTGATGCCGTACGCCAGGAAGCGCGCCGTCGTGCGGCGGTCCTGCCCTTCCTCGCGCACCATGGCGAGGATCCCGCCCTGCCAGTCGCGCACCAGCAACTCGGCCCGCTCCGACAGATCTCGAGAGGCCCGCGCCAGCCCGGGGTCCTCGGCGATCAGGACCCGTCCGGCATCGGTCGACGACCACGCCTGCGCCGTGCGCTCGGCGGCGTCCTCGGCCTGCTCGACCAGCAAGGTGTGCAGGCCGTGTTGGACGGCATGCTCGACCGGAGTGGTGGGAGCGGGGCGTCCGGTCAGCCCCGACCGGATGCGGTCGCGGAGCCAGCCGACCCGCGCCTCCAGGTTGCGGGTCAGGCCGCCGGCGCCGACGAAGTCCTGCCACCGGGCAAGCACCTCCCCACGCAGCATCGTGCCGTCGCCGGTCACCTCCTCGACCTCGTCGACGGCCCGGTCGTACGTACGGACGGCGTCGTCGTGCAGCGAGCCGGTCGTCCGCTCCTGCTCGTCGACCCCATCGGCGACCTGATCGGCGCGCACCACGACCTGGCGCACGGCGCCGCGCAGCGTCTGCTCGATGATCGCCGCCCGGGCGGGGGCGTCTGCGGCGACCGAGCTCAGCCAGTCGCGGACCGGTGCCACCGCGGCGGCTGGGAGCAGTCCGTCGGCGTCGACCGGCGCCTCGGGGACCGAGAACAGCAGGGACTCGGCGAGCCCGTGCTGCGCCAGCATGTCGGCCAGGTGAGCGCGGATCTCCTCGATCGAGGCGGGAGCGGTGCGGTCGAGCACGACCGCCACGGCGGTGCTGCGCTCGGCGGCGGCCTGGAGGAAACCCCACGGCACCTGGTCGGCGTACCTGGCCGCCGAGGTGACGAACAGCCACAAGTCGGCCGCCGCCAGCAGCTGGGTGGCCAGCACCCTGTTGGCGCGCTCGACGGAGTCGACGTCGGGTGCGTCGAGCAGCGCCAGGCCAGGGGGCAGCGTGGAGGACGGCACGAGCTGCAGAACCCCCACGTCACCGGTCGGCGCATCCGTACGGGCCAGGTCGGGCAGCAGCCGGTCCGGGCCGAACCAGAAGGCGTCGTCGGGGTGGTGCACGAGCACCGGCGACCTGGTGGTCGGGCGCAGCACCCCAGCCGCGCTCACCCGGCGCCCGACGAGGGTGTTGACGAGCGTGGACTTGCCCGCACCGGTCGACCCGCCCACCACCGCGAGCAGCGGCGCGTCGACCTGCTGCACCCGCGGGATCACGTAGTCGTCGAGCTGGGCGACGGTCTCGTCCCGCACGGCGCGGACCTGGTCGATACCCGGCACGGCCAGCCGCAACGGCGCCTCGCGGAGCCGGTCACGCAGGGAGCGCAGCGGCGGCAGCAGCGCAGGTGAGGCCGACGTCGTGGCCACGGCGCCTCCCCATCGCATTGCCTCGCGGCCTGGCCGCCCACCCAAATCCTAGACGAGGCGCCGCGACGTGGGTGACTCGGACGGGCTACCGCGGTGGCGTCCAACGTGGTGGGGGGCCGCCTGCTCGGGGTTCCGCTGGCCAGGTGCCCGGGGGTGGGTTGAACGCGGGGGGAGGAGCCAACCCGGGAGGCGGCGGTGACCAGGGAGCCGCTGTGGGCGGGCGCGGCGCCCAGGCACCCGGGGGTGGGCCAGGCGGCCACGCACCTGGCGGACGGCGAGCGCCCAGACGCAGCGGCGGTGGCAGGATCACCGACGGACGCGCCTGGGCCATGCGACCCAGCTCGCTGTGGACCCTGGCGATGCCGCCTGGAGTGGGGCGTCCCCGCAACACCCGGTCGTGCTGGAAGGCCATCCGGGTCGCGGACCCCTGGTACGATCTCACAGCCCTGGCTGCGTCGCGTCCGCCCGCTCTCCTCGCGAAGCGCCGTGCCGCTGCCCGCAGCGGGAAGCTGGACAGGTACGGCACCTCGTCGGGGTGCAACCACCCCCGGCCGCTGGCGTCGGTCAGCGCCCGGACCAGCACCCGGCCCTCGTTGCGCCTCGAGAGGGCGGCGATGACCACGAACGCGACGAACGTCGGCACCATCATCAGCACGTAGACGGCCAGGAACCCGCCACCACCGAGGTAGCTGACCGAACCGTTCCACAACCCGTGCAGGGTCATGCCGGCCAGCAGGCCCAGCACGGGTGCCAGGACGCGTAGCCAGGGGCGGCTGGTCTGCACCGCCACGCCGACCCCGAGACCGAAGGCGGCTGCGAACAGCGAGTGGGTGAACGGACTGAACAGCCCACGGACGATGAACAGGCCCGTCGTCGCCCCCGCCCCGCTGAGCTCGGGGGCGAGCCCGCCGCCGTACGCACCTGCGTAGTAGCCGACATTCTCGGTGAAGGCGAAACCCACGCCGACCAGTCCGGCGTAGACCAGCCCGTCCACGATCCCGTCGAGCTCGCGGCGCCGCCGCAGCAAGATCAGCAGGAGGAACAAGTCCTTGGCCGGCTCCTCGGTCAGCGGTGCGACGAAGGTGGCGAGCACCGGGTCGGAGAGGTGCAGCCTCGACGAAGCCAGCAGCTGCAGCGGCAGTGCGATCGCCACCGACATCACCGCGCCCCACGCGACCGCGGCGGCGAGGTAGCGCAGCGGCTCGGGCTGGTAGCGGTCCAGCCACAAGAATGCCCCCGCGACGAACGGCACGGGCGCGAGCGCGAAACCGAGCGACAGGGCTGCGCCCTCAGGGGCGCCGCTGCCCCGGGCGGCGAGGAACGCCACGCCGATGATGCCAACCAGGCTCACGATGCTGACCGCCACCAGCAGCAGGATGCGTCCGCGTGATCGCCGCCGCGGGCCTGGCAGCGCGGGCGCCGCCGGGGCCAGCGAGGTGCTCACGTCCGCAGCGTAGTCGCGGGCTTCGACCGCGACCCGAAGAAAGCGGAGTCCCCCGGAGTGCCGCACTAGACTCGCGCGCCAGGCGCCCGTAGCTCAGCTGGACAGAGCGGCGGACTTCTAATCCGCGGGTCGCAGGTTCGAGTCCTGCCGGGCGCGCCGGGCCTGACCTGGCCATATGGGCCTTCACTTGTCCTCCCGGGGCGCAGTCGAAGGCATGTTCGCTAGACATTCGCTAGACAGTGGTCCTGGGACTGCCTGCGGCCTCCGGGGCACAGCAGCGGCGATGCGGTCCGCCGCTCGCTGGCCCAGCACGGGCGCAACGTGTGTATAGAGGTCAGCGGTGATCCCCGTGGAACTGTGTCCGAGCCGCTCGCTCACGACCTTCATGGGCACGCCGGCTGACAAGGCAAGGCTGGCACTCGTGTGCCGCAGGTCGTGCAGCCGGATCGGGGGGAGACCGGCGAGCTGGATCAAGCGTGGGAACTCCTTGGTGACCCAATTGGGTCACACGCACCGTCCGTCCGCTCGGGTGGACGCGAGGCCGGTCTCTATCCACAGGCCGGCGGACGGTCACCTCAAACATCTCCGCGTCTGAACGCTCAACATCGGAAGGTACGTATCTGGACCGCCGTTTACGCTACATCGGCGATGAAACGACCGTGAAAACTCGCGCGGTTATTCGTCTCCCCTTGTCGCTGCACCCAGCTGAAAGAGCGCAAGGTCAAGGTCGCGAGGAAGAAGGGGCTTGCCACGCGACCGAGCGTCGCTCGCGAGTGAGTCGAGAATATCCATGTACCGGCCGTAGCGTCCGGGCTTGGGCGTCAACTTGATGCCGAGTTCACGCAGGCCCTTGTCCGCGCGCCGGTCGTAGACCGCCATGCGAGCCGGGGCGGCCGCCGTGAGCACCGCTGAAGCGAGGGCATCTCCCGTGTTGAAGCCCGGTAGTCCACTGAGAGCACGGCGGCCAGCATGAGCGGAGTCCGCCAGGCTGAGGGACTCATCCCTGACTTGTGCAACCGCTGCGCCCGTCACCTTCCGCACGCGCTCATCGTCGACTGCGTGCAGTTTTCTCGCCCAGCGGGTGCTGGCGTTCAACCGCTTCCAGAACACTAGAGCGCCGATGTCAGCCTTGCTGAGCCCGGATCCACCGGCTGACTGGGGTCGTCTGGGTGGGTCGTGACGCACGAATGCCCTGCTGAGCAGGGACGATGGGACTTGCTGATGGTTCCACGTCGCCGCGCAGGAGGGCATCCGGTAG
>JAABUN010000331.1_pt1 | contig 123882 bp, 118 predicted proteins | sample 5559311 | NCBI WGS metagenome assembly JAABUN01 (sample SAMN10711877, study PRJNA513370) | rock metagenome | isolation source: Antarctica rocks | place: Antarctica: Victoria Land, Siegfried Peak sud | reverse complement strand
TCACCGACCCCCTGGGCCACCGCGCCCCGCCGCAGGAAGTGGTCGATCAGGTACTGGAGCCAGGCAGGCCCCGCGTAGAACTTCTCGCCTCCGTCCCAGGTGAGGCAGCAGCCATGCGGGCAAGGTGCCCATTGGCACCAGTAACCGGGCTGTCCCTCGCAGATCGAGTTGTAGCGGTCCACCGCGGCATCCCCGGAGCCGGTCTGCGGGTCCTTCGGGGTGACGGCGTACGGACCACCGGGGCGTGCGGTCCGGCGGCTCTGGGAAAAGGCCATCAGGTAGCCGTACTCGGCCTGGTTGAGCGGCGGGACGATCTCGACGTGCCCCAGGTAATTGGTGTTGACGCCCATGTGTGCTCCTCGCGGGCGACGTTTCTTGCAGCATCGTCACGGAGTCGGGCGATCGGTCGGCTCGGTCGAGAATTGTGGATAACGCTCGGCGCCCACGATCAGCTGTGGAGAAGGTCGCCCGGCGCCAGCCAAGCGTTGATCACGTCGATCTCGTCGAGCACGTCATTGCACTGCCGCATGACGCTTGACCGGGCGGTTCCGCCCCGCCCCGACCGGCTGTCGATCGAGCCGTGCACCGTGAGCACCGCCAGGACTCCTGGAGTCAATGAGGGTGAGATCTCCACCAGCTGGTCTGCCGTCAGGTCGCCGAGCTCGAGGCTACGCTCCTCGCAGTAGCGCACCGTGGCGCCGGCGATGTGATGGGCCTCGGCGAACGGGACCCGCTGCCGGACGAGCCAGTCGGCGACGTCGGTGGCCAAAGAGAACCCGCGCGGGGCCAGGGACTCCAGCCGCTCTGGGTGGAAGGTCAGGGTCGAGACCAGCCCGGCCACGGCGGGAAGAAGGGTGAGGAGCTGATCGACGGAGTCGAAGATCGGCTCCTTGTCCTCCTGCAGATCGCGGTTGTACGCCAGGGGCAGCCCCTTGAGGGTGGCGAGCAAGCCGGTCAGGTTGCCGATCAGTCGACCCGACTTGCCGCGCGCCAACTCGGCGACGTCCGGATTCTTCTTCTGGGGCATGATGCTCGATCCCGTCGACCATTCGTCGGCCAGAGCGGCGAACCCGAACTCGTAGGTCACCCACAGGATCACGTCCTCACTCAACCGGGACAGGTCGACCCCGATCTGGGCCAGCACGTAAGCGGCTTCGGCCGCCAGATCCCGCGCCGCGGTGCCGTCGATCGAGTTGGCGACCGAGCCCGAGAAGCCCAGCTCGGCCGCGACGGTCTCCGGGTCTAGACCCAGTGAGGTGCCGGCCAGTGCGGCGGAACCGTACGGGCTGACGGCGAGCCGCTTGTCCAGGTCCCGGATCCGCTCACAGTCCCGCAAGAGCGGCCACGCGTGCGCCAAGAGATGGTGCGAGAGCAAGATGGGCTGGGCATGCTGCAGATGAGTACGACCGGGCATCGCCACCCCGAGATGGGTACGGGCCTGGTCGTACAGCGCGCCGACGACGGACTGCAGCTCGACGGTGATCGTCCGGAGGGCATCGCGCAGGTACATCCGGATCAGGGTGGCGATCTGGTCGTTGCGCGACCGTCCCGCCCGCAGCCGACCACCGAGCTCGGGACCGACGAGCTCGATCAACCGTCGCTCGAGCGCACCGTGCACGTCCTCGTCGGACTCGGCAGGTCCGAACGAACCGTCGACAACCTCAGCGTCCAGCGCATCCAGACCGGTGATCATCCCCGTCAGCTCCGCGTCGGTGAGCAGACCTGCTCGGCTCAGGGCCTGGGCGTGTGCCCGGGACCCGGCCAGGTCGTACGCCGCGAGCCGCCAGTCGAACTGGGTGGACTTGCTGAGCGCGGCCATCGCCTCCGCTGGCCCGCCGGTGAACCGACCACCCCAGAGCCTGCCCTCATGCCCTTCGACAGGCTCAGGGGGCGTGGCGACCGGCTCAGGGGGCGTGGCGACAGGCTCAGGGGGCGTGGCGACAGGCTCAGGGGGCGTCTTGGGCATCAGGTCAGTAACGCGTCGCGTCGGGACGCGATCTTGCTGGACAAGCCGTAGATCTCGATGAACCCGCGGGCCTGCGACTGGTCGAAGGTGTCGCCCTCGTCGTACGTGGCGAGGTTGAAGTCGTACAGGCTGATATCGCTGCGTCGACCGGTGGCGGTGGCCTTACCCGCGTGCATCACCAGTCGGATCTCGCCGGTGACGGCCCGCTGGGCCTCGTCGATGAAGGTGTCCAGAGCCCGCTTGAGGGGGGAGAACCACAGACCGTCGTAGACCAGCTCGCCCCAGCGCTGGTCCACGCCACGCTTGTAGCGGGCCAGCTCGCGCTCGATGGTTACGTTCTCCAGCTCCATGTGCGCCGCGATCAGGGCCATCGCGCCGGGCGCCTCGTACACCTCACGGCTCTTGATCCCCACCAACCGGTCCTCCACCATGTCCAGCCGTCCGATCCCCTGCGCACCGGCGCGGCTGTTCAGGACCTGGATGGCCTGCAGCATGGAGACCTTCTCACCGTCGATGGCCACCGGCACCCCGGCCTCGAAGGAGATGACCACCTGGTCCGCCTCCCGAGGCACCGACGGGTCGGAGGTGTAGGAGTAGACGTCCTCGATCGGGGCATTCCAGATGTCCTCGAGGAAGCCGGTCTCCACCGCGCGACCCCAGACGTTCTGGTCGATCGAGTACGGACTCTTCTTGCTCTGGTCGATCGGCAGGCCCTTGTCCTCGGCGTAGGCAATGGCCTTCTCCCTGGTCCAGGCGTAGTCCCGGACGGGGGCGATCACCTTGAGCTCAGGGGCGAGGTTGGCGATGCCGACCTCGAAACGGACCTGGTCGTTGCCCTTGCCGGTGCAGCCGTGCGAGACGGTGGTCGCACCGTGGAACTTGGCCGCCTCGGCGAGGTGGCGCACGATCAGCGGCCGGGACAGCGCGCTGACCAGCGGATAGCGGTCCATGTAGAGCGCGTTGGCGCGCAACGCCGGCAGGCAGAAGTCGTCGGCGAACTCATCGCGCGCGTCGACGACCACCGCCTCGACGGCACCACAGTCCAACGCCCGCTGCCGGATCACCTCCATGTCTTCTCCACCCTGGCCGACGTCCAGCGCTACGGCGACGACCTCCTGCCCGGTCTCCTCAGCCAGCCAGCCGATGCAGACAGAGGTGTCCAAGCCTCCGGAGTAAGCCAGCACGATCCGATCACTCACGTTGTCATTCCTTTTCTCTGGTGTAGATGATGTCTTCAGGTCGGGCAGCAGCGCCTGGCCCGGGGCCACGGCTCATCTGCAGGAAGGCCCCGGCGATCTCGGCCCCGCCGGTCGCGTCGCGGGTGATCAGCAGCACGGTGTCGTCGCCGGCGATGGTGCCCAGGATCGAGACCCAGCCAACCCGGTCGATGGCGGAGGCGAAATACTGGGCGGCCCCCGGCGGCGTACGGAGCACGACGAGGTTCGCCGAAGCCTCCGCCGTGACGAGCACCTCGGTGCACAGCCGGGCCAGTCTGGCCTCGAAGGTGGCGAACTCACCGACATGCGGAGTCCGGTCCCCTCCTTCACCGGGCACGGCGTAGACCAGGGGGCCGGACGAGCCCCGGACGCGGACGGCTCCCACCTCGACCAGGTCGCGGGACAGGGTGCCCTGGGTCACCTGGACGCCGTCGGCCGACAGCAGCTCGGCCAGCTCGGTCTGGGAGCGGACCTGGTGCTGGCCGAGCAGGGCGATGATGCGGGCGTGTCGCGCGGTCTTGGTGAGCGGGGTGCGGCCGGGTGCGGTCATGGTCACACTCGCGCCCCGACGGGGCCGGGGGCGCCGGCCGACCAGGCGTCGAGCAGGACGAGGACGGCCTTCTGCACGTGCCGCCGGTTCTCCGCTTCGTCCCAGACCACGGCTTGCGGCCCGTCCAGCACCGCCGCTTCGATCTCCTTGCCGCGGTAGGCAGGTAGGCAGTGCAGCACGATCGCGTCGGGCGCGGCCCGCTCGAGCAGGGCGGACGTCAGCCCGTACGGGGCGAACACCCGCGCACGCTCGGCCACCGCGTCCTCCTGGCCCATCGAGACCCAGGTGTCGGTAGCCACCACGTCCGCACCGTCGACGGCTCCGGATACGTCGTCGAAGACCGTGACGCTGCCCCCGGTGGTCGCGGCGATCCGAGCGGCGCGGGCCAGCACCTCCGGCGAGGGCGAGAAGGCCGCGGGGGCCCCGATCCGGACGTGCAGCGCGGCGAGGGCCCCGCCGAGCAGGTAGGAGCTGGCCATGTTGTTCGCCCCGTCGCCCAGGTAAGCGAGGGTGAGGCCGGCCAGCCGGCCCGTGTGCTCGCGGATGGTGAGCAGGTCGGCCAGGATCTGGCACGGGTGGAAAGCATCCGTCAGGGCGTTGACCACCGGCACGCCGGCGTTCGCGGCCATGGCCTCCAGGTCGCTCTGGCGGAAGGTCCGCCAGACGATGGCGGCGGCCTGCCGGCCGAGGACCCGTGCGGTGTCGGCGACCGACTCACGTACGCCTACCCCGGCGAGCCGGGCGTCCACGATCATCGGGTAGCCACCCAGCTCGGCGATGCCGGCTGCGAAGGAGGCCTGGGTCCGCAGGGTCGGCTTGTCGAAGAGCACCGCCACACTGCGGGGGCCGCGGTAGGGCTGCTCGCGGAAGGGCTCGGCCTTCAGGCTGGCCGCGAGGTCGAGCACCGCTGCCTGCTCGGCCGCGTCCAGGTCGTCGTCGGCGAGGAAGTGCCGGATGCTCACGCGCCGCTCACCGCCGCGGAGTCGAGCAGGCCCGGCAGCGCCGCCACGAAGGTGTTGACCTGTGCCGCCGTGGTGATCAGCGGTGGAGCGATCCGCAGCACGTCCGGTCTGGGGGCGTTGATGATGAATCCGGCGTCCAGAGCCGCGTCGCTGACCGCGGCGGCGACTGGTGCGGTGAGGACGATCCCCCGGAGCAGGCCCCGGCCGCGAACCTCCGCCACCAGCGGGTGAGCCAGCCCGGTGACCGCGGTGGCCAGATGAGCTCCTACCGTCGTCGCGTTGGCCAGCAGACCGTCCCGCTCGATGACCGCCATCACGGCCAACCCCGCGATGGCGGCGAGCGGGTTGCCGCCGAAGGTGCTGCCGTGGCTGCCTGCCTGGAGCAACGTGGCCGCTCGCCCACGAGCCACGCAGGCGCCGATCGGGAACCCGTTGCCCAGACCCTTGGCCAGGGTGACGACGTCGGCGCGGAGACCCTCCTCGACGTGGGCCAGCCAACTGCCGGTCCGCCCCATCCCGGTCTGCACCTCGTCGATCCAGAGCAGCGACCCGTGCTGGTCGCAAAGCGACCGGGCCTGCGCGAGGTAGCCGGCCGGCGGGACCAGAATGCCGTTCTCACCCTGGATCGGCTCCAACACGACCGCCGCCACCGTGTCGTCCATGGCCTCGGCGAGCGCACCGGCATCGCCGTACGGCACGAAGATCACGTCGCCCGGCAGGGGCTCGAAGGGAGCGCGGTAGTTGGGCGAATGGGTGATCGCCAACGCGCCCATCGTCCTACCGTGGAAGGCTCCTTCGGTGGAGATGATCTTGGTCCGACCAGTCATCCGAGTGATCTTGAAGGCGGTCTCGTTCGCCTCGGTGCCGGAGTTGGTGAAGAAGACGCGGGGCTCACCCGAGCCCTCCGGGTCGACGATCGACCCCAGCCGCGTGGCCAACGCGACCTGGGCCGGGGTGGCGAAGAAGTTCGACACGTGCCCGAGGGTGGCGATCTGACCGGTGATCGCCGCCAGCACGGTGGGGTGGGCGTGACCGAGGGCGTTGACCGCGAGCCCGGACAGCAGATCGAGGTGGCGCCGACCCTCGGCGTCCCAGACGTAGCAGCCCTCACCGCGTACGAAGACCCGCTTGGGCCGGCCGAAGGTCTGCATCATGGACCGGTCGTAGCCGTCGAGGACGGACACCGAGCTGGTCGGCGCCCCGGCCAGCTCACTCGGGGCGTTGCTCAGGTCGGTGCTCATGGAACATCCTTCGTGGCCGTGGGAGGACCGAGCAGGAACTCGCCGTTCGCGTACTCGTGGGTGGGGATGCCCTGCTCGCGGGGGAAGACCCGACTGCCCAGCCGGATCAGACCGTCCTGGGTGACCATGGTGCCGATCCCGGCGTTGGTGAAGATCTCCAGCAGAAGCGCATGGGGAACCCGGCCGTCGGTGACCGTGGCCCGGGTGAGCCCCCCCTCGACAGCCCGCAGGCACGCCTCCATCTTGGGCACCATGCCCGAGGACAGCGTGGGCAGCAACGTACGCAGCTCCGAGGCCGGCAGCTCGCTGATCACCTCAGTGCTGGACGGCCAGTCGCGATAGAGGCCCTCCACGTCGGTGAGCACGACCAGCCGGTCGGCCCGCAGCGCCACGGCCAGCGCAGCCGCCGCGGTGTCGGCGTTCACATTGTGGGCGACGCCGTGGATGTCGGGGGCGATCCCGGCGACCACCGGCACGCTGCCGGAGTCGATCAGACCCTGGATCGCCTCAGTGCGGACGTGGACCACGTCACCCACGAGCCCGAGGTCGACCTGCTCCCCGCCCACCACGGTGCCGCGCCGCTCTGCGGTGAACAGTCCACCGTCCTCACCCGACAGACCGACGGCGAGGGTGCTCTGGCGGTTGATCAGGCCGACGAGATCGCGCCCGACCTGACCGACCATGACCATCCGGACGACCTCCATGGCCTCCGGTGTGGTCACCCGCAGCCCGCCGCGGAACTCCGACGGGATGCCCAGCCGCTGAAGCATCGACGAGATCTGGGGTCCCCCGCCGTGCACCACCACCGGGTGCACCCCGCAGCGCTTCATGAACACGATGTCCTGGGCGAAAGCGCGCTTGAGCTCCTCGTCGACCATGGCGTTGCCGCCGTACTTGATCACCACGATCTTGCCGGCGTACGTCTCCAGCCACGGCAGGGCCTCGGTCAGGATCGACGCCTTTTCGACCAGGGACACCCTGGTCTCTGCGGGGGGTTCAAGGGGGGTCGCCCCCCCTTCCTCTGAACGGGTCTCTGCGGGGGGTTCAAGGGGGGTCGCCCCCCCTTCCTCTGAACGGGTCTCTGCGGGGGGTTCAGGAGTGTCGATCATGATGAGTATTCCGCGTTCTCCCGGACATAGTCGTACGTCAGGTCGTTGGTCCAGATCGTCGCGTGATCAGATCCGCTCCGCAGGTTGACCTCGACCGTCACCTGCCGGCCGCTGAGGTCCACCAGCTCCCGCGGATCACCGATGGCACCGTCGCGGCACACCTGGACACCGTTGAAGGACACGTCGATGCGGTCCGGCTCGAAGTCGGCCGAGGTGGTCCCGAGGGCGGCGAGCACCCGGCCCCAGTTCGGATCCCGGCCGAACACGGCGCACTTGAAGAGGTTGCTGCGGGCGATGGCCCGACCCACCTCCACGGCGTTGTCCACGCTGGCCGCGTGCTGGACCACGATGGCGATGTCGTGAGCTGAACCCTCGGCGTCGCCCAGCAGCTGCAGTGCGAGGTCCTCGCAGATCTCGGAGAGCGCGGCCTGGAAGTCCGCCGCCAGCGGCCTGATCCCCGAGGCGCCGCTACTCATCAGGATGACCGTGTCGTTGGTTGACATGCAACCGTCGCTATCCACCCGGTCGAAGCTCGTACGACAGGCCTGGGCCAGCTGGTCGGAGACACTCGCGGGATCCACCACGGCGTCCGTGGTGATGACCACCAACATGGTCGCCAGACCGGGGGCGAGCATGCCAGACCCCTTGGCCATCCCGCCGACGGACCAGCCCTCGTCGCCGAACCGGGCCTGTTTGGGCACCAAGTCCGTGGTCATGATCGCCTCGGCGGCGGCCAGGCCGCCGTCAGGGCTCAACCGGGCGACGACCTCGGTGATCCCGGCAGTGATGAGGTTCATCGGCAACCGGACACCGATCAGACCGGTCGAGCAGACCGCGACATCGACCGCGCCCACCTCGGCGCCGTGGTCGGTGAGCGCCCGGGCCACGAGCTCAGCGGTCCGGTGGGTGTCGGCGAAACCGTCCGGTCCGGTGCAAGCGTTGGCCCCACCCGAGTTCAGGACCACGGCCTGCAACCGGGCGTTCCGCAGCACCTGCTCCGACCAGACCACCGGAGCGGCCCGCACCCGGTTGCGGGTGAACACGGCCGCCGCGGTGAAATCAGGTCCTTGGTTGACCACCAGGGCCAGATCGCTTCGGCCCGAACTCTTCAGCCCGGCCGTGGCCCCGGCCGCGACGAAGCCCGCAGGCCCGGTGACGCTCACGGCGCCACCCCGACCGTGGAGAGACCTGTGGTCTCCTCGATACCGAGAGCCAGGTTCATGCACTGCACGGCTCCCCCGGCCGTGCCTTTGGTCAGGTTGTCGATGGCCGCGACGGCGATGAGCCGGCCCGCGTCCCGGTCGACTGCGACCTGCAGGTGGGCCGCGTTGGAGCCCAGCACGGACTGCGTCTGGGGCCACTGACCCGGGGGCAGCAGGTGGACGAAAGGTTCGCCACCCAGGGCCTCGGCGTAGGCGGCGTAGACCCTCTCCTGGCTGATCTCCGGGTCCGTCAGCGGCGCGGTGCAGGTGGCGAGGATGCCCCGCGACATCGGCACCAGCACCGGGGTGAACGAGACGCTCGGCGCCTCGGCGCCGCAGGCGGTGAAGTTCTGCAACAGCTCAGGCGTGTGCCGATGGACCCCGCCGACGCCGTACGCGCTGGCCGAGCCGATCAGCTCCGAGCCAAGCAGGTGGGGCTTGAGGGACCGCCCGGCTCCAGAGGGACCGCTCGCCGCCACGATGACCACATCCCGGGCCGCGGTCAGCCCCTGGGTGATGGCCGGCAGCAACGCCAAGGTCGAGCTGGTCGGATAGCAACCGGGCACAGCGATCCGACGGGCCCCTGCCAGCTTGCCCCGCTGACCGGGCAACTCGGGCAGCCCGTACGGCCAGGTGCCGGCATGGGTGGAGGCGTAGAACCTCTCCCAGGCGGTCGGATCGGACAGCCGGAAGTCGGCCCCGCAGTCGATCACCACGGTGTCCGGCCCCAGCTCTGCCGTCACTGCGGCCGAGGCCCCGTGCGGCAGCGCCAGGAACACCACGTCGTGACCCGCGAGGATCTCGGGACGAGTCTCCTGCACGACCCGGCCGGCCAAGGGGACGAGGTGGGGCTGGTGCTGGCCCAGTGTCGTCCCGGCCGTGACCCCAGCCGTCAGCGAACCCACCTCGACCTCGGGATGACTAACCAGCAGACGAAGCAGCTCACCGCCCGCATATCCCGTGGCGCCAGCCACCGCTACCTTCAACACCTGGCTAACTATGTCATGAGCCGTATATTCATGCAAACCAGGTCCTGACCGTTCAGGCGGGGTAGATGGTGACGGCGGTGGCTTTGACCGTGAAGACGACCTCCTTGCCGGGATAGAGGTCGAGTTCGCTGACCGTGGCGGCAGTGATATCGGCCAGCAAGGAACGTCCCGTACGGTCGCGGGCCCGCACCCTGACCTGGGCGTCGCGCGGCTCGAGCTCGGTGATCGTGACGGCAAAGCTGTTGCGAGGGCTGCCGTACGGCGGCTGCTCGTAGACCGCTACGGCGGTGGGGCTGAAGACCGCGATCGCCGGTTCACCGGCTTCGGTGGCCGTCCGCAGGACCCCCTCGACGTGGACACCTCCGGGGTCGAGCAAACCGTGGCCGTCGGCGATGCCGTCGATCAGGTTCAGTCCGGCGATGCGAGCCGTGAAAGGGGTCCGGGGGTGGCTGATGACGTCGTGGGTCAGTCCGGACTCGACGATGTGGCCGTCGTCGAGGACGATGACCCGGGTGGCCAGGAGCAGGGCGTCGAGCAGGTCGTGGGTGACGATAATCGCGGCCCGGTCGCTAAGGACCCGGCGCAGGACGCGGCGCAGCAGCGGCGCGGCACCGACGTCGAGGGCGGCCAGCGGTTCGTCGAGGAGCAGCAGCTTCGGGCTTGCCGCGAGCGCCCGCGCGATAGCGACCCGCTGGCCCTGGCCGCCGGACAACTGCGCCGGCTTGCGGGCGGCCAGGTCGGCGGCTCCGACCTCCGCCAGCCAACGCAGGGCGGTGGCTTTGGCCTCGCGGCCGCGCTGCCCGGCGGCACGCGGTCCGAAGGCGACATTGTCGACGGCACTCAAGTGGGGGAACAGCAGGGGGTCCTGCGCCATCAACGCGATCCCCCGGGCGTGCGGCGGCACCCAATGACGGCGCGGACGATCGAGGTCGTACAGCACGTGCTCGTCGAGCTCCGTTCGGCCGGAATCGGGCCGCAGCACTCCGGCCAGGATCGCCAGCATGGTCGACTTCCCTGCCCCGTTGGGGCCGAGCACGGCGACGCGTTCGCCGTCCGCCAGGGAGAGGTCGATGTCGAGGCCGCGGGAGGCCAAGGTCGCGCTCATGGTGAGGGTCATCGACCGGCTCTTCCCTGCGCGAGACCGACCACGAGGACCGCGATGACCACCAGGACCAGCGACAACGCGACGGCGGCGTCGGCGTCGGACTCGCGTTGCAGATAGATCTCCAGCGGCAGCGTTCGCGTGACACCCTGCAGGCTGCCGGCGAAGGTCAGGGTCGCGCCGAACTCGCCCAGCGAGCGGGCGAACGAGAGCACGGCGCCAGACGCGAGCCCCGGAAGGACCAACGGGACACTCACCCGCAGCAGGACCGTGGTCGGTCGGGCACCTAGGGTCGCGGCAACCACCTCGTAGCGTTGCCCGACAGCCCGCAGAGTGCCCTCCAGGCTGACCACCAGGAACGGCAACGCGACGAAAGCCTGGGCCAGCACGACCGCGGTGGTGGAGAAGGCCACCTGGATCCCGAACACCTCCAACGTGTGCCCCAGCAGGCCTCGTCGACCGAACGTGTACAACAGCGCGATCCCCCCCACCACTGGCGGCAGGACCAGCGGCAGCAGCATCAACGACCGGACCACCCGCTGCCCCGGGAACGAGGTGCGGGCCAGCACCATCGCCATCGGGACCCCCAGCCCCACACAGATCGAGGTGGAGGCCGCTGATGTCCGCAAACTCAGCTCCAGGGCGGCCATCGAGGAGTCCGAGCTGATCAGGGCCAAGAAGCGCGACCACCGCACCCGCGACGCCAACGCCGCCAGCGGCAGCAGCACGAAGATCGCACCCACCGCGGCGGGCAGGAACACCCAGCGCGGCAGACCGGAGTAGCTGCCAGCCCGGGCCCTCCGCGTCCTCCACTGGGTCGGCCTCCACTGGGTCGGCCTCCACCGGGGCGGCCTCCGCCGGGGCGTCACCGGACGGGTGCGGGCCCTGCGAACCCGGCGTCGGCCAGCACCTGCTGACCCCGGGGCCCGGTCACCAACTCGATGAACTCCCTCGCCAGGTCCGGGTTCCTGCTGCCCGTCAGCGAGGCGATCGGATACTGGTTGACCGCCTCCTTGGACTCGGAGAACGGGACACCCTTCACCTTGTCGCCGGCGCCCTTGACGTCGCTGACGTAGACCAGACCCGCGTCGGCCTCGCCGGTCTGGACCTTGTTCATCACGTCGGTGACCGAGGATTCCTCACTGACCGGCGTCAACACGATCCCGGTCGCGGTCTCGATCTTCTGTGCGGCCGACCCGCACGGCACCTCCGGCGCGCAGACCACCACCTTGACGCCCGCCTTGGTCAGGTCCTGGAACGAGGCCACCTTGGCTGGGTTGTTCGGCGGGACCGCGATCTGGAGCGAATTGGAGGCGAAGTCGACCGGGGTGCCGGCAACCAGGTTGTCACCGATCGCCTTGGCCATGTTCTTCGTGTCGGCCGCGGCGAACACGTCTGCCGGCGCACCCTGCTGCAGCTGGGTGACCAGATCAGCGGAGCCAGCGAAGTTGAAGGTGACCTTGGTCCCGGCGTGACTGGACTCGAACTGTCGGCCCAGCGTGGTGAAGGTGTTCTTCAGCGACGCCGCCGCGAACACCGTCAGAGTCTGCGTCGACCTCGAGGTGCTGGTGGTGTTGCTGGGCGGGATCGAGCTGGAACCGCAGCCTGCGACCACGAGGACCAGCGCGGTGGCCCCGAGGCAAGCGAGACGGCGTTTCATGACCATCCCTGAGGGGTCTCGATGATCACGGTGGTCGACTTGACCACGGCCACAGCCACCGAGCCGAGCTCCAGGCCAAGTTCGGCCACCGCCTCGCTGCTCATCAACGACACCACCCGGAACGGACCGCACTGCAGCTCGACCTGCGCCATCACGGTGTCCACGATGATGTTGGTGACCAGACCGACGAACCGGTTCCGCGCTGACCGCTCGACCTGGGACGGATCAGGCATCGGCGCGGCATGGGCTTGGGCAAATTGCGCCAGCGCATACCCGTCGATCACCTTGCGGTTGCTCTCGTCGGTCTCAGCCACCAGCGCGCCACTATCGATCCACCGCCGCACCGTGTCATCACTGACACTCAAGAAGGCCGCCGCATCACGAATCCTGATCTTCGGCATGAGCCACAGCCTAGGCTATCAAGTGAGGTTTATTCGGCCCGTTCGTTACGCGCGTGCGGCGAGTGCCCCGCCCTACCGCTGTACGGCTCCGACCGCTGCCGCGGCTGCCCGGACGGCTTCGTTGCGACTCGCGGCGGTCTCGATGTCGGTCAGGGTGCGGTCCAGGGCCCGGAAGCGCAAAGCGAAGGCCAACGACTTCTTCCCGTCACCGAGCTGCGGGCCCCGGTAGATGTCGAACAGATCGACCGACTCCAGCAGCTCTCCAGCGCCGGCCCGCAGCGCCTGCTCGACCTCAGCCGCGGGGACGGCCTCGTCCACGACGAGTGCGACGTCCTCCTTCACCACCGGGTAGGGCGAGATCGGCGCCACATCGCCCACCTCCGGAGCCCCGGCGATGAGCACGTCCAGGTTGATCTCCAGCGCGCAACTGCGGGTCGGCAGCCCAAAGGCCGCACAGACCTGCGGATGCAGCTCCCCGGCCTGTCCGATCACGATGTCGCTTCCGGCCAGCAGGATCTCCGCACCCCGCCCGGGATGGAAGGGGGCGTGGTCGGCGGCCCGGCGGACCACGTCGAGACCGACCGTACGCCCGACCAGCTCCACGAGCCCGGCCGCCTGGCGCCAGCCCGCCCGCTCGGCCGGTCCGGTCCAGCCCGGCCGCCTCCAGTGCCCGGTGAGCACGGCACCGAGATGCTTCGGCTGGTCGCCCAGGGCGTCGTCCATCTCGGCCAGGGCGGCCTCGTCGGGCCGACGGTCCACCGCGGGGCGAGGTGCGGTGGTCGCCGGCTCGCCGGCGAAGAACACCGCTCCGGCTTCGAACAGCGCCAGATCGTCGTTGCCGCGGCTGGTGTTGCGCGACACGGCGGCGAACAAACCTGGCAGCACGGTGGTCCGCAGGTAGGGGCTGGTCTCGGACAGTGGGTTGATGATCTTGCTCAGCGCTCGACGCCGGTCCCCGGCCGGGACGCCCATCCGGTCGAGATCATCGGCCGAGGCGAACGGGAAGCTGAGCACTTCCACGGCTCCGGCTCCCGCCAGGGCCGTGGTGATGGCCCGCCGAGCCCGCTGGGAGCGCGTCAGACCCCGACCGACCGGAGCCCGGGGGACGACGGGTTCGATGGTGTCGAAGCCGATCTGACGACCGACCTCTTCGACATAGTCGTACGGGTCCCGCAGGTCCGGACGCCAGGTCGGCGGGGTGATCGTCAGCGCGGCCCCGTCACGGACCACCTGAGCCCCGATCCTGCTGATCAGCTCCACGACCCGTTCCGGTGCGATCTCCACCCCGAGGATCCGGCCGGTCAGGGCGACGTCGATCGTCTGGACGGGGCTGACCGGGACCGATCCGACGAAGGTCTCGTCCGGCTGCAGGGTCCCGCCGGCCAGCTCCACCAGCAGCTTCGCCGCGCGGTGGGCGGCGGCGTAGCCCGCCGCCGGGTCGACGCCACGCTCGAAACGACGCGACGCCTCGGACGCGAGCCGGTGCCGCCGGGAGGTCCTGGCGATCGTCATGGCGTCGAACTGGGCCGCCTCGATCACCACCGAGGTGGTGCTGGCGGACAGCTCGGTGGACGCGCCGCCCATCACCCCAGCCAGACCGATCGGTCCGGAGTCATCGGTGATCACCAGGTCAGCGGGGTCGCAGGTCCGGACGACGTCGTCCAGCGTCGTGAGCCTCTCCCCCGGACCGGCCTGGCGTACGACGATGGGCCCGGACAGCTGGTCGGCGTCGTAGGCGTGCAGGGGTTGACCGGTCTCGAGCATCACGTAGTTGCTGATGTCCACGGCCAACGAGATCGGTCGCATCCCCGCCAGCTGGATGCGGCGAGATAGCCACCGTGGACTCGGCGTGCTCGGGTCGATACCGGTCACCGACACCGCCGCGAAGACCGGGCAGGCCTCCGACTCCACGCGCACCGGATAGCCGTCGAACTTCGCCGCGGGCACGGTGCGGTCGACGGGGTCGGTGAACTCTGTAGCCAGCGACTGGGCCGCCTCCCGGGCCAGGCCACGGATCGACAGGCAGTAGCCCCGGTCCGGGGTGACGGCGATGTCCAGCACGTCCTCCCGCAGCTGCAGCACCTCGGCGGCGTCGTCCCCGGGCTCCAGGCCGGGCTCGGTCAGCACCATGATTCCGGCGTGGTCCTCGCCCAGGCCCAGCTCCCGTGCGGAACAGATCATCCCGTCCGAGACGTGCCCGTACGTCTTCCGGGCCGCGATCGCGAAAGCCTGTCCTGAGCTTGTCGAAGGACCCTGTCCTGAGCTTGTCGAAGGAGGCAGCACGGAACCAGGCAGCGCGACGACCACCAGATCGCCAACCGCGAAGTTGTGCGCGCCGCAGACGATCCCCCGGTCACCTTCGGAGCCGTTGTGCTCGGCTCCTACGTCGACCCGGCACCAGTTGATCGTCTTGCCGTTCTTCTGCGGCTCCGGTTGCAGGCTCAGCACCCGGCCCAGGACGACGGGACCGCTCACGTCGGCCCCGGCCTGCTCGACGGTCTCGACCTCGAGCCCGGCTCGGACCAACGCCTCACCGAGCTGTCGGCCGGTGAGATCGGTCGGCAACGCGGCGTACTCGGCCAGCCAGCTCAGCGGTGCCTTCACCGCGCGGTCCCGACCAGGGACCGGCTGTAGCGGACGTCACCTTCGACCATGTCGCGCATATCTCCTGCGTTGTTGCGGAACATCAAGGTGCGTTCCACGCCCATCCCGAAGGCGAAGCCGGAGTAGACCTCCGGGTCGATCCCGCAGGCGATCAGCACCCGGGGGTTGACGATGCCGCAGCCGCCCCACTCGATCCAACCTTCGCTGCGGCAGGTCTTGCAGGGTCGGTCGGTGTTGTTGACCGAGTCGCCGTGGCAGACGAAGCACTGCAGGTCGACCTCGGCCGACGGCTCGGTGAACGGGAAGTAGTTGGGCCGCATCCGGGTCCGGGTGTCACCGAACATCGCCCGCGCGAAGTGGTCCAGGGTGCCCCGCAGGTGCGCCAGGGTGATTCCCTTGTCGATGCACAGCCCCTCGATCTGGTGGAAGACCGGGACGTGGGTCGCGTCGTACTCGTCGGCGCGGTAGACCTTGCCCGGGCAGACGACGTAGATCGGCGGCTCGCGGGTCAGCATGGTGCGGGCCTGCACCGGCGACGTGTGGGTCCGCAGCAGCACGCCGCCGTCCTCGGGCTCTACGAACAGCGTGTCCTGCATCGTGCGGGCCGGGTGGTCGGGGATGAAGTTGAGCGCGTCGAAGTTGAGCCACTCGGCCTCGAGCTCGGGACCTTCGGCGATCTCCCACCCCATGGCCAGGAAGACGTCCTCCATCAGGTGCATCAGCCCGGTGATGGGGTGCACGGCGCCGACGGGTGCCAGATCGGCCGGCAGGGTGACGTCCTCGCGCTCCTCGACCAGGATCCGGGCCAGCTCGGACTCGGCGATCTCCGCCTCCCGCCGCTGGAGCGAGGCGTTGATCTCGCCCCGGGCCTTCCCGATCCGGGCGCCGGCCTCCTTGCGGGCCTGCGGCGGCAGCGCGCCGATCTCCCGGTTGGCCAGAGCCATCGGCGACCGGTCCGCCGCGTGGGCTAGTCGCGCCTGCTTGAGCTCGGCCACCGTGGTCGCCGCGGCGAAGGCCGCCAACGCCTCGGCGACCATCGCCTCGACGTGCTCGGCGTTCAGCGGCGTGACCTGTACGGGGTCGTAGCTCTTGTTCGGCCCGGACATGGGCTCCCCTCTGAGGTGAATGGTCTGTGGCCGCGTCGTACGCAACCGGGACAGTCTAGGAAGATCCACAGCCGGTGGGCGAGCGGGTTTGCCCCGTGGACGGACGCCGTCGGGACCGGGTTCAGTCGACCGCGCGCTGGGCGCTGGCCGAGGCGTACAGGAAGACCGCGGCGGCGGTGGACAGGTTGAGGCTCTCGGCTCGACCGTAGATCGGCAGGGCCACGAGTCGGTCCAGCTGCTCGGGGTGACCCTCCGGCAGACCCCAGGCCTCGTTCCCCATCACCCACATCGTGGGTCTGGTCAGCTCCCCCGACCAGGCCAGGTCCTCGACCGTCGCGTGCCCGCCGCCGTCGGCTCCGAACACCTGCAGACCGGCGGCGCGGGCCGCGACCACCGCGTCCCCCAGCTCGACGCCCACCGACACGGGCAGATGGAAGATGCTGCCCGTGGATGCGCGCACCGTCTTGGGGTTGTACAGGTCCACCGAGTCGGTGCTCACCAGGACCGCGTCGGCTCCGAAGGCGTCGGCGCAGCGGATCACCGTCCCCAGGTTGCCGGGGTCGCGCACCTGATCGCAGAGCACGACCAGTCGCGGCGCGCCGGCGAGAGCCTCGGCCAGCGGGACGTCCACGTCTCGGCAGACCGCGATCAGACCTTGCGGGGTCACCGTGTCGGCAATCTGGTCCAGCTCCCGGGCGGAAGCGGTGGCGATCACCACCGCAGCGCGTCCGGCCTGGTTCAGCACGTCCTGGTGCCGATCCAGGGCCTCCTCGGCCACCAGCAGCTCCAGCACCGTGCCGGGTCGAGTCAAGGCCTCGGAGACGGCCTGGCGACCCTCGGCCAGGAACTGGCCACTGGTCGACCGGTCTTTGCGGCGTAGCAGGCGACGAGCCGACCGCAGCTGCCCCAGGGAGGCCCGGGGCGGTGCGATCGGCTCATCGGAGGTGCGCTTGTTAAACCCGGAGGTCAGCTCCAGTCGGCTGACGTACGCCGGCTGGTCGTCTGCGGACAGCTGCGTCTCAGACGGCGGCGGTGTCCGCGGCCGGCGCGTGGCTCTTGGCCACGGCAACCAGAGCAGCGAACGCGGGCGCGTCGGTGACGGCGAGATCGGCCAGGATCTTGCGGTCCACCTCGACGCCGGCGGCCTTGAGACCGGAGATGAAGCGGTTGTAGGTCATCCCCTCGGCCCGGGCCGCAGCATTGATCCGCTGGATCCAGAGCTTGCGGAAGTCACCCTTGCGGGCGCGACGGTCGCGGTAGGCGTAGACGAGGGAGTGGGTGACCTGCTCCTTCGCCTTGCGGTAGAGCCGGGAGCGCTGGCCGCGGTAGCCCGAGGCCTGCTCCAGGATCTCGCGGCGCTTCTTGTGCGCGTTGACTGCGCGCTTCACGCGTGCCATCAGATGTCTCCTAGCTTTTGTGCCCGGTCAGGCGGCGAGTGCCTGGTGGGCGGTGTGAGGTTCTGGGGTGGGGGGATCAGGAACGCTTGCCGAGCAGCTTGCGTACCTTCGCGGCGTCGCCGGGGGCGAGGACGGCATCGCCGTCGAGTCGGCGCGTACGCGTGGAGGCCTTGTGCTCGTTGAGGTGCATCTTGCCCGCCTTGCGGTGCATCAGCTTGCCCGTGCCCGTGAATCTGAACCGCTTCTTGGCACCGGAGTGCGTCTTCATCTTCGGCATGATGCCGCTCCATTTCTTGTTCTTGGCCCCCGTCGCAACGGGGGCCCATCTCCGCTTCCCGGTCGACACAGGTGCATCCGTCCGGGCCTTGCTCGCCCGCCTACCTGGGTAGCCGGGCTGACTTGTGGTCTAACTGAGGTCGACGTCGGGGTCCAGGTTGTCCGCCGGACCACGCCGCCGCTTCACGACCGGCTGGGAGGCGACCTGCGCGCGGTGGTCGGCGAGCTCGGCCTGCTCGGCGTCCGAGTCGGCCTGCCGCTCGGCCATCCGGCGGTCACGCTCGACCGCAGCCTCGGCGCGGGCCTCGGTCTTCTTCTTGTGCGGACCGAGCACCATCAACATGTTCCGCCCGTCCTGCTTCGGCGACGACTCCACGAATCCGAACTCATCGACCTCGGCGGCCAGCTTCTTCAGCAGGTTGTAGCCCAGCTCGGGACGCGACTGCTCGCGACCACGGAACATGATCGTGATCTTGACCTTGTCCCCGGCTTTCAGGAACCGCACGACGTGACCCTTCTTGGTCTCGTAGTCGTGCACGTCGATCTTCGGCCGGAGCTTCATCTCCTTGATCACGGTGTTGGTCTGGTTACGGCGGGTCTCGCGCGCTTTCTGCGCGTTCTCGTACTTGAACTTGCCGTAGTCCATGAGCTTGGCCACCGGTGGCCTGGCCATGGGTGCTACTTCCACCAGGTCCAGCTCGGACTCGCGGGCGAGCCGGAGTGCGTCTTCGATGCGTACGATCCCCACCTGCTCCCCGGCAGGTCCGACGAGGCGGACCTCGGGGACGCGAATGCGATCGTTGATTCGCGGTTCGGTGCTGATATGTCCTCCAGTTGTTGTCAAGTGACGACCGGACGACCACGAGGATCTGCAGCGGCTGGCCCGACGCGCACAAAAGGGCCCTCGCGCACGGCGAAGACCCTGACGGAACCACGAGACCTGGCGCGGACGCCAGACCTCATAGACCAACCCGACAACTCTCGCTGGGCGATGTCGTACGGGTGGGAGATCGGGTCTCCACTTGCGGATCCAACATGATCGGATCGGTCGGAGACAAGATATCACCCACCAGCACCGCGGGCCACATCCACGACCTCGTTCGGCGGCTCACTCCGCGGGGGTGACGGCCCAGCCGAAGACGCCGGGCGCCGTCTCGACCAGGCGGTGACCCACCGCGAGCTGGTCGAGCACCTCTCCGTCGATGACCAGCGGATGGGGCCCGGCGACATCGACCAGTAGAGCGGCGACATCTTCGGCCCGGGTGGTCTTCGCCGCCAGGTCGATCGTGACCGGGACCGGCCGCGACTCCGCGTTCCAGGCCCGCATCGAGTCGAGGCCGGTGAACGCCAGCATCGCGCGCCGACCGTCGGACGCCTGCAGCAGCACGACGGACATCTCAGCCTCCTTGTCCGAGACGAGACCGCCCACCGTCTGTCCGAGCCGGGTGGCGGTGGCCACCACCGGGACCAGCAACCGAGCGGTGCACAGCTCGGCCACCGCGCGGAGATAGTCGGGCGTGCTGGCGCGTTGGGCCGCGTCCGCCATGGCCCGACGGGTGGCCGGCGTCGCCAGACCGTCGTCGCCCGGAAAGGGGGACGGGGCCAGGCGTCGTTCGTGATCCACGCCGACCACCGTACGGGACCCCTGGGCGAGGCAGTCGCGTTCCGGGACCAGCGGGTGTTCTCCCTGATGGGGTCAGACGGTGCCGCGTGGCAGAGTTGCGGCATGCCTGTTGCCGATACCGTCCTGCTCCCGCTCACCGTCGGGCTCGCCCTGCTGGGGCTGCTGATCACGGTGGTCGCGGCCCGGCGAGGTCGCCGAGGCCGGGCCGTGCAGGGAGTGGGGCTGGCGCTCGCTCCGGTCGCCCTCTACTTCAGCGGTCTGCTGCGTCTGCTGTGGGACGGGGTCGTCGCCATCGGCACCTGGGCGGGGCGGGTCATCCTCTCCCCCTCGGTCTGGTTCGGTCTGTCGTTGCTCGGGGTCTGCGTCGTGCTCTGGGTCATCGGTGGATTCATCGCTCGGCGTTCGCCCAAGCGGGTCCGGGGACCAAAGGCAGCCCAGCCCGCGGTAGCCGCTCGCCCTTCGACAGGCTCAGGGAACGGAAAGACGAGCTCCGGCCCTTCGACAGGCTCAGGGAACGGAAAGACGAGCGCTGCCCCGCCGGTCGACGACGACATGGCGGAGATCGAGGCGATGCTCAAGTCCCGAGGGATCGACTGACCTGACGGCGGCGCAGCTCGGCAACCGCGGCTCGGGCGATCGGTCCGTCGTTGGCCTGGATGCCCATCAGCATCCGTTTCTCGGCGTCCAGGTCCACCTCGAACTCCGACCCCACTGGCTTGATCAGCAGCACCGCCCACGGATCGCCCGGGCGCAGCAGGATCTTGTGCACCCGGTCCCAGCCGACGGTGTGACGACGCAGTCCGTTCCGGAACTGCAGGCCCTGGTCGTCGGCCCGTACGAAGCTGGCGGCCGCAGCGACGGTGATCCCCACCAGGAACGCCAGCACACCGATCAGGGTCAACCGCTGGGAAAGCGTGAACAGCACCCGGATGTCGGCCGGCAGCGCGAACCAGCCGAAAGCGGTGAGCAGCGCCAGGCCGAGGGTCGCGACCACCGCGATCACCCCGAGCCGGCGCGGCCGGAAGACCACCGCATCGAGGTCGGTCATCGCTAGAAGCGGCAGGCGGCGATGTCGGTGACGAGGATGGCCCGAGCCCCGAGGGCCCAGAGGTCGTCCATGATCTGCTGCGCCTCGGCCCGGGGCACCAACGCCCGGACGGCCTGCCACCCGGGTTTGGCCAGCGGCGAGACGGTCGGCCCCTCGAAGCCCGGGGTGATCACACACGCGTCGCCCACCACCGCGTCGCTGACGTCGTAGTCCATCATCACGTAGTTGCGGGCGACCAGGACCCCGTTCAGCCGGCGCTCGAGCTGATCGAGACCCGCCACCGGCTCCGCGTCCGCACGCCGGATCAGCACCGCCTCGGACTGCAGGATGGGTTCGCCGAAGAGCTCAAGGCCGGCTTGCCGCAAGGTGGTCCCGGTCTCCACCACGTCGGCGATCACGTCCGCCACCCCCAGCCGGATAGCGGTCTCGACCGCGCCGTCCAGCGGGATCAGCCGCGTCCTGACGCCCCGCTCGGCCAGGTAGGACTCGACCAGGCCGGGATAGGACGTGGCCAGCCGAAGACCCTGCAGCTTCGCCACGGTCAGCTCGCCGCCGGCCGGTGCGGCGAACCGGAAGCGACTACGACCGAAGCCCAGCGGCAGCATCTCGGTGGCAGCGGCGCGGGAGTCCAGCAGCATGTCCCGCCCGGTGATACCCACATCCAGGGTGCCCTCGCCCACATAGATGGCGATGTCGCGCGGTCGCAGGTAGAAGAACTCCACCCCGTTCGCCTCGTCCAGCAGGACGAGCTCCTTCGGGTCGCTGCGCTGGGCGTAGCCGGCCTCCCGCAGCATCTGGGCGGCAGCCTCCGACAACGCGCCCTTGTTGGGCACGGCGATCTTGATCAGGGGCTTGCTGGACGTGCTCACGGCCGTCATCCTAGGCGGGCTGCTCAGAGGTGGGCATAGACCTCCTCGAGGCTGAGATCGAGGGCGATCATCATCACCTGCAGGTGATAGAGGAGCTGGCTGATCTCCACCGCGGCTTCGGCCCTGCTCTGGTGCTCTGCGGCCATCCACACCTCGGCTGCCTCCTCGACGACCTTCTTACCGATCTCGTGCACCCCGGCATCGACCCGCGCCACGGTGGAGGACCCTGGCTCGCGGGCCGCCACCTTGGCGGCCAGCTCGGCGAACAAGGACTCGAAAGACTTCGGCGCACTCACCCGGGTGAGCCTAATGGTCAGCGCCCTTCGACAAGCTCAGGAAACGTAGCCCTTCGACAAGCTCAGGAAACGTAGCCCTTCGACAAGCTCAGGGAACGTGGCCCTTCGACAAGTTCAGGAAACGTGGCCCTTCGACAAGCGCCGGGAACGTTCGACTCAGCCGACGGTCTCGGTCACCGGGCTTGCCACCCCGTCGGGCGCAGCGACCGGTCGGCCGCTCCGCTCGATCCGCAGCCAGGAGACGAACCCGACGACGCAGAAGGCACCGTAGATGATGTACATGATGGCCGACGGGTAGAACTGAGCCCGCAGCAGCAGCGGCACCCCGACCAGGTCGACGGCGATCCAGACCAGCCAGAACTCGATCCAGCCCCTCGCCATCCCGTAGGTGGCCAAGATCGAACCCGTGAGGATCCACGCGTCGGCCAGCGGACCCCAAGAACCGAGGGCCTTCAGGATGAAGTAGAAGACCGTGGTCAGCACGACCGCACCGACCAGCAGCTGGATCCGGCCCGAGGCCCCGGCCCAGCGGGGGGTCACCCCTGCGCCGCCGGCCGTCCCGGCGTTCTTGTACTGCTGCCAGCGCACGAAGCCGTACACGCTGAGGATCAGGAAGAAGACCTGGCGGCCGGCCTGGCCGTACAGGTTGAGGTTCTGCGGGGCGTTGAAGACCCCGCCCAGGAACACCGTGAAGAGCAACACGTTGCCCACGATGCCGATCGGCCAGGCGGCGACCTTCCGCCGCATGCCCAGCAGTGCACTGGCGAGCCCAAATCCGTTGCCGATGATCTCGCGCCAGAGAACTGGCTTGCCGAGACCGACGTCGATGTGGGCTTCCAGCAACCGCGCGAGTAGTTCTGAGATGTTCATTTTGTCCTTCACTCGTCCGGTCGCACGAATCCCCGGGGTGAAGGCAGATGCCGTCGGGCGCGCACGGATGCGGACACGACGGATCTCCCGTGTTCCTACCATCCGGACTTTCACCGTCGGTCGTGGAGTTTCACCACATCAACCGATACACAGCTCGCCGCTGGGGCCGGAAGTCGCTTCGCTCCTACTGAAGGTCGTTCCACTGTCTATCGGGTCGCGGACTTTCACCGCCGGCTCGGAGTTACACCGACCCCGGAACACGCGCGAGTTTGACAACTCGTCAGGATGATTGTGGCACGCATTCGCGGTGGATGAAGCGGAGTGCTTGCCGACTGGACGGCGGCTGCGCAACGATCAACCCATGATGGATCACGTGGGTATCCAGGTCGACGACCTGGGCGTCGCTCGCCGCTTCTACGACGCCGTGCTCAAACCGCTCGGCTACCGCGTCCTGATGGACTACGAGGTCGCGATTGGCTACGGCGCCGAGCACCCGGTGTTCTGGATCGGCGCCGCGACCGACCCCGTTCCCAACCGGCAGAACCACCTGGCTTTCCAGGCGCCCGACCGGGCGGCGGTCAGCGCCTTCCACGAGGCCGCTCTGGCCCAGGGCATGGCCAGCTTGCATCCGCCGCGGGTCTGGCCCGAATATCACCCGGGCTACTTCGGGGCCTTCGTCCGCGACCCGGACGGCAACAATGTCGAGGCCGTGCACCACACCTTCGGTTAGCGCCGCACCCTCAGAGCCGAACACCCAGCAGAGCGTCGCAGGCCTGGGCGACCAGGGCCGGGGCCTCGGTGTCGTCGCCGTCGATGGCGGCGGACGCACCGGCCCAGGCGTCCACGGCCGCCAGGGCGGTCGGAGCGTCGAGGTCAAAGGCCAGTGCGGCCCGCATCTGGACCAACACCTCATCCGCGTTCAGAGCGGTGTCGAGGCGTACGGCTTCCCGCCACCGGCCGAGCCGCTCCTCCGCCGAGGTGAGTAGATCCGGGGTCCAGGTCCAGTCGCTCCGGTAGTGATGACCCAGCAGGGCCAGCCGGATGGCCATCGGGTCGGTCCCGGCGTGCCGCAGGGCGGACACGAACACCAGGTTGCCCCGGGACTTGGACATCTTCTCCCCGTCGAGACCGACCATGCCGCTGTGCACGTACGCCCGAGCGAACGGCTCGTCGGTATCCACCCTCCCCTCGGCCGCCGACATCTCGTGGTGCGGGAAGACCAGGTCGCTGCCCCCGGCCTGGACGTCGAAGTCGGGGCCCAGCAGGTCCAGGGCGATGGCGGTGCATTCGACGTGCCAGCCGGGGCGTCCGATGCCCAGGGCCGACTCCCAGCCGGGCTCGCCGGGGCGCTGGTGGCGCCAGACCAGACAGTCCAGCGGGGCGCGCTTGCCCGGCCGGTCGGGGTCGCCGCCCCGCTCGGCGAACAGTGGTCGGGCGTCGCCATCGGACAACCGCGACAGCGAACCGAACTCCGCGTCACTGGCGACTGAGAAGTAGAGGTCGGGATGATCCGGGTCGTCGACGGCGTAGACCGCGCCGCGTTCCTGCAGCCGCTGGATCATCTCGACGATCAGTGGGATGGACTCCACCGCGCCGGTGTAATGCTCCGGCGGGAGCACATTCAGCGCCATCATGTCCTCGCGGAACAGCTGGGTCTGCTCGGCGGCGATCTGCTCCCAGGCCACCCCGGTGGCGGCGGCGCGCTCGAGCAGCGGATCGTCGATGTCGGTCACGTTCTGCACGTAGTCGACCTCGAGACCGGCGTCGCGCCAGATCCGGTTCAGCAGGTCGAAGGCGACGTAGGTGTTGGCGTGGCCGAGGTGCGTCGCGTCGTACGGGGTGATGCCGCAGACGTAGAGCCGGGCCGTCCCGGTCGTCGGGCCGACCGCCACGATGTCGCGCCGGGCTGTGTCGAACGCCTGGATCGTGGGTTGTCGGTGCCCCTGCGGAAGCCGAGGCAGCGGGGCGGAGGTCCAAGCCTGCATAGCGGTCACCTTAGCCGCCGCGGGATCGACCCGGACCCGGCTGAGACCGGGTCAGAGCACGCTCAGAAGGGTGGCCAGGGGATCGACGGCCATTCCCCGCGCGGCCGGGGCAGCCTCTTGCGCTGCAGCAACCGGTCGGCCCGGCGTACGAGGGCGGCGATCTCCGGCTCGCTGAGCAGGGTGTCGAGCTGCTCGGGCGCCTCGTCGCGGGCCTTGAGCACCGCCGCCAGCTCGTACTCGTGCAGCTGCGCACCGGCCCAGCCCCAGAGCAGGGTCCGCAGCTTGTTGTCGGTGTGGAAGCTGATGCCGTGGTCGACCCCGAAAACCCGGCCCTCGCTGGCCAGGATGTGCCCACCCTTGCGGTCGGCGTTGTTGACCAGGACGTCGAAAACAGCCAGCATCCGCAGGTCCGGATTGTCGGCGTGAATGACCGACACCGGCCGGTCCCCCGCATCCACGCCGTCGATGCAGGTGAACCAGCCCGACTTGGGCACGGAACGGCTGTCCACGATGTCCACCAAGTCTTCGACCGCCGCTTCCTCGGACTCCACCCAGGCTTGCAGGGAGCCGAGTCCGAGCGGTCCGTCGACCAGGACCGTCCGGGGGACGCAGTCGAAACCGCCGATCCGCGACACCTCGTACGCCGCGACCTCACGCAGTCCGAGGGTGCGGTGCGGGAAGTCCCAGAGCGGGCGCTCACCGTCAAAGGGCTTGTACACGCACTGCACGGTCTCGGTGCCCAGGTCGAGCTGGGCGAGGAACGTGGCGTTCGAGGCCTGCATGAGTCGGCCGGTGATCTCCAGCTCCCCTTCGCCCAGCGGCGCGCACAGCGCGGGATGCGTCACTCGAAGAGAGGCCGACGGTAGCCGTTGGACCGCGGGCAGATGTGACCGGCCGGGTCGATGGGCTGCAGGCAGAACGGGCAGGCGGCCCGACCGGCTGAGATCAGGGCCTGAGCGCGGGCGACGAAGTCCCGGGCGTACGAAGCCGTGATCTTGACCACGAAGACCTCGTCGGCCTCGACCTCCTCCGGTTCTGCCACCGGCTGCGGGGGGTCTGCGGCAGTGTCCTCCTCCTCGACGTCGACGTTCGAGAACAGTTCGATGACGATCCGGTCGATGCTGGGATCCCAGGCGATGGTCATGGTGCCGACCCGGAACTCCTCGGTGATCGGGGCATCGAGCGGATCGGTGTCGCTGGTCTTGGTCGCGGCCGGCGGGACGGGCGCCTCGCCGGACGTTCGACGCAGCACCTCGTCCAGGACCCGGTCCAGATGCTCGGCCAGCACCGACACCTGTTGCTTCTCGCAGGAGACGCTGGTGATCCGGTTGCCCTCGCGGGCCTGCAGGAAGAAGGCACGCTCCCCGGGCTGACCGACGGTCCCCGCCACGAACCGGTCGGGCGCGTCATAGCGGTGCACGAGAATCGCCATGCCCACAGCCTAAGTCAGCAACTCAATCCGAGCTGCCGGTGCCAGAGCCACTGGGAACGGGGCTACTGGGAACGGGGCTACTGGTGTCGGAGGTGCCGAGCCCGCCGCCGACCGCGGCATCGTCGCTGGCCTTGGCCCGGCGGCGGGTCTTCTTGGCTGGGGGCTGAAGGACCTTGGCCCAGTCGGCGTTGGTCGAGTTCGCCGTCAGCACGTACGGACGGGCCGCGGTGTAGCGCACGATGGAGATCGACGCCGGGTCGACCATGATCCGCTGGAAGGCGTCCAGGTGCATGCCGAGCGCGTCGGCCAGGATGGCCTTGATCACGTCGCCGTGCGAGACCGCCGCCCACACCGCGTCGGCCCCATGCTCCGCGGTCAGCTTCGCGTCCCAGGACCGGATGGTGCCGATGGCGCGCGACGACATCTCGGTCATCGACTCCCCACCGGGGAACCGGACCGCCGACGGTTGCTGCTGCACGGTGGCCCAGAGCTTCTCCTTGCTCAGCTCGCGCAGGGACTTGCCGGTCCAGTCGCCGTAGCCGCACTCCACCAGCCCCTGGTCGACGTTGACCGGGAGCGGCTCGGGCCGACCGCCGACCAGGGCCTGGGTGGTCTGGCGGCAGCGACGCAACGGCGAGGTGACGATCGTCCGCAGCGGCACCCCCAGCAGCCGCTCACCGACCTTCGCCGCCTGCTCGCGGCCGACATCGTCCAGTTCCACGCCGGACGAACGCCCGGCCAGGATCCCCGCAGTGTTCGCCGACGTACGTCCGTGGCGGATGAGCAGAACGGTGGTCACTCCCCCGAGGCTACGTGAGCACTAAGTCACCGGGCGGTAGCGACCACGGAGGTAGGTCAGCATCTCGTCGTCGGAGTCCCGACCGATCTCGACGTGCTCCACCACGGCGCGGACCAGCAGGCCCCACCCCGCGTGGTCCATCGGCCCGGTGACCCGGGCACCCAACCACGCGGGGGCGTCGGTCAGCACCGGTCCCCACGCCGAGGCCGACCAGTCGCCGAGCCTGAACATCCCGCCCGGTGCGGGAGCTACCCCAGCAAACGCGTCGGCCAGACCGCGATGCGACCAGTCGAGCAGGTTGACCGCCACGGCGGCGCCGGTTCCTGCGGTCAGCAGGTCAGCCAGGTCGGAGTCCTCGTCGAGCACCCCGACCACCTGGGCCGGCTCGCCGTCCGCGACCAGGAACGACGACAGGGTCCAGCCCACCCGGCGGCCCGCCGACTCGGCGGTCCAGACGCTGACCGGCGAGGGCATCCGGCCCCGCATCCGGCGCACCGGGTTGCGGTCGGGGCCGGCCGTGCTGAACGGGTGCTCGCTGTGAATGCTCACCGCACCAGTTTGTCGGGTGTCCGGTTTTGTCGTGTGTCCGGCATCACGGACCCAGCCCCGGATCAGCGGTCCGTGCGACCCCGGGCCAACCCCTACGGTGGTGCCTGCCGCAGAGCACTGTCGCAGAGCACCGCCGCAGCGGCGGTCGGGGTCCGAAACGAGAGGTACGTCATGGGATGGCTCGAGGCCCTGGTCCTGGGCATCGTGCAAGGACTGACCGAGTTCCTGCCGATCTCGTCCAGCGCGCACCAGTCCATCGTCGGCCAGCTCTTCGGCGGCGCGGATCCGGGTGCGGCGTTCACGGCGATCACCCAGCTCGGCACCGAGGCGGCGGTGATCATCTTCTTCCGTCGCGAGATCTGGCTGATCATCCGGAAGTGGAGCCTGGCCCTGGTCGGGCGGATCCCCCGGAACGACCCGGACGCCCGGATGGGCTGGTTGGTGATCATCGGCTCGCTGCCGATCGTCATCCTGGGCTATCTGTTCCAGAACGCGATCGACACGGGGTTGCGCAACCTGTGGATCACCGCCGCGATGCTGGGCGGATTCGGGGTGATCATCGGCGTGCTGGACCACTTCGCCCGCAACGTACGCCCGATCGAGTCACTGACCTGGGGTCACGGAGTTCTGTTCGGGTTGGCCCAGTCGCTGGCGCTGATCCCCGGGGTCTCCCGCTCGGGCGCCACGATCACCGCCGGCCTGGCCCTGGGCTACCGCCGCGAGGTCGCCGCCCGGTACTCCTTCCTGCTCGCCATCCCCGCGGTCGTCGGGTCCGGCTTCTTCAAGCTCGCCGACGTGGCCTCCGACCCGGTGCCGCCGGCCTGGGGTCCGATCATCCTGGCCACCGTGGTGTCATTCGTCATCGGTTATGCGGTGATCGCCTGGCTGCTGCGCTACATCAGCACCCACACCTTCCTGCCGTTCGTGATCTACCGAATCGGGCTGGCCATCCTGGTGGCCGTGCTGCTGCTCACCGGGGTGCTGGAGCCGCTACCGCAGGGCTGATCTGGGTGCTTGCCTCTCTCGGTAGGTCGCGTTTCACACCGATCGGCGACGGACGCGCCCCGAACGGGCACGGTTCCCCCCTGGCACCGCTCGGCGGGAATGGCCGCCCCTCAGCCGCCCGGAGCGGGCTCCGAGGGCGGCAGAGCCATCAGGAGCGCGTCGGGAACGTCGGGAGGCTGCCATTCGAAGCGGGTCCGGCCGATCTCCCGCCAGCCCCGGTGTCGATAGACCGCAGCGGCGTCTGCATTGGTCGGGAGCACGTCGAGCACGGGCACCCGGTCCTGCGCACGGGCCCAACCGACCGCGATGTCCAGCAGCGCCCCGGCCACCCCACGTCCGCGGGCAGCCACAGCGACGACGAGCGCTGAGACCAGGGCCGGATCCGGGCACCCGGTCGCCCGGCGGAACAACTCGCCTAGCCCGTCGTCCGGGACCCTTCCGACCGCGACATGCCCGACGACGACCCCGTCCAGCTCGCCGACCCAGGCCCGCTCCTCGCTCTCGCGGACCAGGAAATCCTCGACCGGGAACGGCAGCGGCCACCGGAACGGATATCCCGAGGCGGGCTGCTGCTCGGCCAGCAGGGCGGCGAGCGGGGCCAGGTCGGTCTCGCGGCGGTCCCGGACGACCCGCTCCCGGTCCTGCCCCACCGGGCTCAGCCGACGCCGGCGAGGTCAAGGGCCTCGGCGGCGACGGTGAGGGCCTCGAGCTTGTCTTCGAGTGTGGCGCCGTAGGGCACCACGGCGCAGGTGGTCACCCCGGAGGACGCCAGGGCCTGGAGGCGGTCGGCGATCCGGGACCGGTCGCCGAGCAGTGAGGTCTGGTCGACGAACTCGTACGGCACCGCGGCCATCGCGTCGCGCTGACGGCGGCCGAGGAACAGATCCTGGACCTCGGCGGCGGCGTCGGCGAAGCCCATCCGGACGGCCAGCGCGTTGTAGAAGTTCTGCGACCGGCTGCCCATCCCGCCGAGGTAGAGGGCGGCGTACGGGCGTACGGGGTCGGCACAGACGCGCGGATCGGGGCCGACGACCAGCGGCATGCTCGGCACCACGTCGAACCCGTCCAGGGTGCGGCCGGCCAGCGACCGACCGGCGGCGAGGTGCCCGAGCTGCTCAGCGGCGAACTCGGGGGTGTAGAAGACCGCGAGCCAGCCGTCGGTGAGCTCGCCGGCGAGCTCCAGGTTCTTCGGGCCGACCGCAGCCAAGTAGGTGGGAATGTGTTCGCTGACCGGGGCAATGGTCAGCTTGAGCGGCTTGCCGGGGCCGTCGGGCAGCGGCAGCTGATAGTGCTCGCCGGCGTACGAGACCGTCTGCCGGGAGAGGGCGGCGTCGACGATGCCCAGGAACTCCCGGGTCCGGGCCAGCGGCCGGTCGAACCGGACGCCGTGCCAACCCTCGGACACCTGCGGGCCCGACACCCCCAGACCCAGCCGGAACCGGCCGCCGGTCAGCAGGTCGAGGCTGGCCGCGGTCATCGCGGTCATGGCCGGGGTGCGGGCCGGGATTTGCATCACCGCGGACCCGACGGCGATCCGCCGGGTCTGCCCGGCCAGCCAGGCGAGCACCGTCGGGCTGTCGGAGCCGTACGCCTCGGCCGCCCAGACCACGTCGTAGCCCAGGTCCTCCGCGTGCTGGGTCAGCCGAAGCTGACCCTGCGGATCGTCCGCCCCCACCATGTACCCCACGTTCAGACCGAGCCGCATGAGCACCACCGTAGACGCCGGCTCGACCGATACCGAGGACCCGGGGAATCACCGGGCGGCGAGCGAGGTTGTTGCCCCCATGAGCGACATCGGCGCCCGCGCGCGCACCCTCCTCGACCTGCACACCGCCCCGGAGATCCTCGTCCTGGCCAACGTCTGGGACGTCGTGTCCGCCCAGGTGGTGGCCGCCACCCCGGGGGCCCGGGCCCTGGCCACGGCCAGCCACTCGATCGCCGCCACGTTCGGCTACCCCGACGGTGAGAACATCCCGCTCGAGCTGCACCTGGACCTGGTCAGCCGGATCGTCACCGCCGTGGACCTGCCGGTCAGCATGGACCTGGAGGGCGGGTACGGCGATGCCGGGGCCACCGCCCGACGGGCCATCGCCGCGGGCGTGGTCGGGGGCAACCTGGAAGACCAGATGAAGCCGTTGGACGAGGCCGTAGCCGCCGTCGAGGCGGTGCTGACCGCCGGCCGCGAGGCCGGGATCGAGTTCGTGCTCAACGCCCGTACGGACGCGGCGCTGCGGATGGGTGACGCCCCGCGCGCCGAGGTCCTGGACGAGGTGGTGCGACGAGGCCAGGCCTTCCTGGCCGCCGGAGCGCCGGTCGTCTTCGTGCCCGGTCTGGTGGCGCGGGACGAGATCCGCACCGTGGTCGGCGCGCTCGGCCCGCAGCGGCTCACGGTGATCAGCGTGCCCGGGGTGTCGCTGCCGGCCCGCGAGCTGCAGGACCTCGGGGTGGCCCGGGTGTCCACCGGCCCGTTCACCCAGCGGGTCACCCTGACCGCGCTGCAGGACGCCGCCATCGAGCTGTTCGCCGGGGGGACGCTCCCCGAGGGGACTCGCGCACTGAACTGAGCCTGGCTCGCGCACCCTCGGTGCCGGGGGCCGGAGTTGGCGCGCGGACTGGTTAGGGTCTCGTGCATGCACACTCGGCCGGTCGGCAGCAGCGGGCTGCGTGTCTCCCGCCTCGGCCTGGGCACCATGACCTGGGGCCGCGACACGAGCGAGGAGAACGCCCGGGCTCTGCTGGAAGCGTTCTGCCAAGCCGGCGGCACCCTGATCGACACGGCCGCCGCGTACGGGGCGGGGGACGCGGAACGGCTGGTCGGCACCCTGGTCCGCGAGATCGGTGACCGGGAGGACATGGTGATCGCCACCAAGGCCGGCTTCGTGATCCGCAGCGGCCAGCGGATCGTCGACACCTCGCGGCGCGGGCTGATCCGGGACCTCGAGGGCTCCCTGCGGCGGTTGGGCACCGACTACGTCGACCTGTGGCAGATCCACGCCTGGGGCGAGGCCCCGCTGGAGGAGTCGCTGGACGCCATCGACCACGCGGTCAGCGCGGGGATGGTGCGGTACGCCGGGATCTCCAACTTCGTCGGCTGGCAGACCGCCCAGGCGGCGACCTGGCAGCGGGCCTTCCCGGGGCGTACGCCGATCAGCAGCGCCCAGGTCGAGTACTCCCTGCTGGCCCGGCGGGCCGAGGTCGAGGTGCTGCCCGCCGTACGTGCCTTCGGGATGGGGTTCTTCCCGTGGTCCCCGCTCGGGCGCGGCGTACTGACCGGGCAGTACCGCTCCGGAACGCCCCGCGGATCCCGGGCCGCCACCGACCACTTCGCCTGGTTCGTCGAGCCCTACCTGGAGCACCGCTCCCGCGGGGTGGTGGAGGCCGTGGTCAAGGCCGCCGACGGTCTGGACCTGACCCCGCTGCAGGTCGCGCTGCTCTGGGTCCGCGACGCCCCCGGGGTCACCGCGCCGCTGCTCGGAGCCCGTACCGCCGGCCAGCTCGCACCGGCGCTGGCCGTGGAGGACGTGGTGCTGCCGGCCGAGATCATCTCAGCCCTGGACGACGTCTCCGGCGGGCCGCACTCCGGTCGGTGACACCACCCTCCCCTACAAGGAGGCCGGCACCCGGATGATCTTGCGCCGGATCCACACGTCCCGGGTCCCGTCGCTGTAGCGACGCAGCCGGGTCAGCTCCCAACCGCCGTACTCGGCGTGGTCGGTGAGCAGCTGCCGTACGGCATTGCGAGACAGGTGCCGCCCGAGGCGGACCCGCTCGATCTCGTACTCGACACGTCGTGTTTCCATCGCGGGCCATGTTAGTTCAGACCTGGGACAGAAAGCGGTCCAGGACCCGGGCGCCGAACTCAAGTGACTCCGTGGGAACCCGCTCGTCGACCCCGTGGAACATCCCGACGAAGTCGAGCTCCGGGGGCAGCCGCAACGGCGCGAAGCCGAAGCATTGGATGCCGAGCCTGTCCCAGGCCTTGGCGTCGGTGCCGCCACTCATCAGGTACGGCACCGCCCGGGCGCCCGGGTCCTCGGCCAACAGGCAGGACTGCATGGCGTCGACCAGCGCTCCGGAGAACTCGGTCTCCACCGACGCCTGCCGGGTCAGCACCTCGTAGCGGACCTGGTCGCCCAGCAGCTCGGTGATGGTGGCGTAGAACTCGTCCTCGCCGCCGGGCACGAACCGGCCGTCGATCCCCGCCGTGGCCCGGCCCGGGATGACGTTGTGCTTGTAGCCGGCCGACAGCATGGTCGGGTTGGCGGTGTTGGACATGGTCGCCCCCACCATCCGGGCGATGCTGCCCAGCCGGGCCAGGGTCTCCTCGGCCCGGTCCAGGTCGAGCTCGATCTCGAAGGCGTCCGACACCGCCTCCAAGAAGGCGGCCTGGGCACTGGTGATCCGGTGCGGCCACTCGTACGCCCCGATCCGGCTGACCGCCGCCGCCAACGAGGTGACGGCGTTGTCGTCGTTGCGGAAGGACCCGTGACCGGCCCGGCCGTCGGCGATCAGGTTGAGCCAGGCCAGACCCTTCTCGGCGGTCTGGATCAGGTAGAGCCGGAGGTCGTCGCGTACGGTCAGCGAGAAGCCGCCGACCTCGCCGATCCCCTGCTCACAGCCTTCGACGACCTCGGGATGGGAGTCCACCAGCCAGTGCGCCCCGAGCCCGCTGCCCGCCTCCTCGTCGGCGGTGAAGACCAGCCGGACCGGGCGCCGGGGGGCCACACCGGCCCGGGCGCGTGCCCGTACCACGCTCAGCACCATGGCGTCGAAGTCCTTCATGTCCACCGCACCCCGGCCCCACAGGCAGCCGTCGGCAACCTCACCCGCGAACGGCGGGACCGACCAGTCGTCGGCGTTGGCGGGCACCACGTCGAGGTGGCCGTGGATGAGCAAGGGTGACAACGACCGGTCCACACCCTCGGGCTCCCAGCGGGCGACCAGCGAGGTCCGGCGGGGCTCGGACTCGAACAGCTCACTGCTGATCCCCACCTCGTCCAGCAGGGCGGCGACGTGCTCGGCCGCCACCCGCTCGCCGGGGCCGGCCTGGGGGCCGTAGTTCGACGTGTCGATCCGGATGAGGTCGCGGCAGATGTCGACCACTTCGGCGTTGGCGGCGTAGTCCTGGGTCACGCGGCGTTGTCCTGAGTCACTGAGCCATCCTCGCACCACCGTTGCGGGCCGGTCTCAGCGGCGAAACCGGGCCGCGGGGTCAAGGGACAATGAGGCGTGCGAACCCTCAGCCGGCGGCCTTGGCTCGTCTGGGCGGTGGCGGTGTTCGCGTACGGGGTGGCCATCCTGCAGCGCACCTCGCTCGGCGTTGCCGTCGAGCCGGCCACGGTGAGGTTCGGGGTCGGGGCCTCGGTGCTGTCCACCTTCTCGGTGGTGCAACTGCTCACGTACGCGGTGCTGCAGGTCCCGGTCGGGGTGCTGGTCGACCGCTTCGGTTCCCGGGTGATGGTGGCCGGCGGGGCCGTGGTGATGGCCGGCGGTCAGGTGCTGCTGGCCCTCACCCACGAGCCGGCCGGGGCGCTGCTCGCTCGGGTCCTGGTCGGCGGCGGGGACGCGATGACCTTCGTCTCGGTGCTCCGGCTGATCCCGGCCTGGTTCCCCGCGCGTCGGGTTCCGCTGATGACCCAGCTGACCGGCCAGCTGGGGCAGCTCGGGCAGGTGGTCAGCACGATCCCCCTGGTCGCCGCGCTCGCCGGCCCGGGCTGGACGGCGGCGTTCCTGGGCGCGGCGGCGACGGCGCTGCTGGCGGCGATCCTGGTGGTCGCCGTCGTACGCAACACCCCGGTCCGGTCCCCGGACGCCCCGGCGGCGCTGAACTGGCGCCAGGCCGGTGTGGACCTGCGCAGCTCCTTCGGCCAACCCGGCACCCGGCTCGGTCTCTGGTCCCACTTCAGCACCCAGTTCTCCGGGATGGTCTTCGTGCTCCTCTGGGGCTATCCCTTCCTCACCCTCGGGATGGGCTACGGGCCGGGACTGGCGGGCGGGCTGCTGACCATGATGGTGTTGGCCGGGCCGGTGATCGGTCCGGTGCTGGGCCAGCTCACGGGTGCCTATCCGCTGCGCCGCTCCAACCTCATCTTCGGCGTGCTGCTGACGACCATGGCGGCCTGGACCGCGGTGCTGCTCTGGCCCGGCCGGGCGCCGCTGCCGGTGGTCATGATGTTGATGCTGGTGCTGGCCTCGAACGGTCCGGCGTCGGCGATCGGCTTCGACTTCGCCCGCTCCTTCAACCCGACCGCCCGGTTGGGCACCGCGACCGGCCTGGTCAACATGGGCGGGTTCACGGCATCCCTGGTCACCATCTTCGCGATCGGGGTGATCCTGGACCTGCAGGCGCCGCTGGGGAACTTCACCCTGGCCGAGTTCAAGCTCGCGTTCGGCTTCCAGTACGTGCTCTGGGCGTTCGGACTGGTCAGCCTGGTCCGTAGCCGGCGGCTGACCCGTGCCATCCTCCGCGACGCCGGCACGGTGATCGACCCGCTGCCCAGTGCCATCGCCCGCCACTGGCGGCGGCGCAGCCACCGCTGACCACCGCGGGCGAGGTGATTCGGCCTCACCTGGTCAGGTTGCTATAGTTCACTGCTGGCCCGGACAGGGCTTGACTCAGGTCCGGGTGGCGGAATAGGTAGACGCGCTAGCTTGAGGTGCTAGTTCCCTTCACGGGGAATGGGGGTTCAAGTCCCCCCTCGGACACAAGAGTCTCTCCGTCCCGATCGCCCAAGCGATTGGGTCGGAGTGGTCAATCCATCGATCCCGCAGCGGACCGACCAAGCTCTGGGGCAGGGCCGGCTACAGCCCGGCAGGACGTTGTTGGACCCTGTTGGACGGACTGGGCACGATGACCTCGCCGCACCCGCCGTTCCCGGAAGGACCTGAACTCCGTGACTCAACCCCCGCCCTCCCCCGACGGCCCGCCGTTCCCGGTCGGCCCGCCCGACCCGGTCGGCCCGCCCGACCCGACCGCGGGCGTCTATCCGGCGCCGGGGCCCTACCCGTCTCCGCCCGGTCACCTGCTGCCGGCGCCTCCCGCGCAGCCGCCGAGTGCCTTGCCGGTGGTGGAGGTGCGATACCACCAGATGCTGCGTACGCCGCGGGCCCGCTGGTGGAAGGGGCTGCTGGCCATCGTGTCCTTCGTCGCCGGCTATCTGCTGATCAGCCTGGTCCTGCAGATCGGTGCGATAGCCGTCGACGTGGCGACCGGCCGGATCGAGACGTCGTCGGTGCTGGCGGGCAAGCTCACCCTGACCCCCGTGCTGCTGCTGTCGGTGAACCTGACCAACGCCTGCGCGATTCCGCTCGCGATGGTGCTGCAGCGTGCGTTCTTCGGGCAGCGAGGCCGGTGGCTGCACTCGGTCGTCGGCCGGTTCCGTTGGCGTCTGCTCGCCCGCAGCCTGATCATCGTGCTGCCGATCTGGGCGGCCTACCTGGCCGTGAGCACCCTGGTCGCCCCGGAAGCCACAGGTTCGGGGCTGACCGGTGAATCGGTCGCCCTGCTGGTCATCGTGGTGCTGACCACCCCGCTGCAAGCGGCGGGGGAGGAGTACGGCGCCCGTGGTCTGCTGACGCGGGCGGCCGGCTCCTGGGCGGCCGATCCGCGGTTGGCCCTGCTGGTCGGGACCCTGTTGTCGGCCGGGTTGTTCACCCTGGCGCACGGTGCCGGTGATCCCTGGCTGATCGTCTTCTACTTCGTCTTCGGGGTGGGCCTGTCGATCGTGACCTGGCGAACGGGCGGCCTGGAGGTCGCGGTGCTGATCCACACGGTCAACAACCTGGTCCTCTTCGTGGTCAGCATTCTCGCCGGGCAGGACCTCAGCCGGGCCCTGGACCGCAGCGAGGGGACCGGCGGACCGGAGGTACTGGTGCCGATGGGCCTGATGGTCGTCCTGGTTGCCGCCGTGTGGTGGTGGGCCCGGCGGCTGGGTGTCGTACGAACCTTCGCTCCCAAGCCGGATGTCGGGCAGCTCACCTCGACCTAGGGCGGTCGGTAGCGTCACCGGAAATCCCGGGACTGGTGACCCTTCGGCATCACGGCGCTGGACTCGGGGAAGACCGCGCTGATCGGCTCGAGCCGGTCGGCGACGAGGTTGGTCACCCCGTCGCTGGCCTCGATCCGACCCCGGATGATCATCGCGTTGGACCGGCGGCCGACGGCCTTGAACCGGCGCCACATCGGCTCCGCGCAGACCACGTTGAGCATCCCCGTCTCGTCCTCCAGGTTGAGGAAGGTCACCCCGCCCGCCGTCCCCGGGCGCTGCCGGTGGGTGACCAGACCGGCGACCCGGATCCGCCGTTCGGCGTACTCCTCGCCCAGGTCGGAGATGGCCACGATCTGGTGCTGGTCCAACAGCGGTCGCAGGTGACCGACCGGATGATCATCAGGGCTGATCTTGGTCGCCCACAGATCGGCGAGGGTGATCTCGACCGAGCTCATCCCGGGCAGCATCGGTGGAGCGGCGTCGATGGCCGAGCCCGGCAGGGTGGCGGGCGAGTCGGTGTAGCCCGCGTTCCACAGCGCCTCCCGGCGGGACAGACCGAAGCAGTCGAACGCCCCGGCGGTGGCCAGCGCCTCGCTCTGCTTCACCTTCAGGCCGGTCCGGCGTACGACGTCGTTCAGGTCCCGGAACGGTGCGCGGTCACGCTCGGTGACGATCGCCGCGGCCAGGTCACGGCCGATGCCCTGCACCTCGGTCAGCCCTAGCCGAACGGCGAAGTTCCCGTCCCGGCGGTGGTCGGCGGTGCGGTCGGGGGCTCGCCGGTGGAAGGGCTGAACCACGGGCTGCTCCCGGTCAAGGCAGCTGTCCGGCCCAGTCGGCCCTTCGACAGGCTCAGGGAACGTACGGGCAGGCTCAGGGAACGGCTCGAGGTCGGCGTCGACACCGGAGCGGGAGATGTCGGGCCGGAGCACCTGGACCCCGTGCCGGCGGGCATCGCCGACCAGGGACTGCGGGGAGTAGAACCCCATCGGCTGGGCCCGCAGCAGTCCGGCCAGGAAGGCCCCGGGGTAGTGCAGCTTCAGCCAGGACGAGGCGTAGACCAACAGGGCGAAGCTGATTGCGTGGCTCTCGGCGAAGCCGAAGTTGGCGAAGGCCTGGATCCGGGCGTAGATGTCGTCGGCCAGCTCCCCGGTGATGTCGTGTTCGGCCATCCCGAGGAAGAGCTTCTCCTTCAGCCGCTCGATTTTCTCCACCCCCCGCTTGGAACCCATGGCCCGGCGCAGCAGGTCGGCGTCGTCGCCGGTGCAGCCGCCCACGGCCATGGCGATCTGCATCAGCTGCTCCTGGAACAGCGGCACGCCCTTGGTCCGCTCCAGCACCGGTTCCAGCGCCGGGTGCAGATAGCTGATCTCCTCCCGCCCGGTGGCCCGACGGATGTAGGGGTGCACCGCGCCGCCCTGGATCGGGCCCGGGCGGATCAGGGCGATCTCCACCACCAGGTCGTAGAAGCGGCGGGGCTGCAGCCGGGGCAGGGTGCCGATCTGGGCCCGGCTCTCCACCTGGAACACCCCGATCGAGTCGGCCCGGCAGAGCATGTCGTACACCCCCTGCTCCTCCTTGGGCATGGTGTCGAGGGTCCACCGCTCCCCGATCCGGTCCGCGGCCAGGTCGAAGGTGTACTGGATCGCCGCCAGGATGCCCAACCCCAGGAAGTCGAACTTCACCAGCCCCATCCAGGCGCAGCTGTCCTTGTCCCACTGCAGCACCGTCCGCCCGTCCATCCGACCGTGCTCGATCGGGCACACCTCCCCCACCGGCCGCTCCGTCAGCACCATCCCGCCGGAGTGGATCCCGAGGTGCCGCGGGGCCCGCATCAGCTGCTCGGCCAGGTCCACCACCGGCTGCGGGATGTCGTGCTCGGTGCCGGTCGGGATGGCACCCCAGGTGTCGATCTGCTTGGACCAGGCGTCCTGCTGACCGGTGGAATAGCCGAGCGCCTTGGCCATGTCCCGCACAGCCGACTTGGGGCGATAGCTGATCACGTTGGCGACCTGGGCGGCGTTGAGCCGACCGAACCGGCGGTAGACCTCCTGGATGACCTCCTCACGCCGGTCGGAGTCGAAGTCGACGTCGATGTCGGGCTCCTCGTCGCGGCTCACCGACAGGAACCGCTCAAACGGCAGCTGGTACTTGATCGGGTCGACCGCGGTCACCCCCAGCACGTAACAGACCACCGAGTTGGCCGCCGATCCGCGGCCCTGGCACAAGATCCCCCGGTCGCGGGCGAACTTCACCATGTCGTGCACGATCAGGAAATAGCCTCCGAAGTCCTTCTCCTCGATCACCGCGAGCTCGCGCTGCAGCCGCTCCTCGGCCTCGTCCCGGTTGCCGGGGTAGCGCTCGTCCGCGCCCCGGCGGGCCAGCTCCCGCAGCCAGCTGATCGGGCTGTGGTGCTCGGGCACGTCCAGCTTGGGCAGCCGCGGCTTGGCCAGCTGCAGGCTGAACGCGCACTCCGCCGCCAGCCTGACTGACCGGTCCACCGCACCGGGGAAACGACCGAATCTGCGCTGCATCTCAAAGCCCGAGCGCAGGTGCGCACCGGGCACGGGTAGCCAGCCGTCCATCTCGGACAGGCTGCGCCGACCCCGGACCGAGGCCATCGCGGCCGCCAGCCGATACTGCTCCGGGGTCGCGTAGTGAACGTTGTTGGTGGCCACCAGCGGCAGCTCGTGGTCCGCAGCCAGCACCGCCAGGGCGTCGTTGAGCCTCGAGTCGGTGGGCAAGCCGTGGTCGATCAGCTCGACCACCACGTGGTCGTGACCGAACAGCGCGGTCAGCCGGTCCAGCTCCTGAGCGGCAGCCTCGGAACCCCGGTGGGTCAAGGCGGTGCGGACCAGACCCTTGCGACAGCCGGTCATGATCAGCCAGTGGCCGGCCCCCTGCTCGGCGAGTCGCTCCAGGTCGTAGACCGGCCGTCCCTTCTCCTGCCCCGCCAGCTGGGCTTCGGTGATGGCCGCCGCCAGCCGGTGGTAGCCCTCGACCCCGCGGGCGAGCACGAGCAGGTGAGCACCCTCCGGGTCGACGACCCCGTTCTGCGGGGCGGTCAGCTCCAGCGACAGCTCCGCGCCGTAGATGGTCGGCAGGTCGTGGGCCTGCGCCGCCTCGGCGAACCGGGAGGCGGCGTAGAAGCCGTCGTGGTCGGTGATCGCCAGTCCGGACAGCCGCAGCCGTACGGCCTCCTCGATCAGCTCCTCCGGGTCGCTCGCCCCGTCGAGGAAGCTGAAGTTGCTGTGGGCGTGCAGCTCCGCGTACGCCACGTAGGGCTCGTCCGGTGCGGCGGGTCGGGCTTGGGGCGCCGCGTACGGCGGGCGTTTGAGGGAGTAACCGGGCGCGCTGTCGCCGTCAGGGTTCTGCTCGGTCGGTGGAGTGCCCAGCGGGATGCTCGGCGGCCGGCCGGAGAGCGTGCGTTCCAGCTCTGACCAGGACATGTTGTCCGGATTGAACCAGTTCACAGGCGCTTCCACCTCGAGAAATCCGACTTGCTCAGACCGACGCCCCCCGTGCGTGCTGACGCCCCCCAGGTATGGGGTGCGTCACGGTGTACGGGGGGCGTCACCCGACCCTCGGCGGTGCGGACGGCGGCAGCGGACACAAAAGAGTCAGTCATAGCGGGCCTCGACCCACCACTGGTCGTTCTCGACCACCAGCAGCCAGGCGCTGCCGTCGACCGCGACCAGCTGGAAGCGGGCCACCTGGCGGGCGGCGCCCTCGTCCCACCACAGCTCGTCGATCGGCCAGGGGCCGGCCCAGGCCTCGATCACCAGGGGTTCACGGGAGGTGTGGGTCCGCAACCGAGCGGGATCACCGGAGATCAGTCCGCGACTGGTGATCCGGACGGGCTGGCCGTCGTCGGTGAGCACACCGACCGGGACGGGCTCGGCGAAGATCCGGCTGGGGGCCGGCGGTGGGATGCTGCCCGGCCAGGGCAGGGTGTGCTGGCGCCGGGTGTCACCGCGTTCGCCCCACGGGGTGAGCAGCTGGCGCTGGCCGGGACTGCGACCCCCCTGCAGGGACGGGGCCAGCACCTGTTCCGGGCCGAGCATCCCCTGCAGCCGCGCCACACCCCGCTCGATCCGCTCGTCCGGGGCGCTGCCCCACAAGCCCTCACCGTGGTCGGCCAGCGACTCCACCGACTCGGGGATGAACCGGACACTCTCCACCGGCTCGGCCGACGGGTCGCCCTGCAGCTGCCAGTAGAGCCGGTCGACGATGTCGGCGGCGGAGAACCAGCGTGAGTGGGCCCACAGCCGCGACCCGGTCCAGCCGTTGTCCCCGAGCACCTCGATCTGCACCTCGGTGCAGACCAGTCCGTGCCGGGCCAGCTCGGCGACACAACGCTCCGCGGCCTGTCGGCAGCTGAAGACGATGGGCTCGACGGTCTCCAGCGGCGGATCGAAGTCGACGTGGGAGTCCACGTCCAGCGGCGGTCGCCGGGCCGCCGCGATGCGGCCGTCCGAGCCCTGGGCCAACCGGTGCAGCCAAGCCCCCTGGGTGCCGAACCGGGTGAGGACGTCCCGCCGGGGCAGGGCCGCGAAGTCACCGAGGCTGCGCAGCCCGAGCCGACGCAGCAGGCTGACCAGCTCCAGGTCGTCCAGCACCCCGATCGACAACCCGGCCAGAAACTCCCGGGAGCGACCCGGGGGCACGACGAAGCAGTCCTGGGCCGCCGCGTGCCGAGCCGCCTGCTCGGCGGCGAAGATCCCGTCGGCGATACCGGCGCGGCAGTCCCAGACCCCTTCGGCCACCAGCTGCTGGGCGATCACCGCGGCGGCCTGGACCTCGCCACCGTAGTAGCGGCTGGGCACCCCGAGCGCGCACAACCCCGGCCGGATCGGGGTCACGTTGGAGCTGACGTCCTCCACGGCCGACAGCACCGTCTCGAAGACGCGTACGTCCCTCTCCGCACTGTGGTCCAGCACGACCAGCTCCGGGCAGTGGGCCGACGCATCGCGCCGACGCATCCCGCGCCGGACCCCGGCCTCCCGCGCGGCCGGGGAACAGGCGTACACCTCGCCCCGCTCGATCACCGCGATCGGTGCCGCGGTGGGGAGACCCTGCTCGGCCACTGCCGCGACGATCGGCCAGTCGGGGCACCACAGCACCATCACCCGCGGTTGGGCGGACGCGTCCGGAACTCCGGCGGCCGACACCGCCGTGGCCGGCGCGATCACGGTGGTCATCAGCCCGCCATCGACTGATCGAGACCGATCGCCCCTGATTCCACACCAACGACCTCCGCGTCGATGCCGGGCAGCCACAGACCGACCGAGCGGCGCGGGGCGCTGCCGCGTACGACGTCGACCACCACCCGCCGCCCCCGCAACCGGCCGTGGCCTTGACCCATCCCGCTCCAGGTGGAGCTGCGCAGTGTCATCCGCGCCTCGCAACGAGGCCAGCTGCCCCAGCACACCAGGGTCGCGTCCTTCTGCCGGAGCCGGGACTTGAGCCGCTCGGCCTGATGCTCGGTCACCGCGACCGGCGGCTTGACCAGGACGACGGTGACCACGTCGATCAGACCGGCGGTCACCGAGAGCCAGTGCTCACCCGGTCGCGGCACCACGATGGTCCGGGTCAGGTCGACCCCGAAGCCGGCAGCCGCCTCGTAACCGAGATCGGTCGCCCCCACCACGGCCACCCATTCCCCCGCCTGGGACGGCCCGGCCAGCAGCGCGAGGGCGAGACTGGCGCTGTCCACCCCGTACGCCGCTCCCGTCCGCAGGCCCATCACCTGGGCCAGCCCCGGCAGCGAGGGGAGAAGCCGCGAGACCGCGGCTCCCTGCATGCGCTGCACGCGTCGCTGCAGGTCATGGATCTGCGTCTCGACCGGGCTCATGGCCCAATAATCGAACACGCGTTCGACATTCGTCAACTGCCAGCGACGCGTTGTCCACATCTCGGGGCCACCCGACCCGGCAGCCCACAGGGGTTGACTCCTCGGGGTTGACTCCTCGGGGCATAATCCCAGTGACAACAGTCACGTCATCGTGCAGCCTGGTCCTCGGCCACCGACGACCTGGAGGGAGGCGGCCCACCGTGTCCGCAGTCTTCGGAGCCGGCGTCATCGTGCTCAACACCGACAACACCGCCCTGCACACCGTCTCGGTCAACCATGCCATCAAGATGCTGGTTCGTCAGGTGGCGATCGTCGAGGAGGCCCGCGACGGGCACACCATCGGCCCCTACCCCTGGCCGATCGTGCTCCGGCTGATCCGCTACGTGAAGACGTCGTTCCTCTACGCCACCGCCCCGACCTGGTCCAAGCGCGGCGTCCTGCGCCGCGACCAGCACCGCTGCGCCTACTGCGCCCAGAAGGCCGACACCGTGGACCACCTGCTCCCCCAGTCCCGGGGCGGGCAGAACACCTGGCTGAACACCGTGGCGGCCTGCACCCGCTGCAACAACCTGAAGGCCGACCGGACCCCCGGCGAGGCCGCGATGGCCCTGGGCTGGAAACCGTCGGTGCCCGGGTGGCGTGACGTGCTGAACCATCGAGGCTGAGCAGCACCCGGCGGACCAGCCATCGCCTACGGTTGCCTCATGCCCCACGACCCCGGCGACGAGGACCCTGCTGCGTCCTCAGCCGCGCCGGAACCGGCCCCGGAGGCTGCCGACCAGCAGCGGGAGTGGTGGGACGATCCGCGGCTGCCGTGGAAGGGCAAGCCCGAGCGGCGCGACCTCGTCTGCTGGGCCGCCTTCACCCTGACCGGGGTCTACGCCCTGGTGCTGCTCCCGCTGCGTCCGATCTTGCTGGGAGCCAACCCCTACCTGCTGGCCGTGCTGGGCGGTTCGCGCACGTCGGCGGTGACGATCGGGGCCCTGTACGCCACCGGCGTGGGCTGGTGGCCCCTGGGTCTGCTGCTCGGCACCCTCGGCGCGATGAAGTTCGACCCCGTCTTCTGGTGGGCCGGCAAGCTCTGGGGGCGGGGCCTGGTCGAGATCATCGCGGGCCGCTCGCCACGAGCCTCCCGCAACGCCGAACGGGGCGAGCGGCTGGCCCGGAAGTACGGGGTGGCCGCGGTCCTGCTCGGCTACGTGATCCCGTTGCCCAGCGCGGTGATCTACGCGACGCTCGGGGCCATCGGGATGCGGCTGCGGACCTTCCTCCTGATCGACGTGATCGGCGCCGCGTCCACCCGGGCCGCCTACATCTATCTCGGCTACCGGATCGGCCAGCCCGCCGTCGACGTCGTGCAGGTGATCGCCAAGTACTCCCTCTGGCTCTCGCTGCTGCTGATCGCCGGGGTGGTGTTCAGCGCCGTCCGGCAGTCGGTCCGGCAGCGGTCTCAACGCAGCGACGGCGGGGCGGCGGCAGACGAGACCACACCGCTAGACCGGTAGGTGCTCGGCTAGACCGGTAGGTGCTCGGCGAGGAAGCGGGTCGTGAGACCCCAGGCGGCGTCCGAGGCCTCCGGGTGGTGGAACATCGGACTCGGGTTGTCGAAGGCGTGGTTCGCACCCGGGTAGGTCGCGAACTGCGCCCCGGACGCGGTCACCGCTGTCCGGATCCGGTCCTGGGTCTCGGTCGGGACGTAGGCGTCCTCCAAACCGAAGTGGTGCAGGCTCGGCGCGGTGACCTGGGCCGCCAGGTGGGTCAGGGTGCCTAACGCGGACCCGTAGTAGCTGACCAGGACCTCGACCGGCTCCACCGCCGCGACGTTGAAGGCCAGCCCACCGCCGAAGCAGAACCCCATCAGCCCGACCCCGCCGCTCACCTCGAGCCGCCCCCGCAGATGGCTGACGACGAGGGACACGTCGGCCACGGCCTTTGGCCAGTCCACCTGCTGGGCCAGCCCCATCGCCTGGTCGAGCCCCATCTCCTGGTCAGGCCCCATCTCCTGGTTAGGCGCGGCGTCGGTGGGGGCGTCGAGCCCGGACCCCGGCAGCCGCCAGTAGACCTCGGGTGCGCACACCACGTAGCCCAGCTCGGCCAGGTCGGCCGCACGCTGCCGGATGTAGTCGCTGACCCCGAAGATCTCCTGGACGAGGACCAGACCTGGTCCGCTGCGCCGGGTCGGCAGCCACAGGCGGGCCGGCATCGCTCCGTCCGGGGTCTCGATCTCGATCTGCGCCGCAGGGGTGGTCATGGGCCGAACCTACTTGGTCGGGGTGCCGTTCGGGACTATCTTGATGTCGAGATACTCAGGAGGAACCTGTGGCGGTGTGGAACCCCGACGCCTACCTGCAGTTCGCCGACGAACGCCGTCGCCCGTTCGTCGACCTGGTCGCCCGGATCGGGGCGGCCGCACCACGCCGGGTGGTCGACCTGGGCTGCGGTCCGGGCCAGCTCACCGCCACCCTCGCGTCCCGCTGGCCGACGGCGTACGTGCGCGGGCTCGACTCCTCGCCCGAGATGATCGAACGGGCCGCCGAGCACGCCACCGACCGGGTCAGCTTCCACGTCCAGGACCTGCGTGACTGGCGACCGGACACACCGGTGGACGTGGTGGTCAGCAACGCCACCCTGCAGTGGCTCCCGGAGCACCGTCAGCTGCTGCCGGACCTGGTCGGCTCGCTGGCTCCGGGGGGTTGGCTGGCCTTCCAGGTGCCCGGCTTCGACGAACCCAGCCACCGGCTGCTGCGGGAGCTGGCGCAGGATTCGCGCTACGCCGAGCACACGGCCGGTCTGGAGCAACCCGCGTCGGTCGGGCCGGAGGCCTACCTGGCCGACCTGAGTGGGTTGGACTGCGCGGTGGACGCCTGGGAGACCACCTACCTGCACGTGCTCACCGGCCCCGACCCGGTGTTCCGCTGGATCTCCGGGACCGGAGCCCGGCCGGTCATCCAGGCCCTGCCGGCGGAGCTTCGCGCGGAGTTCGAGACCGAGTACAAGGCGCTGCTGGACGAGGCGTACCCGGCCCAGCCGTACGGGACGGTGCTGCCCTTCCGCCGGATCTTCGTCGTGGCGCGGCGGACCAGGTGACCCCAGACGGGTTCGGGCAGGACGGGTTCGGGCAGGACGGGTTCGAGCAGGACGGGTTCGGGCAGGACTGGTTCGAGCCGGTGCCGTTGACCGGCACCGGGCTGGTGCTGACCCCTATCCACCCCGACGACGCTCCCGGGCTGCTGTCGGCGCTGGGGACGCCGGGTGATGCGGCCGAGGTGCTGCAGCACCTGCGCTGGGCCGCCCCGGCCGATGTCGACCAGGCCCGACGGGCGATCGAAGAGATGATCGGAGCGCCGGACCGGATCGCCTACGCCCAGAGGCTGCGGACCAGCGGTGAGTTCGTCGGCACCACGTCGTTCTACGAGATCACGCCGCCGACCCGGGCGATCGCGATCGGACACACCTGGATCGGGCGCCGACACTGGCGTACGGGGGTCAACACCGAGTCCAAGCTGCTGATGCTGACCCGCGCCTTCCAGGGACTGGGTGCGGAGCGGGTGGTCTGGCACACCGACATCCGCAACCTGCGGTCCCAACGGGCGATCGAACGGCTCGGGGCCCAGCGCGAGGGAATCCTGCGCCACCACCGGATCCGCCTCGACGGCAGCTGGCGAGATACGGTGCAGTATTCGATGCTGGCCGACGAATGGCCCGCCGTACGCGATCGCCTGATCTCCGCGAGCACCCGAGAAGAGTGATGATGGCCGACGAACAAGCGCCCATGACCGTCCTTCGGCACACTCAGCTGATGCGCTACGAGGCCCGGGTCGGTGCCGACCTGGTGACGGTCATCGACTTCACCCTCAGCAGTGCTGACGTGGGCGGTGAGACCCTGGTCATCACCAGCACCCGGACGGACCCGCAGTGGCGCGGGAAAGGTTACGCAGGACAGGCCACCGCGGCGATGCTGGACGACATCCGTGCCGCCGGCGGGACCGTACGACCGGTGTGTCCTTTCACGGTCGACTTCATGTCCGCCCATCCGGAGTACGACGACCTTCGGGGGTGAGAGCCGGATCGTCGGTCGCGGTCCCGGGCACGTTGGTGGGCATCCGCAGACCGCTGCGCCGCAGCTCGAGCTCGGCGAGTCGGTTGATCACGGCCCGGTCCCCGGTGCGCCAGGCCGTGACCGGGTCGTCGCTCACCGTCGCCAGCACGTGCATGGGCTGCAGCGCCATCGCCCGGAGCGCAAACAGGTCGAGATCGGGCTGGCCGTCGATGAAGATCTGAGCGGCGCGAGCCAGTCGGTAGAACCGGATCCGGCGCGGCAGCCAGAGAGCCACCACGACCGCGACCGGGATCAGGAACACCAGCCAGCCCATGATCACTGCCAGCCGCTCGATGCTGTCGACCTGGTGGTTGGCCGCGGTGATCAACGTCTCCAGAGTTCCGGACGCGGAGTCGAAGGGCCGACGCAGCTCGTCACCGACCCCAGGCACCTTGTTCGCCTGGTCAGCCGCGTCGGTGAAGTTGCCGGCGAGTCGGCCGGCGGTCCGGGCGGTCTCCCGTGCCGGCCCGGCCAGCACCGCGATCGTCTGTTGGACGAAAACCCCGACCAGCGCCCAGACCACCGCCCAGACGCCGACGAAGAGGTCACCCAGCACCTGACCGACCATCCGGCCGGGGCGGGCGGCGTAGATTCCCATGTCGCGACCCTACGTGGGATCGGCCGCTGAGTGGCAGGATGACCCGATGCCTTCCTGCCCGTCATCGACCGGTGCACGACCTCGCCGCCGCCACCTGTTGGCCGCCGTCATGCTCGTCACGGCCGGACTGCTACCCGCCTGCACGTCGAGCACCCCGAACCCCGGACCGACGCCGACCACCGACACCGCGGACCGGGCCGCGGCCGAGCTGGCCGCCGGTCTGAGCAAGTCGGACCTCAGCGCCGTCGAGTTCGTCGGCTCGTCCGGCACCGAGGTGAATGACCTCTTCCAGCCGCTGGTCACCGGGATGGGCCCGAGCGTCCCTGCGGTCACCGTGGGATCGGTCGAGGTCCAGGGGACCTCGGCCACGGCTCTGCTGAACCACACCTGGACGTTCCCCGGCGTCGGGCAGGCCTGGACCTACGACACCCGGGCTCAGCTGGTCGACGACGCGGGGCGGTGGAAGACCAGCTGGCAGCCGAACGTCGTCGCCACCCAGCTCGACGGTTCGAACCGGCTGACCCAGACGCGGCTCGGACCGGATCGCGGTGAGCTGCTCGGTGCGGCCGGCGACGCCATCGTCAGCCGGCGCCCCGTCGTCCGGATCGGGCTGGACAAGGCGCAGCTGAACCCCACCCAAGCGGGTTCCTCGGCCTCCCGGCTGGCCGAACTGGTCAAGATCGACGCGAAGGCGTACGCCAAGAGGGTCGCCGACGCCGGCGACAAAGCCTTCGTGGAAGCCATCACCTACCGCGCAACGGCTGACGACCGACCGGCCAATGAGACCGTCTTTGCGATCCCTGGTGCACTGCCCGTGGAAGCCGACCAGATGCTGGCTCCGAACCGGGACTTCGCCCGGGCGCTGATCGGCACGGTCGGCGAGGCCACCCAGGAGGTCGTCGATGCCTCGAGAGGAACCGTCGTGGCCGGCGACCAGGTCGGTTTGTCCGGGCTGCAGAAGCGCTACGACACCCAGCTGCGCGGAGCCCCGGGTGTCCAGGTTGAGCTCGTGTCTGCCAAGACCACCAGCACCTCGCCCAGCCCGTCAGCGACCCCGGCCTCATCACCGACCCCGCCGACCACGGTCAAGCCGGTGTCGGTGTTCGAGGTCCAGCCCACGGCCGGTGAACCGCTCGAGACGACCCTGAACGTCCAGCTGCAACTGCTCGCCGAGTCCACCCTGGCCAAGACCAAGCCGGCCAGTGCGATCGTGGCCATCCAGCCGTCGACCGGCGCGATCCTGGCCGCGGCGAATGGTCCGGGAGCCGGTGACCAGGCACTGGCCACGACCGGCCAGCTCCCGCCGGGGTCGACCTTCAAGGTCGTCTCCGCCCTGGCCTTGCTGCGGGCCGGGCTGAAGCCGTCCTCACCGGTGACCTGCCCGACCTCGGTCGTCGTGGACGGGAAGAGGTTCACCAACTACAGCGACTATCCCGACGGGTCCACGGGTCGGATCGATCTGTTGACCGCACTGGCCCAGTCCTGCAACACCGCCATCATCGGACAGCGCGGGAAGCTGAAGGGGGCGGACCTCGAGTCGGCGGCGGCCTCGCTCGGGGTCGGCACGGACTACGACCTGGGCTTCCCCTCCTTCTTCGGCTCGTCCCCGGTCGACCCCTCGACCACCGGCCAGGCCGCAGCCCTGATCGGCCAGGGAAAGGTGCAGGCCTCACCGATGGCCATGGCGGCCGTAGCCGCTTCGGTATCGGCCGGCAAGACCGTGCTCCCCCACCTGATCGACTCTTCTGTGGCAACGTCCAAGGCTCGACCACTGACGCCCACCGAGGCGCAGCAGCTCAGGCAGATGATGCGGGCGGTCGTCACCGAGGGCAGCGGCCGGGTGCTGAGCGGCGTCGAGCCGCCCGCGGTCATCGCCAAGACCGGTACGGCCGAGTACGGCCCGGTGTCGAAGCTGAAGACCCACGCCTGGATGATCGCCGCCCAAGGTGACCTCGCCGTGGCTGTCTTCGTCAACGACGGCGATTCGGGCTCGGGCACCGCCGGCCCGTTGTTGAAGGCGTTCCTGGCCAAGACCTGATCGGCAGGCGCGGCTAAAGTGAGCCCCTGGTGCATGGGTGGCGGAGAGGGACGTCTGATGGGTGCTGGTCACGGCCACAGTCACGGTTCTGCTGACGGCGGTCACAGCCGGACGCTGGCCGTCGTCTTCGCGATCACCCTGGTCAACTTCGTGGCCCAGGTCGTCGGGGCAGCGCTCTCCGGCAGCCTCGCGTTGGTCGCAGACGCCGGCCACATGCTGACCGACACCATGGGTCTGCTGCTGGCCCTGGTCGCCTCGGTCCTGGTGCGGCAGACGGCTGACCAGCGAAGGACCTGGGGATTCAAGCGGGCCGAGGTGCTCGCCGCTGCCCTGCAGGCCACCATCCTGGCCGCGGTAGCGATCTACGTGATCATCGAGGGCGTACGCCGGCTGCTGGACCCGCCCGAGGTGGGTTCGGGCACCATGATCGTCTTCGGCACGGTCGGCCTGGTGGGTAACCTGATCGCCATCGCCCTGCTGACCCGGAGCCGCGACGCCAATCTCAACATCCGGGCCGCCTTCCTGGAGGTGGTGAACGACGCCCTCGGTTCGGTCGCGGTGATCGTGGCCGCGATCGTCATCGCCACCACGGGTTGGCTGCGGGCCGATGCACTGGTCTCCCTGCTGGTCGGGGTCCTGATCCTGCCGCGGGCGGTGCTGATCCTGCGGGACGCCGGATCGGTCCTGCTGGAGTCGACCCCCAGGGGGCTGGACCTGGAGGAGGTACGGCGGCACCTGATGGAGACCCCGCACGTACGCGAGGTCCATGACCTGCACGCCTCTCAGATCGCCACCGGGCTGCCGGTGCTCAGCGCCCACATCGTGGTCGACGAGATGTGCTTCAACGACGGCCACCTGCCGCCGCTGCTGGACCACCTGCAGCGTTGCGTCGCCGATCACTTCCCGGTCAGCATCGAGCACTCCACCTTCCAGTTCGAGCAGGTCGACCACTCCGACCACGAGCCGTCCCGGCACGCCTGAGGTCAAGGTCACGGCCAGGCTCGCGGCCATGCTCACGGCGTGGCGAGCCAGCCACGTTCGTCACCGTCGACGAGACCAAGGCTGTCGAGGTGGGTCAGGGCAGCCAGGGCGGCCGGCACACTCACCCCGGCGGCGAGGGCGACGTCACCCACCGAGACCCGGCGGCGGGCGGGCACGGCTTCGAACACCGCTAACTGCGCCTGCGACAGGGCATCGGTGCGGCGGTTCGGGCCCTGGACGAGGGAGATCAGGTGCTGACCGGCCTCGGAGACCAGCTCCATCACCTCCGCTGCGCTGGTCACCAGCGTGGCCTGGCCGTTCCTGATCATCAGGTGCGGAGCGGTCGAGGCCAGGGAGTAGACCGGCCCCGGGACCGCCATCAGGGGACGCTGGCACTCCAACGCCCAGCCGGCAGTGTTCCGGGCGCCGGAACGCATCGCCGCCTCGACCACGACCGTCCCCCGGGTCATCGCCGCGATCAACCGGTTCCGAGCCAGGAACCGGACCCGGGTCGGATGCGCACCCGGCGGCAGCTCGGAGACGAGCAGGTGGTCGCGGCCCAGCGCCTCGAAAACCGCGGTGTTGCCGGGTGGGTAGGCGACGTCCACCCCGTTGGCCAGCACCCCGATCGTCCGCCCACCTGCCCCCATCGCCCCCCGGTGGGCCGACACGTCAATGCCGTACGCCCCACCCGAGACGACCGTCACCCCCAGATCGGTCAGATCCGCCGCCAGGTCCGCCGCCACGCCCTTGCCGTACTCCGTCGCCGCCCGCGATCCGACGACTGCCACCGAGCGCTCCAGCCAGGCCACCAGGTGCCCAGGGCCTCGGACCCACACGCCGACCGGCCGACCTCCCCGTCGCTGGATCGACTCCGTCTGGGTCAGGTCGTCAAGCCCCTCGGGCCACTCCTCGTCGCCCGGCACCACGAACCGGGCTCCGGCGTCCGCCGCCAGCCGGTCCACCACCTCCAAATTGGTAGTCGCCGCCCGGCGCGCTGCCGGTTCCCCCAAGGCGCCCTCGGCGATCTTGACCCAGGCACCTTGGGCACCCAGCCGCTCCACCAGTTCACCGACCGCCGGATCGCCGCCATCCATCGCACAGGACAGCGCCATCCGGGCCGCGCGCTCCGTCAGACCGGGCATCACCCGACCGCCCGCGATACGGTGCCGGGTTGCTCGCCCCGACGCATGGCCAGGGCCACCGCCACCTCGTCCGGGCCCGGCCGGTCCCGGCCCGCCAGATCGCACAGCGTCCACGCCACCCGGAGCACTTTGTCCACCCCGCGGGCGCTGAGCCGGCCACGGTTGAAGGCGTCGTCGACCACCCGCAAACCGTCGGGGAGCGGCAGGGTCCGACGCAGATAGGGACCGGACACCTCCCCGTTGGTCCGCCACCCGCTCCCGGCCAGTCGATGCAGCTGCCGGGCTCGCGCCTCGGCCACCCGGCCAGCGACCACAACGGAGGACTCCGTACGCTCCAAAGCGGCCTTGAGATGGGTCTTGCGCATCGGCAGGAACGCTTGGGAGATGTCGATCCGGTCACGGATCGGACCTGAGATCTTCTCCGCGTAACGACGTACGGTCAGCGGTGGGCACTGACACGACGCCCCCGGCGTTGCCGCCATCCCGCACGGGCACGGGTTGGCCGCCATGATCAGCTGGAACTTCGCCGGGTAGCGGGCCTGCGCCTCACTACGACCCAGCGTCACGGCGCCGGACTCCAGCGGCGTACGGAGGGCATCGATCACCTTGGGGGAAAACTCGGGCGCCTCGTCCATGAACAACACCCCTCGGTGGGCGACCGAGATGGCGCCCGGTTTGGCGAGCCGGGGTCCGCCGCCGACGATGCTGGCGACGGAGGCGGAGTGGTGCGGGTCGCTGTAGGGAGGGCGGATGATCAGCCCGTCGGACAGGTTGAACCCGGCCAGCGAGTGCACCGCCGACACCTCGAGCGCCTCGTGCAGGTCCAGATCCGGCAGCAAGGTCGGCACCCGCTCGGCCAACATGGTCTTGCCGACCCCGGGCGGACCGTGGAAGAACATGTGGTGCCGGCCTGCGGCCGCCACCTCGACGGCCCACTTCGCCTCCACCTGACCGACCACGTCCGCCAGGTCCAACGCCCGCGGCAGCACCTCCGCGACCCCGTCGGTGGGCAGCTCGACCGGCTCCGCCTCGGGGATCGGCTCGCCTCGGAACTCCGCGACCAGCTGGGCCAACGACGCTACCCCCAGCACCTCTACACCCTCGACCAACTGCGCCTCCCCGGCCTGCCGGAGCGGCACCACCACCCGGGTGAAGCCGGCCTGCGCCGCCGCCAAGGTGGCGGGCAGCACCCCGCGTACGGGACGGATCCGACCGTCCAGCCCCAGCTCACCCAGGAACACGGTGCGGTGCAGCTGATCGGCACCGAAGACCGCGTTCGCCGCCAGCACCGCCGCCACGATGGCTAGGTCGTAGTGGCTGCCGGTCTTGGGCAGGGTGGCCGGGCTCAGATTGATGGTGAGCAGCGAGACCGGCCAGCTCTGGCCCGAGTTGGCCACTGCCGCCTTGCACCGGTCCCGCGCCTCGTACAACGAGGTGTCCGCCAGACCGACCAGCACCGTACGCGGCAACCCCGCCCCGATGTGCGCCTCGACCTCGACCACCCGACCGTCCAACCCGACGAGCGCGACCGAGAACGCGCACGCGATGCTCACGCCCCCACCGCCTTGACGTGGGTCAGCTCCGGAGCCTTCCCCGGCACCATCACCACCCCGACCGCGTCGATCCGGATCGCCTCCACGGCCATCTGGTGCACCGTCATCCACTCCGCCGCCAACTGCCGCAGCTTCCGGATCTTGGCCCAGGTGATCGCCTCCAACGGATGTCCGAAGCCCAGGCCCGTGCGGCACTTCACCTCGATGAACACCAACGTGCACCGGCCGCCGACCCGCTCCACGGCCACGATGTCGATCTCCCCCGTCCGGCACCGCCAGTTCCGGGCCACGATCTCCATCCCCTGCCGCTGCAGCTCAGCCACCGCCAGGTCCTCACCCCGCCCACCCACCTGCTGCTTCGATCCCGAACTCGGCATCACACACCTCCACCCAGAAGATGCGTACGCCGACGCCGGATCGTGCACCCCCAGGCCGACCCTGTGGAAACCGGCTGCGAAGCCCTGTGCACAAGGCAGCCGAGCGGCGCCGGCAAGATCTGCCCGCCAGGCTGCTTGCTTCGGGCATGGCTGGACGTCGACGACTACGCCCGGGGGCTGGCGCCACCGCGAGCATGTGGAGCACCCCGTCGGGGAATCCCAGCTGTGCCACGAGGCCCAACTTCGCACCGCGTGGTTCGACACACTCTCAGACGAGGGGTTCGTCGAGGCAGCGGTAGGTGTGTCCGGTCGGGGTGGTCCAGAACGTTTCGTGCCGTTCCCGCCGAGTGTGGAAACCGGCGTGGGTCTTCGCCCGGTGATGTCGGCGACTCGCCGGGTCAAGGTTGTGTGCGGCGGTCGGCCCGCGGGGCGCGGGTTCGTGGTGGTCGAGGTCGCACCGCTCGGCGGGGACGGTGCAGGTCGGGAACCCGCAGGTCCCGGCCCTCAGTCGGACGGCGAAGCCGAGCTGGCCGGTCGCGAATCGGCCCATCCGGGTCACATCGAGCAGATGGCCCCGGTCGTCGGTGAGAAGTCGGTAGTACAGGGTGCCTGGCTGGGCGGCTAGGTCGCGGACCTGGTCGGCGGGTAGGCACCGGGATCGGTCGGCGAGCTGACCGGGCAGATCCGTCTTCCCGCACAGACTAGACAAAGCCACGATCACCCCGATCGTCGCGGGCACCCCCTCCCGGGGTGTCAACGTCTGGTGGGTGACCGGTGCATCGACCAGTTCCCCGTCCGCGTCGACCGACTGCATCCGGGTGCCGAGGTATTCCCCGGTGTCGGGATCGATCACCTCGACCTCCAACACGTCCACCGATTCGTCGGCGGGACCAGTCCGGGTTTCCGTGACGGCGACCCTGTCGAGGAGCAGATCACTGAACAGATCCGCGCGGCGCTGGCCGAGGCTACGCGGGTCGTCGGCGCCGCAGCTTCGCGCCAGGGTGTCCAGGCGGGTATCGATCAGACACGCATCCGGTGTCGACACCAGCGCCGAGAGATAGCTGACCCCGTCCAAGCCCGAAGCAACAGACACGTTCCGATCGGCGTAGCTGACCTGGTGGCGGTGGGCGTAGGCATCGGGTTCGTGGACGGCCAAGAACCGCTCCAGCCAGACATCAAGCTGCTTGACCGTCTTGACGGCAGCCACCGCGACCACCCGCTCATCCAACATCGCCAGCACCTGTGGATCCAGGACCAACCGTGCCGCCCGGTCAATCCGCGCCAGCCGAGACTGATCCAGCCGCCCCGCCAGCCCGGCCGCCCACACGGTCGGCAGACCGGTGCGTAACCGCCGGCTCCGGGCCAGCAGCCGCTGCGCCTCCCACACCGACATCTTGAGCGCCAAGCTGATCTCATCGGCCACGAACTCCCCGGCCCTGGGCCGACCAGGCAAGTCCACAGCAGCCGGAAGATTGGCCACGTCGTCCGCCACCCGCTGATCAGCGAAGGCCACGATCATTGCCGCCAACTCCGCCTGCGCGGCCGCCACCCGCTGCTGCTGCGCGACCAGGGCGTCGAGCAGCGCGGCCGCCGTCCGCGGCACAGGGCCACTGCTCGAGTTCATGAATCAAGTCTCGCAGCCACCACTGACAAATCGCACACACGTTCGACCAGAACCGGTTCCGACCCCGCTTCGGCCATAACCCCGTTCGTCACCCGCGGGCCCTTCGGCAGGCTCAGGGAACGGACGACGAGGCCAGCCTCAGGGGACGTTCTTGGGGACCTCGAGGTCGCTGTGGGCGATCTCCTCGATCGAGACGTCGCGGAAGGTGAGGACCTTCGCACTCTTCACGAAGCGGGCGGGGCGGTACATGTCCCAGACCCAGGCGTCGCCCATCGAGACCTCGTAGTAGACGTCGCCGCCCTCGGTTCGGACCTTCAGGTCTACGGCGTTGCAGAGGTAGAACCGACGTTCGGTCTCCACCGCGTACGTGAAGATGCCGACGACATCCTTGTACTCACGGTAGAGCTGAAGCTCCAGCTCGCTCTCGTACTGCTCAAGATCTTCCGCGCTCATAACGCCTCGACTGTAGCCGTTCGGCGCACGTTGACGAAGCGCATCCGGTGGGTGGCCGACGGGCCGTGCTCGTCGAGCCGTTCCTGGTGCAGCGGGGTGCAGTAGCCCTTGTGGATCTTGAACGCGTACGCCGGGTGTACCTCGTCCAGCTCGCACATGATCCGGTCCCGGGTCACCTTGGCGATGATCGAGGCGGCGGCCACACAGGCCGCCACCCGGTCGCCCTTCCACACCGCCAGCCCGGGCGCGCCCAGACCGTCGACCGGGAACCCATCGGTCAGCACGTACGTCGGGGCCACGTCGAGGCGCAGCAACGCCATCCGCAGCGCCATGATGTTGGCCACGTGCATGCCGAGCGCGTCGCACTCCCCCGGCTCGATGGCCACCACCGACCAGGCCACGGCCTTCCGGGTGATCTCGGCGTAGAGCCGCTCCCGGGACAGCGCCGTCAGCAGCTTGGAGTCCTTCAGACCCTCGATCTGCCGGGACCTGGCGTCCGACAGGATCACAGCACCGGCGACCAGGGGTCCAGCACAGGCCCCGCGACCGGCCTCGTCTGCCCCGGCCACCGGGTCGAAGCCGACCCGTTTCAGGGCTCGCTCGTAGCCGTACAGACCGCTGTTTCGCTTGACCAGCACCGTGGGCCCGCCCCGAGAGTCCGCCATCAGCAGGTCACCCCCGCGGGTTTGATCACCGCTTCGACGGGAGCGGGTTCGGTAGCCGCGGGAATCGAGTCGAAGGTGGGGGGCCGCTGTATCCTGCCCGCCCGGTTCAGCGGGGAGACCACAGCGAAGGCGGGACCGACGACCAGATCCAGGGGCGGGAACGCCACCTGACCCCGCCCCTGACTGACGGATACGTCGTTCAGGTGGCAACGCGAGTCCGCGCTCAGGTCGCGGTGGTCGCCCATCACGAAGATCCGGCCCTTCGGCACGACCACCTCGAAGTGCAGCTCCGACGGCTTGTTCTGCGTCCCGCCCGGGTCAGTGTAGAGGTAGCTGCGCTCGTCCAACGCCTGACCGTTGACCGTGATCCGGTCCTGGTTGTCGCAGCAGATCACCGTGTCACCCGGCAGACCGATCACCCGCTTGATCAGGTGACCCGGGGTGCTCGCGGTCGGCACCCCGACGAACTCGAGAACCCGGTCGAGCGGGGTCACCTCCCCGGTGGGCTCGTCGGACAGCCAGTTCCCCGGGTCCTGGAAGACCACCACGTCGCCGCGTTTGAAATCAGTGAGCTTCTGCACCACGACGCGGTCGCCGATCAGCAGCGTGTTCTCCATCGACTGGGAAGGGATGATGAACATCTGGCCGACGAAGGCCCGCAGCAGGGACGAGACGATGATCGCCCCGACGAGGACGAAGACGAGTTCCTTGAGCAACGACCAGGTCTGCTGCCCGAGGCTTTTGGGCGCTGGCCGCGATCTGGCTGCCGGTGCCCGATCGTCAGTGGGGTCGGTGGCGGCCGTCTCGGCTGCGTTGTCGTTCGTGGTCAACAGTTGGCCTCTGGTCCGGCGTCGATCTCTGGAATCCCCGGGACCGGCTCCTCGGCGACCGGCACGGTGTCAAAGGTAGCCCGAACCGACAACCGATGAGTACACGCGGCCAGACCACGGCGAGTCCGTGCCCGACTCAGTGGGCGTCGCGCTTCTCCTTGATCTTGGCCGCCTTGCCGCGCAGACCCCGGAGGTAGTAGAGCTTGGCCCGGCGGACATCACCGCGGCGATCGATCTCGATCTTGTCGATGATCGGGCTGTGCACCGGGAAGGTGCGCTCCACGCCGACCCCGAAGCTCACCTTGCGGACGGTGAAGGCCTCGCGTACGCCGTCACCAGCGCGGGAGATCACCACGCCAGCGAAGACCTGGATACGGGATCGGGTGCCCTCGACGACCTTCACGTGCACCTTGACGGAGTCACCGGGTCGGAAGGCGGGCACGTCGCTGCGCAGCGACGCTTGGTCGAGCTCGAAAATCAGCTTGCTCATGATCATTCCTCGTCAGTGCCACAGGTCACCACGGTCAGGTTTCACGAAAGGGTCCTGCACGGCGATCGATCCCCCTGTGGCAGGAGTCGCGCGTACGAGGACAACGACGGGCTAGTCTGCCACAGGTTCTCCCGCGGGCCGCAATCCTGCGCCCGACCGGTCACCGGCGGCGCGGCGCCGCGTCCCAGTCCGCAAGCAGGCCCGCCTCGTACGCCGGGCTCAGTCCGGCCTGACGCTCCCGCAGCAGACCCAGCTCCCGCTCGTACGCCAGCTCCTCGGCTGCGACCTCGACCAGAGGTCGGGTCGTCAGTCCGGCCGCCCGAGCCGCCACAGTTGACCGGTCGCCGATACCACGGAGATCCCACGGCACCCACAGCGGCAGCGACTCGGGACCCATCCAGTGGTCGACCTCGCGCTCGACCAGCCAGTCGTGGGCCACCAGGACCTGCTCACCCCGGTGCCCGGCTGCCTGCTGCGCTACGTCGACGACGTCGGAGAACGCCTGTGCATCGCCCATCACGTTGAACGGACCGGTCAACCCGGACCGGATGCTCGCCAGGATGAAGCGGGCCATGTCCGCCACCCCGATCAGCTGGGTGCGCAACCAGGGTGCGTCCGGCACCAGCACCCGGTCGGCCGGCTCCCGGGCGAAGCGGGCCAGCCAGTAGCCGAACCGGCCGTACGTGTCGCCCGGGCCGGTGAGCAGAGCAGACCGGACCGGATGATCAGCGCGCGGTCCCCGAGCGCGTCCTGGACCGCCAACTCGGAGGCCACCTTCGACGATCCGTAGGTCTCGAGGGAACCGGGTCCGTCGTACGGGGCAGCAGCTCGGCGCTCTCGTCGGCGCCGGGCTGGTCGTTGCGGGCGTAGGCCGAGCAGCTAGAGACGTAGGTCCAGTGCTCGGTCCGGGCCCCCAACGCCTCGAGGGCACCCCGGGCGTGGGGGGCGCTGCGGGAGACGTCCACGACCGCGTCCCAGTCCCCCACCAGGGGCTCGTACGCCGCGCCGCCCTCGTCGCGGTCGGCCCGCACCCAGCGGACCCCGTCCGGAGCCGAGCCGCTATGACCCCGGGCTAAGCAGCTGACCTCGTCGCTGTCCGCCATCGCCTGGGAGGCGATCGCGGCGGAGAGGAACACCGTTCCGGCCAGGACGAGCAGCCTCATGCTGTCGGGAGGTGGTCACGCCAGCTGAACTCGGGGACGTAACCGAGCTCGGCCCGGGCCAGGTCGATGGCCAGCAGGGTCTCGTGGTCCCCGACCTCGCGGGTCAGCTCCAACCCCGGGAACTCCGCCGCGAGCAACTCGGCGTTCGTGGCCGCCATCAGGGTGTCGGCCGCGGCGATAACGTAGCTGTGGGCACCGGTCAGCTCCGATTCCACCCCCAGCCAACAGGCCTGCGCGACGTCGCGGGCGTCGACGTAACCCCACAGGTTCCAACGTCGCAGCGAGAAGTCGTCCTGGTAGCTCGGCACCGCCGCGTAGTCGGATTCGACGTGCACGTTAGACAGCCGCAGCGCGATGAACGTCCCGCCGGTCCAGTCCGCGAAGTGCTGGGCCATCGTCTCGCCCACCACCTTGGACAGGGCGTATGTGCTGGTGGGTAGCGCGTAGTGGGCCTCGTCGATCGGGGCGTAGCGCGGCGGGGTGTCGAACGGAAGCCCGAAGGTGGTCTCGCTGGAAGCCCAGACCACCGAGGTGATCCCGAGCAGCTGGGCCGCGGCGAACACGTTGTAGTTCATCGCGGTGTTCTGCAGAAAGGTGGTGCTGGCCGGGAAGAGCCCCGGTGCCGGGATCGCCGCCAGATGGACGATGGCGTCGACGTCACGCAGCGCATCGACGGTCTGGCCGTAGTCGCTCAGGTCGGCCCGGAACAGACCGACCCCGAGCTCCGCGGCCAGCGGGCCGTCGTGCCCTGGTCGTCCGAGGGAGTCGATCGGTCGTACGTCGTAGCCCCGGTCGAGGAAGTGCCGGGCCACGACCCGGCCCGTCTTGCCGGCCGCGCCGGTGATCGCCACTGTCGTCATAGCCCACAGGCTAGTGCTCGCCGGTGACAGTCCTTCGGTCCGCGGTGCCTAGGACCTGCTGCCCTTGACCAGCGAACCGAGCAGGTCCCGGTTCAGCCGCGAGATGGTCTCGAACGGGATGCCCTTGGGGCAGACCGCGGTGCACTCACCGATGTTGGTGCAGCCGCCGAAGCCTTCCTCGTCGTGCTGGGACACCATGCCCACCACCCGGGAGTTTCGCTCGGGCTGGCCCTGCGGCAGCAATCCGAGATGGGTGATCTTGGCTGCGGTGAACAGCATCGCCGAGCCGTTGGGGCAGGCGGCGACACAGGCCCCGCAGCCGATGCAGGCCGCCGCTTCGAAGGCGTGGTCCGCACTCGACTTGGGCACCGGGGCCGCGTGGGCGTCCGGCGCGGTGCCGGTCGGGGCGGAGATGAATCCGCCCGCCTGGATGATCCGGTCGAAGGCGCCCCGGTTGACGACCAGGTCCTTGATCACCGGGAAGGGATCAGCCCGCCAGGGCTCGATGTCGATCTCGGCGCCGTCCTCGAAGGACCGCATGTGCAGCTGACAGGTGGTGGTCTGCAGGGGCCCGTGCGCCACTCCGTTGATCACCACGCCGCACTGTCCGCAGATACCTTCGCGGCAGTCGTGGTCGAAGGCGATCGGATCGTCACCCTCCAGGGTGAGCCGCTCGTTCAGCACGTCGAGCATCTCCAGGAACGACATGTCGGTGGACACGTCCTGCACCTGGTAGGTGACCATCCGGCCCTCGGCCTCGGCGTTCGGCTGCCGCCAGACCCGCACTGTGATATCCACTAGATCTCCTTGAGAACCCGGGCGCGCGCCCGTGTGTTGTCGGCGCGCCGCGGGGGGTTCAAGGGGGGTCGTCCCCCCTTGGTGCTTATTTGTACGACCGTTGTTTCATCTCGACGTACTCGTAGACCAGCGGTTCCTTGTGCAGGATCGGCTTGCCGTCCTCACCGCCGTACTCCCAGGCCGAGACGTAGGCGAACTCGTCGTCGTGGCGCAGCGCCTCGCCGTCCTCGGTCTGCGACTCCGCGCGGAAGTGCCCACCACACGATTCGCGCCGGACCAGCGCATCGATGCACATCAGCTCGCCCAGCTCGAAGAAGTCGGCCACCCGGCCGGCCCGCTCCAGCGCCTGGTTCAGCGACTCGTTGGAGCCCAGCACCTTCACGTCGGACCAGAACTCGGACTTGAGCTCGCGGATCCGGCCGATGGCCTTGCGCAGGCCCTCCTCGGACCGCTCCATCCCGCAGTAGTCCCACATGATGTGACCGAGCTCCTTGTGAAAGGAGTCCACCGTCCGGGTGCCGTTGACGCTGAGGAGCTTGTCGATCCGGGTTCGGACCGCCTCCACCGCCTCGACCGCGGCCGGATGGGTCTCGTCGACCTTGGCGAACGGTCCAGCGGCCAGGTAGTCGTTGATGGTGTTCGGCAGCACGAAGTAGCCGTCGGCCAGACCCTGCATCAGCGCGCTCGCCCCGAGCCGGTTGGCGCCGTGGTCGGAGAAGTTGGCCTCACCGGTGACGTACAGCCCCGGAATCGAGGACTCCAGGTCGTAGTCGATCCACAGCCCGCCCATCGTGTAGTGCACGGCGGGATAGATCCGCATCGGTGTCTCGTACGGGTTCTCGCCGGTGATCTGGGCGTACATGTCGAACAGGTTCCCGTACTTGGCCTCGACGGCCGGTCGCCCGAGCCGCTCGATCGCGTCGGTGAAGTCGAGGTAGACCCCGAGACCGCCGGGACCGACGCCCCGACCTTCGTCGCAGACGTTCTTGGCCGCCCGGGACGCGATGTCGCGGGGCACCAGGTTGCCGAACGCCGGGTAGATCCGCTCCAGGTAGTAGTCCCGGTCGTCCTCGGGAATCTCCGGGGCCGCGCGCTTGTCTTCGCCGCTCTTCGGCACCCAGATCCGGCCGTCGTTGCGCAGCGACTCGCTCATCAGGGTCAGCTTCGACTGGTACTCACCGGAGACCGGGATGCAGGTCGGGTGGATCTGGGTGTAGCAGGGGTTGGCGAAGTAGGCACCCTTGCGGTGCGCCCGCCAGGTCGCCGTGACGTTGCAGCCCATCGCGTTGGTGGAGAGGAAGAACACGTTGCCGTAGCCGCCGGTGGCCAGCACCACCGCGTCGGCGAAGTGGGTCTCGATCTCGCCGGTGACCATGTCCCGGACCACGACCCCACGCGCCTTGCCGTCGACGACGACGAGCTCCAGCATCTCGTGCCGGGTGTGCATCTCCACCGTCTTGGCCGCGACCTGCCGCTCCAGGGCTTGATACGCCCCGATCAGCAGCTGCTGGCCAGTCTGGCCGCGGGCGTAGAAGGTGCGTGACACCTGAACGCCGCCGAAGGACCGGTTGTCCAGCAGGCCGCCGTACTCGCGGGCGAACGGGACACCCTGGGCCACGCACTGGTCGATGATCTGCACACTGGTCTGAGCCAGCCGGTAGACGTTGGACTCCCGGGCGCGGAAGTCACCGCCCTTGACCGTGTCGTAGAACAGCCGGTAGACCGAGTCCCCGTCGTTGCGGTAGTTCTTGGCCGCGTTGATCCCGCCCTGGGCCGCGATCGAGTGGGCCCGTCGCGGCGAGTCCTGGTAGCAGAAGGACTTGACGTGGTAGCCGGCCTCGCCGAGCGTCGCAGCCGCGGAGGCACCGGCGAGACCCGTACCCACGATGATCACGCTGAGCTTGCGCCGGTTGGCCGGGTTGACCAGCTTGGCGGTGAACTTGCGTTCGTCCCACCGCTTGTCGATGGGCACCTGCGGCGCCTTCGTATCGGCGATGTCGTGGCCTTGTTCGTAGACCGCGTCCGCGTCGACGGAGTTGACCAGGGAGCTCACCGCGCGCTTGGCCGTGTCGAGGGCGGCGGAGATGAGGCCGGGCTCGCCGGTCAGGCTGTCGTCGCGTGTCACATTGTCGTTGCTCATGTCACCAGTCCAAACAGGATGCTGAAGGGGGGGAGAAGGAAACCGACCGTGATGACTCCGGCCACGGCGTACGCGAGGGCGTTGAGGCGGCGACGCGCCACCTCGGAGGTGTTGGCACCGAGGGTGGTCATCGCGCTCCACATCCCGTGCCGGAGGTGGAAGGCCACCGCGATCATGGCGATGGTGTAGGAGAGCACGACCCACCAGATGCTGAAGCCGTTCACCACCCGCCCGTACGGGCTCCCCGAGGCGCCACCGGGATGGATGGTGTTCCAGGTGAAGTGCATCAGGTGGTAGACCACGAAGAGCACGATGATGATGCCGCCCCAACGCAGGGTGAAGGAGGCGTACGAGCGCTGCACCCCCCGCTTGGACTTGCTGGTCTGGTAGCGCCGGTTCGTGCCACCGCGGGCCGCCTTGGCCGCTCGCGACCAGAGCTTGAACGCGGCGTACGCGTGTCCGATGACCGCCGCCAGCAGCACGACCCGGATGATCCAGAGCAGCCCCGCGCGAGGAAGGATCGGCTCCCCGAGCTCGCGGAGGTGCTCGGCGTAGCCGTCGAAAGATGCCTGCCCCGCGAAGAGCTTGAGGTTGCCGTACATGTGGGCGAGCAGGTAGCCGATCATGACCAGGCCAGTGACCGCCATCAGTGCCTTCAGCGCCACTGTCGAACGAGCAGCCTTCTGTGCTGACGTCAAGGTTGTTATCGCCACGGCGTCAGCCTAGAACGGTTTGCGAGCCCGCAACCAATAAGGCCACCCTGGCGACTGGTGTTTTTCGCCACTCCACCATCGCTCCTGTGTCTTGCGTTGGGCACCTCGATGTTCATCGCTTGTCATTCTCGACTGGCGGCTGGGGCGGATGCGAATCGGAGTGTCGGCGGGGCCACGTAGCGTTGCCGTCATGGGCAACGACGTGTGGGGTGGATGAGGCGCGTGACGAAACGACTCCGGTGGTCCACCGCCCTGTTGGTGATCGTGGTGGCCGCATTGACGGTCTCCTTACAGCAGGCCTGGAGCCACGCGGCTCCCCCGCCTCCGCCGGAGGTCCGGCTCCTGGGGCTCGGTGATTCGGTGACCGCGGGAACCGACTGCGGCTGCCCCGACTACGTTACCGGGCTGGGCCGCCTGCTGGCCGACCGGGATTCCCGGCCGGTCACCGTGGACAACCTGGGTGCCTCCGGTGCGACCACCAGCGACCTCCTGGCGGCGCTGTCCACCGACCGCGCCTTGCAGCAGGCCGTGTCCCGGGCCGACGTGGTCGTGGTCACGCTGGGGGCCAACGACCTGACCGACAGCCTCGACGCCTGGCACCGCGGTGGCTGTTCGGTCGGGTGTTACCAACCGGGCGTCGACGCCATGTCCGAGCGGCTCACCCAGGCCGTCTCGGCCATCCGGAAGCTGCGGAGCGGCGCGCCCGCCCAGATCCTGCTGACCACCTACTGGAACGTGTTCGCCGACGGTGAGGTCGCCGAACGGGCCGAGAGTGACGGCTATCTGGCGTGGAGCGATCAGATCACTCGCGCCGCCAACCAGGCGATCCGCAGATCCGCCGACCGTACGGGGGCCGCCTGCGTCGACCTCTACGGCCCCTACAGAGCACACCAGGGAAACAGCCCGACCGATTTGCTGGCGGGCGACGGCGACCATCCGAACCCTGCCGGTACGGCACTAATCAGCCGACAGGCACTGGCCGCCGTCCGTGACCTCCGCCGCTAACCGAACGCCTGTGCGGCCGCCAACCATTGCAACACCTGCGGCATGCTGTCGCGATAGTTGCGGTAGTTGTGACCGCCGGTCGCAAAGATCAGCGAGGAGACCGACGGGTCGCCCTGGGTCGCCTGCAACATTTTCTGGGTCTCGGGCCAGGACGCACGGTCCTTCCGCCCGCTGATCAGCAGCATCTTGTGCCCGGCTGCGAGCTTTTTCTGACCGTAGAGCCACAGGGGCGAGTTCTGGTTGTAGCGTTTCTTCGAGCCGCCGAAAAGGTTGCCGGTGGTGTGGTCGGTGAGCGGCTGGTAGTAGCCCGCGAAGCCGGCGGCGGCGAGATAGGTGTTCGGGTGCCGAAGCAGCAGCTTGGCGGCGCAGAACGCACCTGTGCTGTAGCCCATCACCGACCACAACCGGGGATCGGAGGTCGCCCGCGCATGGGTCAGGACAGCGTTGCGTACGTCCGTGGCCAGCCAGGTCTCGGCCTGCGGACCGTTGGGGATGTCGGTGCACTCGGTATCGCGGGGCGGGTTGGTCATCAGCGGCGGGAACACGGCGATGAAGGGTTTCACCCCCTGGTTACGGATGGCCTGGGTCGCGTTGGTGGCGAAGTCGAAGTGGGCAAACGTCGCCTCCGGAGTGCCCGGTTGACCGGGCAGCATCATGGTGACCGGGAAAGACGTCTTGGCGTACGCGGGATCGTCGTACTGGGGTGGCAACCAGATCAACACCTGGGCCGACGCCTTCGAGGCGGCCCCATTCACCTGGAAGACCTCCACCCGGCCGTTGCCGGGGCGGACGAGGTTGGCTGTGGTGATGGAGGTGGGGCTGGTCGGGGTCCCGAGCAAGTCGCCCCACGAGGAGTAGAAGACAAAGCTGTGGTTGACGGCGAGGAAGGTGAGCGAGACCGCCAGGACCTGGCAGCCGAGAACAGCCAGGAAGCGGCCGAGCGTGCGCAGCACGCGGCTGACCCCGGACGACGGGGCAGTCCGTCGCCAGGTGATCGCGACGAGCACTGGTGCGACAACGGTGAGCACACCCACCAAGATCAGCAGCGGCCACCCGGTCAGACCCACGTGCGCTCCCTCACCCCTCCACCCACGTAACGACAGATTCGCCCCAGCAACGACAGACGAAGCCTAGCCGAGTCGAACGAGTGCCAGGATCAAGCCAAGACTGTCGATGACATCCGTCGACGCGCACCGCCCTACCTGGGTTGATCCGGGGTCTGGCTGAGCGGCTTCTCCATCACCACGATGGTCACCCCGCTGGGGTCCTCCCGTCGTCCCACCTCGACGAAACCGGCCCGCCGGTAGGTCTGGATGTTGGTGGTGCTCGCCGCCCCGGTCCACAACCGGCAGACCAAGGCGGATGTCGGCGCCCAGGATTGGATCTCGTGCAGCAGCCGGCGGCCGAGACCACGGCCCTGACGGTCCGGGGCGACGATCAACCGGCCGACGTACCAGGCCCCGTCCTGCTCGACCCGGCCCCGCACCGAGCCGACCAGCCGACCCTCCAGCCGCGCGACCAGGACAAGCTCACCGACCACCGCGTCGTCGACCTCGTCCAGGGTCTCGGTCAGCGGCGCGATCTCGGTGCTGGCGTTGACCCGCGCCTCGGGAACATACGCGGCCCGTTGCAGGGTCAGCAGCTCGCCGGCGTCTTCGGCGGTGGCCCGCTCCACGATCAGCTCCTGCAGACCACTGGGCAGCAGATCGGGTCGCCGTTCCCGGGTCTTGGCGATCGCCTGCTCCCGGCGCCACCCGGCGATCTTGCCGTGGTGGCCGCTGAAGAGGATCTCCGGCACGTCCAGACTCCGCCAGCTCGGCGGCTTGGTGTAGAGCGGGTATTCCAGCAGCCCTTCGTGCTCGATCGAGTGCGACTCCTCGGTCAGCGAGGCCGGGTTGCCGATCACCCCCGGCAGCAGCCGAACCACGGCCTCGATGATCACCAGGGCGGCAGCCTCGCCGCCGTTCAGCACATAGTCCCCGATGCTCAGCTCGTCGACCCGCATGGTCGCCCCGGCGTGCTCGACCACCCGCGCGTCGATGCCCTCGTATCGCCCGCAGGCGAAGACCAGGTGGTCCTCCGCCGCCAGCTCGTGGGCCACCGCCTGGGTGAACGGCCGGCCCGACGGACTCAACACCACCAACCGGGTCGCGGGGGTACCCAGGTCGTCCAGTGCCTCACCCCACGGCTCGGGCCTCATCACCATGCCGGCACCGCCGCCGTACGGGGTGTCATCGACCGTACGGTGCCGGTCGTGGGTCCATTCCCGCAGATCGTGCACGCCCAGCTGGACCAAGCCGGTCTCCACCGCCTTGCCGACCAGGGACAGACGCAGCGGTTCCAGATAGCTCGGGAAGATCGAGACGACGTCAATCCTCATCCGCCACCTCCTCATCGCTGAGCAGCCCGGTGAGGTCGGCCACGGTCAAGGTGCCGGCGGCCAGGTCGAGCGCCGGCACGATCCTTTGGACGAAGGGCACCAGCCGCGGGCCGGTCGCGGTGCCGATCTCCAGCACGTCCTGCATCAGCAGGTGGAGCACTGCGGTGACCTTGCCGATCTCCACGCCGTCGTCGGTCAGGGCTCGCAGCCCCACCAGCTGCCGGTCGTAGAACTCCTCGGCGTCCTCGGGCAGCTCGGTGGGGTCCACCTCGGTGATCAGCACCGTGCCGCGCGCCTGCTCGGCCGCTGTCCGGTCGGGCAGCTCGGCGAAGGTGGCCAGCAGCCGACCGGAGTGGTCCCGGGTGCTGGTGATGGTGAAGACCCGCGTCGAGGACTCCGCCCGCAGGATCAGCCCGGTCGCCAAGCGCCGCTCCGGCTCATCGGTCCGTACGTCGATGACGACCTCGCCGCGGATCCCGTGGGCCCGGCCGATCACGCCGACCACCACATCGAGTGCCTCAGTCACGGGTCGCGGGGCGTTCGCGAGGTCGGCTCAGGGACGACGGCCGTTGCCCGAGCGCTCGCTCGGACCCCGCCGGGCCTGCTTGTCCACGTCCACGAAGTCCACGCGGATCTCTTCCCGGCCGGCCAGCGCCGAGATCACCGTACGCAGCGCAGTCGCCGTGCGCCCGGAGCGCCCGATGACCTTGCCGATGTCCTCGGGGTTGACGCGCACCTCGAGCATCCGGCCGCGGCGCAGGTCCTTGTCCTTGACCGTGACGTCGTCGGGATGAGCGACGATGCCCCGGACCAGGTGCTCCAACGCGTCGGCCAGCATGTCAGCCCTGTTCTGAGCTCGTCGAAGGAGCCTGTGCCGGCTCTACCGGGGTGGCGTCGACCACGCCGGCGTCGGCCGCGTCCTTCGCCTCGGCCGGGGTGCCTTCGACCGAGGCCTCAGCCTTCGGAGCAGCCGCGGCCTTCTTGGAGATGGCCGCCGCCTTGGGCTCGGCGCCGGCCTCCGCGAGGGCGGCGTTGAAGAAGTCGAGCTTGTTCTTCTTCTCCTTCTGCGGGTTGACCCCGGATGGCGAGGTGTCGCCGGAGAAGCTCTGCCAGTCACCGGTGCGCTTGAGCAGGGCGACGACGGCCTCGGTGGGCTGCGCACCGACCGAGAGCCAGTACTGCGCCCGCTCGGAGTCGACCTCGATGACCGACGGGTCGTTCTTCGGGTGGTACTTACCGATCTCCTCGATCGCCCGGCCATCGCGCTTGGTGCGCGAGTCGGCGACGACGATGCGGTAGTGCGGCGAACGGATCTTGCCGAGTCGCTTCAGACGAATTTTGACAGCCACGTGGGTGGATACTCCTGTTGTGATCGATGGCCCAGCTCTCAGCGGGCCACGAAACGGGTTGAGATCGACGGCCGCGGTGGGGAACACTCACGCGTCGATCCCGGATGGACCTGAGCCGCGCAGGGTTAGAGGGCGCCGCACGACACAGATGCGCATGGCAGTCTGCCAGACCGGGCGCCCCGAAGGCGAACTCGACCGGACGCGCGGCGGTGCCAACTAGCGTACGGCTATGGAAACCATCGCCCAGGACATCCTCGTCGAGGGCCGTACGGTCGTCACCGTCCGTCCGGTGGGGCCCGGGCCGTGGCCCGGGGTGGTGATGCTGCACGAGGCCTTCGGGATCAACGACGTGCTGCGGCGCCAGGCGGAGCGGATGGCCTCGGCCGGCTACCTGGTCTTGGCCCCGGACCTGCTGGGCGACGGTCTGCGGATTCGCTGCATGAGAGCGTTGTTCCGCTCGCTCGCCGCCCGGTCCGGTCGAGCGTTCGAGGTGATCGAGGCGGTCCGGCGCCACGTCGTCGCCGACCCGTACGGCACCGGCAAGGCCGGGGTGATCGGCTTCTGCATGGGTGGCGGCTTCGCCCTGGTCGTGGCGGATCGCGGCTTCGACGCGAGTGCGGTGAACTACGGCATGGTGCCGAGTGATCTCGATGCGGTCCTCGAGGGAGCCTGCCCGATCGTAGCCAGCTACGGCGGCCGGGACGCGATGCTCGCCAAGCAGGTCCCACGGCTCGAGGTGGCGCTGGAGCGGCAGCAGATCCCGCACGACGTAGAGGTCTACCCCAGCGCCGGGCACAGTTTCCTGAACGACGCGGCGGTCGGTCCGATGGCGCTACGACCCCTGATGAAGATCGCCCACGTCGGGCCCGAGCCGGTCGCCGCGGCCGACGCCTGGCGGCGGATCGAGGCCTTCTTCGGGACCCACCTCAGCTGACGACGTCGACTGGCCCAAAGTTGTCGTCCGCAGCGTCGAGAAGCGACATCTTTGGCCCATTCGGTGCGGAACCGGACGAGGTCGGCCAAAGCTGGCCACTGCGCCTTCTGGCGGATTACCGCCCGCCGACAACTCGCCGACCCGAATTGGATTAGTGGCGCGTGCCTCCCGGCAGCACGGCCAGAGCTTGGGACGGTAGCGTCGCCAGTACCTGTCGCTCGAACCCGTTCAACACCACTAGCTGGGCTGCCTTACCCGTGGTTGTCGCGGCGGACAGGACGGCGAACCCATCGGTTACCGGTCCCAGCGCTGCATCAGTGTCACTCAGTGTGGTCTCGCTCAGCTGCCGGCCCGCGACGTCGTACTTCACCATGGAGGTATGCGTCGACGAGTAGGCGAGGGCGAAGATATGGTCACCGCGGACCTGCAATGACAACCCGTGATCATGGTCGGCGAATACCTTCGAGCCCGGCGGGTCGAGCCTGAGTTCGACACTCCGGCCGCTTCGACCGATCTGGAGGGGCACGCTGGTCAGCGGGAGCTGGTCGTAGCTGCGCTCGTCGAGCAGCAGGAGCTCCCCGGAGCCCAACATGCCCACCGGTTCGGCTCCGGCCGGAACTTCTAGCCTGCTCGGCTTGCCGGTGCCCACAGTAAGGGACAGATACCTCGCAACCTTGCCGTCGGCGTGGGCACCGAGGACCAATCGCGAGGAGTCTGCCGCCCAGGCCCAGGGGCTGAGGCGCATACCTTCTTCCTTCGACGGCTCTAGCAGGGCGAACCGGATGTTGATGCCCAGCAGGTCGCGCACAGCGAAGCCTGTCGACGTTGGCTGCCCGAGCCATCGGCCGTCAGGGGAGAGCGTGAGGTTGCCCGGCGGCGGAGCGGTCTGCTGTCCGAGCAGGTACTGTCGGCCGCCCTCGACGACGAGGTAGGTCGGACACCCATACGGGCAAGCTGTGTAGATCATCGTGCCGCGCCCGGCCGCGGCGTCGGCTGGCAAGGACACGGCGGTTGCGGGCGGCGAGATCGTCGGCACCGCGGACGACTGCGGTGCGGCGAGTTGCGACGGGCGGTCGATCACCGTAGCGAACCCCAAGATGGTCAAGGCGACGACCGCAGCCACCGCAGCGAGCCTGGCCCGGCGACTGCGCCGCCGTTGGACCTCGCGCAGGACCTTGTCCGGGTCTGCGTAGTTGCGCGCCTCGACGGCGAGGTCACCGTATGCCTCGTCCAGTGGGGTATTCACGAACCTCCCGGGATTGAGTAACGGACAATAACTGGGGTGCCAGAGCGCGAAGGCGCTTGATCGCGTCGTGCCCGGTGCGCTTCACGGCCCCGATTGAGCAGCCCAGCTGGCGACCGACCTCAGCCTCGGTCAGGTCCTCGTAATAACGGAGGTAGAGCACCGCTCGCTGCCGCGGCGCGAGCATCGCGAGGGCACTCCGCAGAGCCAGCTTGAGGTCGACCCAGCCCGCCTCGTCCGACGAGCGCGCTAGCTCCGGCACGTCGGGCGTGCTGATAAAGATCAGCCGACGTGGCCGGCGGGAGGTGCGCAGCTCGTTCAGCATCACCCGCCGCACCCACGGCTCCGGATCCCCGGCCGCGCTAATCCGCACCAACGAGCCGCCGTCTTGATCAGGGCTTCCTGCAGGAGGTCCTCAGCCTCGGCGTGATCACCGGTGAGCAGAAAGGCGGTCCGAGACAGCGCTGGGCCGCGGCGGACCACGAACTCGCGGAACTCCTCGGCGTCAGTCATCCTCGACCTCTCCTCACTTTGGCCTCTCCTCTTTACACCCCTCCGCTGCCCCAAATGGTTGGGTCCTTCTGCATGTCAATTCGCAAACAGCCGTGGAACTGCTATTGAAAGCCTCCGGCAGCCACGACGAGCACCAGCCCGCCCGCGAGGACAGCTAGTGCCCTGGCCAAACCCACCGCTGGCGCTGCCGCACCGTTGGACTCACCGAAGCACCCGCACGACTCGGGGTAGCCGCCGACCAGGAAGTAGGCCTGCAGCCCGGTAAACAGCGTGCCCAGCCCGCAGACCATGGCGCCCACCAGCGCCGTTGGCGTCGGAGAAAAAATCACAGCTACCGCCAGCACTTCCACCGCCAGAACGGCTGCGGCCGCCACCCAGCCCAGGCGTCCCGAAAGGCCTAGAGTCCCGAGACTGCGCCAGAATGCCCTCAGGTCTCTCAGCTTCCCCACGACGGCCGCCCCGAGTAGGGCACCGACGGCGTAGCGGATCTGCGACGCTGCGTCCAAGTGCGACAGCGCGAGCGCCAACGGAACGAATCCGACCAAGAGGGCCCAGTGCAAGTGGGGCAGCAGGCTCTGAAAGGCGTGGTCCGCCAACTGCTTGTCCCGGGCAAGAATAAAGGTCAGCATCATTACCGCTCGACCGGCCGCAAAGCCCGTTCCCGTCGCCACGGCCTCCTGCCACCCGCCTAAGAAGAAGAGAGCCACGACCATGACGTGTGGCAGACCGGTGGGCGAGTAGGTGCGCATCCCGGTCCCCAGCTCTATGCCGAACTGCAGCGAGCCCCACACCGGGACACGCGTCACGAACTGTGGCACCAGGCGGGCGTTTTGCGGCAGCGGAAATTTGATCAGGCGGGTTTCGCGGAGCAGAAAGGCGAGCATCAGCGTGGCGGCGAGCGGGGGTACGACCCCAGGTGGCAGAGGCAGGCGGACGAGAGTTCCGACCACCGCGAACGCTGCTGCGACTAGCACCGCCCCAATGAACAGCCCAGCCGCAAATGCGCTGACCTCCGAGCCCCGTCGGACCGACGAGGACAGCGCCCAAGCGCTGTTGAGGCTTCAAACCGATCCGGATAGCGAGAAGCCAGCGACGAGCGCAGCTGCAAACCACACCAGTGTTGGTCCCAGAGACCCGGTTGACAGCCCTAGCAAAGCCGCCGTTCCACAGGCGATGATGCCCGCTAAGCCGGGAACCAAAAGTCGGATAACCGAGGTGCCTGACGACGTCACGTTAGATCGCGGTTCGACATATCGAGAAGCGAGAGATGTTGCCGCCTCCACAGTCGTGGTACTCATAAAAGCCATCGGAGCACTTACGGCGCGCCACGCGCCCGGTCCAGCGCCATGCGTTTCGTCCCGCACACGAATCTGGATCATGCGTGTAACGGAAGTTATAGCAGGTGCCGGATCCACCGTCGTTTCGATGCCAGCTACCCGAACAGTTGCTGCTGTTGTAGTAAGCATTGCTAGGGACGCAGATAGTCGTAGAGTTGAAGAAGCCGCGGCAATCAGACCACTCGGTGTACGCCGCTGCCAGGGCCGTCCTTGGCTTTGACCACGGAAGCAGATCAAGCAGCCCCAACCCTGAGGTGACGGTAAGTCCAACCACACTGCCGAGCAACCGACGTCGGCTGAAACCTGGCCGCCTTGGCGCTACTTTCGACGGCTCCGCCCACTCTGGAGGCTGCGCCGCACTTGGGATTCGGTCGAGCATCGAAAGGTACTCCGTGGTCATGCACTTACCTCGCTTGTCTCTGGAAAGGTCTTGGCAATTATTTCGGTCAGCACTTGCGCAGAACCGACGGGACTACTGAAGCTGACCATTCCATTCTCGTCCACAACCAACAGAGCGGGTGCGTACGGCACGTTGATTGAGCGCCACACCGCCGGGTCGGAAACGACTCGGACTCGACCTGACGAACGCCAGCTCACATGGGGATCGTCGGAAACCACCACAACATCGGTGTCTGCGGGCAGTTGAGCTGACGCTAGGTCAATCGCGCCCAGGATGTCCTCGCACACCGGACACCGACGGTTGATCTTCACCACGACGGCTCGGCGCCCGGCAGTCAAAGCCGACACCCCACTTGCCGTTGCGGTGAGGCTCAACCCGATGCCTCGAAAGGTCGCCAACTCCAGTTCGCGCACCCGTCGGTACAGTCCGGCGCCGGCCGCGAGCAGGAGCACGATCAGGACGGCCTGGACGACCAAGGCGGCCACCACGGGATTCACGTTCAGCCCTGCCAATCGGCTCGCTCGAGGCTGCTCAGGAAATCAGCCGCCTTCTCGGTCAGGCGAGCGTCGTCAGCCGATGTCACACCGCGCCCGGCACTGGCCTCACTCCAGGGGCTGATGGTCACCAGTGCCGAGTCGCTGACCAGCATGAGCGGCTCAGGTCCTCCGCTGTTCCCCTTCGGGAGGCGCCAAATCTCGCCGACACGCCCCGAAAAGCCTCGCCAGGCAGGAACCCGGTCAGCCTCACGCCTGCTGGACTCGACCAGCCTTGTGCCGACTCCGGCCACCGGTAATAGGTAGACCGCGCGCTGCAGATCATACCGCCGGCCTGCGTCCGCCACCATTCCTTCCGGAGTGTCCTGCCAGCGCACCCGGGAGAAGGTCTCAATAATGTCGACAGAGTCCCACTGAGGGGCATAGAAGAGACCGTGCGCCATATGCCACGGGCCGAGCCAGGCGGCCCAGCGCGCATCCGGGACATCAGCACAGTCGAAGACCACCACCTCCCCACCCGCCAAGGCAAAACGCTCGCGCTCCCGTCCGCCGACCGAAGCCACGCCGGCTGCGTACGAACTCAGCGGTGCGAGTTCCAGCCCCCAGAGATCCGAAGTCGCGTCATGCCCGGTGCGCCGAGGAGTGTAGCGCACATGTCCCGTCCAAGCACTTGCTTGCCCGCGGTAAGCGTCGGCGAACGCGAGTGTCACCCGCGCATCATCCACTGTTCGAACAGACGTGACAGTTGTCATCGCAATCTCCGACTCGTAATTGACACCGGCGTCAATGTGGTACACGTCACAATGCAGCGTTGACAGTCTTGTGTCTAGAGGCACTTGTGCTCTCCCGGTCACCGGGCCCGCTCCCGAGAACTCCTCGAGCCGCCCCGCCGCCGGGACAACTGGGTCAGGTGCGCTTCTCTGGGTGTCCAAGGCGGCGATGTCGGCGTCGATGGCGTCGATCCTGCTCACCATCCGGCTGCGAAGGAAACGGTGATGGTCATGGAAGTGTCTGGTGAACGCCTCTCAACTAGCCGAGAGATTGTCCCGAGTCTCGTGAAATTTGAGGTGGCGGTCCCCCGCTCGATGCCTTCCTTGCGGTAAGTGTTGGTGTCCGCTGGCAACAAGCTACTAGCTGGTGATGTCCTTGCGCAGGAAGTGCCAGACCGAGTAGCCGATCAGCACGATGGCGTAACCGAGCGACCACAGGGCACCGGTGACCATCTGGGAGTAGTCGACGGTGGGTGCCAGGGCGTCGGCCCAGGCGAAGGCGTAATGACCGGGCAGTCCCTGCCGGATGCCTCCCAAAGCGGTGATGGAGTTCAGGATCGCGGCCAGGATCATCAGCACGACGGCGCCGCCGACCGCGGCCAACGGTGCGTCGGTCAGCACCCCCAGCAGGAACGCGAACGCGGCGACCACCGACAGCTCGACCAGCAGGTAGGCCACGATCACGGCGAGCCGGCCGATGAACACCCCGAGGCTCAGCTGGTCACCGGTCGGGCCGACATAAGGGCCCCAGCCGTACGCGATCCCGCCGACCAGGAGGGTCCAGGCGGGCAGGAAGACCAGGGCCACCGCGGTGGACAGAGCAGCCACGATGAGCTTCTGCCGGACCAGGCGTTCACGGCGCACCGGCGCGGCCAGCAGATAGCGCAGACTCGACCAGCTCGCCTCCGAGGGCACCGTGTCACCGGCGAACAGGGCCACGATCACGATCAGCAGGAAGCTGGCCGAGGCGAAGAGGGCGAAGACCGTCAGGTTGGCCCCGCTCTCCTGGGCCAGGTCGACGAACCCACGGCCGCTGCCGGGGTTGTCGCTGCCCAGCGCGAACGCGCCCACCAGGATCAGCGGCAGCGCGGTGAGCACGACGAAGATACCGACCGTACGCCGTCGCCGCAGCTGCCTCCCGATCTCGGCCCGCAGGGGCAAGGACACGGGACGACGCCGGCTCACGGGTCGGGCCTCGGGTTCGGAGCACCCACCAGGGTCATGAAGACCTCCTCGAGCTGGCGTCGGCCGTCCACCGACTCCACCGCGTACCCCTCGGCGACCAGCTGCGCCACGAGCTCCGGTCGCGGCAGCTCCCCGGTGACCCGGATCGACTGGCCGTCCGGCTCGGCGAGCACACCCCGCGCGGTCAACGCCTCGGCGGCGGCTCGGGCGTCGTTGCCGGGTGCCAGTCCGATCAGGGTGACGTCGTCGCTCGCCGTCAGGTCGGCCATCGACCCGGTCAGCACCACCTGGCCCCGGTTCATCACCACGACGTGGCTGCAGGTGTGCTCGACCTCCGACAGCAGATGGCTGGACACGACCACCGTACGACCGGCCGCGGCGTAGTCGGACAGCACCGTACGCATGGCCCGGATCTGGGGCGGGTCGAGCCCGTTGGTCGGCTCGTCCAGCAGCAGCAGCCGCGGCAGCCCGAGCATGGCCTGGGCTATCCCGAGCCGCTGCCGCATCCCCTGGCTGTAGCCGCGGACCCGCCGGTGCACCGCGTCGCCCAGCCCGGCGATCTCCAGCGCCTCGGCCAGATGGGCGTCCTCGGCGGGCCGGCCGGTGGCCTCCCAGAACGCGGTCAGGTTGGCCATCCCGCTCAGGTGCGGAAGGAACCCGGGCCCCTCGATGAACGCCCCGACCGAGCCGAGCACGTCGGCACCGGCGTGCACCGGTTCGCCCTCGACGTACACCGTGCCCGAGTCCGGCCGGATCAGTCCGACGAGCATCCGCATCGTGGTGGTCTTGCCCGCACCGTTGGGCCCCAGCAGACCGACGACCTGGCCGGCCTCGGCCCGGAAGCTCACCCCGTCCACCGCGAGGAAGCCGTCCCGGTAGGTCTTGGCCAGGTTCTCGACGACCAGCGGCACCCCCGCCAGGTCGGCCCGCGGGTGCACCACCCGCCGACGGCGCCACAGCCAGATCGCGGCCACCGCGGCGGCGAGGGCGAGCCCGGCCACCACGACGACTAGCGGCAGCGCGACGTCGAGTCGGTTCGCGTCGAGGGGGGTCGCGGTCAGCCGTGGCAAGGTCAGGGCACGGTCACCCCCGAGGGCGATCTGGTAGACCGCCGGCTGGGTGGGGACGGCGTACGCCTGGTCGTTGCTGGAGACCACGACCCGCAGCCGATGACCCACCGGCACCTGGTGGGCCACCGCGGGCAGCACCACCGAGATCGACACCGGGGTCCCGGGAGTCAGCCCGGTCAGTCGCACCGGGGCGACCGCGAGCTGGGGCAGCACCGCCGAGCTCGGGCCGACTCCCGTACGCCCGCCCGCGCCGGCCTGCTCGGCGTCGGGTCCCAGGTCCCAGACCGAGGCGAACAGGGTGGCCGTGGGGGTGGTCGAGGTCAGCTGCAGATCGACCCGACCACTGCCGATCAGGTCGACCGGCTCGGTCAACGTCTCGGTGGTGAAGGTCGCCGACTGCCCGGGCAGAACCCCGAGGGCGTAGCCGCCCACACTGGACCCGGCGCTCAGGGCGCCACCGGTGCCGGGGAGGTTGGTCAGGGCGGTGGGCGTGCCGCCGGCCGGGGAGACGACCGTCTGGGCGCTCCCGGCCAGACCCATCCGCTGCTGGACCAGATCGGCACCTCGACCCGGGTAGGAAGGGGTCACCAGGGTCTGGGGGGCCTGGGCTCCGTTCTCCCCGACCAGCGAGGTCGTCGGCACCACGACCGAGAACCGGGTGTCCGGAGCCGTACCGTCCTGCTTGAGGTAGCGGCCGAACCACGCCTCGATCTGGGGCACCAGGTCGGCGGTGTCGATCTGCTGGTCGTGACCGCCCGCGACCCAGACCAGCTTCGCCACGGTGGCCGGCGGCAGCCCGCGCAGATTGGCGTCGGCCTGGTCGAGGGGGAACAAGGAGTCGTCCTCGCCCGCGACGATCAGGGTGGGGGCGGTGATCCGGGAGAGCAACCGGGCCGGGCTGGACTGCTCGAGCAGAGCGGTCAGCTCGGCGTCCGGCCGGCCGGTCTCCGCGGCCGCCTGGTAGGCCTTGCACAACGTCGGGAGGAACCGCCCGCACAGCGGGTCACGAGACCGTGGTCCCGGACCGGAAGCGGTACCGCTGGAGAAGAGCAGCGAGGCCCAGCGCTGCTTGAACACGCCGCTGTTCCGGGTTGGTTCGAGCCCGGCCAACGAGGTCGGCGCGCTGGTGGTCGCATTCTGCGGGAACAGCGCCTGCGGCAGGCTGCTCCAGGTGAAGGCCGGGACGATGGCGTCCACCCGCGGGTCCAGGGCGGCGGCCAGGAACGACACCGCACCCCCGTACGACGCGCCGGCGAACCCGATCACCGGGTCGCTGCCGGTCTTGGCGACCTCGGGCCGGCCGGCCGCGAAGTCGACCAGCCGGGTCGCGTCGGCGCCTTCGAAGTCGGGACTGTCGAGGTGGATCAGACCACCCGAGGCGCCAAACCCGCGGGCGGTGTAGATGATCACGGTGTAGCCGTCGCGGGCGAGCTCCCGGCCGGTCTCGGCGCTGTCGGCCTTGGTGCCGCCGAAGCCGTGGGCCAGGACGATCGCCGGCCGAGGCTGCGCCGGGTCGGTGGTCAGCACCGTGACGTCGAGGGAGACGGGAGTGCCGTCCGCCTCGGGGGCGCCTGGCACCTGCACCGCCGTCTCCAGCACCCGGTCCTCGGCCAGCGCCGGGTGAGGCACTGCGGCGACCACCACGGCCAACCCGAGAGCAGCCAGCCAGCGCCCCGCCGTGCTCCACGAGACCGTCCATGCTACCGGGACCGGCCTAGCCAACGAGACTGCCCCGCAACACCACGTGCCGGGGTGACCGGAGCACCCTGAGATCAGCACGCGGATCGGCGTCGAAGACCACCAGGTCGGCCGGCGATCCCTCGACGAGGGTGTCCGGTCGACCGAGCCAGCGGCGGGCCCGCCAGGATCCGGCCCCGAGGGCGTAGTAGGTGGAGGTGAAGCCCGCCAGCGCCTCGATCTCGCGGCCGACCAGCCCGTGGGGCAGGTAGCCGCCCGCGTCGGTCCCCGCGTAGATCGGCACCCCGGCCTCGTACGCGGTGGCGAACCGTTCGACCCGGCCGGCGTAGAGGGATCGCATCTGGCTCGCGTACGCCGGGAACTTGGCCTCCGCGCTGGCCGCGATGGACCCGAAGTTCTCCAGCTGGACCATGGTCGGGACCAGCGCGACCTGCCGCTCGGCCATCACCGCGATGGTGGCATCGGTGATCCCGGTGCCGTGCTCGAGCCCGTCGATCCCCGCCTCGACCAGCTCAGTGGCCGCCTGCTCGCCGAAGACGTGGGCGGTGACCCGGCAGCCGAGCTCGTGGACCCGCTCGATCGCGGCCCGGGCCCGGTCGGTGGGCCACAACGGGGCGAGATCCCCCACGGTCCGGTCGATCCAGTCCCCCACCAGCTTGATCCAGCCGTCCCCGCGGGCGGCCTGACGCTCGACGGCGGTGACCAGATCACCCGGCTCCACCTCGTCGGCGTAGTTGCGCAGGTAGCGCTTGGGCCGCGCGATGTGCCGACCCGCGCGGATGATCTCGGGCAGATCGACCCGCTCGTCCATCCAGCGGGTGTCCGCCGGGCTGCCCGCGTCGCGCAGCAGCAGGGCACCGGCGGCCCGGTCGGCCAGAGCGTGCTGCTCCGCCACCTCGTCGGTTACCGCGCCGTTCATCTCTAGCCCCACGTGGCAGTGGGCGTCCACCAGACCCGGCATCACCCAGCCCCCGTCGAGGGTGAGGGCGTCGCGTACGGGCTCGGTCCGGATCAGCCCGTCGACGACCCAGAGGTCGCGGTGCACACCGTCGGGCAGCAGCACGCCCCGGACGTGCAGACGTACGCCGGGGGTCGGGCGGGCCACCGACGCTACTTGCCGAGCCGGCTGCGCAGCTCGGGCGGCAGCTTGAAGTCGGCCATGGCCTTCTCCAGCGCCGCCTGATCGAACTCCTGACCGGCGCCGAACGCGGCGGCCGGGTCCACGACGGGCGCCTGCTCGATGGCGTTTCGCTTGGCCGGGTTGCCGGAGACGCCCCGGCCGCCCTTCTTCTTCTTGGCCTGCGCGGGTTTGCGCCCGGCTCCGCCACCCATCCCGGGCATGGCTGGCATCCCGGGCATCTTCCCGTTGGCCATCGAGCTCATCATCTTGCGGGCGTCGAAGAACCGGTTGACCAGTCCGTTGACCTCGCTGACCTCGACCCCGGAGCCCTTGGCGATCCGGGCCCGGCGGGAACCATCGATGATCTTGGGATCGTCGCGCTCCTTCGGGGTCATGGAGTGGATGATCGCCTCGATCCGGTCCACGTCGCGCTCGTCGATGTTGTTGATCTGGTCCTTGATCTCCCCCATCCCGGGCAGCATCGAAAAGATCTTGGACAGCGGACCCATCTTGCGGACCATCTGCATCTGTTGCAGGAAGTCCGCGAGGCCGAAGTCCCCGCCGCCCTTCGAGGAGAGCTTGGCCGCCGCCTTGGCCGACGCGTCCGCGTCGAAGGTCTTCTCGGCCTGTTCGATCAGGGTGAGCATGTCGCCCATGCCCAGGATCCGGCTCGCCATCCGATCGGGGTGGAAGACGTCGAAGTCCTTCAGCCCCTCACCGTTGGAGGCGAACATGATCGGACTGCCGGTGACCCGGGCGATGGACAGCGCCGCACCACCGCGGGCATCACCGTCGAGCTTGGTCAGCACCACGCCGTCGAAGCCGACCCCCTCGGCGAAGGCGTTGGCCGTGTTGACCGCGTCCTGGCCGATCATCGCGTCCACGACGAACAGCACCTCGTCCGGCGACACGGCGTCGCGGATGTCGGCGGCCTGCTGCATCAGGTCGGCGTCCACCCCCAACCGACCGGCGGTGTCGACGATGACCACGTCGTAGAGCCGGCGCTCGGCCTCGGCGATGGAGGCCTTGGCCACCGCAACCGGGTCGCCCCAGTGCTCGACCGGTTCACCGCTCCGCGACATGGCGTTCCCGGGCTCGGGGGCGTAGACGTGCACCCCGGCCCGCTCCCCCACGACCTGGAGCTGCTTGACCGCATTGGGTCGCTGCAGGTCGGCCGCGACCAGCAGTGGGGAGTGGCCCTCGCTCTTCAGCCAGAGCGCGAGCTTGCCGGCCAGCGTGGTCTTGCCCGCGCCCTGCAGACCGGCCAGCATGATCACCGTCGGCGGTCGCTTGGCGAAGCGCAACAGCCGGGTCTCCCCGCCGAGGATGGTGACCAGCTCGTCGTTGACGATCTTGATGATCTGCTGCCCCGGGTTGAGCGCGCCGGAGAGCTCCGCCCCGCGTGCCCGCTCCTTGAGCGCCGCGACGAACTCCTTGACGACCGAGAGGTTGACGTCGGCCTCGAGCAGGGCGATCCGGATCTCCCGGGCCGTCGCATCGATGTCGGCGTCGGACAGCCGTCCCTTGCCACGAAGGCCTTTGAAGGTCGCCGCCAAGCGGTCGGACAGGGTATCGAACACGTCAGGATCCTTTGGTGCGTCAAGCGGTGCTGCGCCGGTCCAGCGCTCAGGGCGTACCGGGTCAGCCTACTCAACCGCTGTCGTCGCGCCGCCCCACCGCGGGACCTGGCGCCGGCGCCACCCGCGGAGCACCGCTGGCGTCGGGTGCTATAGGCAACCGAACCGCCCTGGTCAGCGGATCCTCCCGGGGCCTGGGCGCCGTCATCGCCCGGCGGCTCGCCGCCGACGGCTGGGCGGTGGCGGTCAACCACCGGGCGAGCCCCGACCTCGCCGAGCAGGTGGTCGCGGGCATCCGGGAGTCGGGCGGGGTCGCAGCCTCGTACGCCGCTGACGTGACCGACGCCGAGGAAGATGGCGGCGTACGTGGCGGCGGCCGAGCGCGACCTGGGCCCGGTGGAGGTGGTGGTGGCAGACGCCACCGGCCCGCAACCCTCGGTGGCGATCGAGGACCTCAGCTGGCCAACAGACTCCGGATTTCCGCGGCGGTGAAGGACCCCGATGCCATCCCGTCGGAGGACATGACCCGGTCGAACAGGTGCTGCTTCTTGGACTTCAGCTGCATCACCTTGTCCTCGATCGTGTTCTTGGAGACCAGCCGGTAGACCATCACCGGCCGGGTCTGACCGATCCGGTGGGCCCGGTCGACCGCCTGGGCCTCCGACGCGGGGTTCCACCAGGGGTCGAGGACGAAGCAGTAGTCGGCCTCGGTGAGGTTCAGGCCGAAGCCGCCGGCCTTGAGGCTGATCAGGAAGACCCCGCTGTTCCCGGACTTGAAGTCCTCGATCACCCGGGCCCGGTTGCGAGTCCGCCCGTCCAGGTAGGCGTGGTCGACCCCGGCCCCGTCCAGCCGCGTCCCGATCCGCTTCAGGAACGTGGTGAACTGGCTGAAGACCAGGGCCCGGTGCCCCTCGGCCACCAGCGAGGTGACCATCTCCAGCAACAGGTCCACTTTGGCCGACGGCACCTCCGGGTGGTCGCCTTCGACCAGGGCGGTGTCCAGGCTCAGCTGTCGCAGCAGGGTGAGCGACCGCAGGATGGTGAAACGGTTGGCGTCGGCGTCCCCGATCAGCCCGAGGATCTTCTGCCGCTCCCGTTGCAGCTGCCGCTGGTAGATCCGGGCGTGCTGCGGGTGCAGGTCAACCTCGATAACCTGTTCCTGCTTGGCCGGCAGCTCGGTGGCCACCTCCTCCTTGGTCCGCCGCAGCAGCACCGGTCGGACCCGATCCCGGAGCCGGTCCAGGCGGTCCGGGTGGACGTTGCGTTCGATCGGGCGTTGGAAGAACTCGCGGAACCGGTCCGGGCTCGGGAACATGCCGGGCGAGGTCAACGAGAGCATCGACCACAGGTCCATCAGACTGTTCTCGAGGGGTGTGCCGGTCATCGCGACCGTGAAGTCGATGCCGAGCTTGCGGATGCAGCCGTACGTCTTCGCCTCGTGGTTCTTCACGAACTGGGCCTCGTCCAGGAACAGTCCCTGCCAGGACACCGCCTGGTACGACTCGGCTTCGAGTCGCAGCAGGGTGTAGGAGGTCAGGACGACATCGGCACCCGCCGCCAGCTCAGCCATCGGCACCTGACGCTTGGCCGCGGTCTGCTGCACGGCGACGACCCGGAGTCCGGGGGCGAAGCGGGCGGCCTCGCTGGCCCACGTCGTCAGGACGCTGGTCGGAGCGACGACCAGGAACGGTGTCGGCTCCGGGTGCTGCCGCTGGACCTGGGTGATCAGGGCCAGTGCCTGCAGAGTCTTGCCGAGGCCCATGTCGTCGGCCAGGATCCCACCCAGCCCGAGCTCCCAGAGCTGGTGCAACCAGCGGTAGCCCTCCAATTGGTAGGGGCGCAGCTCCGCCTGCAGCGCCGCCGGTGGATCAACCTCGGCGGGACTCTCCCGTCGAGCGACCTCGGCCACCCGGGTCTGCCAGCGCTCAGCCTGCCGACCGACGACCCCGAGCCGGGTCAGCTCCTGCCAGAACCCGGCCTGCTGGACGTGGATGCGCAACCCGCTGCGCTCGCGGTCCTGCAGCGCGCGAGCCTCGCCGATCAGCTCGCTGAGCTGGCTGAACTCCGGCTGCGCCAGGGAGAAGTAGAGCCCGCTCGGCAGGATCAGGTGACCGGCCCCCTCGGCCAGAGCCCGGAAGAGCAGCACGAACGGCACCTGCTCCCCGTTGACGGTCACGTCGATGCTGAGGTCGAACCAGTCCGAACTTCCCTCGCCCTCCTCGGTGGAGACCGTGATCTGGGGTTGGCCCTCGGCCCGCTGATAGTCGGTCCGGTCCCCGCTGTGCTGAACGGCGACCCCCGCATCGACGAGGCGCGGCAGCAGGTCGGAGGAGAACTCGGCCGCCGGCAGACCTCGCAGCTGCGTACGGCTGCGGGGGCGATCCGGGCGCCCGGGATCCAGGACGCCTGCGGCGGCGTCCGCCAGGACCGGATTGAGGTCAGCCCACAGCGCGCTCTCGGCCTGCAGGTCACGCCCGACCAGATCGGTGCTCAGGTCGTCGGCGTCGAACTCGGGTCCGGCCCCGGCCGGACCGTATCCGATCGACCACCCCAGTTCGATCTGCTCGGCCGCCGGGTGATTCACGACGAGCCGTAGGGTCGGGGCGGCCGGCTCGGGCAGCTCGACCGAACCGTCGCTCGACCGGACCGCGATGCCGCGGCGCAGGCTGGGGTAGAAGGCCTGCAGAAAGCGGTCCCGATCCGCCGCCGGCACCTGAACGGCACGTCCGCCGGTCAACCACCCGCCGGTTCTGCTGTCGATCACGCTCTCCAGCCGGATCAGCTCCACAACTGAACGACCGGGATGCTGACGCCGCAGCGCGAACCCGTGCACCGGATCGCCGAGCATCGCCGCGGGGACCTCTGATCGGCCGCCCGGTCCGATGAGTCTGGGCATGACCCGCAGATCGCCGTGCTGGGTGGTCTGCACGTCGACGACGGCCTCCCATTGCTGACCACTGAGCAGGACGCTCTCCTGGTCGTTCGTCCCGACCAGGCCGACGCCCGAGGAGACCAACTGATCGAAGATCGACCAGACGCTCTCCTCGGCCGCCTCCAGCGAGATCCAGGCCTGACTGGCGTAGGGATTGTAGGAGAACTGCGCCTCGGCCGGCGCCGCGGCGTTGCGCAGCCGCCGGAACAACCGGGTCTGGGTCGACGGCAACTGCCGCCGGTAGTCATGGATGACGTCCTGCCAAGCAGCACCGTTCTGCACCCAGCGGCCGGTGGTCGGGCTGCGGCGAACGGGTCGGCACTGGAGTCGGGAACCGCTGCCGGTCGTCCTGACCTCCACCCGCAGACCCAGGGTCCCCGTGCCTACCGGTTCGAGAACCGTCGGCCCCAGGAGGCCGGTCAGGTCCTGCTCCCAGGTGGTCGGGGCGGACGTCAGTTCCGGCTTCGAGGAGGGCGGGTCGAAGGATTGACCGGTCCAGGTCTGGCGCAGGCGCACCAGGACCGCAGCTATGTGCTTGCAGTCCACCTCGACGGGGCATGTGCACGAGCCGATGTGGTCGAACGGAGGTTTGGGGTCCAGTTCCACCGTGACGTGATAGATCCGCGCCTGGCTCCCCCGAACCTGCGCCGATGCCACCCTGACCGACGGGTCGTAGCGGATCCGGCTCACCCGGTCCTCACGAACGTAAGCCGCTCCTCGGGTCAGCGTCTGGTGGCTCAGATTCCGCAGCAGGATCGGGTCGCTGAGCGCCCGGGTGGAGTCCATGGGTCAAAAGGTTAAACCCCCGGTCTGACATGCATGCTGGTAACTGCTGCTGGGTCACGTGGCGGACCGACCTGGTCAACACCGGCGCCCAGTGGCTCGACGAGCAGGTGGTGACCAGCCGGAAGCTGGTCACAGCCGCAACCCCGACGACTTACCGGTGCTCATCGGCGCACCGGGAAGAAACGGGCCGGGGTCGGTGGTTGCGCAAGACATGACACAGACACCGACCAAGATCGTCTACACCGCCTCCGCCACCACGAGCGGGGGTCGTCAGGGCCACGCCGTGAGCAGTGACGGCATCCTCGACCTCGACCTGACCGCTCCCAAGGAGACGGGCGGCCCGGGCACCGGCACCAACCCGGAGCAGCTGTTCGCCGCGGGCTACGCCGCGTGCTTCAACTCAGCGCTGATGATGGTCGCCAAGAAGGTCGAGCTCGACGCCTCCGCCGCCCGGGTCAGAGCCAACATCGGCTTCGGACCCGAAGGTGACAGCTTCGCCATCACCGCTGACCTCGAGGTCGCCATCCCTGGTCTCGAGCTCGGTCAGGTCCAAGAACTCGCCGAGGCTGCCCACCAGGTCTGCCCCTACTCCAAGGCCACCCGGGGCAACGTGCCGGTCACGGTCAAGGCCGTCGCCGCCATCTGAGGGGCCACCTCAGGCGTACGACTCACGCAGGGCTTTCCAGCAGGGCGTCGACGAACACTTCGGGATCGAACGGGGCCAGGTCGTCGACGCCCTCACCCAGCCCGACGAGCTTGACCGGCACCCCCAGCTCACGCTGCACCTGGAAGACGATGCCTCCCTTGGCCGAACCGTCCAGCTTGGTCAGCACGATGCCGGTGACGTGGACCACGCCCGCGAAGATCCGGGCCTGGGTCAGACCGTTCTGACCGGTGGTGGCGTCCAGCACCAGCAGCACCTCACCCACTGGCGCTTGTCGCTCGATCACCCGCTTGACCTTGCCCAGCTCGTCCATCAGGCCGGTCTTGGTGTGCAGCCGCCCCGCCGTGTCGATCAGAACCACGTCGACCTCCTGCTCGATCCCGGCCCTGACCGCCTCGAAGGCGACACTGGCCGGGTCGGCGGCCTCAGCCCCCCGTACGGTCACCACCCCAACCCGACTCCCCCACGTCTCCAGCTGGTCGGCGGCCGCGGCACGGAAGGTGTCGGCGGCCCCCAGCAGCACGTCTTTGTTCTCCGCCACCAGCACCCGGGCCAGCTTGCCCACGGTGGTGGTCTTGCCGGTGCCGTTCACCCCCACCACCATCACCACTGCTGGGGTGGCAGTGCGCTCGGTGTTCAGGCTGCGGTCCATCGAGGTGTCGATGAGCTTGAGCAGCTCCGAGCGCAGGACCGCCTTCGCCTGAGCGGGATCGTCGACCCCCTCGATGCGGAACCGGGCCCGGAGCGCCCCGACCAGTTCGGTGGTCGGCCCGACCCCCAGGTCGGAGCCGATCAGCGTGTCCTCGAAGTCCTCCCAGGTGTCCTCGTCGATGCGGTCCCGGCTGAGCAGCAGCAGCAGACCGCGGCTGAGGGCGCTGTTCGACCCGGCGAGGCGGCGGCGCAGCCGGGCCAGCCGGCTGGCCCGCGCTTCTGGGCGGTCAGGCTCCGGCACCAGCTCGGCCTCGAGCACCTCATCGTCGCGACGCTCGAGGACGTCGACCGACCCGGACCCGGTGGTGGCGTCGAACTCGCCGGGGACACCGCTGCGGCCGCCCGCTGAATTCAGCTGTCGGGTGTCGCGACCTCTCCGCAGCTCCGCCCGCCGCCGGGCGGCGACCACTCCGACCACGACGAAGGCGGCCAACACGATGCCACCGATGATGAACCAGAGAGTCGTCGCATCCACCGGGTCATCCTAGGAGGCTCGATGCCTCCCGGTCCGAGCGGACCGGGATCAGGGTGCTCGCCGGGTCAGTGCACCGCGTCAGTGCAGGATGCGGGTCAGCGACTTCGGTGGCTGGCCGTCACCGTTGAGGTGCTGGGCGGCGCGGGCCATCTTGTCGGCCAGCCTGGGGGCGCGGCCACGGCCAAGACCCTCCATGCCGACCAGGACGACGCCGGCGGTGCCGAGAGCGATGGCGAGGATAATGATCATAGACACGACGATGAATGTCACGGGGGTGTTGCCTTTCGAGCAGCCGACTGCGATGGGGAAAGGAACTGCGTCGTTCCGCTCCATGTTCGCAGCCGGACCCGGGCTCGGTTCGGGTCTGACGCGTGTGTGTCGGCCTCGGTTTGGTCACGACCCCCGGCCCCCGGTCGGTAGGCCGGCAGCTCGCGTCAGGCGACCGACACCGACTCGCGCAGCCGCTGGGAGATCACGGCCGAGACGCCGTCGCCGCGCATCGTCACGCCGTACAGCGCGTCGGCGATCTCCATCGTCCGCTTCTGATGGGTGATGACCAGCAGCTGGCTGCTGCTGCGGAGCTCCTCGTAGATCTCCAGCAGGCGACCGAGATTGGTGTCGTCCAACGCTGCTTCGACCTCGTCGAGGATGTAGAACGGGCTCGGGCGGGCGATGAACAAGGAGACCAGGAACGCCACCGCGACCAGGGACCGCTCGCCACCGGAGAGCAGCGAGAGCCGCTTGACCTTCTTGCCCGGCGGTCGGGCCTCGACGTCGATGCCGGTGGTCAGCCAGTTGCCGGGATCGGTCAGCACCAGTCGGCCCTCGCCGCCCGGGAAGAGCCGGGCGAAGACCCGGACGAAGGATTTCTCCACGTCCGCGTACGCCTCGGCGAACACTTCCTCGACCCGACGGTCGACCTCGGAGATGATGTCGAGCAGGTCCCGACGGGTCCTGCGCAGGTCCTCTAGCTGTTCGGACAGGAACCGGTGCCGCTCCTGCAGGGCGTCGAACTCCTCCAACGCCAGCGGGTTGACCCGACCCAGGACCGCGAGCGCCTGCTCGGCCCTGCGCAGCCGCTTCTGCTGGTCCTGAAGGACGAACGGGACAGGTTCTGGCTGTTCGTCGTCGGGGGCCAGGGCTGAGCCGTCGGACCGGGTCAGCACCGGGATCAGCCGGTCAGGGCCGAAGTCGGTCACCAAGGCCGTCGCCTCCAGACCGAGCTCGGTCATGGCCTTCTCGCTCAGAGTCTCCACCCGGCTGCGCTGCGCGGCCCTGGCCAGCTCGTCCCGGTGGGTCGCATCCACGATGGTCTCGAAGTCGGCGCCGAGCGAACGCAGCGTCGCCCGGACCGCGGTCAGCGCCGTGTCGGCCTCGCTCCGGGCCGACTCGGCCCGGGTCCGCTCCGCCGCCGCCCGGGTCAGGGACTGCTCCACCAGCTGCGCGAGGTAGGCGCTGGCAGTCTGTACGGCTGCGGCCACCCGGGCTTCGGAGATCACCCGTTCCCGCCGCGCCACCGCCTTGGCCCGCGCCGCCCGTTCTCCGGCCGCCGCTCGACGCAACGCGTCCGCGCGTCCGGCCAGGGCCCTCGCCCTCTCCTCCAACGTCCGTAGCGCCAACCTGGCGTCCATCTCCGCCGACCGGGCCAGCCGGGCCTCGTCGCCCAGCTGGTCGCGCCGGGTCGGGTCCGGTTCGTGCTCGTCGGTGCTTTCCGCAGCGAGCAGGAGCCGTTGCTCCAGCTCGGCCAGGCCGGCGGCGTCGGAATCACGGGCCTGCTCGGCTTGGCTGATGGACGCCCGGAGCCGGGCGGCTTCATCGTGGGCCGATCGAGCCGTGGCGCTCAGCTGACCGAGCTCCTCAGCCACCGCGGCCATCGCCGCGTCGGACTCATAGAGCCTGGCCAGAGCCACGTCGACGGCGTGGCTGGCGTCGCGGTGCCGCTCGGCCAGGTCGTGCTGGGCAAACCTCAGCCTCTCGCAGACGTGGCCGGCCTCGCTCAGCCGGGTCTCGGCGTCATCGATCGCCGCCTGCACCTCGATCAGACTCGGTTGGGCCGAGGAACCACCGGCGGCGAAGTGTGCACTCAGCACGTCGCCGTCGAGGGTGACCGCCTCGACCTCGGGCAGCTCGGCCACCAGGTCCCGGGCGGTGGGCAGGTCCGCCACGATCGCGACGTGGTGCAGCACCCGTCGGACGGCACCATCCAGCTCGGCCGGAGCCTGGACGACGGTGACCGCGTACACCGCCCCCGCGGGCAGGCCCGGCCAGTCGGTCAGCGCGTCCGGGGCGTCCGGGGCGTCACTGCCGCTGAGCAGCAGCCGCGCCCGGCCCAGGTCCTCGGCCTTCAGGTGGTCGATGGCGTCGACGGCGGCGGCCAGGTCGGTCACGGCGACCGCGTCGGCCGCCGCCCCGAAAGCCGCCGCGACCGCGGTTTCGTACGAGCCTCGGACTCTGACCAGGGCGGCCACCGACCCGATCAGCCCGGTCACGCTGTCGGCGGCGGCCAGCAGGGCCGAGGAGGCGTCCTTGCGGTTCAGGCCGACCTGCAGGGCATCGACGCGCGCGGCCAGGGCGGCACGTTCCTGGGTGGCGGCGAGCTCCTGGCGGCGGAGCTCGGCCAGCTCGGCATCGATCGCCGCGAGGGTCTCGACCGCGCTCTCGTGGTCGGTGTCCAACCCGAGCTCCCCGTTGTCGAGGCCGGCGACCCGACTCTCCAGGACCGTGAAGGCACGGGTGGCCTGCTCGGACCGTCCGGTGGCCTGAGCACTGGCCGCGCCCAGCCGGCCGATCTCGGCCTGCGCCGCTTCGGACCGGCTTCGCAACGCGTTCACCTGACCCGTCAACCGGGCCAGACCCTCACGACGGTCAGCGGCAGCGCGGAGCAAGGCGGCCAGCTGGCGCTCCGCAGCGCGGTGGGCCTCCTCCGCCTCCGAGCGGCGGGCGGTCGCTGCGGCCAGATCGGCGGTCTTGCCGGCGAGCTGGCCCGCCAGTTCCTGTTCCTGGGCGGCGGCGGCAGCCGCTTCCCGGTCGAGCTGGTCGGGGTCGCGCCCGGTCCGCACCTCACCACGGTCGGGATCGGCGTTGCGGACCCGCTCCCGGGCGATCGATGTGGTGCCGGCCACCCGCTCCCGCAGGGCGGCGAGGGCGTACCAGGTCTCCTGCGCCGTGCTCAGCCAGGGCGCGGCGTCGCGTACGGTCTCCTCAGCCTCGAGCTCGGCCCGGCGGGCCTGGTCCAGGGCGGTCTCCAGCTGACGCCGGCGCTGCCTCATCGCCGCCTCGTCAGCCAGGTCTGACTCCAGGGCCACCATGGCCCGGACCAGCTCGTCGGCGAGCAGTCGGGCCCGGGCGTCGCGGACCTCGGCCTGGACCACAGCCGCCTTCCGGGCCACCTCGGCCTGGCGACCGAGCGGCTTCAGCTGACGGCGGATCTCAGCGATCAGGTCGGACAACCGGTTCAGGTTGGCGTCGCAGGCCTCCAGCTTGCGGAGCGCCTTCTCCTTGCGCTTGCGGTGCTTGAGGACACCGGCGGCCTCCTCGACGAAGCCCCGGCGTCCCTCGGGGGTGGCGGTCAGGATCGAGTCGAGCTGACCCTGGCCGACGATGACGTGCATCTCCCGCCCGATGCCGGAGTCGCTGAGCAGCTCCTGGACATCAAGCAGCCGCGACGCACGACCGTTGATGGCGTATTCGGAACCGCCGTTGCGGAACATGGTCCGCGCGATCGTGACCTCGGCGTACTCGATGGGCAGCGCACCGTCGGAGTTGTCGATGGTCAGCACCACCTCGGCACGACCCAGCGGGGCACGTCGCGTGGTGCCCGCGAAGATGACGTCCTCCATCTTGCCGCCGCGCAGGGACTTGGCCCCCTGCTCACCCATCACCCAGCTCAGCGCATCGACCACGTTGGACTTGCCGGACCCGTTGGGCCCGACCACGCAGGTGATCCCGGGCTCGAAGTTGAGGGTCGTGGCGGACGCGAAGGACTTGAACCCGCGCAAGGTCAGACTCTTGAGGTACACATCAGTCTCTCGAGAAGCAAGGAACGAGGACGTTTCAGCCGCGGGAAGGCGCCTTCACTCTAGCGGCTGGCCCGGCCCGGCCGATCAGGCTCGCGGGGGCCACCAGAGCCGGTTTACCTGACCTCGACCTCGACCTCGGCGTCCTCGGCCTGGGCCTCTTCCTCGAGCGTGGGGTGCGGCCCGCCGCGGACAGAGGAGAAGGTCCACAGCTTGTTCAGCACGAAAGAGATGGGCACCGTGATGGCGATCACGATGAGGTTGGCCCAGTAGAGCTTGGTCCGCAAGCCGCTGGAGTTGTCGAAGATGTCGGACGGTAGCGACACGTTGGAGCCGGGGTGCATCAACGCGGTGAGGATACCGAGACCGACCAGCTGGGCAGCGAGACCCACAGCCAGGAAGGGGCCGTACTCGCGGAACCAGCCCGAGTGCTCCGCACTGCGGAAGGTGAATCTGCGGTTCAGCTGGAAGTTCCAGAGGTTCGCGACCAGGAAGGCCACCATCGAGTAGAGGTGGTACCAGCGGACGTTGAACTCGGTCATCGGGAGGTTGATGAAGACGTCGTCGAAGTGCGGACCGCCACGCTTGAGCAGGATCAGGACCAATGTGTTCACGAGGACGCCCGAACCGCCGACCAGCCCGAACCGGAAGAGAAGGGTCCAGTTGTGCCGGTGGCGTACGAAGAGAAAGTGCCGAATGCGTTCCACAGTCCTCCGATCCTAGTCGTCCGAGATCGATTCCGGGCCCGACGTGACGGACTCCTCAGACCGCGAGCGACGCACCGTACGGGGACCGCTGGCACCGTGGGCAGCGAAACGACGACCGGTTCATGAACGCCTCTCGGCGAACCGCCTGACCGCAACGTGGGCATGATTGACCGCCGCGGCCGTAGACCGCCAGCGACCGGTCGAAGTAGCCGCTGCTGCCGTTCACGTTCACGTAGAGGGCATCAAACGAGGTCCCGCCCTGGTCCAGGGCGCTCAGCATCACCGCCGCCGCAGCCTGGAGGACCTCCCCGGCCTGCCGGGTCGACATGGTCTGGGTCGCCCGGGCGTAATGGGTGCGCGCCACCCACAGGGCCTCGTCGGCGTAGATGTTGCCGATGCCTGACACCAGTTGCTGGTCGAGCAGGGCCCGCTTCACCCCCGTACGTTTTCGACGCATCCGGGCGGCCGTGTCCGCGAGGTCGAACAGCGGGTCGAACGGGTCGCGGGCGATGTGGGCGATCTCGGCCGGCAACTCAGCGCCACCGGGAGAGATCGACAATCCGCCGAACATCCGCTGGTCGACGAATCGCAACTGGGGCTCACCGTCGGCGAAGGTGAAGATGACCCGGGTGTTGGGGGCCGGCGGGGTGGCGGTGTCGTCGAAACGGAACTGCCCGCTCATCCCCAGATGCGCGAGGACGGCGTCGCCATCGGCCAGCGGCAGCCACAGGTACTTCCCGCGTCGGCGGGGCTCGCGGAATGTCCGACCGCTGAGCTGGGCGACGAAGTCGTCAGGGCCCGCGAGGTGGCGACGTACGGGCCGAGGGTGCAGAACCTGGACATTGGCGATCGTCCGCCCGACGAGGCCCGGGATCAAGCCGCGTCGGACGGTCTCGACCTCCGGGAGCTCAGGCACGCGGTCCGCGTTCAGTCGAAGGTGGGCGAGCCGGGGGGACCCTTGAGGGCCGCGAACGCCATCGCCGCGGCGTTCTGCTCGGCCTCCTTCTTGTTTCGACCCGCACCCGGACCGTAGCTGTGACGGTCGATGTTCACCATGGCCACGAAGGTCTTCGCATGATCCGGACCGGACTCGACGACCTCGTAGAGAGGGACGCCGAGCCCAGCCAGCGACGCCTGCTCCTGGAGGCTCGTCTTCCAGTCCAGGCCGGCCCCACGGGTGGCCACATCGGCCATCAACGGGTCGAAGAGATGATGCACGAAGCCTCGGGCGGCCTCGATCCCGTGCTCCATGAAGACCGCACCGATGACCGCTTCCATGGTGTCGGCCAGGATCGAGGACTTATCCCGGCCTCCGGTGCCGTCCTCGCCCCGACCCAGGCGCACCTCGGCACCGAGATCGAGGTCGCGAGCCACATCGGCCAGCGCCCGGGAATTGACCACGGCCGCACGGAGCTTGGCCAGCTGGCCCTCAGAAAGGTCCGGGTAGGAGCGGAAGAGGTGTTCGGTGACGACCAGACCGAGCACCGAGTCCCCGAGGAACTCAAGCCGCTCGTTGGTCGGCAGACCCCCCTGCTCGTACGCGTACGAGCGGTGGGTCAGGGCACGCTCGAGCAAACCGGGTTCGATACTCATCCCGAGCTCGTCGAGCAGGCCCTCCGGAGACACGCGACGAGCGGGCTCCTCCGGCCGACTCAGGACGCGATGACCTGACGCCGAGCCGCGCGCGGACCGTACTGGCCGCAGGAGGGGCACGCCACGTGAGGCAGGTGCTTCTCCCGGCAGGCCGGGTTGACACAGGTCACCAGGGTCGGCAACGAAGCCTTCCACTGAGAGCGGCGATGGCGCGTGTTGCTGCGCGACATCTTCCTCTTGGGAACGGCCACGGTTCACTCCTTGCTTCTCCGAACAGTTCGGAGAGCTCATTCACTCTCGGTTGGTCTGACTCTGGTCTGTTGAGTCGTGTACATCGTAATCGCTGCCCCCGTCGCCCTCAAAGCCACGCAAGCTCGCCCACCGGGGATCGGTTGTCAGGTCATGACTGTGGTCGGGCTCGTCGTTCAGGTTCGCCCCGCACTCCTGACACAGCCCCGCACAGTCGTCACGGCACAGCGGCTGGAACGGCAGCTCGATCACGACGGCATCGCGAAGCAGTGGCTCGAGGTCGACCAAGTCACCCTCCAACCGGCTCGCCTCGTCATCGCTCACCTCGCTGTCGGGATGGACGAACAGCTCCTGCACGTCAATCTCCAGCTCGTCGGAGATCTCGGTCAGGCACCGTACGCACTCCCCCGCGACGACGACCGTCGCGGTGCCGGACACCAGAACTCCCTCGACCACCGACTCGAGCCGAAGATCCAACTCGACCGCTGATCCGGGTAGCACCCCGATCACCGCGATCCCGAGGTCCGCCGGAGCTCCGACGGACGCCTGAACCACCTTCATCGCACCCGCACGACGCCCCAGATCCTGGGTGTTGAGGACCAATCCTGAACGACGGTCCAACGGGCGATGCGGCGACCTCATCGCATTCCTCCAAGCCAAGCGGTCCGTTGTCGTCCCGACCGGCACGCAACGCTACCGGTTCCTCCGGCCGCTACCAAACCGAATGTCCCACGCACCCGCAACCGGCCCGAGCCGACCGCGGGTCAATCCCCCGACGGGGTAGGGCCCGACGGGGTGGGGCCCGACAGGGCGGCGCCGTGCAGACCGCTGCGCTCAGCCAAGCGGACTCTGGCCGTCTTCACCTGGCTCGCCGTCTTGTTCAGCACCGACTCGAAGCTGGCCATCCGGGAGTCGATGAACGCATCGGTCTCCCGGCGCAGGGCAGCGGCCTCGGCCTCGGCCTCGGCCACCAGCTCGGCGGCCGCGGTCTCGGCGACCCGGATGACCTCGCTGTGCTGGGCGAGGCCGCTCGCCTGATCACGAGCCTCGGCCATGATCCGGGCGGCCTCGGCCTGGCCCTCGGCGATCTTGACCTGCGAGTCGTCGATCACGCCCTGTGCCTCGGCGATCTCGTCGGGCAGGTTCTCGATCACCTCATCGATCGCGGCCAGCACCTCGCCACGGTTGATGACGCACGAGGCAGACATCGGCATGGCCCGGGCGTTCAGGATCAGCTCCCGCAGTCGGGTCAGCGTCTTCTCAGCCGTCTGCCGGTCAGGCATACAACTCCCTCACTCACTCGGCCCGCACGAAGCACGACGGCCGAGCGGGCGTACTCAGCTGCGGTGACCCCACAGCACTAGAAAACATCGCAGCACTAGAGAACATCGCAACACTAGAAGGTAACGCCCTTCTGGACCACCCGCTCCCGGGTCTGCTCGGCGACCCGGGCGCTCAGGAAGGGGCTGATGTCACCGCCCAGGGTAGCGATCTCGCGGACCAGCGAGGACGAGACGTAGGACCATTGCGGGCTGGTGGGCACGAAGATCGTGTCCACCCCGCTCAGCCGGCGGTTCATCTGCGCCATCGACAGCTCGTAGTCGACGTCGCCCTGACGCAGCCCCTTGCTGATCACGGGGATCTGCCGCTCGCGACAGAAATCCACCAGGAGTCCGCTGAACAGGCTCACGCTGACCCCCGGCCAGGCGGCACACCCCTCCTGCAGCATGGCCACCCGCTCCGCCGGGGTGAACAGGGCACTCTTGCTCATATTGGCGCCGACCGCGACGACGACCTCGTCGAACAGCTCCGCGGTGCGCTCGATCACGTCGAGATGACCGTGGGTGACCGGGTCGAAGGATCCGGGACAGACCGCTCGCGTCATGGGCGTTCTCCTCAGGATTCGCCGCCGACAGCGGCTCGGGGTGAGGCTACCGTGCCCCGAAGCAGAGCACCGTCTCGCCGTAGAGCCGATTCCAGTGCTCGGTGAAGGCCGTGGACCAGCTGAGCTCCGGCGTACGGCGGGAACGTTCGACCACGACCAGCCCGGCCGAGCTCACCCAGCCGTTCCCGACCAGGTCGGCGAGGAGCTCGTCCACCGCCTCGGAGGCCACGTCGTACGGCGGATCGGCGAAGACCACGTCGTACGCCGCGCCGGCACGCTGCCGGACGAGCTGCTCGACCCGTACGGCCCGCACTTCCGCCGCCAGGGCGAGGTCGGTGGCGTTGCGGCGGGCCAGCAGGGACGTACGCCGGTCCGCCTCGACCAGCAGCACGGGCTTGGCTCCCCGACTGGCCGCCTCCAGCCCGACCGCGCCGGAGCCGGCATAGAGATCGCAGAAGCCCAGTCCGGCCAGCGACTGCTCGGGCACCGTAGCGGCGGTCCCGGCCCAGGAGGCGATCGCGGAGAACAGGGCTTCCCGGACCCGGTCGGTGGTCGGCCGGGTCCGGTCCCCCAGTGGGGTGGCGATCCGACGACCGCCCCGGGAGCCCGCGATGATCCGGCTCATGTACCCACCTCGCCGGTGCGGCCGGTGGCCGCTCCGTTCCCGCCCCCCTTCATGTGCGCTCCAGCCAGTCGCCGGCCGCCTGCTGCTCGACGTAGGTCACGATGTCGGCTAGCCCGGGGTCGGCGAGCTCCGGGTCCACCTCCAGACACCGCTGCGCGATGTCGCGGGCCTGGCCGATGACCTCCACGTCGTCGAGGACCCGGAGCAGCCGCAGGCTGGACCGGTGACCGGACTGGCTGGCTCCGAGAACGTCACCCTCCCGACGCTGGGCGAGGTCGACATCGGCCAGCACGAAGCCGTCCCGGGTCGCAGCCACGGCGTCCAGCCGCTGCCGGGCCAGTCCGTCGGCGGCGGCGGTGGTCAGCAGCAGGCAGACCCCGGGGTGCCCACCGCGCCCGATCCGGCCGCGCAGCTGGTGCAGCTGGGAGATGCCGAACCGGTCGGCGTCGCAGATGACCATCACCGACGCGTTGGGCACATCGACACCGACCTCGATCACCGTGGTCGCCACCAGCACATCGGACTCCCCCGCCGCGAACCGGTTCATCACGGCCACCTTGTCCTCGCCCGGCAGCTGGCCGTGCAGCAGGTCGACCCGCAGATCGGCCAGCGGGCCACTGCTCAGCTCGGTGAACAGCTCCTCGGCGGCGATCGCCGGCTGCTGCCCCTCCTCCGCCGCGACCAGATCCTCACCCGCGGTGGCAGCGGTGATCGAGGCCTGGGCCGAGATCCGGGCGCAGACCAGATAAGCCTGCCGACCGGCCGCGCACTCCTCACGCACCCGCTGCCACGCCCGGTCGACCCAACCCGGTTGCCGACGGGTGTCGACCACCACGGTCGCGACCTCGGCGCGACCCGCCGGGATCTCGGTCAGCGTCGAGACCTCCAGGTCGCCGAACACGGTCATCGCCACCGAACGTGGGATGGGGGTCGCGGTCATCACCAGCACGTGCGGACGCGCGACGGCCTTGGCGCTCAGCGCCGCCCGCTGCTCCACCCCGAACCGGTGCTGCTCATCGACCACCACGAGACCCAGCTCGGCGAACTGCACGTCGGCACTGAGCAGGGCGTGGGTGCCGATCACCAGACCCGCTTCTCCCGAGGCGGCCCGCGACGTGGCCTCCCGCCGCTGCGCGGCGCTCATCGAGCCGGTGATCAGCACCACCCCGGTGGCGTGCTCGGCCGCGCTCAGGGTGCCGCCCTGGGCAAGGTCGCCCAGCATCCGGGTGACCGTCTGGAAGTGCTGGCCGGCCAGCACCTCGGTCGGGGCGAGCAACGCGGCCTGCCCACCCGTATCCACTACGTTCAGCATCGCCCGCAGCGCCACCAGGGTCTTGCCGGACCCGACCTCGCCCTGGAGCAACCGCTGCATGGGCTGCGTCCGGGCCAGCTCGGCCATGATCTCGGCGCTGACCTCGACCTGGCCCCCGGTGAGGGTGAAGCTCAGCCGAGCGTCGAAGGCGTCCAGCAGCCCACCGGGGCGCTGCGGTCTCGGGACCGCCCCGTGCACCGCGGCGTCCGCCCGGCGACGGGCCATGGTCAGCTGCAGGGCGAACGCCTCGTCGAAGCGCAGTCGATCCCGGCCCTGCTCGATGCTGCCCCGGTCCTGCGGCTGGTGCAGGGCGGTGAGCGCGGTCAGCAGGTCGACCAGCCCGGCTCGGTCCCGGATCCAACCGGGCAACGGGTCCTCGATCCCCGCCAGCGACGCCAGGGCGAGCTGGGCCGACTCGGCGATGGTCCAGGTGCGGAGCTTGCCGGTCATCGGATAGAGCCCGACCAACGGCTGACGCGCTGCGGCCGCCAGGGCCGCGTTGCGTTTCGCGCCGCCGGTGTGCCGGCCGTCCTCGTCGACGATCACGAAGTCCGGGTGCGCGAGCTGCAGCTTGTGGTTGAACTCCTTGACCTTTCCGGCGAAGATGCCGCGGGCCCCCGGGTGGAGCTGGCTCTCCCAGTATCGGATCAGGTGCGGGGCCCCGAAGAAGGTGATCGTGAGCGACCCGCGGTGGTCGGTGACCGCCACCTCGAGGCGCGGTTTGGCACCCGTCCGGGCAGAACGGTCGATCTGAGGGTTCCTAGGAGGCGCCGCCATGTTGTACGACCGGGTGTGCTGCACCACCGCGAGGACCGCCGCCTCCTCATCGGGCTGCAGCAGCGACAGATCGCTCAGCTCGGTGCCGGAGTAGTAGCGCCGGGGCAGATGGTGCATCAGGTCGTCCACCGTGCGCAGCTTCAGCGACTCGAACGGCTTGGCCGTCTTGTCACCGAGCACCTGGTCGAGCTTGACGCTCAGCTGGCGGTAGGCCACCGTACGCCACGAGGTCTGCGCGGCGAGACTCATTCCAGACCGACCAGCAGCAGGTAGCGGCGCTGTCCCCCGCCGAGCACCTCGACGTGGAGGTCCGGGGCGGCCCGGCGCACCCGGGCGGTCAGGTCAGGTGCCAGGCTCGGACCGGCATCCGCCCCGATGACCAGGCTGAGCAGCTCGCCGCCGGTCGACAACAGCCGCTGGACCACCCGCCAGGCCACCTCGATCACCGAGTCACCAATCTCCACGATGTCGCCCTGCACGAGACCGAGCACGTCGCCCGGGCGCCAGCGACCGGCCTCGGTCACGGCCTCCGCCACGGTCACCGCACCGTGGCGCGTGTGGCCGGCGGCGCTGCTCATGGCTACGACCACCGAGTCGAAGTCGGCCGTCGGTTCGTGCACGGCCATCGCCGCCAATCCCTGCACCTGGGCTACGGTCGGGATCACCGCCACCCGGCGCCCGGCGCCACGTTGACCAGCGCCGAGGCGGACCGCCGCCGCCAGGATGGTCGGGTCATTGGGCAGGATCACCAGATCGCCGCAGGTCTGGCCCACCAGCGCCACCAAGTCATGGCCGGTGCTGTCCCCGTCCAGCAGCGGCACCCCACCCAGGGCGGTCACAGCCTCGACCAATCCGGCCCCCGCGACCACGGAGATGACGGTGCGCTCGTTCGAGACGGGGCCGGGTAACGCGGTGACCCGGATGCCGCTCAGCCGACCCGCTCCCAGCGCCGCCTCCACCGCCGAACCGGCGTCGTCGAGGTGGACGTGAACCTGGGCCATCGCCTGGTCGCCGACCACGACGACACTGTGCCCCAACTCGGAAAGACGCTGCCGCAGCTGACCGAGGGTGGCCGGGGTCGCGCCCTGCAGGGCGTACATCACCTCGTACTCTTCCGGGGCACCCGGCCGGGGCGAAGCGGCACGGGGCTGGGCAGCACGGGGCTGGGCGGCACCGTCGAGGGCCAGCGGGCGGGCGGTCGGGCCACCGAGCACCTCCACCAGTGCATCGACCAGCAACGAATACGCCTGACCGCCCGCGTCGACCACGCCGGCGCTGGCGAGCACCTGCAGCTGCGCGGGAGTGCGGGCCAGGGAATCCCGGGCGCCGGTCTGGGCGGCCAGCGCCACGGCCAGGGGGTCACCGGGATGGTCGGCGGCAGCCTGCTCCGCCGCCGTCGCGGTGTCGTCGGCCACGCTGAGGATGGTCCCGGCCACCGGGCGGGCGACCGCGCGGCGGGCTGCGGTCGCCACCGTCCGCAGCAGCAGCGCGAGCAATGCGCCGGCCTCGGTGGTCCGCAGACTCGGGTGGTCATGCTCGAGGCTGCGGCACACGCTGGTGAACATCTCGGCCAGGATGGCGCCCGAGTTGCCGTGGGCAGACAGGATCGCGGCTTGGACGAGCCCGTCGAGCTGAGGTGGCTCGTCGGTCGCGCCGACGGGGATGGCGGGCACGGCACGGGCGATCCCGGCCAGGGTGAGCTCGAGGTTGGACCCGGTGTCGGCGTCGGAGACCGGGAACACGTTCATCGCGTCCAACGCAGGCGCGGATTGGGCGATGATCTGGGTGGCCCGCCGCAGCCAGGCGCCGCAGACGTGCCAGAGGGTGGGCACCTGCTGTCCGGTCGGGGCTGACACGCCACTCAGCCTATCCAGCCCAGCCTCGGAGGGCCGTCAAGCCGACTGCGCTCTCCAGCACCGCGAACGCGTTCTGCAACCGGCTCGAGCGCGCACTCGCTGAGAACAGGTCGCACCACTCCGGCGAGAAGACCGGGTCGGGGCCGAGATAGCCCGCTGACCGCAACGCCCGCAACGTCCGGGCGACCACAGCGCGCGGGTGTCGCATCCGCTCAGCGGTGATCCGGACGACCGTCCACCCGTCCGCCGCCAGCAGCTCGTGCCGTGCGATGTCGCGGTTCCACTGCCCGATGCTGATGCGGTGCTGGTCACCCTCGTACTCCAGGAGGACACGCAGGGCTCGGTAACGGAGGTCAACCCGACCGATCGCCTCCACCGATCCGACCAGCGGGTTGCATTCTGGCTCGGGCAAACCCGCCAGCACGAGACAGAGTCGGAGCTCGGTCTCCTGCGCCGAGTCCACCCTGGTCCGAACCATCCCCGCCGCCCGTCGAGCAGCCCGGGCACCTCGTCCGCTGTATGCGGCACTGACCGCGATCAGCTCCGCGGGGGTCGTCCGGCCGGCGCGCACCAACCGGTCACCGGCTGCCACCAGCTCGACCAGGTCCAGCTGGGTGGCGCTGCTGACGAAGCTCCAGGGGGCGGCAACCACGCCGGTAGAGCCCGGAGGAAGCGCCGCTGTCCGGGTGACAGTCAACCCCGGCCGCCGGATCTGGTGCGGATGGGTGGTGACGAAACGGAGCGGACGAACCGGACCTGCCGGCACCTGATGCAGCCGTAGGGCCGTGACGTCAGTGACGAGGGCGTCCGAAGGCAGCAGCCGTCGAGCGCCTGCGACCAGCATCGGCAGCGTCGGCTCGAACGGCTGGAAGACGTACACGCCGGGAAACAGTTGCCGCACCCGCGGGCCACGCAGCTGCCCGCGGCTCAGACCCCTCTCCCCCGCCTCGCTGCTGAGGAAGGGCTCGCTTAACACGGTCCCAGCCTGGTGGCCCTCCGTCCGCGAGTGCGTCTCGCCAGCGCGATCTGTGGACAACTCTCCCCGAGTGCGCGCTACGGCATCCTGGCGAGACCGCCGGGGGTGCTGCGGTGCGCAGTCGATGAGGCGGGCGGTACGAAGCCCCTGGATTCGCCCGTACGTCCGTCGGTCGGGTACGCTCTTCCGGTTGCCCAGTCGGGTGATCCATCGACGTTGTCAGAAGTATGTGGGAGTGAATTCCAGTGGCTGCAGTGTGTGACGTGTGCGACAAGCGACCGGGCTTCGGCCACAACGTCCCTTGGTCGAAGAAGAAGACCAACCGTCGCTGGAACCCGAACATCCAGCGCGTCCGCGCGATCGTCGCCGGGACCCCCAAGCGGGTCAACGTCTGCACCTCCTGCATCAAGGCCGGCAAAGTCACCCGCTGACCACCACCGCATCACCTACCGAAGGCGCTCCCTGAGCCTGTCGAAGGGCGCTCCCTGAGCCTGTCGAAGGGCGCTCCCTGAGCCAGTCGAAGGGCAACCTAGGATCGCGGACATGACATCTCCCACGGTTCTCTTCCTCGGCGGCACGGGCATCATCAGCTCGGCCTGCACCGAGCGGGCGCTGGCGCTGGGGCACCAGGTCTGCGTCCTCAACCGCGGCACCTCCACCACCCGCCAACTGCCGGCGGGCGCCCAGAGCCTGGTTGCCGATGTGAGCGACCCGGCCGCCGTACGCGAGGCGCTCGGTGACCGCAGCTTCGACGTGGTCGCCGACTTCCGGGCGTTCACCCCCGCTGACGTGCAATCCCGTCTCGACCTCTTCGACGGACGGATGGGCCAGTACGTCTTCATCAGCTCGGCCTCGGCCTACCAGACTCCGCCGGGCCGGCTGCCGGTCCGCGAGTCCACCCCGCTGCGCAACCCCTACTGGCAGTACTCCCGCGACAAGATCGCCTGCGAGGACCTGCTGGTCACGGCCTACCGGGAGCGCGGGCTCCCGATGACGATCGTGCGGCCGTCCCACACCTACGACAAGACCCTGCTGCCCTTCGACGGCGGCTGGACCGTGGTGGACCGGATGCGGCGCGGAGCCGAGGTCGTGGTGCATGGGGACGGCACCTCCTTGTGGACGCTGACCCACCACGCCGACTTCGCGTACGCCTTCGTCGGGTTGTTCTCCCAGCCCGCCGCCATCGGCAACAGCTTCCACATCACCTCCGACGAGTGGCTGGCCTGGAACGAGATCTTCGAGACCGTGGCTGCTGCGGCCGGGGTCGAACCGAAGCTGGTGCACGTGCCCTCCGACGCGATCGCGGCCGTTGATCCGGAGTGGGGCGCCGCTCTGCTCGGCGACAAGGCCCACTCGATGATCTTCGACAACTCTGCGGTGAAGCGGCTCGTGCCGGACTACACCGCGCGGATCCCGTTCAGCCAGGGCGCAGCCGAGATCATGGCCTGGTACGACGAGGACCCGGCGCGCCAGCAGGTCGACCATCAGATGGACGCGACCATGGACACCTTGGTGGCCGCGCACCGGGTGGGCGTCAGCCGCTGAGCCCGGGCGGCAGGGGGCCGGTGGGACGGCGGGTCATCGGCGCAGGCGTCCGTCGAGTTCCGGGCGCGTCTCGACCACCTCGCGCCAGGAGGGTGGCGCAGTGCTTGCCCGGACTACGAGTGCGGTTGGTAGTAGACGAGCGGTGGCTGGGAGGTCGCGCTGGTTGATCTGGCGGATGAGGAGGTCGGTGGCGATCCGGCCCTTGTCGCGGTGCGGCTGCCGAATGGTCGTGAGCTGGGCGTCTTCGGGCGCGGTGTCGTCTATGCCCATGATGGCGAGATCCGCGGGTACGGCCAGCCCACGTTGTCGCGTCTCCGCGAGTGCACCCATGGCGAGGGAATCGCTGAGAGCGAGGATCGCCGTGATCTCGGGGTGGGAGTCGAGGAGCACCTGCGCGGCCGCGCGTCCCTCAGGCACCGTGCTCAACTGGCACTGCACGACAGGCACACGCTGCCAGTCGAGCCCATGATCGGTGACCGCGGCTGCGGCACCAGCGAGGCGGCTCCGAGCGACGTGCGAGGTGGAGCGGGCTTGGACCTCGGGGTCAGCGAGTCCCGGCTTGTGGCGGGCGGATAGCCGCAGGCTGAGGAGACCGAGGTTGCGGTGCCCCAGGGACAGCAGGTGTTCTGCGGCGGTCCGACCGACCTGATGGTCGTCCACACCCACGAAGTGGAACCCGTCGACCGGTGGTGCGGGTGCATCGATGACGACGGTAGGGAGTCGGCGTTGCCTGGCGGCCTTGATCAGAGGGTCGTCCCCGGCGAGGGAGTACAAAACCAAGCCGTCAACCGCAGCGTTCCGCACCCCGAAGCCGCTGGTGGCCCCCTTCTCGGGGTAAGCGGGCAGGATCGTCAGAGCCAGCTGGTGCGGGTCTGCGGCATCGGAGACGCCCTGCAGCATCGCGACGGATGCGAGGTCCTCGAAGGCATAGGCGAGCCGCTCCCGGAAGACCACACCCAGCGCGTGCGCCCGACCGATTCGCAAGCTGCGGGCGGTCGGGTCGGCACCGCCGAAGCCCAACCGGGCGGCCGACTCCAGCACCCGGACCCGGAGCTCCTCGCGCACCACCTCAGGCCGGTTGTAGACGTTGGAGACCGTGCCCGGTGAGACACCGGCGTCCCGGGCCACATCCACCACTCGCGGAGTCCGCGGCGAGGTGCTGGGCCCGGACTTGGTTGACATGGACCGAAGGATACTTATAACGTTTTAAGAAATCCACCTCTTCGCGCCCAACTTCCGACGAAGTCGTTTTGGACCTCGTTGCAAGATCGGCTGGCTGGGGTGGTCTGCGATGGGGCAGCCTCTACTTTCGGCCCGTGCTGCCCCGGTCAGACTCAGTTTCCGCAGGGCCGGGCGACGAAGGGTGGGACTAGACGATGGTGTCCAAGAGAACGTTCCGATGGGTTGTGGGGGGCCTGCTGGCGCCCTCGCTCGTTGCTCCGCTGCAGATCGCGGCGGCCGCCCCGGCGGTGGCCGCTGGCCAGGGGCAGTCCCACGGCGCTGTCGGCGCCCGGGTGCCGTTCACCGAGTACGAGGCGGAGAGCGCCGCCACGAACGCGACCGTGATCGGCCCGGACCGGGCCTACGGCACGCTGGCCGCGGAAGCGGTTGGTCGGAAGGCGGTGCAGCTGAACAAGAAGGGCGACTACGTCGAGTTCACGCTGAAGAAGGCGGCGAACGCGCTGAATGTTCGTTACAGCATCCCCGACACCGCTGACGGGAAGGGGCGGGACGCCTCGCTCGGGGTGTACGTCAAGGGCCGCCGGGTGCAGTCGCTCGACCTGACGTCTCGCTACTCCTGGTACTACGGCCAGTTCCCGTGGACGAACAACCCGGCGGACGGTGGCCGGCGCCAACTCTACGACGACAGCCGGGTGCTGCTCGGGGCCACGCTGCCAGCCGGCACCAAGGTGCGGCTGCAGGTCGGTTCGGTGGACACCGCACCGTCGTACGTGGTCGACGTCGCCGACTTCGAGAAGGTTGCCCAAGCCGCCAGGGCTCCCCGACACGCCATCTCGGTGGTCGATTACGGCGCGGACAAGACCGGCACCGACGACTCCTCCGACGCCATCCAGAAGGCGATCGACGCCGCCAAGGGCAGCGGCCGGACCGTCTGGCTCCCCAAGGGCACCTTCAAGGTCACCCGGCACCTGATGGTTGACCAAGTGAGCGTCCGCGGGGCGGGTCCGTGGTACTCGGTGCTCACCGGCAAGGGGGTCGGCGTCTACGGCGGCTATAACCCCACGCCCTCCTCCGACGTCCACCTGTCCGACTTCGCCATCTTCGGTGAGGTCCAGGAGCGGAACGACAGCGACCAGGTCAACGCCATCGGCGGCGCCTTGAGCGACTCCACCGTCGACAACGTGTGGATGCAGCACACCAAGGTGGGGGTCTGGCTGGACGGCCCGCTCGACAACTTCACCCTTTCCCGGTCGCGGATCCTGGACCAGACCGCTGACGGGCTCAACTTCCACCAGGGCGTCACCAACTCCAAGGTCGTCGACACCTACGTCCGCAACACCGGCGACGACGGCCTGGCCATGTGGTCGGAGAAGGACGCCAACGCCAACAACACCTTCAACCGCAACACCGTCAAGGTGCCGGTACTGGCCAACAACATCGCCATCTACGGCGGCCGTGACATCAAGGTGACCAACAACCTCGTCACCGACACGATCACCCAGGGCGGCGGGATCCAGATCGCTAACCGGTTCGGCGCGATCCCCCTCGCGGGAACCACCACCGTCTCGGGCAACGAACTCCTTCGCACCGGCAGCCTCGACCTGTTCACCCACATCGGCAACGGCGCCCTGTGGTTCTGGGCCGGCGACGCACCCCTGACCGGCAAGGTCAACGTGCGTGACAACCTCATCGCCGACAGCTCCTATGAGGCCATCCAGTTCTACGGCCAGCCGGTCAGCAACGTCACCTTCGACCGCAACACCATCGCCAAGGCCGGCACCTTCGCCGTCCAGCTCAACACCTCCGGCTCCGCAACCTTCCGCAGAACCGTCGTCACCGGTCTCAGCGCCGCCGGCGTCTACGACTGCGACTCCGGCTTCACCCTCGTGAACGGCAGGGGTAACCGTGGCTGGGACGACACCGCCTGCGGCTACCCGGCACCCGGCCCGCTCAAGGTCACTCACCTCGGCGACATCCTGCAGTTCGTGACCGACGAGATCGGCAAGGCCAGCAAGCCGCAGACCGTCACCATCACCAACCCCACCACCAAACCGGTCCGGATCGCCTCGGTCACCGCCACCGGCACCTACCGCGTGTCCGACACCTGCGGCTCAGAGCTAGCGGCCGGAGCTTCCTGCACGGTCACGGTGGAGTTCGTCCCCACCGCCCGTGGCGACCGCGGGGGAGCCCTCACCATCTCCGACGGCACCCCAGCCGGCCGCTACCAGGTCTACCTCCAAGGCAGAGTCGTCACCAGCACCGTCGGGAACCTCGCCGCCGGCCGACCGGTGACCGCCAGCAGCGAGATCGCCGGATGCTGCGCCGCCGTCAACGCGACCGACTCCAACACCGACACCTACTGGGAGAGCGCCAACAACGCCTTCCCTCAGACGCTGACCGTCGACCTCGGCAGCGCCGTCGACGTCAGACGGGTCGCGTTCAAGACCAACGGCGGCTGGGGAGGTCGGACCCAGACTTTCGAGATCCTGGCCAGCTCTGACGGTCAGACGTTCACCAGCGTCGTCCCCGCCGCCGACTACGCCTTCGACCCGGGAACGAACAACAACACCGTCTCGATCACCCTGCCTGGCACCATCCGACAGCGCTATCTCCAGGTCAAGGTCACCGGCAACACCGGCTGGTCAGCAGCCCAGATCGCCGAGTTCGAGGCCTACCCCACCACCGGTTAGACCCCCAGCGGGGCGAGCCGCCCTCGCTGAGGACGGGATCCAAGGACTTCTCGTAGATGCCCTCCACCACCTGAACCGGGACATCCGGTAGGTGGTGGAGGGCATCATCTGCCTTGTTCCAGCTCCGCCAGCCGTGCGCTGACTCTGTCAGCAAGCGACTACCCCGAGGACATCGACCGGGGAAATCAGCCGAGGAACCGACAGGACGACAAGAACGCGCGGGCCCGGCGTTCGCGCGGCTCCCCTGGCCAGCACCGGATGACGTCCACTGCCTGTTTCGCACAGTTCTTGCCCGGTCAAGGCCACCCCGCGCGGTATCGGTCAGTCTTCAGCCGTGGTTCGGCGGTGCCGGCGTGAGGCCCAAGTCTCCTCGAGCTGGCGGGAGGCCGCGTACCGGGCCGGGGTTGTACCGAGTTGACGTTTGAAGTGGCGGGGGAGGTGCGGTTGGTCGTGAAAGCCGGCGGCGGCGGCGACGTCGGCGACCGGCTGCCCGGCGAGGAGCAGGCGGCGGGCTGTGTCGATTCGGCGGCCGATGAGGTATCGGTGCGGTGGCAGACCAAAGGCCGCGGTATAGCTGCGAACGAGGGTGGCGGGCGTTGCGCCCAGCTCAGCTCCTGCTTCCCGCAGGGTCAGCCCTGGAAGGATGTGGCTGTCGAGCAGGTCGCGGAGTTGGACGGCCAGCCGCGGGGCGGTCCCAGCGCGCGGCTGGTCTGAAGCGTTGAGGTGCTGGTGCAGGCGGTCCCGGATGAGCGTGAGACGGCTTTTGGCCTCGAGAGCTTCCTCGGGTGCGGCGAGTGCGACGTGCAGCTGGCCGACCCGCTCATGGAACACCGGATCGGTCAGGGAGGGTCGAGCGACCGCAGCACCGATCAAGGACTCGCTGAGCACCGTTGCGTCGAGATAGAGGACGCGCTTGTGGAAGCCGTCTCGAGCCACGGCCCGCCCGGTGTGGGCGACATGCGGCGGCAGCAGCCCTGGAACGTCGAGCCACCGAGATCCAGCCCTTGCTTACCTACCTCGCCCGGCCGAGCAGGATCTCGCACGACCCCGACGTCGCCTGCCAGGCGATGGCATGGTCTCCGCCGTGGCTCAGCCTGCCCTACACCGACACGGTCGTCCGGGTCCGGGTCCGGGTCAGGGGCTGAGTCAGCTGGCGATCACGACCGGGATGATCATCGGCCGGCGGCGGTGGGTGTCATTGACCCACTTGCCCATCCGACGGCGGACGACCTGCTGCAGCCGGTAGGGATCCTCGACCCCCTCGGCCAGCGCCGACTCCAGCGCGGCGGCGATGACGGGGCGTACGGAGTCGAAGATCGAGTCGTCCTCGACGAAGCCGCGGGCATGGATGTCGGGGCCGCTGATGATCTTGCCCGAGTGGGTGCTTACCACGGTAACCACCGAGATGAAACCCTCCTCACCCAGGATCCGGCGGTCGGTCAGCGAAGTCTCGGAGATGTCCCCGACCGTCGACCCGTCGACGAAGATGTAGCCGGCGTCGACCTTGCCGACGATCTTGGCCCGGCCGTTCTGCAGGTCGATCACCGCACCGTCCTCGGCGATGATCGTCCGGTCCTTGGGTACGCCGGTGGCGATGGCCAGGTCGGCGTTGGCGATCAGGTGCCGAGCCTCGCCGTGAACGGGCAAGACGTTCCGCGGCCGGACGATGTTGTAGCAGTAGAGCAGCTCGCCCGCGCTGGCGTGGCCGGACACGTGGACCAGGGCGTTCCCCTTGTGCACCACCTGTGCGCCGAGCCGGCTCAGACCGTTGATCACCCGGTAGATCGAGTTCTCGTTCCCCGGGATCATCGAGCTGGCCAGCACGACCGTGTCGCCGGGCTTGAGCTGGATCACCGGATGCTCCCGGCTCGCCATCCGCGACAGCGCGGACATCGGCTCGCCCTGCGACCCGGTGGAGATGATCACCACGTCCGCCGGTTTGTACTTCTCGATGTCGCGCAGCTCGATCAGGGTGTTGGCGGGCACCTTCAGGTAGCCGAGGTCGCGGGCCACCCCCATGTTGCGCACCATCGAGCGGCCGACGTACACGACCTTGCGACCGTGGGCCACCGCGGCGTCGAGGACCTGCTGGACCCGGTGCACGTGTGAGGCGAAGCAGGCCACGATGACCCGCTGCTTGCTGGTGTAGAAGACCCGTTCCAGGGCTGGGGAGATGTTGCGCTCCGAGGTGGTGAAACCCGGCACCTCGGCGTTGGTGGAGTCGACCAGGAACAGGTCGACACCCTCCTCGCCCAGCCGGGCGAACGCACGCAGGTCGGTGATCCGACCGTCCAGGGGCAGCTGGTCCATCTTGAAGTCGCCGGTGTGCAGCAGGGTGCCGCCGGGGGTGCGTACGGCGACAGCCATCGCGTCCGGGATGGAGTGGTTGACCGCGACGAACTCGAGGTCGAACGCCCCGATCTTCATCCGCTGCCCATCGGTCACCACCCGTTGCTCAGTGTTACGGATCCGGTGCTCGCGGAACTTCTCGCTGACCAGGGCCAGGGTCAGCTTCGAGCCGATCAGCGGGATGTCGGCCCGCTGGCGCAGCAGATAGGGGACGGCGCCAATGTGGTCCTCGTGGCCGTGGGTCAAGACCAGGCCGACGACATCGTTCAGCCGATCGGCGATCGCATCGAACCCCGGGAGGATCAGATCGACACCGGGGTGGGTGTCCTCGGGGAACAACACTCCGCAGTCGATCAGCAACAGTTTGCCACCGAACTCGAGAACCGTCATGTTGCGTCCGATGTCCCCCAGCCCACCGAGCGGGATCACCCGCAGGGCGTTGCTGGCCAACGGGGGCGGGTTACGCAGGTTGCTGGGTGCCACGAGGGGCAAGGTTACACAACGGGGTCGGAGCGACCGGCTCAACTCCCCCGGCGCGGACGGCGCCGAGGGCCGCCGGTCGAGCCGTCGACCGAACGATCCGGCTGCCCGTCAGTGCCTTGTCCTGGGAGCGGCCGGTGGGCCGCCACGGCGGCCGCCGGCGCGCAGGACCACGGCCGCCAAGACGATGACGGCGGCCAGACCCGAGCCCAGCACACCGAGCACCGGGTAGCCGAGCCGGGCCACCACCACGCCGGCAAGCGCACCGCCCGCCCCCGCGGCCAAACCCATCACCAGGTCAGCGGCACCCTGAGCCCCGGCCCGCCCACGCAGCGGCACCGCCACCACCACCAGGGCCGACCCGCCGATCAAGGTGCACGACCAGCCCAGCCCGAGCAGGAAGAGCCCCACCGCGAGACCCGGTGACCACCCCGCCGGTGCCTGCGCGGCGAGCACACCCGCGACGACCTGAACCAGCGCGCCGGTTAGCACGATCACCCGCCCACCCCAGCGGTCGACCGCAAGCCCAACCACGGGAGAGAAGGCGAACATGCCGAGGATGTGAACGCTGATCACCAGCCCGATCACCCGCAGGCCGGCACCGCCGTGATGCATGTGCAACGGCGTCATCACCATCAGACTGACCATCACCGTGTGCCCGACCGACATCGCGATCACCCCGAACAGGGCATCACGGTGTCCGAGCAGGATACGGACCCCGGCCACGACCGACCCGCGCTGGCGCTCGAGTGGTTCGTCGGCTTGAGCGGCCGCGACCTCACGAGCCAGCAACAGCGGGTCGGGACGCAGCCGGAACGCCAGCAGCAGCGCCCCGAGCACCAGCCCGGCCAACGAGAACACATAAGGCCCGGTCAACTCGGGGACGCCGAGCGCGCGGGCGACCGGCACCCCAGGGCCGGCAAGGTTCGGTCCGAGCACCGCACCGACGGTGGTCGCCCAGACCACGACGGACAGGTCACGGCCCCGACGGCCGTCGTCGGCGAGGTCGGCCGCGGCGTAACGCGCCTGACTGTTGGCGGCGTTGGCCCCGCCGAACAGAGTGGCCCCGAGCAGCAGCAGGGCGAAGCTGCCGACAAACCCCGCCACAATGATGGTCACCGCCCCAACCACGCCGAAGCCATAGCCGGCAAGCAGGCCCCAACGGCGACCGTACGCGGCCATCACGTGGGCCATCGGGACCGCGATCAGTGCACCGCCGAGGACCTGGAATGTACCGCCCAGACCAGCGAACTCGGCCGACCCGCTGGTCTGCTCGGCCAGCAGCGCGCCGACCGCGGCTCCGGCGGAGACCCCAACCCCCACCAGGACCTGCGAGCCGACCAGAGTAGAGACAGTTCGGCGCTGCACAACCCGGACGTCGGGGACCTGAGTTCTTGGCCCTCTTCGGGTGTCGCTCGTCACCGGAGGGCAGCGAGTGGGTGTTCGTGCGATCGTGCCATGGCGTCTTCCTTCTTGTGTGTTCCGGCACGACTCAGACCGGCGTCCGGGCTTGAACTCATCGCACCCCGCCGAGAACTGGACGCGGCCGACCGACCCGCTCCTGATACCTGCGAAACGCGGCCTCCAAGGCGTGAGATCGGCTCGGGCGACCTCGTCGTCCTGGCCCTCGCTGCCGTCGCTCGCCCCAACGGCCCCGACCACGCATCCGTCGACTAGGTTGCCGGTCGGCTTACCTGCACGGTGACGTAGGTCTTGGGTGACTGATGGGAAGGCGGTGCCGCGGCTCGGTCAGTCGAAGATCACCGCTTGGCCTCGGCGCTCCAGTTCGGCGAGGCCGTCTCGCATGGCCTTTAACTGCTCAGGCGGGTGTCCCACCCAGTCCACGAGCTCACCAACGATCTCTACAGGCTCCCGAGTGCGGTAGGACCGGGTCGGATTGCCGGGGAACCTCTTGTCCGTGACGTTGGGATCGTCCTCGAGAGTGCCCGTCGGTTCCACGATGTAGATGCGGCCCCGGCCCTCGCCAACCGCCAGTTCAGCGCCCCACGTCGCGGCATCCAACGTGGCCGTCACGTACACGTGGTTGGCAGTCCGTCCTCCGCCGAAGTTCGAGCCACGCCCGGGCGCCAGTAGATCCCCCACCGCAAGATCCGCTTTCGTCCCATGGAACAACCCGCCCGACCCATGGACTTCGAACGGTCTCGGCTCACTCATCATGACCTCCAGCATGTTCGGCCCGGGACTCTACTCCCAGCCGTAGATCGCGCTTCGGTCGGCAGGTGCTGTTTGTCGATGGCGATGAAGTGGTCAGCGGCACGTTTGATCGGGCTTCGCAGCGGACTACGCCCGTCCACCACGAGGGTGTCCGGGTACGAAAAAAGTTAGCGGCCTGCCTGCTCGGGGGTTCAGGTAGGCCGCTAACTCAGCTACCAGATCGCTCCACCCATCCCTGACATTACCCATCACTTATGTGATCTACGTCACACTCTCCTCGCGGGGTAGGTTACCGGCGTGACCTCACCCGCAGCCGGCCCCGTCGCCGACTCCGTACGGCTGGCCTGGCCGACTGAGGCCGGTGCCATCGCCGATCTGCAGCGCCGCAGCTGGGCCGAGTCGCCCGGCGCGGTCGGCGAGCGACTGCTGGCCTCGATCGGTGCGGCCCAGATGACCGAGGTCTGGCACCAGGTGATCAGCCGGCCACCGCAGGCGCAGCACCGTGTCTTGGTGGCCGTGGCCGAAGCGCGGATCGTCGGCTTCGCCAGCACCGTGCCCAGCGCCGACGCCGACGCGGAAGCCGGCCGGGACGCCGAGATCGCCGAGTTCGTCGTGGACCCGCCGGCCCGCCATCTCGGTCACGGTTCCCGGCTCCTGAACGCCTGCGCCGACACACTGCGGGCGGACGGCTTCCATCGGGCGGTCTGGTGGGTGCTCGCCACGGACGACGCCATGCGCCGCTTCCTCACCGTCGCGGGCTGGGCGCCGGACGGGGCGCACCGCGAGATCGGCACCGAGGACGACGCGATCCGGGTCAAGCAGATCCGGCTGCACACCGACTTGTCGCCCGGCTGAGTCCCGCGGCTGAGTTCTCAGCGACGGAGGGGGATGTTGTCGCCGCTGACCCCGGCGTGCAGACCGTCATCCTGGGCATCGATCGAGGTGAGACGCAGTCCGAAGGGGATGCCGCCCACCGGGATCGGTTTGACGATCGCCTTCAGCAAAGCCTGGGAGGCGGTGTCGGGCAGGGTCACCCCGGCGACCTCGACCTTGGGGTCGGTCAGATTCACGGTCTGGTCCGCGGCGTCCAGCGCGAGACCCCCGGTGACCTTGGCTCTCACCGGGACCGAGAGCACCTCGGTCGTGGACTCGAACTCGAACCGGCCGCCGCCGACGTAGGTCAGCGGGACCGCGGCCAGTGACTGAAGCTCGGAGTAGTCGAGCAACGCCGTCCCCTCGGCGTGCGAGACGGTCATGGTGGCGAACCGGTCCTGGCTCACCACGTCGGTCAGCGTCAGATCGGCGTGCGCGATGACCACCGAGGCCTGGTTCGTGGCTCCGACCTGGTCGGCCACCAGATGCACCGTGCGGAAGGACTGGGCGGCCACCTGGGTCAGGAAGGGAAAGTGCTCGATGGTGACCTTCGGCGGTTGTGGCGTACCGAGCTCGGCCTGCAGCTGGGTGGCGGCTCGCCGCTGGACGTCGCGGACCGCGTACCGGTCCGCGAAGATGATCCCGCCGACCAGCAGGACGAGGACCACCAGGACGACGACCAGGGCACTCAGGCCGCTGCGGCGACGGGTGTTCACGCCGTGATGCCCAGGATGGACTCGATGCCGACCGTCAGGCCCGGGCGAGACCCGACCGCGCGCACGGCGGCGATCACCCCGGGCATGAACGACGCTCGGTCGAGCGAGTCGTGCCGGACGGTCAAGGTCTCCCCCACTGCCCCGAAGAGCACTTCTTGATGAGCGACCAGACCGCGCAGTCGTACGCTGTGCACCGCGATCCCGCTGACGTCGGCCCCCCGGGCGCCAGGGAGAGTCTGCACCGTCGCGTCCGGCGGGGACACCAGCCCGGCGGAGCTCCGGGCGGCGGCGATCCGCCGGGCCGTCGCGGCGGCCGTACCCGAGGGCGCGTCGGCCTTGTCCGGGTGGTGCAGCTCGATGATCTCCACGCTCTCGTAGAACGCGGCGGCCTGCTCGGCGAAGTGCAGCATCAGGACGGCACCGATGGAGAAATTGGCCGCGATCAGGACGGCGGTGTCGCGCCCGTGCAGCTGACTGCGCAGCGCGTCGAGCCGCTCGTCGGTGAAGCCGGTGGTGCCGACGACCACGTCGATGTCGCGCTCGATGCACCAGGCGAGGTTGCCCATCACCGCGTCCGGGTGGGTGAAGTCCACCACGACGTCAGCAGCCTCGACGGGCGTCCGATCGTCCCCGGCGTTCACCTCCGCCACGAGCACCAGGTCCTCGGCACCATCGACGGCTCGGCAGACCTCCGCGCCCATCTTGCCTCGGGCTCCGAAGACACCCACCTTGAGCTGAGCCTGCTCAGACACCACGTCTCCTCCGCGATCGGCAGGTGCCAACGTACCGGTCAGGACCAATCCCGGGCGACCTTGGCCGGGACCCGGGGGCCGACCAGCCCCAGGACGGGCGGCTGGGCGAACAGCAGCGCCGCCTCCTGCTGGATCTGGTCCGGACCCACCGCGTCGAAGCAGTCCAGGACGTGGCGGAGCGTCCGGTCGTCGCCGAGCAGAGCGTTGCTGCCGAGCCGGTTCATCCGCGAGGACGGGCCCTCGTAGGACAGCACGGTCTGGCCCCGCATCTGACCTTTCGCCCGGGCGAGCTCGACCTCGGTGACCCCGTTGGCCGCGACGTCGTCCAACGTCGCCCGGACCAGGGTGAGGATGTCGGCAAGCTTGCTCGGCGCGCACTGCCAGTCCACACTCCACAACCCGGCGTCGGAGTACGTCGTCTCGCCGGCGTCGATGCCGTAGGTCAGCCCTCGTCGTTCCCGGACCTCGACGAACAGCCGCGAGGCCATCCCGCCGCCGAGGATCACCGACAGCAGACCCAGCGGATACCGGCGGTCGTCGAACACCCCGGTGCTCGGGAACGCCAGCACGGCGCTGCACTGCTCCAACCGACGTTCCCGGCTGACCAGAGCGCCGTGGGGTTTGATCCGAGTGGCCTTCGGTGCTCGAGGGGTGGCGCCGCCCGCTCGGGCGTCGAGCGGCCCGAGCATCTCGACCAGCCGGTCGTGGTCGACCTGGCCGGCCGCCGCCACGACCAGGGAAGCCGGTCGGTAGTGCCGCCGCCAGTGGCGTACGACCTGATCCCTGGACAGGGCAGCGATGGACCCCGGCGAGCCGATCACCGGCTGACCGAGCCCGGAACCGGCGAACAGCTCGTCGGCGACCAGGTCGGCCACCACCTCGCCGGGGTCGTCACCGTGCATGGCGATCTCGTCCAGGATGACCGCCCGCTCCGCCTCCAGATCGGCGCCGAGGACCACCGAGGAGGTCATCATGTCGGTCAGCACGTCAACCGCGAGCTCGGCGTCGAAGGCCTGCACCCGAGCGTAGAAGCAGGTGTGCTCCTTGGCCGTGTAGGCGTTCAGCTCACCGCCGACGCTCTCGATGGCGGCCGAGATCTCCTCAGCGCTGCGCCGCGCCGTGCCCTTGAACAGCACATGCTCCAGGAAGTGGGAGGCGCCGTGCAGGGTCGCCGACTCCTGTCGCGACCCGACCCGTACGAAGATGCCGACGGAGAAGGTGCGCGAGCTGCGCATCTGCTCGCTGACCACCTGGACACCGTTGGGCATGGTGGTGCGCCGCACGGCGCCATCCCGGAAGGGATGGCGCCGTGCGGGTGATGCCGGGCGCTTGGACGAGCCCAGGCTCTTCGACAGGCTCAGAGAACGTGACGATGAGCTCCAAGAGCGTGGCGGCACTTAGACCGAGACGCTCTCGCGGTCGGATTCGGCGTCGCCGGTGGCCTCGACCACCGGGATCAGCGAGAGCTTGCCCCGGTCGTCGATCTCGTTGATCTCCACCTGGATCTTCTGGCCGACGCTGACCACGTCCTCCACGTTCTCCACCCGGGCGCCCTTGGCGAGCGGCCGCAGCTTGGAGATGTGTAGCAGGCCGTCCTTGCCGGGCAGCAGCGAGATGAACGCACCGAAGGCGGTTATCTTGACGACCGTACCGAGATAGCGCTCGCCCTTCTCCGGCATCGTCGGGTTGGCGATCGCGTTGATCAGTGCCCGCGCCGCCTCGGCCTTCTCACCCGAGTCCGCACCGACGTAGATCGTGCCGTCGTCCTCGATCGAGATGTCCGCACCGGTGTCGTCCTGGATCTGGTTGATCACCTTGCCCTTCGGGCCGATGACCTCACCGATCTTGTCGACCGGGATCTTGATGGTGATGATCCGCGGGGCGAACAGGCTCATCTCATCCGGTCCGTCGATGGCTTCGGCCATCACCTCGAGCAGCGTCGTACGCGCATCCTTGGCCTGGTTCAGGGCACCGGCGAGCACCGAGGCGGGGATCCCGTCGAGCTTCGTGTCCAGCTGCAGCGCGGTGATGAAGTCACGCGTGCCGGCGACCTTGAAGTCCATGTCGCCCATGGCGTCCTCGGCCCCGAGGATGTCGGTCAGGGCGACGTAGCGGGTCTGGCCGTCAACGGTGTCCGAGACCAGCCCCATGGCGATGCCGGCGACCGGGGCCCGCAGCGGCACCCCGGCGTTCAGCAGCGCAAGGGTGGACGCGCAGACCGAGCCCATCGAGGTCGAGCCGTTGGAGCCGAGGGCCTCTGACACCTGACGGATCGCGTAGGGGAACTCCTCGCGCGACGGCAGCACCGGCACCAGGGCCCGCTCCGCGAGCGCACCGTGGCCGATCTCGCGTCGCTTCGGCGAACCGACCCGACCGGTCTCACCGGTGGAGTAGGGCGGGAAGTTGTAGTTGTGCATGTAGCGCTTGGTGGTCTCCGGCGCCAGGGTGTCGAGCTTCTGCTCCATGCCGAGCATGTTCAGCGTGGTGACACCCAGGATCTGGGTCTCGCCGCGCTGGAACAGCGCCGAACCGTGCACCCGCGGGATCACCCCGACCTCGGCGGACAGGGTCCGGATGTCGCTGACGCCACGTCCGTCGATGCGCACCTGCTCGGTCAAGATCTTGGACCGGACCAGCTTCTTGGTCAGTGCCCGGAAGGCACCGCTGATCTCCTTCTCCCGGCCCTCGAACGAGTACACCAGCTGGCCGACGAGCTTGTTCTTGAGCGCATCGGTGGCCTGCTCGCGGGCCTGCTTGTCGGCGATCGACATGACCTCGGACAGCTCGGAAGAGCCGGCGTCGGAGACGGCGGCGAACACGTCGTCCTGGTAGTCCAGGAAGATCGGGAAGTCCACGGTGGTCTTGGGAAACTTGGCGGCGAGCTCGGCCTGCGCGTCGCACAGGGCCTTGATGAACGGCTTGGCCGCCTCCAACCCGGACGCCACGACCTCTTCGGTCGGGGCGGTCTTGCCGTCGGCGACGAGCTGCCACGTCTGCAGGGTGGACTCCGCCTCGACCATCATGATCGCGACGTCGCCGTCGGCGAGCACCCGGCCGGCCACCACCATGTCGAAGGTCGAGTCACCGAGCTGGTCGACGTCGGGGAACCCGACCCACTGGTCACCGATCAGGGCGACGCGGACGCCACCGATCGGGCCGCTGAACGGCAGCCCGGCCAGCTGGGTGGACAGCGAGGCCGCGTTGATCGCGACCACGTCGTAGGTCTTGTTCGGATTCAGCGCCATCACGGTGACGACGACCTGGACCTCGTTGCGCAGGCCCTTGACGAAGCAGGGCCGCAGCGGGCGGTCGATCAGCCGGCAGGTGAGGATGGCGCCCTCGGACGGGCGACCCTCGCGGCGGAAGAAGGAGCCGGGGATCCGGCCCGCGGCGTACATCCGTTCCTCGACGTCGACGGTCAGCGGGAAGAAGTCGATGGCGTCGCGCGGCTTGGTCTGCGCGGTGGTTGCCGACAACAGCATGGTGTCGTCATCCAGGTAGACGACCGCCGAACCGGCGGCCTGTCGGGCCAGCAGGCCCGATTCGAAGCGGACAACGTGTCGGCCGAGGCTGCCGTTGTCGATGATGGCTTCAGCGAACTGAAGGTCTGGTCCCTCCACGGGATTCCTTTCTGTGGCGCGCCTGCGCTGCAGACGTCACCGGGGTGTGGGTTGCATCCGCGCACCCAGCGCTCGACATCGCTCTCCCCCGAGTGCGATGGAGACCGGCCTTCGATCGAGGTCCGCGGGTCGGAGCACGAGGCTCCTCCCGAAGACCACTACCGAGGACCAGACTCTCCGGCCTAGCCATGGGTGGGATGCAACCGCCAAATGTGGTGAGTTGCTGTTCAGTTGTGGTTGATGCGGTTCATCGGCCAAGCAACAGAGCGGTTCTCCACGACCCGGACGGGGCCGCGGCGAACCGCTCCGACGAGTCAGCGACGCAGACCGAGACGCTCGATCAGCGAGCGGTACCGCTCGATGTCGGTCTTGGCCACGTAGTTGAGCAGTCGCCGCCGCTGACCGACCAGGAGCATCAGACCACGACGACTGTGGTGGTCGTGCTTGTGCTCCTTCAGGTGCTCGGTCAGGTGCGCGATGCGCTTGGTGAGAACCGCAACCTGGACCTCGGGTGAACCCGTGTCGCCCTCTTTGGTTGCGTACTCTTCGATGGTCTGCTTCTTGATAGCAGCGTCGAACGTCACGTGCTCTCCTCTCGGTTTCCGAGTTGCGCGGCGCCCCCGTACGGGTCCCCCTGGTGTTCAGGGAACGGGATTCACACGGTGTGAGTGGGAGCTCTTGGATGTCCGCGGCCGTTATACGGCATTGACAAACTACCAGCGGGTGGGGAACAGGGGCTAATCTGACCCGGCCGGTGACGACGGCGGGAGCTCAGCCGAGCTTCGCCCGCTGCACCAGTCCAACCGCGTAGGACGAGAACCAGGCACCAGGGGCCGGCTCGCGGCGTCCACACTGCCCGTCCGACTCGCCCGGGTGCTTGACCCAGAGATAGGCGTCCGCATGCGGGCCGGCGGTGAGCGTCGTGGGTCGCAGCCCGAGACCACGGCCCGCCGGGTTGCACCAGTCGAGGGGGCCAGCCGCAGCCCGCCCGAGGCCGTTGCGGGACGTGTCCACAACGTAGCGCTTTCCCCCCACCAACGCCGCCAGACGCTCACCGTAGGCGACCTCGTCCCTGGTGGTGTTGAAGTTGGAGACATTCAGGCTGAAGCCGCGAGCCAGACTCACCCCGGACAATCGCAGCCGGGCGGCCGCCGTGCCTGCGTCGAGCCAGCGAGAATGACCAGCGTCGAGGTAGACCGTGGTCGACGTGGAACTGCCCAGCCGAGTCACGGCATCCTTCAGCATGGCAAACCGCTCGCTGCGTTGCCGGGCGGAGAGGCAGCTGGCGCTGGCCAGCGCATCCGGTTCCAGCACCACGGCGACGCGACGGCCGGCGACGCCAGCGACAACCTGGTCGATCCAGGCCGCGTACGCCGACCGGTTGGCCAGCCCGCCGGCGGAGAACCCTCCGCAGTCGCGGTGGGGGATGGCGTAGAGCGCCAGAACGGGCATCGTGCCGGCGACACCGGCTCGACGAAGGTAGCGGTCAACCTCGGCCCGGACCTCCCCGGTCGGGTTCCAGTCGCCCATCCACCTCGTTTGCGGCGTGTCGGCGATGACCCTGACGTACGGGGCGGTTCGGGGCTGGGCCCTGACCGCCCAGGCCGCCGTAGTCTGCGGATCCACGTAGAACCCGCCGCCGGCGAGCGGGTTCTTCACCACCGCCGACTGGGCCTTGGGCGCGACCCCAGATACCGACAGCGCACCAGCCACCCCGATGAGGAGGGCGATCAGGAGGGTGGCCAACGTCTTGCTGGCACGATCTAACACGGTGAGACTCCAAAGTTCACAAGGTGCCAGCGACACGCGCTGACCGGAACCCCGAGCGGCGAGCCGGTCTTGGATGGAGGCTGCCTGAGTGCCGAACGGTCTCAAGGTAACAGGCGGGGGGTCCGCTCAGTGCCCTCGTTCTCCCCCAGTCTCGTAGCCGCGTGGACTTTCCCGGGTCAGCGACCGGTCAGGTTGACTGCAGCAGGTGCCTGACCTGCTCCACGTCGGCGTGCATCTGGGCGATCAGCGGCGCCAGCCCCGCGTACTTCACCTGGCCGCGTAACCGGGCGTAGAAGTCGATGGCGATCGCGACCCCGTAGAGCTCGAGATCGGTCCGGTCCAACACGTACGCCTCGACCCGGCGCTCCAGGCCGTCGAAGGTCGGGTTGCTGCCCACCGAGATCGCCGCCGGCCAACGTGGTGACGCAGTGTCCAACCGGGTGACCCAGCCGGCGTAGACCCCGTCGGCGGGCACGGCCATCCCCGCAGGCACGGAGACGTTGGCGGTGGGGAAGCCCAGCTCGCGACCCCGTTGGTCACCCTGAACCACCACGCCCGAGAAGCGGAAGGTCTGATCGCTGAGCTGGCGCACCCGGCCGAAGTCGCCCTCCAGCACGGCGTGGCGGATCAGCGTGGACGAACTCGGCTGGATCCCGTCGGTCAGCAGGGGCAACGCCTGCACCTCGAAGCTCCCGACCCCCAGCTTGGCCAGGGTCTCCACGTTCCCCGCGGCGCGGAAGCCGAAGCGGAAATTCTCCCCCACCACGACCAGGCGCGGGCGCAACGGGCGCAGCACCCGGTCGACGAACTCGGCCGGGCTCCAGCCGGCGACCTCGGGGGTGAAGTCGACGATCTCGACCTGGTCCGCACCGGCCTCCTCGAGGAGCTCGACCCGGCGATCCAGCGAGGTCAGCAGCGGCGGGGCCTGGTCGGGACGGATCACCGACATCGGGTGCGGCCAGAAGGTGACGGCCACCAGCGGGACACCCGGTTCGGCGACTCGGGCCATCCGCAACAACTCGACATGACCCCGGTGCACGCCGTCGAAGTTGCCAATCACCACGACCGGGTCGTCGGGTCGGGGGTTCTCGCGGAGGGCTGGGCTGCTCATCGCGAACCAGTTAACCACCGACGAAGACCGCCTCGGGAACCGCTTCGCCCCCCCGGCACCGGTAGAGGGCCAGCAGGTCTCCGCCCGGGCTCAGCATGGCAGCCAGCTCGGTCGGCAGCTGCAGGTCGGACAGCTTGCGGCCGAAACCGACCGCCTGAGCCTGCTCCGGCGTCAGGACGACGGTGGCGAAGTTGCGGGCCGCTACCTCGGCCATCGGGATCAGCGGCAGCGGACCGGCCGTGCCCAGCACGTCGTGGGCCTCGTCGAGCCCGAACGGACCGACCGCCGTACGCCGCAGTGCCACCAGGTGCCCGCCGCAACCGAGGGCAGCCCCGAGGTCCCTGGCCAGGGCGCGGATGTAGGTACCGGAGGTGCACTCCACCACGACGTCAAGATCGACACACGGCACGCGGTCGACCTGCAGGTCGCGACGGGCGAGCAGCTCGAGCCGGCGTACGGTCACCGGCCGGGCCCGGAGCTCGACGTGCTCACCAGCCCGGACCTTGGCGTAGGAGCGGACGCCGTTGACCTTGATGGCCGAGACCGAGCTCGGCACCTGCAGGATCTCGCCGCGCAACGGTCCCAGCCCGGCCGCGACCTGCTCGTCGGTGAGTCCGGCGGCACCCGCCCGGTCGGTGACGTCGCCTTCCGCGTCGTCGGTGACCGTCGCGGTTCCCAGGCGGATGGTGGCCGTGTAGGTCTTGTCGGTGAGCATCAGGTGGCCCAGCAGCCGGGTGGCCCGGTTGACCCCGATGACCAGCACCCCGGTGGCCATCGGGTCGAGGGTCCCGGCGTGCCCGACCTTGCGGGTGCCCATCAGCCGCCGGACCTGGGCGACGACCTGGTGGGAGGTCCAGCCGGGCGCCTTGTCGATCACCAGCACCCCGGCGGGCGGCTCACTCTCCGCGCGCGGCACGGTCGGAGTCACCGAGGCCCAGACCCTCGTCCAGCTCAGCGGAGTCCTCGGGCTCGTCGCGCTTGTACGGATCCTCGTCCCCCGCGTAGGTGGCGCCGGCAGCCTGCGCGGCCACCCGCTCGTCGACGGCGCGAGCCGCAGCGAGGAGGTCGTCCAACGCCCGAGCGGTCTCCGGGATCGCGTCGGCGATGAAGGTCACCGTGGGGGTGAACTTCATCCCCAGCTGCTTACCGACCTGCGAGCGGATCAGCCCGGTCGCCGAGGCCAGCGCGGCGGCCGTACCGGCCCGCTCCGCGTCACCCCCGAGCACGGTGTAGAACACCGAGGCCTCCCGGCTGTCCCCGGTCAGCCGTACGTCGGTCACCGTCACGAATCCCAACCGCGGATCCTTGATCCGTCGCTCCAGCATCTCGGCCACGATGACCTTGATCTGATCGGCCAACTTCAGCACGCGTGGCGAAGCCATGGACGTTTCCTTTCAGCCTTGCGGATGCGCCTCCCGAGAAGGCCGCTCCAGCGCGGGCACGAGGGCGGGGGCCGGTCATCTCGGCCTGGGGTGTGGCGGGCGTTGCGGACCTGGATGCCGTCGAGCCTGCGAGACGGCAAACAGGTCTGCTGGGCGGAGGCCGAGATGACCGGCCCCCGCCCGAACAGAGCCAACAGTCCTTAGCTGCGAGCCTTCTCGCGCATCTCGTAGGTTTCGATGATGTCGCCGAGCCGGATGTCGGAGTAGTTCGACAACGTGACACCGCACTCGAAGCCCTCCCGGACCTCGGTCGCGTCATCCTTCTCTCGACGCAGCGACCCGATCGTGCTCTCGGCGACGACCACGCCCTCACGCAGCAGCCGCGCCTTCGAGTTGCGCCGGATGGTGCCACCGATGACCATGCAGCCAGCGATGATGCCCGCCCGCGAGGACCGGAAGATGTCGCGGATCTCGGCCTGCCCGAGCTGAGCCTCTTCGTAGATCGGCTTGAGCATGCCCTTCAGGGCAGCCTCGATCTCGTCGATCGCGGCGTAGATCACCGAGTAGTAGCGGATGTCGACACCCTCGCGGTCGGCCAGCTCCGTCGCCTTGCCCTGCGGGCGGACGTTGAAGCCGACGATGACCGCGTTGGAGGCGGCCGCCAGGCTGACGTTGGTCTCGGTGATGGCACCGACACCGCGGTCGATGACCCGCAGGCTGACCTCGGTGCCGACGTCGATCTTGGCCAGGGCGTCCTCCAACGCCTCGACCGAACCGGCACCGTCGCCCTTGAGGATGAGGCGCAGCTCCTGCTCCTCGCCCTTCTCGAGCTGGTCGAACAGCTGGTCCAGCGTCTTGCGACGCGTACCGGCAGCCTGAGCCGCCATCCGCAGCCGGGACGCCCGGCGCTCGGCGATCTGGCGGGCCATCCGGTCGTCGTCGACGACGATGAAGCTGTCACCCGCGCCGGGCACCGCAGTCAGACCGAGCACCTGGACGGGGAACGACGGCGGAGCCTCGTCCACGTTCTGACCGTGGTCGTCGAGCAGGGCGCGGACGCGTCCGTAGCCGGTGCCGGCCACGATCGAGTCCCCGACGTGCAGGGTGCCTCGCTGGACGAGGACGGTGGCAACGGCGCCACGACCCTTGTCCAGGTGGGCCTCGATGGCCACACCCTGTCCGTCCATCTCCGGGTTGGCGCGCAGGTCCAACGCCGCGTCGGCAGTCAGGATGACCGCTTCCAGCAGGCTGTCCAAGCCGACACCGGTGATCGCGGAGACGTCGACGAACATCGTGTCGCCGCCGTACTCCTCGGGCACCAGGCCGTACTCGGTGAGCTGACCGCGCACCTTGGTCGGGTCGGCCCCTTCGCGGTCGATCTTGTTGACCGCGACCACGATCGGGACCTCGGCGGCCAGGGCGTGGTTCAGTGCCTCGATCGTCTGCGGCATCACACCGTCGTCCGCGGCCACCACCAGCACGGCGATGTCGGTCGACTTCGCACCACGGGCTCGCATCGCGGTGAACGCCTCGTGTCCCGGGGTGTCGATGAAGGTGATCTTGCGCTCCTCACCGTCGACCTCGGTGGCCACCTGGTAGGCACCGATGGCCTGGGTGATGCCCCCGGCCTCGCCGGCGACGACGTTGGTCTTGCGGATCGCGTCCAGCAGCTTGGTCTTGCCGTGGTCGACGTGACCCATCACGGTGACGACCGGCGGGCGGGCCGCGAGATCGTCCTCGCCACCCTCGTTCTCGCCGAACTCGATGTCGAAGCTCTCCAGCAGCGCGCGGTCCTCGTCCTCGGGTGAGACGACCTCGATGACGTAGTTCAACTCGCCGGCGAGCACCTGGAGGGTGTCCTCGGACACCGTCTGGGTGGCCGTGACCATCTCGCCCAGGTGGAACAGCACCTGGACCAGCGACGAAACGTCGACATTGATCTTTTCGGACAGGTCGGTCAACGAGGCACCCCGGGCGAGACGGATCGTCTCACCGTCACCCTGGCGGACGCGTACGCCGCCGATCTCGGGGGCCTGCATCTGGTCGAACTCTTGACGCCGCTGCCGCTTGGACTTGCGACCACGGCGGACCGGACCTCCGGCGCGACCGAACGCGCCCTGAGTACCACCGCGACCACCACGGCCACCACGACCGCTCGGTGGCGGACCACCGGGACCGCCGCCGGGAGCCCCGCCGGGACCACTACGACCGGGAGGACCACCGGCACCGGGCCGACCGCGACCACCGGCGGGTGCGCCACGACCGCGCGCCCCGGGACCGGCGGGGGCGCCACCGAGCTGGCCCGAGCTCTGCTTGGGCATCATCGCCGGGTTGGGCCGAGGCATCCCGGGAACACCGGGACGACCACCGGGTGCGGGCGGACGGGCGCCGGTGGCCGGCGGCCGAGGGCCGCCGGGGCGTGCCGGGGCAGCTCCAGGACCGGCGCCCGTGCCCTCCGGGGCGGGACGCGGCGCACGGGCCGTGCCCATCCCCTGCGACGAGGAAAACGGGTTGTTGCCGGGTCGGGGCGCGCTACCGGGACGACGGTCCCGGGGGGAGTTGCCCGGCAGACCACCGGTCGAGCCCGGCCGGGGCCGGGGGGTGGCCGACGGCGCACCGCCAGGAGCCTGACCCGGGGTCGACGGCGCGGTGGGCGCGGTCCGAGCCGACCCGTTCGGAGCCGACCCGTTCGGGGCCGATCCGTTCGGGGCCGATCCGTTCGGGGCCGATCCGTTCGGGGCCGAGGCAGCCGGAGCTGCGGGGGCGGAATCGCTGGAGGCTGATGGGTTGGTGCGCTCCGTGGGGGCCGGCTGACCCGGAGCACGCGGGGTCGAGCCCGGACGGGGGGCCGGGGCCGGCGTACGGGTAGCGGGAGCCGTCGGCGTGACAGCCGCCGGTGCCGCGGCCTGGACCGGGACCGGGGGGCGAGAGGTGGTCGGTGCGGCGAACGGACTCGCCGATGACGGCTGCGCACCTGGGGTGCCGGCCGGCCGGGCCGGACCTGGGGTCGGACCACCTGGGGCAACCGGAGCAGCCGCACTGGAGACCGGTGCCGAGTGTTGCGAAGGACGGGGGGACGGACCGGGAATGTTGCGAACCGGCTTCTTGACCGGTGCGGCTCCCCCGGCCAGCTTCTCCTTGAGTCGCCGCTCGACCGGCGCCTCGACGGTGGAGGACGCGGATCGGACAAACTCACCCATGTCTTTCAACATGGTCAGAACGGTCTTGCTCTCGACTCCGAGCTCTTTCGCAAGCTCGTAGACACGGACCTTAGCCACTGCACTCCTTGTTGGCGGCCCGCGTCGGTCGCGGACCAGTTAGTTGTTCGACATGCTCATTGAGGGAATCTCATCGAGTGGTCATGAGCGCGAGCCCACTTTCTGGTTCGGCGCTCGCTTTCAGGGCGAGCGCTTGACGTCGACAGCCGGCCCAATCGGGTTCGGATGCAATTGAGAACACTATGCCTTGTGGCGCAATTCGCCTACTGAGGCCGTGCCGGCCGGCTCCAGCAGACCGGCGGTGACCCGCTCGAGGTCAACCGGGCTCCCCTCCACCCGCAGTGCCCGGGCCAGAGACCGCCGTCGCAGAGCCTGGGTGAGGCATGCCGACCGACGGTGCAGATAGGCGCCCCTCCCGGGATGGGTGTGGGAGTCATCGACCAGCACGCCCTGCCCCGACCAGACGAGCCGCAGCAACTCAACCTTGCCGGCCCGTCCACGGCACCCGATGCACATGCGTACCGGCGCCGCACCCGAGTCCCGCTTCACGTCCATAAGATTAGCCGCCGGAGACCCCGAGTTGCACCCCTCGCACCGGGCTGCACCCTTGCCAGGGGTGCACGGCGGTGGGGGGTGCAGGACCGCGGCGTACGCCGGGCTCAGGCCGGAGCAGCCGGTTCGGTGTCGGAGCGGATGTCGATCCGCCACCCGGTGAGGCGGGCGGCGAGCCGGGCGTTCTGACCCTCCCGCCCGAT
>JAABUN010000330.1_pt1 | contig 123971 bp, 117 predicted proteins | sample 5559311 | NCBI WGS metagenome assembly JAABUN01 (sample SAMN10711877, study PRJNA513370) | rock metagenome | isolation source: Antarctica rocks | place: Antarctica: Victoria Land, Siegfried Peak sud | reverse complement strand
CTTTCTATCTGCATTTGAAAGAATGCGAATATCGTTTTAATAATCGAAAAGAAAACTTGTTTCGATTACTGTTAAAATTACTTGAAAATAATCCGCTCTAGACCAGCTTTGCTACACTAGAGCCTAATTATTTAAATACTTTTACCCGTGAATATGAAAATCTTTTTTTCCGTAATTTTAAGTTTATTGTTTATTTTTCCGGTTTTTGCTCAAAAACAAGCAGAAGTAATCGTTACGACAACTTTTTTGCGTAAATCGCCCGATTCAGGTTCGGAGAAAGTTCAAACCGTTCAAAAGGGCGAGAAAGTTACATTTGAAAAAGCTCAAAACACAAACGGTTGGTATTACGTTTCCGTATCGAACGGCACAGTCAAAGGCTGGATACGCAAAGACACAGTTGGTTCGGTAACCAAGGCGGAGATTATTAAACAAATACCACAGGCGACCGCAGAGACTGGTAAACAAATACCGAAAGCCAACACAAAGGCTGCTAAACAAATACCACAAACAATCGTCCCGACTCCGAAACCAATTGCCAGCGTAACACCAACTATAAGCCCATCACCAACTGTAAGCTCATCGCCAACTGAAAGCTCATCGCCGAAACCGTTATCTACTCCGACAACAGTTCCGACTCCGGCAGTTGAAGAAGAAGAAGTTCTACGCATTGACACAGAAGAAGTCAGCTTAAACGTGCGTGTCGTTGGGAGCAATAACCGACCGGTCAGCAATTTGAATCAATCAGACTTTAAGGTTTATGAAGATAACGTTTTGCAGCCAATCACTTCTTTAACAACTGCCGAAGTTCCGATAATCAACGCTCTCGTCATTGATAATTCGCGTTCGCTTCGCTCGCAGCTCGGAAAGATTATCGAAGCCGGGAAAATTATTATCGGCACAAACCGTCCGACGGATGAATCAACGATTGTACGTTTTGTGAGCAAAGATAAAATCGAAGTCGTGCAGGATTTTACGCCGAGTATAAATTCGCTTAACAATGCGCTGGATAATCTATTCGTTGAGGGCGGACAAACGGCGGTTATTGATGCTGTTTATCTAACGGCAAAAAAGGTTGAGCAATATCAAAATTCCCAGAGAAAAGAAGATGTTAAGGTGCGCGCCCTAATTCTGGTTACAGACGGCGACGACCGGAACAGTTCTTATAACGAACAACAGCTTATCGAGTCACTGCGTAAATCACAAGTGCAAGTTTATGCCGTCGGATTTGTTAATGATTTAAAAAAAGAACCTGACATTGAGGGCATAAACCGTCAGGAAAAAGCAAAGGCTTTCCTAACTCAATTAGCACGGGAAACCGGAGGAAAGGTTTATTTTCCAAATTCCATCAATGAGCTGACGCAAATCGCCTCTGATATTTCCCGCGAGCTGCGCACGCAATACTTGATTTCATATACTCCGACGAATGAAACGCGCGACGGAACTTTCCGAAAAATAAATGTGGCGGTCGCCGAGGGAGCGAACAAAGAGAAAAGAATTGCCGTTACTCGCACGGGCAGAACTTCCGCACCGAAATAAAACTTTTAAGATATCTTTATCATAGGTTTTTTTAGTCGGTAATTTTTGGAGTTTCCCGCGCGAATTCTTTTCCTCTATCTCGATCTTCAGAAAAACAGAGAATAATCTGAAAAAGTTTATACGAAATTTCGGTATATTTTAAAATGAACGAAGCGAAAACGGAAGATTATTTGCGTGAGAATTTTTCGGATGTTAAAAGAAAGATTGAACAAGCGGCGCGAAAATGCGGGCGAAATGAGGAGGAAATAAAACTTGTCGCCGTCAGCAAAACGCAACCGGCAGAAGTTTTGCGAGCTGCAATCGCGGCGGGCGCAAACGTTTTCGGCGAAAATAAAGTTCAGGAAGCGGAAAGTAAAATTTTGGAAATCGGCAGAGAAACAGTTGAATGGCATCTTATAGGTCATCTGCAATCGAACAAAGCGCGCAAAGCCGTACAGCTTTTCGATGTCATTCACACGCTCGATTCGATTGAACTTGCCGAGCGGCTCGAACGTATCTGTATCGAAGAAAACAGAACCGGTTTATCGGTTTTGATTCAAGTCGATTTAGCGAATGAAACGACGAAAAACGGCATCGCTGAAGAAGATTTACCACAGTTGATTGAATTTCTTCAAACTTGCAAACGTTTGAAATTCGACGGTTTGATGATTATTCCGCCCTTTTTTGAAGACGCCGAAAAGGTTCGCCCGTACTTTCGACGCTTGCGCGAAATCCGCGACAAAATTTTGCCGTGCGGTGGTGAGCTTTCAATGGGAATGAGCCACGATTTTGAAATTGCGATTGAAGAAGGCGCAACGCTTGTGCGCGTCGGGACGGCGATTTTCGGCGAGAGGAAAATCAACCGACAATAAACACTCAGAGGCAGATAGTTAAAAAGATTTTGAAAATTTGATTGTCATTTTACATTTTACAACTTCAGTTTTGCATTCAATTTTATGCTTTTAAGAATTTATCCGATTATCAGTTCGACCGTAATTTTAGCGGCGGCGGCGTTTATTCTGTTGCTGATTCTTCGTATGATTTTCAGTTACTCAGACCCGAATCCATTCGGCTCAGTCGGCAGATTCAGTTTCAAGATAAAAAAAATCACGGAACGCTTTGTTTATCCTGCAGCGAGGCTTCTGGCAAATTTCCGAATCGACGCGCGGTACGCGCCGCTTGTTACAATTTTCATAACGATAATTCTTGCGTATTTCGCCCTGGGTTTAGTTTCGACAACGCTTTTCATCGCGGGCGGTTTAATTGACGGCATTTCGGCTGGAAACGTAAAAGCGACAATCGGTTTTTTGCTGTACGCGCTTTTGAGCATATACATTTTGTTTATTCTTATACGTTTTTTGTCGTCGTGGTTCGTATTCGCGCGCAACACTTTTCTCAGTTTTGTACGCCGCGTTACCGACCCGGTTTTGATACCGATTCAAAGGCTCATCCCGCCCATCGGAATGTTTGATATTTCGGCAATGCTGCTGCTGTTTTTGCTTCAATTTCTGCAATCAATCGTGCTTCGGATTTTCGTTTATTAAAAATTTTGCCGCCGATAAAATCCAGATGTGGAGAACACGAACGAAGGTGAAAAAGTTTGTTTTGTATTGAAATCTACTTTTTCACTTTTTTATTTTTTCGGCTCAACTCAATGATTAACATTGTCGAAAAAGACGGAAATTTATTTTTCACGGTGCGCGTCGTGCCGCGTGCGTCGAAAAGCGAAATTGTCGGCGAAATCGGCGGCGCGCTGAAAATTCGCATCGCTTCGTCGCCGGTTGACGGCGCGGCAAACACGGAATTGATAAAACTTCTGGCAAAGAAATTAGAGGTTTCCAAAAGCGCGGTTGAAATTTTAAGCGGACAAACTTCAAAAATAAAACAGTTGAAAATTTGCGGCGGAAAAATCGAGCGTTTTGCCGACCTTCTCAAGGCGTGATATATTGCCTTTTTCAATAAATTAAAAACAAGGAAATCGGAAAATGTCAGGACACTCCAAGTGGCACACAATCAAGCACAAAAAAGGCGCGCTCGACGCTAAACGCGGCAAGATTTTCACCAAACTGATAAAAGAAATTACGGTCGCCGCACGTACGGGCGGAAGCGGCGACGTTGAAGCTAACGCGCGGCTAAGAAAAGCCGTCAACGATGCCAAAGCGCAAAATATGCCGAACGACACGATTGACCGCGCGATAAAACGCGGCACGGGTGAACTCGAAGGCGTCAACTACGAAGAAATCACATACGAAGGCTACGGCATCGGCGGCGTCGCGGTTCTAATCGAAACTTTAACCGACAATCGCAATCGCACCGTCGCCGAACTTCGTCATCTGTTCTCGAAAAACGGCGGCAACCTCGGCGAAGCCGGTTCGGTCGCCTGGATGTTCGATAAAAAGGGCTTAATAATTGTTGATAAGGAAGCGAAATCAGAAGATGAGCTTTTTGAAATCGTCATCGAAGCCGGCGCCGACGACGTGCAGGACGAAGGCGACGTTTTTGAAATCTACACCGCGCCCGACAGTTTTGAAATTGTCAGCGAAGCGGTCAAAGCCGCGAAAATCGAACCGCAGGCGGCGGAAGTGTCAATGATTCCGCAAAACTATATCGCCTTAACCGGCGACGACGCGCAAAAGATGCTCAAACTTTATGAGGCAATCGAAGACCACGACGACGTGCAGAACGTCTATGCAAATTTTGATATTGACGAGAGCGAGATGGAATAAAATCAATTGCGAATTAACAATTGGGAATTACGAGATTGTGCAAATTTCGTAATTCCTTTTATTTGAGCCTGACTGATTTTTTTATCTGTTTGGGAAAGACGATAAATTTATCATCAACCGTCGGTATTGGTTGTGGCGGCTTTGAACCTTTCGGATAAAGCCACATTTCAAAAGTTAAATTTTCACGGAAACCGCCAAATTCAAATGGTAATTTTTCTATAGGAAATTTCATAAATCTCATTGCTCTCTTAGCTCTTTCGATGCTTACCTTTAGAATGTTTGAACCGCCGTCACGCGGCGTGTATATAAACGTTTTAGCTTGTAGTTGAGGATTATTGTTAAGTTCCTGAAGAAGATAGTAAGGATACAACTTGAAATCTTCGCCTTGTCCGCTAAATTCAGCAAATTTAAAGGGAAATTTAGCAAAGGTTACATTTATAACGGCTTGATTATTACACTCCAAAGAAAGACCTTTGAAACTTAATTTGACAGTTAAATAGTTTTGCGTAGTTTGACTAACATCAACTTTTATTTTTTCAGTTCCCTGTCCCTCAACAATTTTTCCAGCCGAGACTTCCCATTCGTAGTTTACTTCACTCGGTATTCTAGTTGGATTAGTTCGCGCCGAAAATTCTAAAGGTTTATTTCTGTCAAATGTATAATAAACTCCATCGATACCGGCATAACCCAGACAAAAAACTATATCCGCTTGTTTAAATTCGGGACGAGGCTTCGGCATTTCCGCACCTTTTGGAAGCAACCACAATTCGTAAGATTCGTTTTCACGAATACTGCCGACAAGTCTAACAATTCGTTTTTCGGCAATTCCATATCCTTCCAATTCACGTTGAACGGTTAAGATTTGGTTGTCGCCAATCCAGTATTGATCATAAGATTGTTTCCTTTTATCGTAACCAATTATCAAAGCCTGCATTTGCGTCTGTCTTTTTAGCTGCATTGCAAAGCGTTTAAGCCGTTCGGCAATCATTTTTGAATCAGAACTGTATTCATCAGATTTGCTGAATTCGTCAAACTTCAGCGCAACAGGCTTTTCCTGCGTGAAAACTTGAAGGGATAGAAAGGCTATATAAAACAACAAAACTATTTGTGAGAAATTTCTTTTCATAATTGTTTATTATCTTCACGCTTTCGGATGCGCGCGGTCATAAACTTCAATCAATTTCTCCATTGAAACGTGCGTGTAAATCTGCGTCGTTGAAAGCCGCGCGTGTCCGAGAAGTTCCTGGATGTCGCGCAAATCTGCGCCGGAATCGAGCAGATGCGTGGCGAAAGAATGGCGCAAACTGTGCGGTGAGATGTCGTGGATGTCGGCGCATTCTCGGATATATTTATCAACCATTCGCCCGACCGAGCGCGTCGTGATGCGCGTGCCTTGATAATTTAAAAACACGGCTTGGTCGTCGCGTGTCGCGGGCGGACAATTATTTAAAAACGTCGGGCGCGCTTCGTTCAGATAAAACATCAAGGCTTGCAGAGACGGTTCGCCGAACGGCAAAATGCGCTGTTTCTTGCGCTTTCCGGTAACACGAACGAGCTTTTCGCGGAAATCAATATCTTTCAAATTCAAATTTACAAGCTCGCCGACGCGCATTCCGGTCGCATACAAAAATTCTAAAATCGCGCGGTCGCGTTTTCCCAAATCCGTCTCCAAATCGGGCGTTTCGATAAACCGTACGGCATCTTCCATCGAAAGGTGATTTGGTAGTTTTCGCTCGACGCGCGGCGTGGCGACGAGTTTTGCCGGATTTGTTTCCAAAACGCCTTCGCGTACGAGAAATTGGAAAAACGTTCTTAAAGATGCAAGTTTTCTGGCTATTGAAGTTTTCTTTTTATTCAAGCTGTGCAAATTCGCCATCCATTCGCGGATTGTCAAATGGTCAATCTCTTTGACGGATATTTGCTCGCGTGTTCCTTCTGCTTGCGGCGGTGCGATGTGTTCGTGAAACTGCTCTAAATCGCTCGAATAATTTCGCAAAGTGTGTTGGCTGACGTTGCGTTCATAGCGGAGATGTTCGAGAAATTGTTTTAAGTATTCTTCAAGCATAGTTTGGTTAATCGTTAATCGTAAATAGAAAACCGTTTTGAATTTAACACAGCTTATAAAAAATTCGAATAACTATTCAGATTAATGATTTACTTTTGGAAGAACCGCGAAAATTGTGAGAAGCGCGAAAATTGTAATCCCGATAAAAACTTTTGGTTCTCTCAAAACCGTGAGCAGAGCGACGACGAAAAGAGTTGTAACTATTAGGTTTGTAATCAAGCAGAGAGCGCGGTTGAACGAGTCTTTCTGCGAACTTCTCGCTAACGGCGAGATTTAAAAATCCGGCAAAGATAATCGCAAAACCCGAGCCGACAAATCATAAAACATTTAGATTAAATTTTCCGCCTGCCACGGCAAACATTTGATGAACAACGCCTAACGCAATTGCTAAATATGCCGTAATTTTATGGCTTGTTTCCATAACCGGATGTTGGGTTTTTACGACTACATTTTTCTTGAAAAATCTATTTTATTTTTCGGAACGTAATAGCCTTTTCTAGTTCTTAAATTTAAGTTCTGTCTTGTCTTTACAGTCAGCGAAATGGTGCGAAACTCGCCGCGTTTATCCTGCTCGTTTTCAGGATAATAACTCAAAACATATTGCTGTGAAAGCTCGGCGGAAACTTGATTAAAAGCCTGGTCCAACTCTCGTTCGTCAATCGGCGAATAAACTTCCCCGCCCGTTTGCGCGGCTAATTCCTGCATCCGGCGTTCAGCCGCGAGAATACGAATGTTAGCATTGCCGCCGCGCTCGCCCGTGCGTTTGAAGTTTTCAAAATCCTTTGTTTTAATGACATAAACCTGGCAGTTAGCGGCTTGCGCGGCTTTGACCGTTTCGTCGAAAGTCGCGTCGGAAATCGTGTCTTCGCCGTCAGAGACAATTATGATAACGCGTCTGCCGCTTGCCTCTCTTAAATACTCGGAAGCTGTGATAATCGCATCGAGCAGAGCAGTTGCGCCCGCCGGCGCGGGAAAATTCTCGATAGCCTGCACAAGCTGCGAAACGTCCCGCGTCAACCCTTGTTCGAGGCGCGTGCCGCTCTGCACCGAATAAAGTGCGGCTAAATCTTTTTCGGGACGAATGATTCTTCTAAAGAATTTTATCGCAGCTTTTTTCTCGAATTCGCGCGCCGTCGTCACGCTCGAACTGTTGTCGAACAAAAGCGCGAGACGAACGGGCGCCTCCGAGCGCGCCAACTCGCCGATGTCCGCTGATTTACCATCAACCGAAAGGGCAAAATCTTCGAGCCGTAAATCCGTTACAGCTCGACCTTTTGCATCTAAAACCGAAACCGGAATCGGCACAAGATTGGATTCGACGCTGATAACGTCTCCTTCGTCTTCATCTTCTTTTTTTATTTTCGGTTTCGGTGTCGGTACGGGCTTTAGAATTTCTGAATTTGTCTGCGTTGGAACATAAACAACTCGCGGGCGAGGCGTCGGATTTGGGGTTTCCTTCGGTTTGACGCGCCCGGACTGCGCGAAAGTCGTCAGGGATAAAACAAAAACGTAAAGAAAAATAAACTTTTTGGAGAAATTAAACTGCATAAAGCTACTTCCAATCAGGCGGATTGTTAAATTGTGAAGGATTATAGCCGTTAAATAGAGATTTGACAGAATCGCGTATCAAAACAATTATCGTAAAAACACCCAAAATCGTGCCGAACGGCATAAATACACAATTGAGCGCGCCGATTACAAAACAAAAAGTGTATTTCTTTTGCTGTTTTAAGAAATTTCCGGCGAGGAAATTGCAAATCGCCAGCGCAAAACCTAACACGATTACAACCGTTGCAATGCCGATAAACAACCAGCCGAAAAACGGAGGCGGCGGATTTTTATCATTTTCAAAACTTCCGGTAACCATCGCAATTCCGATAAATAAATGAATGAACGGAAAAAGCGCGAACAAGGCGGAAATTCCCGCATTGACATAGAAACCAATCGAAAGCCAACGCAAATGTTCAAGGTCTTTGTTCATAAATTTTCCTTTGAAAACCGGCTCGTCTATCTTTTCTGTTCGGGCTTTTTAAATGTTGCGACTTTCTTGTCCGGTTCGCAGGCTTCAACCGTTTTTTCTTTGGCTGCGATTGCAATTTTCTTTTCTTCGGCTGGCAATCCTAATTTTTGACGAATGAATTTTTCGGCGTCGGCTTCGACGAGTTCACCGTTGACGACAAACGCCTTTTTTGTCAAAATGTCGCCTTTCTTCTCAAGCATTTTCGGTTCGAGAAAAATGTTCCAGGGCGAACCCCAGCCGCGCGTGTCGCTCGTTTTTTGTCGGTATTCGTAATGCAAAGTTTTTTGCTTGCCGTCTCTCGCCTCGGACTCGGAAACGACTGCGAAAGTTATTTTGTTATTATCAAGATTTGTCTGCGTCGCGGCAATCGTGTCGTATTCGCTGACACCGATAACATCGAAGCCATACTGTTTATATTTGTCGTAAAACCGTTGCGCGACCGGTGCTTCGTATTTCCAGTTCGGACACCAAGCCGCAAAATAAACGACCATTACGAGTTTTTTGCCTTTGGCAAAATCGCGCAAATCAGTGTCCCTGCCGTCGCGGACTGATTTGTAATTCCAATTTTTATATTCAATTTCCCGCTGCTGTAACGGCGCGTATTCGTGCTGTGCGTTCGCAAACGTAACGCCGAAAAGCAAAATCGCTAAAATTAAAACTGTTTTCATTTATTTTCTCCTGTGAAAGGAAAGATAAACCTTGAGATGCCGAAAAACAAGTGAAAGATGCGAGCAAGCCATAAAAAACCGAGCTGTTTAAATCGAGTCTGTAACTTTGTCAGAATTAAATTTCGGCGTTATTTTTCGCTTTCTAAACCAATAAAGGCAGTTCAAATAAATTCCGGTCAGCGCCGACAAACACGCCAGCAGCGAAAAAATTACGAGCAGCGTTGTTTGCCACGCGCCTGCGAAATAATAAAAATGCGCCTGCCGGAAAAGGCGCGTATAAAAATTCAGCGGGGGAGTCGGTAAAACTTCGCCCGTTTCGGCATTTACCAGAATCGAGGCGGCGCCCATTCCGCCGACGGCTTGATAAAACGGCGCGCCTTCACGCATCAGCAAAGTCAACGCGGTTGTCGGCAAAGTTTTTCCGGCAAAATCGTGCGCGCGTCCGATTGCTTCGTTCGGCGAAATTTTCACGCGAGATTGGTCAATCGTTTCGATTTTTCCGCCTTCGACCACGTTCGGCAAAGCATACAAAAAACCGCTCAAAGCCCACGCCAAAATTGGAATCGAAACAAAGAGACCGAGCCAGAGATGCAGTTGATAAATAAATTTGCGCATAAATTTCAGCGATTCGGATTATAAGGATTTCACCGATTAAAACGAACGAATTTTTGTAATTTCTGAAATCTGTTAATTTGCTTTCCTTTGCGTTGATTTTGCAAAGCGTGTAGTTTATAAACTAACAAAATCACAGGAGATTTTAGCAAAAATAATGACACAACAAGTAACCGTCGCCGATATTTTTCGCCGCGCATTGGAAGTCAGGCAAATGAATTCAAACATTTCATACAAAGATATAAAATCGCAAATCGTTCGTGAATTCGGCAATCAGCCGTTTCCGCCGACTTATAATTTAACGATTCCGGAACTCGACAACATCGCGCCCGAAGAAGATTGGACGGCGGGTCTATCAGTTGTTTTGCGCGGCATCCAAACCGAAAACTGGGCGGAAATCGCGCACGGAATTATCATTAGTCTCGAACAGGTGGAAAATTTTCCGATAGAATCAATGCGTGAAGACGCGCCCGAAAAAGAGTGGCGCAACCGGCACACAGGCATCGCCGAAGCCGAAGAAAAGAATTTGAGCAAATGGATGCCGGAGGATTTAATGAACATGGCGCAGAGAGTCACAAAACGCAAGGTTTAGGATTTTTACCACAAAATAAACTACCCCGCAGCAAGCTGACGGGGTATTAAAAGAGTTTGAGTTGACCGTTCGACTCAATATTGCCTTGTTGCTGAACATAGTTCTTGATCATTTGCTCGTTGCCGTGCGCACCAACTGTGCTGACGAAATAGCCGTCCGCCCAGAACGCGCCGCCCCAAAGTTGCTTTTTCACTTCCGGGCATTGTTTGAAAATCTCTCTTGCCGTCAGAGTTTTGATGATTTGGACAATCTTTTTCGGACTCATCACCGGGACTGACTGCACGAGAAAATGAACGTGGTCGTCGTCCGAGCCGATCTCCAGAAACTCGATTTCATATCGCTTTTGGATTTCACCGCAAATTTCTTTAAGTTTGATTTCGACTACTTCTGAAAAAACTGTTCGACGATATTTGGTCGGGCAAACGATGTGATACATCAATACTGAAACGTTGTGGTTTTTATGAATGAACTTGCTCATTCAACCATTATAAAGCCGCAGCAAGCTGTCGGGGTATTAAACCCATTGTGAATAAAGAAATTAACCACAGATGAACACAGATAAAATAGTGAAAAACTAAAAGTGAAAAGTGAAAAACTATTAAATCCAAATTTTTAGTTTTTCACTTTTTCGTGTTTATCTGTGGTTACATTGTTTTAAAATTCTCTGTACCTATAAACTGAAATAAAATATGTTTAATTTACTGATGATTTTAATGACCTTGATCGCCGCCGGTTTCGCCGCCGCGTGGTTTCTGCGCCCTGATTTTCGCCGCTGGATTGAACAGCCGAAATATCGCCAGCTCGAACAAATAAAAAAATTCGAGCAAGCCGCGCAAGCAGTCGCGGCAGATGATGAGCGGCGGACAAATTGAAGAACAAACCGATGTCGTAAAACAGATTTGTCCAAGGGATGAATTTGTCCGGGTCGCGCATTTATTTAAACAGAGGAGAAAAATATTTTATCCGCGCAATCGCCGTTTTAGCCGTTGAAGCGCGATAAACGCGGATTTTATGCCGACGATACGCTTGAGGCGGATTTGCGGCTGTAACGAATTGAGGAGAATTAGAATGAAGAGATTATTAATGGTTTTAATGTTGGTTGTCGCGGCGGGCGGCATCGGAGTTTTCGGTCAAGGTGAAAACACTTATCGGGCTGGCGACGCGAATCAGAACGACAAAAATTTCGTTGATTCGGACGGCAATAAGAAAAGCCAAAGCACAGACAATGCTGATGACCTGAGTCCGATTATCCGCATCGTTTCGCCGATTGCCGATTCGCGCGTTTCGGTCGGCGAAGGCTTTGTCGGCAGCGGCAGCCCGAACGGATCGGGTTTCGCGCTTAATTTAGAAATCGTGACGCGCAACGGCTCGCCCGTCGCGGTCAACGAATCGCTCAACATTCGCAACACGGCGTTGTTGGGCAGTCCGAATCCGAACATTCCCGGCTTGACGGTTTTTTTTAATACGGATTTGGTCAAACCGGACGGCGGCATCATTCCGCGAAATACCAATCTCGCCGCGCTGTTTAATATCGCGGGAACCGACGATACGCCGGGCGGCGGCGTAACCATTTGGCTCGGCTGGCACGTTTTGGAATCTCTGCGTCCCGGATTGAATTCGCCGCGTCCGGTAACGACTACCGTTTCGATTACGGATACCGCCGGACGCATCGCTTCCGACAGCGTTCGATTGCAGCGGCAGCGGTTCGGAGCGACTTCGGGGCAGGCTCTGACACCCGCGCCGATGACAGTCGTTGACGACGGGATTGACGACCTGGACGGACCGGAAGTAACGATGATTGCGCCGCGTGTGCCAACCAGAGTTTCAACCGGACCGATGACGGGCAATCCGAGTCCGCCGATGAACGGTGCTTTATTTTTCGTTCAGGTAACTGCGCTTGACCGCTTTCGTCACGGCATCGGGGTCAGCGAAAACGGGCAGGGAACGCCCGCCAATTCTCCGCTCGGAACGATTCTTGACGGCTCGCAAATTCAGAATCCGAATTTTCCGAATGCGACGCGGACGAACCGCAATTATCCGGGGTTGAATGTGATGTTCGACGTACCGCTGCGCCAGCCGAACGGCAACGTCGTTCCGGCAGGTTCTAATCTCGCGCCGATTTTCAATATCGCGGGCAGCGAAACTGATGTGGAAGGCTTTGTCGTAACGACCGCCGATTGGGTGGTCGGCGGCTCGCTTCTTATTCCGCCAGGCAAAAGCTCGGTAACGATTACGGCGCGCGTAACCGATAATTTGAATCGAACAAGAAGCGTCAGCCACGTCGTCGGCATCAGTCCGGTCGAAAACGGGCAGAATCTTACGCCGCAGCCGACGCCATAATTTAGTTTGATTGTTTGCTGAAAAGGCAAGCGAAACCTTGTGCGCGAACCGCAGCGGCGATTTGAATTAAAAAGCAATTATCGCCGTAGCGGTTCGCGCAAATTCAGATTTGCGTTTAGAGTAATTCGGCGGAAATAAATTTTATGAAAGCGGTTTGTGTCAAGGAATTCGGCGGAGCGGAAAACCTGGAATGGCGCGAAGTTGAAGATTTGCCGAACCCGACCGGCGCGCAAGTGCTGGTAAATGTGAAAGCGTCGGCTTTGAATCGCGCAGACCTTTTGCAGCGCCGCGGTTTTTACCCGGCGCCGAAAGGTTTCCCCGAACGCATTTTAGGTTTGGAATTCGCGGGCGAAGTTGCTGAAATTGGCGAAAACGTTAAAGATTTTCAAACCGGCGATAGAGTTTTTGGCATCACGGCGGGCGGCGCGCAAGCCGGGTTTTTATTAACCGAAGAAAGTTTGCTGGCAAAAATCCCCGAAAATATAAGTTTCGCGGAAGCCGCCGCCATTCCCGAAGCGTTTATTACTGCGCACGACGCGGTTTTTACGCAGGCTAATTTGCAGAGGAATGAAACGCTTCTTATTCACGCCGTCGGTTCGGGCGTCGGACTCGCTGCGCTTCAATTAGCGAAAGCGAAAAACATCAAAACCTTCGGCACTTCGCGCACGCAAGACAAATTGAACAAATGCAAAGCATTCGGACTAGACGAAGCGATTTTAGTTACAAATGAAGCAAACTTTGCCGAAACGATAAAAGAAAAAACCGGAGGCAAAGGCGTTGACGTAATTCTCGATTTAGTCGGCGCAAATTATTTCGCTGCAAATTTGGAAAGTCTCGCGCTGAAAGGTCGCTTAATGCTCGTCGGAACAGTCGGCGGCAGAACGGCGGAGTTTAATTTGGGTCTGGCTTTGGCGAAACGCGCGAAAATTATTGGGACAGTTTTGCGCAGTCGTTCGACGGAAGAAAAAGCCAAAGCAACCGGAAAATTTAGCGAAGAAGTTATGCCGTTGCTGGAAAAAGGTTTGATAAAACCGAACATTGACCGCGTCTTTCCGATTGAAGATGTTAGAGCGTCGCACGAATATCTCGAATCGAACGAGAGTTTCGGCAAAGTCATTTTAATGGTGAACGGTGAATGATGAATGGTGAATGAAAGAATAATTCTTAAATTCATCATTCACCATTATTAAATATTCTTGCGGCAGCTTCGTCCGTAACGATGCACAAACCCGCGACTTTCTTCGCTTCGAATTGTTTCAGTCTTTTCAAAGCCTCAGCATAAGTCAAATTTCTCGCCGCGCATTTTTCAAACGAAACGACCGACCAGCGTGGCTCGTTTATTTCACTCGGAAAATCTTTTGTCGAAGAGCTTTTATTCGCCGGAGCAAGTTTCTTTTTTTTTGCCGCCGACGCTTTCCGCCGATTTTCCTTCTCTTTGGTCGCCATATTTTTTCGCCAAACCTTTCGCTACGCAAAAACATATCACAGCTTTTCCGATACTGGAAAAGTTTTAGCCGGGCGCGATTTTTAAAATTTAAATTGCCGGTTCGCTTTTATACTGAATGACCGTTCAGTTATAATCGCCGGTATGAATTTCAGCGAAACAATTTTTCTGACCGGATTTCCGGGTTTTATTGCAGGAAAACTCATAAAGCAGCTAGCGACCCACGACCGGCAGCGTTTTTTTCTTCTCGTGCAGCAGGAATTTGTCGAAAAAGCGATGCGCAAGATTGAAAAAATCGCCGTAGATGTTGCCGTGCCGCCTGAAAATTTTGTAGTTATCGAAGGCGACATTACACTGGAAAACCTTGGAGTTTCCGAAACGGATTTGAAAATTGTGCAAGCGGAGACGACCGACGTTTTTCATCTTGCGGCTGTTTATGATTTGGCGGTTGAAAAAGATTTGGCTTTTCGAGTTAATGTCGAAGGCACGAAAAACGTCAACGAATTCGTCAAATCTCTGCCGAATTTGCGACGTTACAATTATGTTTCGACGTGTTATGTCGCCGGTCGAAGAACCGGCGACATTCAAGAAACCGAACTCGAACACTCGAAAGGTTTTCGCAATTTTTACGAAGAAACAAAGTATCTCGCCGAACGAGAAGTAGAAAAATTAAAAGCGAAAATTCCGACGACCGTTTTTCGCCCTTCAGTTGTCGTCGGCGACTCGCGCACGGGCGAAACTTCAAAATACGACGGCATTTATTCGTTGATTTTATATTTGCGGAAAGCGCCGAATCTGCTGCGTTTCGTCAATGTCGGAAACGAGCATGTCAAACTAAATCTCGTTCCGGTCGATTTCGTCGTCGATGCAATTGCTGCTTTGGCGAAAGACAAACGGGCAATCGGAAAAACAATCGCGCTCGCCGACCCGAATCCGCTGACGACCGGAGAGCTTTTTGACACGATTGCCGAATCTTTGACGGGCAAAAAATCCGTCGTCAAACCGCCGGAAAAGTTAATCGAAAAATCTCTGATGCTGCCGCTTTCGCCCGCCATCAGCGGTTTACCGTTTCCCGCCGTTCCGTATTTTTTCGTGCCGCAAACTTACGACACGAGCGTCGCCGACGAACTGCTTTTAAATCACGGTATTCACTGTCCAAATTTTAATTCGTATGTCGGAAATTTGTTGCAATTCGTCGAAAAAAATCCAAAATTATAAAACGCTTGCAGTTTCCTCGCTTTTAGTTAATTATTAACCGAAAACTTTTCGCCTGAAAATGACAAATCAAACGATAAAATGCGTCGGAGTCGTCGTCAAACCCAACCATACGCAGGCTTGGGAAACGGCGCACGAGATTGCGGCGTGGATGAAAACGCGCGGAATTTCAACCGTCAGAGAATCACAATCCGAAAGCGGCGATATTGAAAATGTTGATGTTGAAAAATTCAAAACTGATGTTGAACTAATCGTCGTTTTGGGTGGTGACGGAACGATGATTTCAACGGCGCGGCTGGTCGGAGAGCGAGATATTTCCGTTTTGGGAATAAATTACGGCAGTCTCGGTTATTTGACCGAGTTTCGCATCGAGGAAATGTTTTCCGCGCTCGAAGCGATTTTGGCGGGCGATTATGCGGTTGACCGGCGCGTGATGCTCGAAGTCGAGCATTTGCGCGACGGAAAACTAATCGAGAGCGGGCGCGTTCTAAACGATGTCGTCGTTAATAAAGCGGTTTTAGCCAGAATGATTGAAATCGAAGTGTGGCTGAACAATCTTTTCGTCAATTCGTTTCGCGCCGACGGTTTGATTGTTTCGACACCGACAGGCTCGACCGCATACAATCTTTCGGCTGGCGGTCCGATTGTTTATCCTTCGATGAACGCCGTCGTGTTAACGCCGATTTGCCCATTCACACTGACGAATCGCCCGATTGTCGTGCCGGACACGGACGAGATAAACTTGCGCCTCAGCCAGCAAAGCGAAGGCGTGGTTTTAACTCTCGACGGTCAAGTCGGTTATTCGATGACGGCGCAAGATTCGGTTTCGATTCGCAAAAGCCGGACGACTTTCAATCTCATCCAGCCGCCGAACCGCAATTATTTCGACGTTTTGCGCAATAAATTAAAATGGGGCAGATGAACAAATTGCGGATTTTACTGACGAAAAGTAAATTTTAACTTTTCCTTTAATCAACCGAAAAGACTCGGCTGTTCGGCGTCTTTTTCACGTTCAAAGCCTTCGGGAAACCAGCGATAAATATTTAAATCACAGCGACCTTTTTGGTCGAATTTAACGCCTTCGTCTTCAAGCATTTTCTGCTGCATATTCACCGGCAAAGTCATTTTTCCGGTCGAGCATGCGCCCTGCGAATTGATAACTCTTTGCCACTGAACCGTTTCCGTATCAGCCGCGTGCATCACGTAACCGACGGTGCGCGCCGTATAACCCGCGCCGAGCATTTCCGCGATTTGCCCGTAAGTCATCACTCTACCCGCCGGAATTTCGCGCACGATTTCATAAACGCGCTCTTTATATTTGCGGTCGTTGACCGGCTCGTTGTCCATTTTTGTATTAAAAAATTGTAATTACCGTTTTTTGATTTAGCTCAACGACAAAACCGTTTTGCAAAGAATGTATGATAAGCAGAAGATTTTTGTCAAAAAGTTCGATTAAATTTTTCGTGCTGATGTTTCCCGTCGTCAAATAAAGCAACTTGAACGGTTCTTATATGGCTGAATAACTATCGTAAAAATCCGAATCCTTTGAAATGACGATACGTTGTTCGGCATGCGAAATTTTGTTAATTTCCGAATCGGCGGTTACGTTTTTGTCGGGTAAATCAAGCGTGTGAACGGCATCGAAGCCGCGTCTGTGCAGAAAACGCGCCAACGCCTTGGGCAATTGCGCATCAACCAAAAATTTCATGCAACAAGAGTTCCGATTGTTTTCACGTTCGCCAACTTAGCTGCAAATAGCAGGCAAGCTTGCAAATCGGCTTCTTCCAAATCTTCGTAATCCGCCAAGATTTCTTCGTGAGTCATACCGGACGCCAACAGTTCAAGAATATTCACGACCGGATAACGCATACCGCGAACCACAGGTTTGCCGTGGCACATATTCGGGTCAATCGTAATTCTTTTTAATAAATCTTCTTTCATACAGATAGAAAATAGCACGTTTTGCCGAATCGAAAAAGAATGTCATGACGCGCGCCCCAGTTTTCTCGCAAAAGCGTTTGAAAGCTGGTTGATTTCCTTAACTCGCAGAATTTTCGCCGCCAGAACAAACGTAATTCCGCCCAAAATTATCGGCACGAAGGCTTCGATTATTTTTATAGAAATACCGTTTATTCCAAGTTGATTGAACAGAAAACGATAACTCAAATAACAGACGAGAGACATTATTGCCGCCGCCGCCGCGATTCGCAGAAACGATTGAATAATGTCTCGCCCGTCAATTCGCTCGATGCGTTTGCGCATCATCAAAGCGAGCGCGAAAAAATTTACCAGCGCGACGCTCGAAGTCGCCAGCGCGACGCCGACATGCCCCAAACCGTTTGGATATTCGGGCGATGCGCCGTAGTTTGACAGCCAATTGCGAAACAGAAAACTTGCCAGTGCGTTGACGGCAATCGAGCAGATGGCAATAATCATCGGCGTTTTTGCATCATTTAAAGCATAAAATGCAGGCGAGAGAACTTTTATCGCCGCGTAACCCGTCAGTCCAATGGCGTAACCGGTCAAAGCCCAAGCCGTCATCGGCACGTCGGATTCTTTGAACGCGCCGCGTAAATAAAGCAGCCGAATAATCGGCTCGCCCAAAATAATCAGCCCACACGCCGACGGCAAAGTCAGCAGAAATACAAGTTTGATAGACGAAGACAAAGTTTTGCGAAAATCATCGAATTTCCCTTCGCTCGCCATTCGTGAGAGCACAGGAATCGAAGCCGTGCCAATAGCTACGCCGAAAACGCCAATCGGAAATTGCATCAAACGAAATGCGTAGCTCAACCACGAGCGTCCGCCGTCAATACTCGAAACAAAAGCCAGATTTACCAAAACATTTATTTGAACGGCAGATGTTCCCAAAATTGCCGGAGCCATCAGATGCATTATTTTTTTTACGCCTTCGTCCGTGAAACTTAAAATCGGAGAAAAGCGAAATCCGACTTTCAGAAGCGACGGAACTTGCATCAAAAACTGCGCCGCGCCGCCGACAAGCGTCCCAATCGCCATTCCGAGAATTGCCCATTGCGCCGAAATTGTCGGAACTGTGTATTTGTCTTGCGCCGCATCCCAACTGCCGCCGCTCAACCAATAGGCGAAACCAAGCCCGACAAAAATCGAAACGACGTTAAAAACAGTCGAAGCCGAGGCAGGAATTCCGAAAATTCCTTTCGTGTTCAAAACGCCCATAGCAACTGCCGCCATCGCCACGAGCAAGATAAACGGAAACATAATCTGCGTCATCGTAACCGTCAAAGCCGCTTTTTCGGGCGAAAAACCGGAAGCTACGATTGACACCAAATACGGCGAAAGCAAAATTCCGAGTATGGTTACAACGCTTAAAATGACAGCCAGAGCATTCAAAACAAGGCTAGCAAGTTTCCATGCTTCCTGTTCGCTTTTATTTATTTGATAATCGGTAAAGACTTTGACAAAGGCGGCGGACAACGCTCCTTCGGCAAAAAGGTCGCGCAAAACATTTGGAATTGTAAATGCCGCTTGATATGCGTCGTAAAGAAAACCGGCGCCGAAGTATTTGGCGAAAATCATTTCGCGTACCAAGCCCAAAACACGCGAAAACATTACGGCAATCGACACGATTCCAGCACTTCGGGCGACACTCGTTTGTTTTGTTGCGGGTTTTTCGGTATCGATTTGCTCGGCGGCGGAAGATTCAGCTAGAAGTTCGGGAGTTTCCTCGGTCTGGTCTTTTTCCTGTTCGATTTCGTTCATTGATTTACTAGCCGGGCAAATTTCAAAGTTTGCATTATTTAACCGATTTCGACAAGTTAAAACGCAAAAAAAAGAAGCAAGAAAAATCTTGCTTCTTTTCGATTTTCATAAATTTTAGTAGTTCGTTAATTTCGTCGTGTATCCGGGTAAGTAATGCGCGTGTTGGCGAGTCGCCGGTCGAGCGAAACTTCCTTATATGTTATCGGCGCAGCACCGCCGAGTTGTCCTTGAATCAAAGAGACGAGCGAATTTTGAAACGAGCGAAAACGGCTGACATTACCGTGCTGATTAAAGATAACGAAAAGCAGTTTGCCGCTTTTGGTTTGGATTTCGCCCGCCAAAGAACTGACGCCGCCGTCGGTGCTGGGTAGCGTTCCGGTTTTCCCGGTTACGCTGCCGCGCGAAAAATCCGTATCGAATCGTCTTTCGAGCGTGCCGCGGTCGATTCCGGCAACCGGCATAATATCGGCGAAAGTCATTTTGTTGCGCGCCAGCTCTTTGCGCAAAGATTGCAGAAGACTCATCATTGCGCGCGGCGTAACGCGATTGACGCCAAGACCGCTCGAAGATTGCAACATGAATTCTCCGGGCGCAATTTGGGCGTTCATTTGCACAACACGCGCTACGGCATACGCGCCGCCGAGCATATCGCCTAATTTTTCAGCCAAATAATTGTTTGAATAACAGAGCGTTGTTTTCAAAATTTCGCGTATCGGCGTCGATTCGTGCGAGAAAAGCAGTTTTGCGTTTGTCGGAATCGACTGCACATAAACGCTGCCGGCGAATGAAACGCTCGGAAAAGCATTTGTCGTATTTACTTTACCGGAATTTACCAGATAATTTTGCCACGCGCGATTTGCTGCAACCGAACGTTTTGCGCCGTCCATCGTCTGGGCGAGACTCGCACCTGCGCGTTCGGTCGAAGAACTGTAATTCATTACGAAATCACCGGTAACAATCAAATCACCATTGACGTTTCTGACGCCCATTCGATTCAGTTCACTTGCCAATGCAGCCGCGTGTTCATAATTGAAAACCGGGTCGCGCCCCGAAACATATAAGTTACCGTGCAGCGTGCCGGAAGCCTGATCAAATGACCCGTCCGTCCAGACGCTGGTCGGAAAACGATAATCGGGTCCGAAAGTTTTTATAACCGCAAAAGCCGTTGCGACCTTGACGTTCGACGCCGGATTGAAAGCATAATTTGAATTGCTGTCCATTACGATGTTGCCGTTCGTGTCTTGTACCAAAATGCCGGAATAGCCGGGAATTTCAACATCTGCCAGAACCGGAAAAGCCGTTCGGCGCGTTGACGCCGAAGCAGCAGAAGGAGCAGTAACCGGCATCGAGCTTCCCGTTTTCTTCACCAATGGTGTTGATAAAGGAATCGGCTGCGAAACGGGTCTGCTTGCTTGTCCGAAAACAGCAGATACAGAGCCGCTCAAAAACACAAAAACGACACCGAGCCACACGGCTTTATTTTTACTGAAACAAGTCATAATTTTATTTAATTTTGGCTGCGGCAGGCTTCCCTTTTCGACAAAACAAGGAAGGCTGTTCAAATTGTAACACATCTATTGTTTATATCTTCAAGCAAAGAATTGTTTTTCTTTGTACTCCTTTTCAGTCATTTCTGACAGCTTCTAAGATGAGATTTTTTTTCGATTGGATGCAAGAATTTAGAATTTCTTATAACAGCGATACTATTTGCTTATACATTAAAAACAGAAAAAACCAAAGTCTTTTTTAGAGATTCAAAAAAAAATCCGGCAAGATGTTTTTACGGAAATTTATTATGCCTTCAATATAAAGCAAAACGGAAATACAAATTTGCCGGTCTTCCGAAAAACATTGACAACTACCGGAAAATCCGCATAAAATTAAAGCAAAATCAAAAGTTTTGTGAAAAAAGAAACCCAGCCTCTAACGATTGAAAAAATAAAAGCCGCGCACCGCGAAAGACGCACACAGATTCTCGAACGACTTTCAGAGTTTGAAGCCATTTGGCGAGCCGAAACGGACGAACGGCTGTGGGAAGAAATGGTTTTTTGTTTTTTTACGGGCGGCTGTTCGGCACGAATGGGAATTCGTTCAATCGAAGCCGTTAGACCGCTTTTATTGACCGGAGACCAAGCCGAATTAGCCGGGCGTTTGTGCGGAAAACATCGCTATCCGAACGCACGCGCCGGTTATATCGTCGCTTCACGAGAGTTTTTGCAGGAGCATTGCGGCTTGCATCTGCGCGAGAAATTGCAGAGTTTCGCGGGTGATTTGGAAAGACGCGACTGGCTGGTTAAAGAAAAGCGCATCAAAGGTTTAGGCTACAAGGAAGCGAGTCATTTTTTGCGTAACATCGGTTTGAAGGGCTACGCCATTTTAGACAAACATATTTTGCGAAGTCTGGCGGAATTAGGAATCATTGAAACTCCTAAGCCGCCGACAACGCGCGCTAAATATCTGGCGACTGAAGAAAAACTCAAGGAATTAGCAAAACGAAGCAGCATTGATTTTGACGAGTTGGATTTGGTTTTGTGGTCAATGAAAACAGGCGAAATACTCAAATAAAAATCTTTCTCGCAAATAAAACAATCGCTTGCGGAAAGGAGCCAATTATGAGATTCAGAATTTTTTTGACCGACCTTTTACAATTTCCTTTCCATTCAAAACGTCTGATTTTTATAACTTTAGTTTGTTTGCCGGCAATTGCCTTTTCTTTTACGGCTGCGGCAGGCGGTCAGCCGACCGATGACACACGACAATTAATCAAACAGGCAAAAAAACTTACACGCAAAGGCGAATATGGCGAAGCCGAAAAGCTTCTGCGGCGAATTATTGAAATTAACCCACAGGCAACGAACGCAAAACTCAATCTAGCCTACAATTTACTAAAGCAAAAGCAATTGGTTGAGGCTTATAAATTTTCAATTGAAGTAGCACGAGCCGAGCCGAAAAACTCTTACGCTTTCGCCGTTTTAGGTATGGTTTTGTTGAGCGCTGGAAATTTTAAAGAATCTCAAGTTTCTTTTATTAACGCCTTGCAGCTAGACAAACAAGAAGCTCTGGCGTGGGCAGGACTCGGAACGCTTAATTTTTATGAAAATCGGGTAAACCTTGGCTTGGGGCAGCTGCAAACGGCTGTTTATTACAAACCATCAGAACCTGATTTCCTGTTCACTCTGGCTCAAATTGCGGCACGCGCCGAGGAATACAAACAAGCTGCCGAAGCCTACAGAATGTTTTTGAAAATTTCACTGCAAACCGATTCGGAAAGGCGCAATCGCATAAAAGGATTGATTAAATTTCTGGAATTTTTGGGCACTCGGCAATTGCTTTATGATTTAAGAGGCTCGGTGGAAACAAACGTTCCGATTCGGCTGGTAAACGACCGTCCGGTGATTCAGGTAAACGTAAACGGCAACGACGAATCGCTTAATTTTGTTTTAGATACGGGTTCGGGCATTTCTGTAATTTCCAACCAGACGGCACAAAAATTGAAAATCAAACCGGTAGCGCGCGGCGGTTTAGCGCACGGCATCGGCGGCGACGGCACCTTTGAAATCGTCTATGGTTTTTTGCGCTCGGCACAAATCGGCGGTGTTCAAATTAAAAACATACCGGTTTATATCCGCGAATTTCAGTCGAAAAATGAAAAAATCGATGGCTATATCGGCTTGTCGCTTATCTCGAAATTCTTAACGACGCTTGATTACGGAAACTCTACTTTTTCGCTGAAGAAAAAAGACGCTGTAAGCGATAGACAACGAGAAAACGAATTTGTGTCAATTCCCCTTCGATTGACTTCGAGCGGATTTTTGAGCGGTGAAGTCCAACTCGAAGGCATCGGAGTGCCGTTGAATTTTATCGTCGATACGGGCGCGAGCATCTCCGTTATCTCGAGCGAGCTTGCCGATTCAAAAGAACTCAGCCAATTCGTCAGAGCCGAAAAAATGCGTGTCGTAGGTGCGGCGGGCATTACCGAAGAAGTGCCTTCTTTTTTGCTGCCGAAAGTCAGTTTCGGCACAAACAGCCGCGAAAGAGTCAAAGTAGTTGCGCTGAATTTGGGCATAATCAACGAAACATCCGGCTTTGTACAGGCTGGAATTTTAGGCGGAAACTTTTTGAAAAATTACCGTCTGACCTTTGATTTTACAAACTCGAAGGTAGTTTTTGTACCGATTAAATAGGTTCAAAGTTCAAAGTTCAAGGTGCAAAGTTTTGTTTCGCAACCTTGAACTTTGAACTTTGAACTTTGAACTTTATGAAGCAAAGCCTCTATTTAGAAACTTCGGTCGTCGGGGCGTATCTTGATAATGGCGAACCTTTTCGGCGCGATTTGACGATTCGCTGGTGGGAACACGAACTTGTCGAATATCGTACATTCAGCTCGATTCTTGTACGACGCGAGATTGAGCAGGTTGCCGAGCCGCATCGAACCGGTTATTTGAGACTGCTGGCGCCGATTGAAAATCTCGAACTCGCCGAAGAAGCCGCCATTTTAGCCGAAGGTTATATTTCGCGCGGCATTTTCCATCGCAAATTCATCGCCGACGCGCTTCATTTCGCGCTCGCGTCCGTCCATAAAATTGATTATCTGGTAACGTGGAATTTCGGGCATCTGGCAAATGTTCGCAAACAGGCGCGTCTCAGACTTTTCAATACCGCTGCCGGATTTTTCTCGCCCGTCATTGTTACGCCCGAGTTTCTTATTCACACAATTTAGCTGCCGATTGACCGCAGGCACGTTACGCCTTACTATTCACAGTGTATGTATCGCCGCCCGAAATTTTTAGAAGTTCTGCTTGAAATTCGTCAGGAAATGTCGCGTCAAGCCGATTACGATGTTGATTTGTTTGCCGAAATGATTCGCTCCGACAAATTTGCGAAAAACGAAAATCAACACGATTTGAGCGACGCCAAAGACGCGCAGGAAAAATTAGAGACTTAAGTTTCGCGTTTAGGTTTGAAATTTTCAAAACTGAAAACTTTGAAAAACTGAAAACTTTGAAAAACTAATATATATCTTCTTTACTTTCTGTGGAAACGGCTTTTGATACCATCGGCATCGATATTACAAACCAAAAGACTTTTGATAATTTGGCTGAAGAGGTGGAAAAGCGCGGCGAAGCGTCGCGCCTGCTGCGAAAAAGCGGTGTGCTTTACGGGCGCTGCTTCAAACCCTGGCGGGACATTATGGATTCTCTAGACTCTCTGGACTCTGAAAAATGCGTCGTTACTTAATTTTCGGTTTAATAATTTTCGTCTGCTCTTCTTTGATTGGACTTTATTATTTTAATCAGTACTGGCTTCATCATTACGACGACGTGATTGCGCGGCAAGCGAGCGTTTACCGGCTCGACCCGAATCTTATTTGGAGCGTCATTTATGAAGAAACTTATTTTCGCGCGTGGGAAATCGGCGCCGCCGAAGAAGTCGGTTTGATGCAGGTTACGCCGACGGTTGCCCGTGAATGGTCGCGCGAGACCGGCTTTCGTGAATTTGAACGGCAAACCTCGGACAACGCAGGCGAATTTCTGCGCGATCCGGAAAGAAACATTCAAATCGGCTGCTGGTACTTGGAAAAAATGCGTGAAAAATACCGTGACTTTCCCGCCGAACGAGCGATGATGCTTGCCGCTTACAACGCCGGAGCAAGCCGCGTCGAAGAATGGACGAAAGACACTGACGTTGCAAAACTCTCAGAAGAAGAATTTATCGAGCGAATCAATATTCCTTCGACAAAATCCTACGTTTCTTCGATCCTTACCCGTTATTACAAAAAGATAAAGACCGATTCGATTCGTTAATTTTCTATTGTTTTACTTATGAAAATCCGCGCCGCCGATTACGTTTTGCCGATTTCCGCCGAGCCGATTGAAAACGGCGCGATTGCCGTAGAAAAAAGTGAAATTGTCGTAGTCGGATTAAAAGGTGAACTCGTCGAAAAATTTCCCGAAGCACAAGTTGAGGATTTCGGCGAAGCCGTGATAATGCCCGGTTTTGTCAACGCTCATTCGCATCTGGAAATAACTTTGATGCGCGGATTTCTCGACGACGTGGAAGAAGATTTCTACTCGTGGCTGATGAAGTTGACGACGACGCGCGCCGAAAAATTAACTGCCGCCGACGTGGAGATTGGCGCGACGTTTGGCGCACTCGAAGGCGCGCGCGCCGGAGTTACTTGTTTCGGCGACATCGGACGTTTCGGACAAGCCGGTTTTAACGCGCTGAAAGCGAACGGCTTACGCGGCGTTTTGTTTCAGGAAACGGAATTTTCGCCGAAGGATGAAACGGCAAAAGAAGATTTTGCGCGGCTGGAAGAAAAATTTCTGGAGTTAAGAGAAGAGGAAACCAAACTCGTAAGAGTCGGGCTTTCGCCGCACGCACCTTATACAGTCAGCCGAAAATTGTTTGAAACAATTGCCGATTATGCCGTTGCAAAAAACGTAAAAATCACCGTTCACGCCGCCGAATCAAACGAAGAAACGGAATTTTTCCAAACGGGCGCCGGTTTTTTTGCGGAGATTTACCGGAAAATGAATATTGAATGGAATGCGCCGCGAATTTCGCCGATCGAATACCTCAATCAAATCGGCGTTCTCAAAGCAAAGCCATTGCTCGCGCACTGCGTTAAAGTTTCGGAAAAAGACATTGATTTAATTGTCGCCGCCGATTCGAGCATTGCGCATTGTCCGAAATCAAACGCCAAATTCGGACACGGTTTTGCGCCGCTTGAGAAGTTTTTGGAAACGTGCGCTATTGTTGGTTTCGGCAGCGATTCGGTAGCGAGCAACAATACGTGCGATATTTTGGAAGAAGCGCGTTTTGCTACGCTTTATGCTAGAAATTCCGAATACAAAACAAAATTTTTGAACGCGCGGGAAATTATCAAAACGGCAACTTTAGGAGGAGCAAAATCTCTCGGACTGGAAAACGAGATCGGAACGCTCGAAGCCGGAAAACAAGCGGATTTGATTGTTGTTTCGCTTGAAAATGTCGCGCAAATACCGGTTCACGACGTTTATGCGGCGTTGCTTTTTGCCTCCAACGCGCGCGATGTTCGATTGACAATCGTCGGCGGCGAGGAAATTTACCGCGACGGCGCGGCTTGTAAAGTTGACGAAAAAGAATTGAAAGCGAAAGTAAAAGAGATTGCAAGAAAAATGTAGCTTCTTTCAAAAACAAACAACTCTGCAAATGCAAAATTTTTCGCATCAAACGTTCTGAAAGCGTCCGGCGTAAAACGGATGCAAAAGGAGAACTAAAGATATGAAAATCTTGAAAATTTTTATCCTGGCAATTTTGTCTTTCAGCTTTTCGGCAGGCTGCGCGTCGGCGCAAATCGACAAAAAGAAAAACGTGAATAAAACAACCGATTCGCAAACCGGCAGACAAGGAAAAATCAGGGAAAGAAAACCGCTTGAATTTGACGAAGGCGTGAATTTAAAAACCCTCGCCGAAGGCGCGGACGCGAGCCTTACGACACCGTTTGTTTTCGTCGCGCGCACGCCTGACGCTTTCGCGCTGCTGCAAAAACTTGTCAAAAATCTGCCAACGGAAAAAATTGATTTTAAACGGACGGCTGTTGTCGCCGCCTTTGCCGGAGAGAAAAACACCGGCGGTTACTCGGTGGACATTGCGCAAAATGCGGGCAAAATCTCGGTCAAAGTCGCTGCGCCGCCGAAAGACGCGATGGTTACGCAAGTTATCACGTCGCCTTACAAAGTCGCGCTGGTCGAAGCCGAGCAGGAAAACAGTCTGAATTTGGATTTGTCGGCAAATTTTTCAAGCCTGTTGAAAAATTATCGTTTAACTTCCGGCGAGTTTGAATTTTCCGGCGGATTTGCGGGAATGCAAAAGCGATTTGCGGCGCAAGGCACAATTGGCGTTTTGAATTGGGGCGAATACGTTACGATGATTTTTAATTTGACGGGAAAGGCTGGCGAAAAAAAACGAAAATTATTTGAAACTGCTTCGGGCGTAATGCAAGACGGAAAAATAAATTTGGGACGCATCGAAGCCGACGATTTTATTGACCGCCCGCATCCGTTTCTGCTTGCAAACGGAACTTTTTCGGGCAGTAAAGTTTCACTTGAATTTGTGCCGGGCAAAAGAGATTATGTCGTCAACGACGGCTACACCGGCGGCGGAAAGCTGGAAGCGGTAAAAATCAAATAGTATCGCTAATTAGAATTAGAAATTAAGAGACGCTTCGGCGTCTTTTTGTTTTAAGGGAAAGGATTCTAAAGTTTTGTTTTCCGCGGAGCGCAAAAAAGTTTGCATATCTTGAAACATTGATTTAACTTGTTGCGTAAGCAAATTACTTTAAAAATACTTTTTTAAAATCAAAACTAAAAGGTGATTTCGATGTCCAAAACGTCTGTTCTCTTTCCGCTGCAAATCAGATTTGTATTAATGTTCGTGTTTTTGTCCGTGTCTGCCGGCTTTGCAAACGCGCAGACAGAGACGCCGACGCCGAAATTTGCGCCGACGCCGCAAGCGTCTCCGACCGTTTCGCCGATGCCCATTGCTGCTGAGAAAAAAGGCGACCCGCTGAAAAATTTGCAGTATCGCCTCGTCGGACCATTTCGCGGCGGGCGCGCGGGCGCGGTTGCGGGCGTTGCCTCGCAGCCGAACGTTTACTATTTCGGCGCGACGGGCGGCGGCGTTTGGAAGACGACCGACGTCGGCGCAAATTGGGAAAACGTCTCGGACGGATTCTTCAAAACCGGCTCGGTCGGCGCGATTGCCGTTTCCGAGTCAGACCCGAACGTCGTTTATGTCGGAATGGGCGAGGAAACCGTGCGCGGCAATGTTTCGCACGGCGACGGCGTATATAAATCTACGGACGCCGGTAAGACCTGGAAATTCGTCGGGCTTGGCGATACGCGGCAGATTTCGCGCGTGCGCGTCCATCCGAAAAATCCCGACATCGTTTATGTTGCGGCAATCGGACATCTCTGGGCGTCGAACGAAGAGCGCGGCGTTTTTCGCTCGAAAGACGGTGGGAAAACCTGGCAGAAAATTTTGTATCGCAACGCCGAGACGGGAGTGTCGGATTTAACTTTCGACCCGAACAACGCAAACACGCTTTACGCCGCGTTCTGGCAAATCAAACGCACGCCCTGGAGTATGGAGAGCGGCGGCGCAGGCGGCGGCATTTTCAAATCAACCGACGGCGGCGACACCTGGACGGAAATCACACGCAACAACGGTTTGCCGACGACCGTTTTGGGGAAAATCTGTTTGACGGTTTCGGCGGTGAATTCAAACAGAGTTTGGGCGACGGTCGAGGCAAAGGACGCTACGGCGCTTTATCGTTCGGACGACGCCGGCGACACTTGGCAGAAAGTTTCCGACAATCCGAATATCAAACAGCGACCCTGGTATTTTTTTCGCGTTTACGCCGACACGCAAAACGCCGATACGGTTTATGTTTTGAACGTCGGTTTGTGGAAATCAATTGACGGCGGCAGAAATTTTACAAACGTTGACGTGCCGCACGGCGATAATCACGATTTATGGATTGCGCCGAACGACAGCGCGCGGATGATTGAAGCAAACGACGGCGGCGCGAACGTATCACTCAACGGCGGTAAAAGTTGGACGGAACAAGACCAGCCGACGGCGCAGTTTTACCGCGTCGCTTTAGACCAGGATTTTCCGTATAACATCTACGGCGCACAGCAGGACAATTCGACCGTGCGAATCGCTTCGCGGACAAATGATTTTGCGATTACCGAGCGTGATTGGTATAACGTTGGCGGCGGCGAATCGGGCTGGATTGCGCCGCACCCGGAAAATTCAAATGTCGTTTTTGCCGGAAGCTACGACGGTCTTTTAACGCGCGCCGACCGCCGCACCGGACAGCAGCGAAACGTGGACGTTTATCCCGACAATCCGATGGGCGCGGGCACGGAAGCGACGAAATATCGTTTTCAATGGAGTTACCCGATTCTGTTCTCGCCGCACAAAACCGGCGGTGTCTATCCGCTTTACACGGCGGCGAATATTTTATTTCGCTCGATGGACGAAGGAAATTCGTGGCAGGCAATCAGTCCCGATTTGACGCGCAACGACAAGTCTAAACAAAAATCTTCGGGCGGTCCGATTTCGCAGGACAACACGAGCATCGAGTATTACGACACAATTTTTACAGTGGCGGAATCGCCCGTTTCGCAAGGCGTAATCTGGGCTGGTTCGGACGACGGACTTGTACACGTTACGCGCGACAACGGGAAATCCTGGGACAATGTAACGCCGAAAGGAATGCCCGAATGGATTCAAATAAACGCGATTGACGCTTCGCCGTTCGACGCCGCGACTGCTTATGTCGCCGCTACCGCTTACAAATCCGACAATTATAAACCGTATATTTTCAAGACGATTGATTACGGAAAAAGCTGGAAAAAAATCACGAACGGCATCAAAGACGACGCTTTTACGCGCGTCGTCCGCGAAGACCCGAATCGCAAAGGATTTCTGTTTGCGGGAACAGAAACGGGAATTTATTACTCGACCGACGACGGCGAAACGTGGCGTACAGCTCAATTAAATTTGCCGATTGTTCCCGTAACGGATTTAGCATTTCACAAGCGCGAAAAGGACTTGGTCGTCGCAACACAAGGACGCGCTTTTTACGTTCTTGATAATCTGCCGATTCTTTACGATTTGGCGAACGCGCAAAATCGAGACGCATTTTTGTTCAAACCCGAAGACGCATATCGTCAGGCAGGCGGCGGTTCTCCCTTGCCGAAAACCGCAACGGCGGGCGCAAATCCGCCGAACGGCGCGGTTGTTAATTATTATTTGAAAACTCGACCGAAGGAAATCACTCTGGAATTTTTAGACGCAAGCGGAAAAGTCGTTCGCAAATTCAACGGCAAGCCGCCAGCCGATGGCGAGCAGCCGACGCAAGGCGGCGGCGGCGGACGACGAGGCGGCGGCGAAGACCCGAATTTACCGACCGAAATCGGCTTGAATCAATTTGTCTGGAATTACCGCCAGCCGAGCGCGACGAATATTCCGGGTTTGATTCTCTGGGGCGGAAGTCTGGCGGGCGCGCGCGTCGTTCCGGGAAATTATCAAGTCAGATTTTCGGTTGACGGCAAACTGATTTCGACCGAAAGTTTCAGCGTTAAAGCCGACCCGCGAATGACAATAACTCAGGAAGATTTTCAAAAGCAATTTGATTTGATGTCGAAAATCAACCGAAAACTTACCGAAACTCACGACGCGATTTTGGAAATCCGCGATACGCGCAAACAGCTCGAAGATTTGTCGGCGCGTATGAAATCGCCCGACCAAAAAGATTTGGTTGACCTGGCGAAAGCGATTTCAAAACAGTTGAGCGCAGTCGAAGAAGAATTGAACCAGACGAAAATCAAAAGCGGGCAGGACGCGCTGAACTTTCCGATAAAATTAAATAATAAACTCGCCGCTTTGAGCGCGTCGATTGACGGCTCTGACAGCGCGCCAACTCAGCAATCTTATGACGTTTACAACGATTTGACGGCAAGAATTGACGCTCAACTGGCAAAATTGGCGGAAATAAAATCCAAAGAAGTAGCGGAATTTAATAGATTATACGCGGCAAAAAATTTGCCCGTGATTGTGCCTCGGAGCAAATCTTAAAGTTTGATTTGCGGAAATTAAATTTGCGTATCGTTTTAATTTTGGTTTGACGTTGAAACTCCAAACCGTGTCGAATAAAAATTTTGGGTCTAGAGTAGCAAAGTTGAGTTAGAAAATCTTTAAGTCTTTTTATTGAAATGATTTTAGGCGATAAAAAAGATGCTGAAAATTTGGAAGCCAAAGTCTCATTTCCGCATTTTTTCTTATCACCATAAAATCTGCTCTGAAATGGAATTTTGACTCATTTCAAGAGTCGTTCAAATTGCTTTTGCTACCCTAGACCCAAAATTTTTATCAAAAATAATTATGAATTTAGAGTTTGTGGTTTAGGATTTCGCCGCGTCTCGCGAAAATTCGTTTTATACGAGAAAACGGATTTGCCTGTTATGACTAAATTATTTCAATGTCGCTTGCAATTCACGCAGTAAATCATTCGTCGTCCATTCGTTTCCCGAAAAAATCTTGCGCACCGTTCCATCCGGCGCGATGACAACGGTTCGTAGAGAATGTTTGATTTGCTCTTTATCGGCGGCGTCTGTTTCGTAGCGTAAGCCGAAAAAATCCGCAACTTTTTCAACTTCCATGTCTGTTCCGCTCGCCAATTGCCAGGCTGTAAAATCCGGTTTCGCATCTTTGCCAAGATAACCAAGTCCGTATTCCTTCAGCTTTTGCGGCGTATCGGTTTTCGGGTCGAACGAAATACTGAGCAGCCGGATTTTATCTTTCAATTCGGGAGAATTTTGCAATTGGTTGGCGAGGTCGCTAAAATTTCTCGACATCAAAATACAATAATCCGGCAGCGGGCAGCGCGTGTAAATAAACGTAATCGCCAACGCTTTGCCGCGAAAATCTTTTAATGCGATTCGCTTGCCGTCTTGATTTGTTAAAGCGAAATCCGGCACTTCTTTGCCGATTTGCGCGAAGTTTTCATTGACAGGCGGCGCTGGCTGATTCGGATTCGGTGCGGCTGTAATCGCAAAATTTTCCAGCCAGAATGAATCTTTGTCAACAACCAAATCGGCGCGCACGTCGGCATCTTTCGTCAAATCATTCAAAACAAAATCGTCTTTGACGGGAAAATCCATCGTCATCGCGTCCATATAATCCGGGATTGCCTCGTGGGAAATTGTCGCTTTTTTCTTCGCTTTGTCAACGGCGATGACTTTACCGCGCAGCGTAAAATGTTTCGCGTCCGGCGACGCTGTTTGTGTTTGCGGCTGTGATTTCTGACAAGCCGAAACTATTAAAATCGAAAATAAAATCAATAAGAAATAACGCATAAAATTAATGGTAAATGATAAATGATGAATGGTGAATGGTGAATGTAAGAAATTTTTTAATTAACATTTATCATTCACCATTGACGATTATTTTAGTTTTTCATCATAGAAAATTTGATAAATACGGTAGTTAGCCATCACTTTATAAACGTAATCTTTTGATTGCGTGAAAATGATTTCGGGAACGTAGCGGTCGGCATCGCTCGTATTTGCGCGTGCCATCCAGCGTTTCATACTGTCTTCGCCGCCATTGTAGCTCGCAGCAACCGCTTGCGGCTGGTTCGGAAATTGTCTGAATAAATCCGACAAATACTGCGAGCCGAACAAAATCGCTGTCGGCGGATTGTAAAGTTCGTCCTGTTTGAAATTATCCTTTTTCAGTTCGCCTGCGAGTTTGTCGGCGGTCGTCGAGATAAACTGCATCAGCCCGCGCGCCGCCGCGTTTGATTTGACATCGGCGTGAAAACGCGATTCCTGCCGCATAATTGAAAGCACAAAACGCGCATCCACGTTTCTTTCAGGCGCGTGTTTCAGCAGCGCTTCGGTAAACGGTGCCGGATAAAGCAGCTCGATTTGGTCGCGCGGAATCAATTCGGATTGATAATCGGCGGGAACGTTTCGCCAGAGCGGTTCAGCGTAAGAGACGGCGCGGTTTGCCATATCGCCGCGTCTGTAAAAAACGGCTAAAGTGTAAGCTAAATCATCGGATTTTGGATTTTGGATTTTCGATTGCAGATTGGATTCTTCTTTTCTCGCATTTTCCGTTTTTTGTTTTCCGTTTTCCCTTAATGAAGTTTCAAGTTCGGGAGTCGCTTCGTCGTATAAACCGAGAAACAAAAGCGTGTCGGCAAGCGTCTTGTGTGGATTTTGATTCTTAGTTTCGCGTTTTTCTTTTAAAACTTCCCTGCGACCGAATTCGAGCAGCTTGCCGGTTGGGATTTTTTGATATTCAGGCAAAACGGAGTAAATCTTTTTAATATTTTCTAAAGTTTTCGCATCGTTAGTTAGTCGATAGAGCGCTTGCTGCGCTTTTCTGTATTCATCGGGAGCAGGCATTTCGTATATTGATTGGAGTTGATTCAGTTTACTGTCAACATACGGCTTTGTTTTTTCGTTCGCTTTCAATGCTCTTAACCTCTCAGTCGCGCGCCAGCCGTAGTATTCATTTCGCCCGTCGGGAATCGAAAGGTACACATTAATCGCCTCGCTGAATTGATTAAGATTTTCTAAAACGAAACCTTTCAAAAACGTAACTTCGGCTTTGTTTGTGCCGCCCGGAACGCGCGTTCCGCCAAGGTCGGAAAACGTCTGCAAAGCGTTCAAGTCACCCAGCGCGTTTTGCCAATCGTCGAGCGAAACGCGAATTCTCGCTTGAGCGAAAAGTGCTACCGCTTCTGGAAATTTGCCCTTGAAAACTTCCTGCGTTTTTGCCGCCCATTTTTGCGCATTTGTCTCTTCACCCTGATCACGAAGCACGTCAACGATGTTCAAATAAGCGCGTTCGAGATTGTCTGCGTCCGCATATTTTTCGATAAAATTTTGGTAACGCGAAACGGCAACTTTCGGTTTTCCCGCGCGTGCGTAAGCCGACGCTGCTTGAGCGAGTGCGTCTCTGGCGAGTGAATCGTCTGGAAATTCCGCCATTAGGCGCTCAAACCAACTTATCGCTTCGTTATAATTGCTTTCCTGAGCAAAGCCGCGCCCGATTTGAAACAACGCGTCGGCAACCGCATCGCTTGCCGGATAACGCTCGACAATCGCTCGATAATGCAAGCGAGCGAGCGCGAAGCTGCGATTAAATTGGTAAACGGAAGCGCGGCGGAAATGTTCGTCATCGGCAAGCTGCGGCGCGGTTTTGCCGAAATTCTCGCGCCCGCCGTCAAACTCGTCGAGAGTTTTTGCGGCAGTCAAAGCAAAATCGTCGGGCTGCGCCGGATTCGGTAAATTGCTGATTAATCCGGTGAAAACGTCGCGCGCTTCGTTCGGTTTTCCGCTTTGCAAATATGCTTGCCCGAGCAAAGCCAAAATTTCCCGCCTTTTTGGATTTAGTTCATCGGCGGTCGGTTTTCGGTTGTCGATTATCGATTTTCGGTTATTAGTATTTGTATCTTCTGACAACTGACTGCCGACAACCGACAACTGACGGCTTAACATTTGAATCGCCGCCGTAAAATTTTTGCTTTCAAAACAGCTTCGCGCCAGTCGTATATCCGCCGCGTTATTCAACAAACTGTTCGGCGCAAGGGCGAGAAGTTGACGCAGATAAATTCGCTCTAACATCAAATTTCCTGACGCGCGCGCAATCTGTGATAAATGCCACAGAGCATATTCGCTCAAAACTGAATTTCGATTGACAACCGTCTGGTAATTCGCCATTGCCGACGCAAAGTCGCCTTTTTTTTCCGCCGCTCGCGCCAGCAGGTAATCATAATCATTTAGCTCGAAAACTTTTTTGTCTCGATTTTCAAAATTTTTAAGTTCAACAATAGCTGTTTGGTAATCTTTGTTTTCAATCGCACTGCGAATTTTTGAATGAATTTCTTCTTGATTCTGAGAGGAAACGCTCGACGAAAAAACTAAAATAAACAACAGAAAAAATAATTTTTTCATAATCGGATTTTAGCTTTATTTTGAAAAATAAAAAAGAGAAAGCTGTGAAGTCTTTAACAATGAGTTTTGGAAATACTTTTTTAGAAAGATTGACGTTGCGCCTTTTCGCGTTTACTTTTTATTTTGCAACCGGAAACTGACAATAAAGGCGTATTTCTTGTAAAATTAAAAAAATTTATGACAGCTGAAATTTTGAGCGGTGCGAAAATCGCCGATGAAATAAAACAAGAAGTTGCTGAAGCGGTAAAAAATTTACCGTTTCGAGCAGGTTTGACGGTCGTGCGAGTCGGCGACGACAAAGCCTCGGCGGTTTACGTCGGCAGCAAGGTGAAAACGAGCGAAGAACTCGGAATAATTTCCGAACACCTGCATCTTTCAGCCGAAACAACCCAAACGGAACTGCTCGAAATCGTTGAAGAATTAAACGCGCGCGACGATGTTGACGGAATTTTGGTTCAACTGCCATTGCCGAAACAAATTGATGAAACGGCGATTTTGGAAAAAATCAGCCCGGAAAAAGATGTTGATGGTTTCAGTCCGATTAACGTCGGGCGTCTTTCGCAAGGACAAGACGCGCTCGCGCCCTGCACGCCCGCCGGAGTCATCGAGATTCTCAAACGCTCTAACATCGAAATTGCCGGACGACACGCCGTCGTTCTCGGCAGAAGCAATATCGTCGGCAAACCAATGGCGATGTTGCTCCTTCGGGAAAATGCAACGGTTACGATTTGCCATTCGCGCACGAAAAATCTGGCGGAAATCACCCGTCAAGCCGATATTTTGGTAGCGGCAATCGGACGCGCCGGCTTCGTTCGCGGCAAACACATCAAAGAAGGCGCAACCGTGATTGATGTCGGAATCAATAATTTTTCGGACAAAACTCAAGCACGTGAGCTGTTTGACCAAATGGAACTCGAAAAGCGTCTGAATACAATCGGAAAGCGCGGGTTTACTTTGGTCGGCGACGTTAATCCGAAAGAGGCGCGCGCGAAAGCCGCTTATTTTACACCTGTTCCGGGCGGCGTCGGGCTTTTAACCGTCGCAATGCTGATGAAAAATACAATCGAAGCGGCGAAGAAAAGAAGAATAATGATGAATGGTGAATAACGAACTAAAGAAGTGTTTATCAATTCACCATTCATCATTCACCATTAATTTTAGTATTTCGGCACGCTCGAATCGACTTCGTTCGACCAAGCCGTAATGCCGCCTTTCAGGTTTTCCAGTTTTCCCTTGAAACCCGAACGCTTCAATGCTTCGATAGCTTTTGCGCTGCGCCCGCCGGCTTTGCAGTGAATAACCGTCTCGCGCGTCGGGTCGATTTCACTTATTCTGGTTAAAATCTCGCCGAGTGGAATTAGTTTAGCGCCTTCGATGTGCGCAAAAGCGTTTTCGTCCGGCTGGCGCACGTCAATTATTTGAACGTCTTCGCCACTGTCAAGTTTTTGTTTTAATTCGGTTGCGGTAATTTCCTGCATTTTTTCTCCCTGTTTTTCCCTAATTTTATAGCCAGTCAAAATTTCATTGGAAAATTTAGCTTTTAATAAAGATTATTTATTTTGGTCGTATAGATACAAACCTAAGCCGAATTTTGCGCTGGCGCGGCGCAAAGCCATAGATTCGGCGTTTGAACTCGAATCGCCCCACGAATCGGTCGTTTCGTCTTCCTGTCCGGTCGCTTCACGATAGACGATGCCTTCAGCGCACGACACACAAAGGCGGACAATCATAATCAGTTTTCCGCCGACGGAATTTATCGAACGAATTTCATAACTCCAGCCCGGCGCGTAATGGTCGAGATATTTCACGGCGTCGTGCCAGGCGATATATTGAATTTCCTTGCCGCCCTGCTTTCGAGAGCGCAAGTGTCTTTTGGCGACCGGTTTCGACAAATCCTTGACAATTTCACGAATCGAGCGCATCTCGGTCGAGACGTTTTTCGAGTCCAATTCTTCTGCAATATTTTCGTCCTTCATAAATTCTCCTTAAATCGTAACGGCTTCGCGGTATTCGCCCCAAACTTCCCTCAAACAATTGCTTATTTCGCCGACGGTTACGTAATTTTCAACGCAATCTAAAATCAGCGGCAAAAGGTTTTCTGTGCCGCGCGCCGATTCTCCGAGTTTTGTCAAAGCATTTTCAGCTTTTTGCGCATCGCGTTTTCCGCGCAAAGCGCGAAGCCGCTCGATTTGAGCGCGCTCGACGGCTTCGTTGACTTTTAGAATCGGAATCGTATCACCGTCGGCGATTTGAAATTTATTGACGCCGACGACAACCGCATCTTTCATCTCTACGGCTTTTTGATATTTGTAAGCCGCTTCCTGGATTTCGCGCTGCACATAGCCTTGCTCGATGGCACGCAGCATTCCGCCCAAATCATCAATTTTTTCGATATAGTCAACCGCTTTTTGCTCCAATTGATTCGTCAATTCCTCAATCGCGTAACTTCCCGCCAGAGCGTCAACCATGTCGGCAACGCCGGATTCGTGAGCGATAACCTGCTGCGTTCTAAGCGCGATTCGCGCCGCCGTTTCGGTCGGCAAGCTCAAGGCTTCATCCATCGAATTCGTGTGCAAAGATTGTGTTCCGCCAAAAACTGCGGCGAGCGCTTGAATCGTAGTTCTGACAACGTTGACTTCCGGCTGCTGCGCCGTCAAAGTCGAACCGGCGGTTTGCGTGTGAAAACGAAGCATTAAGGATTTCTCATTTTTTGCACCGAAACGCTCTCTCATAATTTTCGCCCACAGACGGCGTGCAGCGCGAAATTTGGCAATTTCTTCTAAAAGATTATTGTGCGAATTGAAAAAGAATGAAAAACGCGGCGCGAAATCGTCAACTTTTAAACCGACAGAAATTGCCGCGTCAACATACGCAATTCCGTCGGCGAGCGTGAAAGCGATTTCCTGCGCGGCAGTCGAACCGGCTTCGCGGATGTGGTAGCCGGAAATTGAAATCGTATTCCATGCAGGAACTTCCGCCGCGCAAAAAGCGAAAGTATCGGTTATCAATCTCAAAGAAGGTTTAGGCGGATAAATATATGTTCCGCGCGCGATGTATTCTTTTAAAATGTCGTTTTGAATCGTGCCGCTGACTTTATCGAAAGAAACATTTTGCTTTCTGGCAACAGCTAAATACAAACATAAAAGCGTCGAAGCCGTTGCGTTTATCGTCATCGAAGTCGAAACCGTGTCAAGCGGAATCTGGTCGAAAAGGCGTAGCATATCTTCCAGAGAATCAATTGCCACACCGACTTTTCCAACTTCGCCCTCCGCAAGTTCATCGTCTGAATCGAGTCCGATTTGCGTTGGCAAATCAAACGCCACCGATAGACCGGTTGTGCCTTGCGAAAGCAAATATCTGTAACGCGCGTTTGATTCTTCGGCGGAAGCAAAACCGGCGTACTGGCGCATCGTCCAAAAACGCCCGCGATACATATTTGCCCGAACGCCGCGCGTGTATGGAAATCTGCCCGCTTCGCCGATTTCGTTTTCAAAATCAATTATCGCGTTCGCCGGATTAAAATCGTTCGGCAGTTCAATGCCCGAAGAAGTCTCGAATTTTTCGCGTCGTTCCATTTCTTTGGTTATAGATTTTTGGTTTCTGGTTTCTTAGTTATTGTTAAAATTAACTTAAAATAACGAAAATTAAAACTCAAAACCTGAAACTTATTTTCTTGAACCGGAAACTCGAAACTTGAAACTTTGCCGCCGCTCGCGTAGCATCTCTAAACAAGCAAATGGAACTCGACAAAAATGAACAGGAAGCCGTCCGACATCTCGGCGCGACAATCAATTCGGCAATCGAAAAATCGGTTGAAGTAGCGCGTGCGATTGAAAATTTGCGCGAATTCGGATACGAGCCGCAATTGACGCTTCGGCTGGAAATCGGCTTAAAGGACATTGGCGAAAGTGTCGAAAACGCACCCGAAGAAATCGAACTCGAATTAACCGAAGAAGACGTGCAAGCCTTACGCCGTATGAAAATTCGCTTTGATTAATGGTGAATGATAAATGGTGAACGGTTAATAAAATACAAAATTCCTGCACATTCACCATTCACCATTACCATTCACCATTATCTTGAATTATTTTAACTATTTTACCGAAATTGAAGAAACTTTTATACGGCGGCGCGGGCGCAACCTGTTGCTCAGCCCGCTCGATTGGGCGTTGATTGAAACCTGGCAGGAACGCCAAGTTCCGCTGCACATCGTTCTGCGCGGCATCGAAAAGGTTTTCGACACGGCTGATAAACAACCGGCGCGCAAACGAACGATTAAATCTCTGATGTATTGCCGCGAGGAAATCGAAGTGCAGCACGCCGAGTGGCTCGAATCGCAAATCGGAAAAAACGGCGGCGGCGAAATTCAAACAAATGAAATGATGGCAGAAAAATCGCTTTTTTCGCCGGAAGCGATTGCAAACCATTTGCGGCAAGTTTCTAACGATTTGGAAAACGCCGGAAAAAATGCGAAAGCCGAATTGCGTGAAACTTTAGATAGAGTTTTAAGCCGTCTGGCGGAACTCAAAAACAAATTTGAAAACGCCGAAAAGCTCGAAGAATCGCTGGAAAAACTTGATGCTCTGATTGACGACACATTGCTGCAAACTTTGGCAACCGAAGATTTGAAAAACGAAACGAAAAAACAACTCGCCGCTTATCAGAGGAAAATGGAAAACGATATTTACAGGCGAACATTTGACTTGATGCTTCTTAAACGCCTGCGCGAACAAACGGAAATCCCGCGCTTGAGTTTGTTTTATCTTTAGAGATTTCTCGGTTAAACTCAAACTATTTTGAAAGCAGAAAATAACCAAACAATCGATGTCAAGATTGAAAAAATTGTGCCGAACGGTTTCGGGCTGGCGTTTGCCGAAGGTTTGACCGTTTTTGTCGCGCTCGCGGCAAGCGGCGACCGGCTTCGAGTTAAAATCAATCAGAAAAAAGGCAAAACGGCTTTTGCCGAGATTATCGAAATTCTCGAACCGTCAAAAGACAGAACCGAGCCGCGGTGTCCGTATTTCGGCGTTTGCGGCGGCTGTAATTTTCAGCAATTGAAATACGAAACGCAAATGCAGGCGAAAGTTGAAATCGTTCGAGATTGTCTGGCGCGTATCGGAAAAATAAATTACGAACGGGAAATTGCGATAATCGGCAGCCCGAAACCTTACGAATATCGTTCGCGCGCGCAATGGCACGTTGACGTGCGCGACAGAAAAATCGGTTACTTTCAAAGAAACTCGCACGACATTGTTGACGTTGAAATTTGCCCGATTGCCACGCCGGAAATGCAGGGGACTTTGACCGAACTGCGCGAGACGATTATCTGGGAAAGTTTTGCGGCGCAAATCGTTGAGATAGAAGCGGCGCAAGGCGGACGAGATGTTTCGGTTTATTCGACAGAAATCGTTGAACCGACCGACGAAATCAGCTTTCAAACCGAAGAAAATCGCTATTTTTACGACGCGAATACTTTTTTCCAAGGCAATCAATTTTTAATCGAACCACTTATTGAAGCTGCAGCCGGCGGTGCAAAAGGCGAAAACGCGCTGGATTTGTATTGCGGCGTCGGGCTTTTCACTTTACCGCTGGCAAAAAATTTTACAAAGGTTTTGGGTATCGAAGCATACGATAAGGCGATTGATTTTGCGGCAAAAAATATCGAAAACGCACGAATCGAAAATGTCGGTTTATTTGCCGAAAACGTCGGCGAATGGCTGGCGGAAAATTTCAACCAATTGGGCGACATTGATTTTGTCTTGCTCGACCCGCCGCGCGCCGGAACGGAAAAAGAAACTATCGAAACTTTGCTCGAATTAAAACCGAAAGAAATTTCTTACGTTTCCTGCGACCCGGCGATTCTGGCGCGCGATTTGCGCCGTTTGACCGAGGTCGTTTACCGAGTCGAATCAATCACGGCGATTGATTTATTTCCGCAGACGCACCACGTCGAAACGGTTGTCAGATTAAAGCTCAACTAATTTGTAGAGATGACTGCAAATATTTTTCTAAATCTTTCTGTTGCGAAATCAGTCATCAAAGTCTTTATGAACCCGCACGCGATTGCCAGATTATTTTTATGCGTTGTGCTGCTGATGCAGGTGAACGTTGCGTTTGCCTTTGAGACCGACCAATATAATCTGCCGCCCGAACCGCTTGCCGACATCGGCGACGAAGTATCCGAATATGCCGAGCAGAATTTAAGAAAAGCAGTTTCAAAAGTAAACGCCGAAATTTCCAAAAGGCAAACTTGTCTGGAAAATAATTCGGCAAAGTCAGAAAAAATAAAATGCGGTTCGCCCGATAAAGAACGAGTAAAACTCGAATATCTGCGCTCGGAAGATGCGGTCGCGCGCGAAGTTTATAATTTGCTCGGAACAGGCGTTCCGCCTTTTACCGAATCCGGCTCATGGATGGAATCTCATCGTTTTAAGAAGCAACCGGCGCGTTACAAAACCGATTTTAGTAAATCTATCTTTTTCACTTTTCCGATTAATTATTTAACAATCAGTCCGACTGTGAACCTCTACGGCGCGCAGTACGGCACGGACAAAATCGCGCATTTTTTTCAGCAAGGCTACAGTTATTACAAAATATATAAACGCGGCTTGGCAAACGGTTTAACGCCCGACGCAGCGACCAAACGAGCCGTTCGTTGGGGACAAATGACCGAGCGCACTTTTTACGGCACTCTGATTTCCGGCGTTTACTCAAACGCCGATTTGTGCGCCAACTTTATCGGAATGAAGTTTTATTTGAATCTGGTGCGAGCGATAAAAATCGGAAACGAAACAAAACCAGCCGTTTTGCTTATTAAAAATGGATTTTGGACGTTTAATGAAAACGGCGATTTGCGCGAAACACTTATCAAGCCGTTTCTCTCAAATCATTTAAACGAAGCGTTAAATCCGTCGATTTTTGTTAAAGACTTACGCTCTTTCGTGCGCCGAACGGTCAAAAACCAAAGTTGCCGGCAATGGCTCGATGAATTTCCCAAACGCTCGCAAGCTGATTTCGACAATACTTCACAAGCCTTGAAACTCTGGAACGGCGAGAATTACGGATTTACCGATAGTCGAAATTTCGTAACGATCGCAAACACCTGTTTTGGAAACGAAAAATCAAAAGAAACCGAAAATTGAAGTGGCAAATTTCTATAATTCAAAAATCATTTTGTAAAAATCCAAACTCGATTTTTACAAAATATAAGCGAAAACTTTTTGCATCTTTTCGACGTTTAAGACATCAGAGATTTCAATTAAGAGAACAATCTATTAAAATTTAATTATGCCAAAAAAAGATTCATCAACCGCCGCGATTGCCGAACGCTATTCGGTGCGGTGTCGTTATTGCGGACAAAAAAACTCGGTCAAAGAAGATTATAAAAATGGCGAAGCCGTCTGCGGTCGCTGTCGTCTGCCTTTGTCGAACGCTGAGCATAAAAAGTTTGCCGACCTCAGCAAACACGATTACATTCATCCGGCGGACAGCAAAGCGCTCGCCGCGCTGCGTGCAATTCCGGGAATTGATACTGCGCTCAAAAAACTTCTAACCGTTACGGGCGAATCGGCGATTCGCGTAACTTTTATGGCAAGCGCAGTGCAGGTTACGCCGAAACAATGTCCTGACTTGCACGCCAAGCTGCAAATTGCCTGCACGACTTTGGGCGTCGATATGCCGGATTTTTTCATACAGCAAAATCCGACCGTCAACGCATTTACGGGCGGCGTCGAGCGACCGATTATCGTTATGCATTCGGGCTTGCTCGAACGCTTGAACGACGAAGAAACGCTCGCCGTCATCGCGCACGAAGTCGGACATATTCACGCCGAGCATGTTCTTTATCTGACGGCGGCACAGCTTATTTTGGCAGTTGCGACAATCCCGCTTGCATCTTTGCCGATTGCGGGAATCATAAAGGAACTGCTGACGGCTTCGATGCGCGGCGCGCTGCTGGCGTGGATGCGGCGCGCGGAATTGTCCTGCGACCGCGCCGCGCTGCTCGTTTGCCAGGAGCCGCACGTTATCGGGCGAACAATGATGAAGCTCGCCGGCGGAACATTTGCTTATAAGATGGATTACGAACAGTTTTTAGAACAGGCGCGCGAGTTTCAGAAAAACTACGACGAGAAAAAGCTCGACAAATTCTGGGCTGACATCCTTAACGCCGGACTGTCGCACCCGTTCCCGATTTGGCGCGTTTCCGAGATTTTAAAATGGGTCGAAAGCGGCGAATATGCGGAAGTAATGCAGAAGAAATAAAGAGTCCAGAGAGTCTGGAGAGTGCGGAGAGTGCGGAGAATAAAATCTGTCCTGCTCACGACTCTCCAGACTCTCTGCACTCTCTGGACTCTTTATGTTGATTGTTTTTACGGCAAGTCCAAACGAGCGAGAAGCCGAAACTCTGGCGCAGAAGATTGTCGCCGAAAAGCTCGCCGCCTGCGTGCAGATTCTGCCGCCGATGAAATCTTTTTATTTTTGGGAAGGCGCAGTTAAAAAAGAAACGGAACTTCTGCTTTTAATCAAAACCCTGCCGGAAAAATTCGACCGGCTCAAAGAATTCATACAAACAAACCACAGTTACGAAATCCCCGAAATCGTTGCGCTTCAAGCGGAAAAAGTTTCTGCAGGATATTTGGATTGGATGAAGGAAAGTCTATAAACGGAAAACGAAAAATAGTTTTTCTTGCCGTCTTTTAAAAAGTTGAAGAAGTGTTTTCTTTTTCAACGTTTTTTATTTTCCGTTTTCAGTTTTCCGTTTTCTTCCTCTTCTTCAAAAGTTTTGACGATAAAATCAACCGCATCTTTCGGCGAATCGGTCAGATACATCAAACCCAAATCTTCGGCGTTGATGTTTTTTTCGTTTAGCATCGTTGAAGTCATCCATGACACCAAGCCTTTCCAATACTGGGAGCCGAACAGAACAACCGGAAAATTGCGGATTTTTCTGGTTTGAATCAAAGTTAAGGCTTCAAAAATTTCGTCCATCGTGCCGAAACCGCCGGGAAAAATAACGTAGGCATTTGAGTATTTGATAAACATTGTCTTGCGGACAAAGAAATATTTAAATGTTAAAGAGCGCGTTTGATACGGATTTGCTGATTGCTCGAACGGCAATTCGATATTGCAGCCGACGGAAACTTTTCCCGCTTCGAACGCGCCGCGATTTGCCGCTTCCATTATTCCGGGTCCGCCGCCGGTTATGATTTCAAATCCTGCTTCGGCTAATAATCTTCCCGTCTCACGCGCCGCGATGTAATTCGGGTCGTCTTCTTTTGTTCGCGCCGAGCCGAATACGGTAACGCCGCGCGTAATTGTCGCCAGCGCATCGAAGCCGCCGACGAATTCGCCGAGAATGCGGAAAACGCGCCACGAATCCGAGCTTTTAAATACGTCGTCAGGTTCGGGCGAACGCAGCAGAATTTCGTCTTCGGTAGTCTGCCAGTAAGAGTTTTCCAGTTGTTTGGCTTCGGCGACAGTTTCCGGCTCAATCGGTTTGACGTTTTTGGTTTTGCGCGCAGGTTTTTTCTTTTTACTTTTTTCCATTATATAAATCGCGTAACTCGTGAAGTTCTTTCTTTTAAGCGGCAGGTTTTTGAACACCGATAATGTTAAAACCGCAATCAACATAAATGGTTTCGCCCGTGATTGCCGACGCTAAATCGCTGACCAGAAACAGCGCGGTGTTGCCGACCTCGCGCGCTTCGACATTGCGGCGAAGCGGCGAGTTTGCCGCGATGTGTTTGAGCATCGAACCCATACCTTTTACACCGCGCGCCGACAGAGTGTTGAGCGGTCCGGCACTGATGGCGTTGACGCGGATGTTTTGCTTGCCCAAATCTTCCGCCAGATATCTTACGCTCGATTCGAGCGCGGCTTTCGCCACGCCCATCACGTTATAGTTTTGCACGACTTTTTCCGCGCCGTAATAACTCATTGTAATAATGCTTCCGCTGCCGGTCATCAAAGGTGCGGCGGCGAGCGCAAGCTGCGTCAGCGAAAACGCGCTGATTTCGAGCGCCGTGCGAAAGGCTTCGCGCGAAGTGGTCAAAAACTCGCCCTCAAGCGCTTCTTTCGGCGCAAATGCAATTGAATGAATCAGAAAATCGAGCTTGCCGAATTCTTTCCCGACAGTTTCAAACGCCCGGTCAACTTCCTGCTGATTTGTTACGTCGCACGGCACGACAATCGCACCGTCTAAATTGCGCGTCAGCTTTTCGACGTTTTCTTTCAAGCGTTCGCCTTGGTATGTGAAAGCTAACTTCGCGCCAGCCGCAGCGCATGCTTCGGCGCAAGCCCAGGCGATCGAACGCTGATTAGCGACGCCGAATATCATTCCCGTTTTGTTTTCAAGCATAATTTTTAATCCTCAAGACCGAACTGCGAATTATAAATAGAATTTTGCGGTTTGTTAAGTTAAGCTATTCAGATATTTTGTGAAGTACTAACAAAACATCGACAGTTCATCAGTTTCTACAAACAAAAATTTTCTAACCTTAAATCGAATGAATTTATCTTTTGAAGAATATCAAGCAGCGGCACGGCAGACGGCTTTGTATCCGAAACGCCTACAAAATCTAGAATATCCGACACTCGGGCTGGCGGGCGAAGCGGGCGAAGTCGCCAACATCGTCAAGAAAATCCAGCGCGACTTCGGCGGTGAAATCACCGACGCCACGCGCGCTAAATTAAAAGACGAACTCGGCGACGTTCTCTGGTATATTTCCGCCTGCGCCGATGAATTAGGTTTAACACTTTCAGAAATCGCTGAGTTTAACGTCGAAAAGCTGGCAAAAAGACACAATAAAAATTATGAATGATGAATGATGAATGATGAATTAAAGAATGTTCATGACATTTATCATTCATCATTCACCATTTCAATAAAAATCCGAAATGCTTAAAGTTGGATTAACAGGCTCAATAGCTGTCGGTAAATCAAACGTTTGCGGAATTTTCCGGCAGCTCGGTGCTTTTGTTTTGGACGCCGACCAGACGGCGCGCGAAGTTGTTGCGCCTGATACGCAAGGCTTGAAAGCGATTGTCGAGAACTTCGGCGTGGAGATTTTAACCGCGAACGGCGAGCTTGACCGAATGAAACTCGGCGGAGTGGTTTTTGCGGACGAAGCAAAACGACAACTTTTGAATTCTATCGTGCATCCATTAGTTATTGAAGAACAAAACAAATGGCTGCGGAAATGCGAGCGGGAAAACCCCGACGCAATTTGCATCGTTGATGCGGCATTGATGATAGAGTCAAACAGTTACAAGCGTTTTGATAAATTAATTATTGTTTGGTGCGAACCTGCGATACAATTGCAGCGCTTGATGTTACGCAACCAGTTGAACGAGACTGAAGCTCTGAAACGCATCAGCGCGCAAATGCCGCAAGCCGAAAAAAAACGATTCGCGGACTTTTTAATCAATACTTCTGAAGGTTTTGAAACAACGCACACGCGAACAACGGAAATTTTCAGGCAATTAAAATTATTAATTTAAGCTATGGGATTGCGGACAAAAAAAGGCGACAGCATTCGGCACTCGACAATAAGTTTGTCTGTGAGATGTTTGTCGGCTTACTGTTTGTTCTTACTGCTTCTGTTTTTAGGCGCGTGCAGCAATATTGAAAAGCCAAAGCCGGAACCTTTCTACGCCGAAACCGCGCCCCCGCAGAAAAAAGAATTTCGCTGGAGCAATGGCAAACTGCCGAAATCTTTTGACCCGGCGTATGCCGACGCGCCGCCGGAAACCGATGTTGTCCGCGCCATTTACGAAGGTTTGACCGACACAAATGCACGAACTTTGAAGACCGTTCCGGCGATTGCCGTCGATTGGTCAACCTCAAACGATTACCGAACCTGGATTTTCAAACTTCGCCGCGACGCAAGATGGTCAAACGGCGAACGCATAACCGCCGCCGATTTTGTGCGCTCCTGGACGCGGCTTGCCGCGCTAGGCAAGCGAATTCCTAATTTTCAACTTCTCAGCAATATTGCCGGAATGCCGGCGGCGGAAAATCAAAACAATTCGCTCAAGCCTCAAGAAGAAACGGAATTACTTGAGAGTAAAAGTTTAAACCAAAGTTCGACGCCGATTTCCAAACCAAATGCAGACACCGAACAAAACCCGGAAATCAAACCGCAAGCCGAACCGAAAGCGCCGTTAACCGAAAAAAGTTCGCCGGTGGAAACAAACGGGAGAGAAAAACCGGAACAGAAAACCAAGCCGCAAACCAAAACCGAAACGCCGCTAGGTATCGAAGCCGTTGACGATTTCACTTTGAGAGTTTCACTGATTAACCCGGACAAGGACTTTCCCGCGCTCGTCGCGCATCCGCTTTTTCGTCCAATTTACGCGGACGGAAAGTATTTTGAAACGGGTAAATTAAATGCCAACATCGTAACGAGCGGCGCGTTTCGCGTTGCAAATGTCGCTTCTGACGGCATAACGCTCGACCGCGCCGAAAATTTCTGGAACAAATCGCAAGTTCAACTCGAACGGGTTCGTTTCGTGCCGACAGAGAACGCCGAAAAAGCGCTGGAAGCGTATCGCGCCGGTGAAATCGACGCGATAACAAATGCTGATTTCGAGCCGCTGGCATTGAAACTTTTGACGCCTTTCGACGATTTTCAACGCACGCCGCACAGCGCGCTGAATTTTTACGAATTCAACCGCTCGAAGCCGCCTTTTGATGACCGCCGCGTGCGCGAAGCATTGACGATTGCAATCGAGCGCCAGCGTCTGACAGAAGACGAAATGGACGGCGCGAGCCTTCCGGCGTTTAGTTTTTCGCCGTTTGAAAACGAGACAAACTTGAAATTATCGCAGAACACGCAGCGAGCGCGAAATCTGCTGGCTGGTGCGGGTTTCCCCGACGGCGAAAATTTTCCGGTCATTCGGCTCGTCGTCAACCGCAACAACGTGCAGCAGCAGATTGCGCGCGCGGTGGGGAAAATGTGGAAGCAGAATTTGAACGTCGCAACCGAAATCCTCGTCAAAGAACAGGAAGAATTGGAAGCGGCACGGGCAACGGGCAATTTCGATGTGTTGCGGCGCGGCGTAGTGCTTCCGACAACGGACGAAGCGGCGAATATGCTGGCGATTTTCGACGGCGAAATTCTTCAGCTTGAAGAAACGACAAACGAGGGAAAAAATCCGTCAAACGACACAAATACCGTTAAAGACGGTAAAAAATCCGACGCGGCAAACCCACAAACAGATGCTTCTCCCTCTGAAAGTACGGACGTTGAGCCGATGGCAATCGAGCGCGCAACGAATGTGAGTCGGGAATTTCTAACCGAAAATCAAGCGATGACGGAACTTCCTGCCATACCGCTTTATTTTTCGACTTCGTACTCGTTGGTCAAATCGTATGTTCAAGGTTTTGAAACGAATAGTCTGGACGCGCCTTCGCTAAAGGAAGTGCGGATTGACAATGAATGGCAGCCGAAAAAGGCAAAAGGCGAATCGTAGATTTAGGTTGTTTTAGTCGTTTGTCTTTTGTTATTAGTTAGTTGTTTTTGTGATTTTGTCAAAGGACTGACGACGAAGCCAAAGGACAAAAAATTTCTTGCCTGTCGTCTTTGTTACGTGGTAAATTTATCGCAGATAAGAATTTATTTTGTTTTACTCTCCTGATATATCTAAACTTTAGACTCTTTAACAATTAGTATTTTCAAAAAAGGATTTTTCAGTTATGGCGCGAATAAGTTTTAGTCAATTTCGTTTTGTCATTGTTTCTGTTGTTCTGTCTTTTTTATTAGCCGGCTGTACGAGTTCGGCGAGCAATCGTTACTGGGGACGAACCGTCGCGCCGTCAGATAACGTGCTGCGTTATATTTCCGGCTCGGAACCCGAATCGCTCGACCCGGCGTTTGGCACAGGTCAACCCGAAGCGCGCGTTTATATGGCGCTCTATGAAGGACTTCTCGAATATCACCCGAAAACGATGGAGCCGATTCCGGCGATTGCCGAAAGTTACGAAATCAGTTCCGACGGCACTGAGTACATTTTTCACCTGCGGAAAAACGCCAAATTTTCCAACGGTGACCCAATAACCGCCAAAGATTTTGTTTATACATTTCGTCGCGCACTCTCGCCCGAACTGGCTTCGCGCAATGCCAATCTGGGCTATTACATCAAATATTCGGAAGCCTATAATTCGGGAAATATGTTCGTACAAGACCAGAACGGTCAATTTCTGCTGAAAAAGGATTTTGCCAAAGAGACCGAGAAAAAAGCGTCCGATACGCCGGAAGAAAAGAGTGACGGAAAAGCCGAAAGCGTTCCCGCAAATTTCGGCGTACCGACCGAGCTTCAAAAATTCTTAAATTCGCCGGAGCGATTAACGATTAAAGCGAGCGAGAAAGAACGCGCCAAAGATTTTGAAGCCGACCCGAAACTCAAAGCCGCCGTCGAAGGCAAACGGCTTGTTCCGGTAACAAAGGAAAACCTGGGCGTCGAAGCGGTTGACGATTACACTCTGCGGTTGAAACTCTACCAGCCTGCGCCGTATTTTATTCAACTGATTCCGCATCAATTATTCCGCGTCGTGCATCAACCGACGATTGAAAAATTCGGCAAAGATTGGATGCGCGCCGGAAACATCGTAACCAGCGGCGCGTTTAAGCTGTCCGTGCATAAGCCTTACGACGTTTTGACGGTTGTCAAAGACCCGAATTATTGGGACGCCGCAAACGTTAAACTCGACGCGATTGAGTTTTACCCGCTCGAAGAATCAACGACGATGATGAATCTTTACAAAAGCGGGCGCGCCGACGCCGTTTATAATCACATCGTTCCGCCGGCATGGTTAGACGAAATCAAACAGTTCAAAGACGAATATATGGATTTCCCGGAAGTGGCGAACGAGTATTACAGCTTGAGCGTTAAGAAGCCGCCGATGGACAATCTAAAAGTCCGACAGGCATTGAGTTTGGCGATAAACCGTGAAGCTCTCGCGCAGTTTCGCAAAACGCCGAAACCGTTATCGAATTTCACGCCCGACGGTATTTTCCCCAAATATGACGAAGTGCGTAAAAAGGTTTTTGGCGACAAGCTAAAGGCGCAAAATATCTCGGTTGAAGATTGGTCGAAGCAGCGATTGTTTGACGCGGAAAAGGCGAGAAAGCTGATGACCGAAGCCGGTTTTCCGGTTGTCAAAGCCGGAAACGGCTGGAGTTGTCCGACGTTTCCCGTCGATAAAGTAATGCTCAATTACAATACGGCGGAATCGAACAAAGCCATCGCCGAATTTAATCAGGCGCAGTGGAAACAGAATTTGGGCATTACGGTTCAGCTGAAAAATATGGAGTGGAAAACGTTTCTTCCGTTTCGCTCCGGCGTGCAATATACGGGCATCGCGCGCAACGCCTGGGTCGGCGATTATATGGACCCGTTTACGTTTTTGAATTTGTTTTATTCGCCGCAAAACGACGGCGCGACCGGTTTTTGGGACCCGAAATACGACGCGCTGCTCGATGCGGCAAATAAGGAACTCGATCCAAACAAACGCCTCGAAATGCTTGCAGCTGCCGAGTATGAAATATTAGACCAGCAGCTTGTCATACCGCTTTTGACAAACGCGACCAACTGGATGAAAAAGCCGTATGTCAAAGGAATGTATCCGAATCCGGGAACTCTGCACGCCTGGAAATTCGTCTATCTCGAACCGGACCAGAACAGATGGGACGCAAACGCCGAAAATATTATGAAAGACGGCGACCCGTTGGTTGACGAGCAAATAAATCGCCTGAAAGCGACGCAAAAGCCATTAAACGCCGTTGCCGAATAATAATAGTTGTCGGTTGTCGGCTGTCAGTTGTCAGAAAAAATCTGATTTAACCGACAACCGACAATCGACAACCGACAACTGAAAAATATGCTAAATTTCATCATTCGCAGGCTGCTGATAATTATACCGATGGCGCTGCTTGTCATCACGCTGACGTGGATTTTAATTCGCCTCGCGCCCGGAAGTTTTTACACCGCCGAGAAAAAGTTGCCGCCTGCAATCGAAGCCAATATTAAAAAGAAATACGGACTTGATAAACCCATACTGTCGCAATACGGAATTTTGATGGGCAATATCGTGCGCGGCGATTTTGGCGACTCGCTCAAATACGAAGGTCAATCGGTCAACGAGATTATCGCGCGGCATTTTCCGTATTCGGCGACAATCGGAATTCTTGCCTATATTTTGGCTTTGATTCTCGGACTCGCGGCGGGAATCGTCGCCGCGCTCAAACAAAACTCGTCGTTTGATTACGGCTCGATGTCGCTGGCGATGCTCGGCTTGTCTGTGCCGAATTTTGTTATTGGTCCGATTCTTGTTTTGATTTTCTCGCTGTGGCTGTATATTTTTCCGCCCGCGCGTGTCGGCGGAGCAATAAGTTACGTGCTGCCTGTGATTACTTTGGGAGCGATTTACGCGGCGTATATCGCGCGCCTGACACGCGCCGGAATGCTCGAAGTGATGCGCTCGGATTACATCCGCACGGCGCGCGCCAAAGGTTTGAGCGAATGGAAAGTTCTGCTCAAACATGCTCTGCGCGGCGGCTTGATTCCGGTTGTTTCCTTCACCGGTCCTGCGCTTGCCGCACTGCTCGCCGGAACGGTCGTCGTTGAAAGAGTTTTCGCCATTCCGGGCTTAGGCAATATTTTTATCCAATCGGTTCTCAACCGCGACGAACCGCTTATTTTGGGCATTGTCGCGTTTCTTTCGATTCTGATTATGATTTTTAACTTGATTGTTGATATTTCCTACGCATTTCTAGACCCGCGAATTCGCTACGAGTAAAAAATTTATGACGACAAATGTTGAATTGGAAAAAGTCTCGTCTGCCATTGTTCCGAAAAGATTTCGCGTTGAAGATTTTCGCCGGATGACTGAGGTCGGCATTTTGCCGGAAGAAAGCGGCTGGGAAATTATTGATGGTTTTCTAATAGATAAAATGACTATCGGAAGCAGACACCCAAGCACAGTAAAAAGAATGAACAGAAAATTGATGAGATTGCTTGGAGACAATGCAATAATTTCCGTTCAAGACCCAATTCACATTGACGACTATAATGAACCTGAACCGGACATTGCTCTGCTCAAACCGCGCGAAGATTTCTATGCCGAAAGTCATCCGGCGCCGCAGGACGTTTTGCTGCTTGTTGAAGTTTCCGACTCGACTGTCGAATACGACCGCGAGATAAAAAAATCAATTTACGCCAAAGCCGAGATTGCGGAGTTTTGGCTGGTGAACTTAAAGGAAAGTACGATTGAATGTTACACGCAGCCGAAAAATGGAAATTATCGTCTGGCGCAGATTTTTGAAACGGGCGAAATGGTTCAGTCGAAAACGATTGAAAATCTGAAGCTGAAAGTCAAGGAAATTTTAGCTTCGTAATAATTTTATGGAACAACAAGAAGTAGTTAAAGGCGCGTCGCTGTGGAGAGACGCCTGGAAGCGCCTTTTGAAAAATAAATTAGCGGTTTTCGGTTTGATTATCGTCTGCATAATGGCGATTGCCGTCATCGTCGGTCCGGCGATTATCAAATGGACGACCGGCTACACATTCGATTACATTCCGCCAAACGGCGATTTGGTCAAATCGTTTCCGCCTTCCCTGCAGCATCCGATGGGAACGGACGACGCCGGGCGCGACATCCTGGCGCGAGTTCTGCAAGGCGGCAGAATATCTTTAATGGTCGGCATTATTTCCACGATTGTTTCCTTAATTGTCGGTGTCAGTTGGGGCGCAACCGCCGGTTATTTGGGCGGTCGAATTGATAATTTTATGATGCGCGTCGTCGATATTATCTACGCCGTGCCGTATATCTTAATCGTCATCGTGTTGCTGTCGGTTTTTGGCGGTTCAAATACGCCCGCTTGGATTCAATGGCTGGCGGATAAATTCGGCGGCGCGGGCAATCAAGGCTTGAGTCAGATATTTTTATTGTTTTTTGCTTTAGGTTTGGTTTCGTGGCTGACGATGGCGCGCGTCGTGCGCGGGCAGATTCTTTCCTTAAAAAATCAGGACTTCGTAATGGCGGCGCGCGCAACCGGCGTCTCCACGCCTTCGATTATCTTTCGCCATCTCGTACCGAACGCGCTCGGACCCGTAATTATTTACGCGACATTAACCATTCCGTCTGTAATGCTTTCAGAAGCGTTTCTATCGTTTTTAGGAATCGGCGTACAGGCTCCGTTCGCGTCCTGGGGAAGCCTTGCGGCGGACGGAATAAAAAACATTTCGGTTTTCCCTTGGCAATTGATTTTTCCCGGCGTAACGATGGCGTTGACTTTGTTTTCACTAAACTTTTTGGGCGACGGTTTAAGAGACGCGCTCGACCCGCAAACCAGAAAATTTTAATTTAAAAGGAACGCCAGCATCCTGCTGGCAAACAATTGCCGCCAAGATGACGGCGTTCCATAAACGAATGAACAATCAAAACGGACACATCTTAACGGTCAACGATTTGAAAACGTATTTTCAAACTGAAGACGGCGTTGTAAAAGCGGTTGACGGCATTACGTTTGAACTGGAAAAGGGCGAAACTTTAGGAATTGTCGGCGAATCGGGCAGCGGAAAATCCGTAACAAACCTTTCGATCATGCGCTTGATTCCAGAGCCGCCGGGAAAAATCGTGGGCGGCGATGTTATTTTCGACGGAATTGACATTCGCGCGCTTTCAATTGACGGTGTGCGGAAAATTCGCGGCAAACGGATTGCGATGATTTTCCAGGACCCGATGACTTCCCTGAATCCGTTTTTGAAAATCTCGACGCAGTTAATGGAAGTAACGCAACTGCACTTGAATCACACGAAGGAACAGGCGTATAAACACGCGATAAAAATGCTCGAACTCGTCGGCATTCCCGACGCCGAAAACCGCGTCAACAGTTATCCGCACGAATTTTCCGGCGGTATGCGTCAGCGCGTAATGATTGCGATGGCTTTGAGCTGCGAGCCGGAACTGCTGATTGCCGATGAGCCGACAACTGCTCTGGACGTTACGATTCAGGCGCAGATTCTCGAATTGATTAAAGATTTGAAAGCGCGTCTCGGAACAAGCGTTATTCTAATCACGCACGATTTGGGTGTGGTTGCCGGAATGACCGAAAAAATTATCGTGATGTATGCCGGAAAGGTTTTCGAGCAAGCGCCGACGAAAGAATTGTTTTCGACTCCGGCAAATCCTTATACGAAAGGTTTGCTAAAGAGCGTTCCCGACCCGGCGCACGAAGCCGGAACCGAGCTTTATCAAATTCCCGGACTTCCGCCCGATGTCGCGCATCTGCCGCCGGGCTGTCCGTTTGCACCGCGCTGTTATCGCGCCGAAGAAATCTGCCGCGAGCAGTATCCGCCGTTTGTCGAGATAAACGAAAATCACCGCTCGCTATGCCATTTTGCGCCGGAAGTTTATGCCGAATCTTTGAAGGAGAATCAAACTGTAAATGCCTGAAACGAACGGAAACAATCTTATCTCAATTCAAGATTTGAAGGTTCACTTCAAAATCGGCGGCGGTTTATTCAAAGAAACAAAGCACGTCAAAGCCGTTGACGGTGTTAATTTGGACATCAAAAAAGGCGAAACGCTCGGACTCGTCGGCGAAAGCGGTTGCGGAAAATCAACTCTCGGAAAAGCGATTTTGCGCTTGACGGAACCGACCGGCGGACAGGTTTTTTATAACGGCAAAGATTTGGCGAATCTGTCGCAAACCGAAATGCGCGACGAACGGAAGAATTTGCAGATGATTTTCCAGGATCCGTATGCATCGCTCAATCCGCGAATGACGGTCGGTCAAATTATCGGCGAGCCGCTTCGCACATTCGGTTTGAAAAACGGAAAATCTACCGAAGCGAGAGTGCAGGAATTGATGGAAACAGTCGGGATGAGTCCGCGCTTTATAAAACGTTACCCGCACGAGTTTTCCGGCGGACAACGTCAAAGAATCGGCATCGCTCGGGCGCTTGCGGTTGACCCGGAATTTATCGTTGCGGACGAGCCGATTTCTGCTTTGGATGTTTCGATTCAGGCGCAGATTATGAATTTGATGGAGCGTCTGCAAACGGAAAAAAATCTGACGTATCTTTTTATCTCGCACGACCTTCGCGCCATTCGCCACGTTTCCGATAGAGTCGCCGTAATGTATCTCGGAAAAATCGTCGAACTCGCCGACGCAAAGGAAGTTTATCGAGAACCATTGATGCCTTACACGAAAGCTCTAATCTCCGCCGTTCCCGTTCCCGACCCGCAAATCGAAGCAAATCGCAAACGCATAATTTTAAAAGGCGACGTTCCCAGCCCGATAAATCCGCCGGTCGGCTGCAATTTCCACACGCGCTGCCCGTATATGATTGAAGCGTGTAAAACCATCGAGCCGTCGCTTGTGGAAATAAAACCACGCCATTTTGCCGCCTGCATTCGTATCTCGACTGAACAGCCGCACATCGAAGAGGTGGCGCCGAACGACGCGCCCGGACTTCGAGAACTGCAATCAGCCGGAACGCAAACGGCTCGTCTGAAATAAGCACGAAAAGAATTTTAGCCGAGAATTACACCAATGGATACAAATAATATAAAAAATAATTCGTGTCCATTAGTGTAATTCTTGGCTAACCGTTTTAGATTGCTTGAACAATTCCGACAAAAAGGGAGCGATGCGCGCGCTCCCTCAAATTTAGAATAGAAATAGAAAACCAACTTTTAACTAACTGCCTGCCGTGTTGCTCATCGAATCGCGCAAATCTCTGACGCGGTCGTGCGCCGCTTTAACCTGTGTTGATTGTTGCTGAACGACGCTTGCGACGTTTGCCGGCAAATTCATTTGCGTTGCTTTTTCAAAAGCAGCTTTCGCTACGTCTTCTCCGCGTTCGGCTTCGTTTAAGATAGCCGTTTCGTCTTTTCCGGTAACGAGCGATTTAATGTTTATCCAGCCGCGGTGCAGTGCCGCCGACGTGCTTCCCGTATTTTCCGGATCGCCGCCGAGTTCTCTGACAAGCGTCTGCAGTTCGCCCGTAAATTGTGAACGCTGTTGTCCTAATTCATAAAAAAGCGATTTCAAATCCGAGCGTTCGACGCCTTCCGCCGCCGTTTGAAATCCGTTTTGTCCGTCTTTACAAGTTTCGATTAAATTATTTAATGTCGAAATAACATCTTCGTTTGCCATAACTTACAATTCCTCCTAAAAATAAAACCTATCTTACTAAATTAAAGCCTCTGTGCTTTTGGTTATGTTGTCAGCTAGATACAAGTCTCGTGCCAAAGCGTTTGAGGCTGTAAATAAAGCAATTTGATCGTTTGCTAATTTACGCGCGGAATATATCGAGACAAATTCGTGTATCAAATAAGTTCATAGCAACTATCAATTCTTCCGATTAAATTCTAACGAGTCGATATAAATCTGAAAGTTCACGCATTTTTTTAGTGAAAGACGATTATTCCGCCGTTGCCATTTGTTCACGGTTTTGCGCCGGTGCGTCTTTTTGCCTCGAAATAATTTCGACGTTTTCTTCGTCGTTTGAGCGCGGCAGAAATAGAATAACGAGGAGCGACAGAGCCGAGAGAACTGCGCCGACCCAAAAAACTTTGTGAATCGCTGTTGCCATCGCGCTGCGCAGAGTGTCGAGCGCGCCGTCCGGTAATGCGGCTTGCGCTTGCGGGTCAATCAGCGCGTTCGGATTTGCGGCAAACGCTTCAGCTTGTGCGGGTGAAATCACGCCGCTTCCGTTTCCGGCAGCCGTATCGAGATTTGCCGCGAGTCCCGCAGACAAAATTGCACCCATTATCGCCACACCGACCGCGCCGCCGATTGAACGCGAAAATTGATTTAACGAAGTTGCAACGCCGAGCTGCGATTTATTGACGGCTTGCTGCACCGCAATTAAGAGCGTGAGCATCGTCAAGCCCAAACCCGATCCGATTAAAACCAAATCGGCGTGCAGCCAGAATCTTGCAGTTTCACGCTCGAACATCGAAAGAAAAACGAAGCCTATTGTCAACAAAACAAAACCGATGATGCTGATTGTGCGGTAGCCGAGTTTCAGCAAAAGATATCCGCCGATAATCGACATACTGACCCAACTGAGCATCAAGGGCGTCAGCAAGGAGCCGGCTTCGGTCGCCGTCGAGCCGAGCGCGCCTTGAGCGAACAGCGGCACGAAAGAAATCGCGCCGAACATTGCAGCGCCCGCCAAAAATCCGGCGACGACGGCGACGGAAACCGTCCGATTGTCGAATAATTGAAATGGAATAATCGGGTCGGCGGCGCGGCGTTCAACCCAAACGAAAGCGAGCGCAAGCAAAATCGCTCCGCCAATAAATATTAAATTTTGCGGGGCGAAAAGCGTCTCCAAAGTCGTTCCGCCTTCAACGAGCGCGAGCATCAACAAGGTAATCGAAGCCATCAAAAGCCCCGCACCAGCGTAATCAATCGTCGGACGCTCGTGGTGTTTCGGCTCTTTCAAAGCCGTCCCGATAATAAAAGCCGCCGCCAAACCAATCGGCAAATTGATGTAAAAAACCCAGCGCCAGGACAATTGGTCGGTGATAAAACCGCCGATAATCGGACCGATAACGCTGGACAAACCCCAAACGCCGCTGAAATACGCCTGCATTTTCGCGCGTTCTTTGAGCGTAAAAATATCGCCGATAATCGTCATTCCCAAAGGCACGAGCGCGCCCGCACCCAAGCCTTGAATCGCGCGAAAAACAATCAACTGCGTCATCGAAGCCGACAATCCCGATAAAATCGAGCCGAGAAGAAAGACCCCGATGCCGATTTGATAAAAAAGCCTGCGCCCGTAAAGGTCTGAGAGTTTTCCCCAGACCGGGACGGTTACGGTCGAGGTAATCAAATAAGCCGAAAAAACCCAGCTATAATGGTTCAATCCGCCGAGTGCAGCAATCACAGTCGGCATCGCCGTCCCGACTACGGTCGCCTCCAGCGCGGCGATAAACATTCCCGTCATCACGCCAATGGTTACCGCCCAGCGCCTTCTTTTCGACATCTCAAGACGCGGTTTATCCTTATCGTCAATCTCTGTTGTTTCTGAAAATTCTTCCACCCCTGTTCTCACTTAAAAAATTATTTACTGTAAAATCGCTTATTTTACTTTACCGGAAAAAAAGTATTTGTTTAAAACGCGAAATCAAAAAGTATTTTTTAGGCAACAAACATGCTGATTTTAAGACAATACGAAATTCTAAATATTTAATTCTTCATTATCCTGCAAAATATTACCTTTTCCTTTTGCAGGTTAATTTACGATAAAAAATTTAGAATTTCGTATCGTCGCCCCAAAATGTTTTGCCGCAACCGGCAAAACATTTTTCGCGTTTGCAACAAAACAAACCTTTTTCGCGTAGAATACTTGTTTTCAAACTTTAATCCGTCAGTAATCCGAAAAAAATTTTATGCTTCTCAAAAAATGCGTTTTTGCTTTTCTGTTTTTGTTCGTTTTGAGTGTTTTACAAATTGAAGCCCAAAATACTACGCCCTATATGACCGAGCCGTCGATTTCGCCTGACCGCAGGGAAATCGCGTTTGTTTCGGGCGGCGATATTTGGTCTGTTCCGACGGGCGGCGGCACGGCGCAACTGCTTGTTTCGCATCCAGCGACCGAATCGCGCCCTGTTTATTCGCCGGACGGGAAACGCCTCGCATTTGTTTCAAATCGGACGGGCGCGGGCGACATTTACATTTTGGATTTTTCGACGAACGATTTGCAGCGTTTAACTTTTGACACAGCGCCGGAACAACTCGACGCCTGGTCGCGCGACGGCGAATGGATTTATTTTTCGTCAAACGCCGACGATATTGCCGGAATGAACGACATTTTTCGCGTTCGAGCAAATGGCGGAACACCTCTGCCATTCAGCGCAGACCGTTACACGAACGAGTTCGGCGCATCGCCCGCGCCCGACGGCAGCGGGGACTCGATTGCTTTCACCGCGCGCGGCATTTCCAACAGTCAATGGTGGCGAAGAGGTCGCAGCCATATTGACGAAAGCGAAATCTGGCTCAAACGCGGCGCGGCAAGTTACGAACGATTGACCGAACGCGGCGCGAAGCAGCTTTGGACAATGTGGAGTGCCGACGGCTCAAGAATTTATTTCGTTTCCGACCGCAGCGGTGCGCAGAACCTTTGGACTCTGCCGCTCAAAGGTCAGGCAAAACAATTGACGAATTTCACTGACGGTCGCGTTGTGTGGGCGAATATCTCCTACGACGGCAAACAAATTGTTTTTGAAAGAAATTTCCGCATCTGGCAAATGAACACCGACAACGGCAAAGCTGCGGAAGTCCCGATTACTCTGCGCGGAACTGCCGCCAATCCGCTTTCCGAACGCATAAATCTCTCGTCGCAAATCCGCGAATTCTCGCTCTCGCCGGACGGCAAAAAAGTTGCGTTTGCAGCGCGCGGCGAGATTTTCGCTGCTTTGTCAAAAGAAGCGGGCGAAGCCGTTCGCATCACAAACACCGCCGCGCCCGAATCTTTTGTCGCCTGGTCGCCGGACAGCCGAAAGCTCGTCTATGACTCGGAGCGCGACGGCGTGATGTCAGTTTATCAATACGATTTTGCGACGGAAACCGAAATCAGATTAACTCGAAACGGCAACGACGCGCTGCCGATTTATTCGCCCGACGGAAAATATATTGCTTTTTTAAGAAACGGACGCGCGCTCGTCGTTTACGATGTGAACACGAAACAGGAACGAGAATTGTCCAAACTTTTCACCGATTCGCCGCCGCTGCTCGGCAAGCGCAATTATGTCTGGTCGCCGGACAGTAAGTATGTCGCATTTTTTACAGGCGCGCCGGAAAACCGTTCTTACACTAACGTCAGCGTCGCTTCTATTAACGGCGGCGATGCACGTCCGATTAGCTTTTTGGCAAATTCAAACAGCGGCTCGGTTTCGTGGAATCCGGACGGTTCTTTTATACTTTTCGACAGCAGCCAGCGCACTGAAACCGGCTCGCTCGCGCGAATTGATTTAAAACTCCGCACGCCGAAATTCCGCGAAGACCAATTCCGAGACCTTTTCAAAGAAGAAAATCCTCGCCAGAAACCGCAGACGCAGCCGAATGTCGCGCCTTCGCCCGGTTCTTCACCGACGCCGAATCCGTCGCCTTCTTCGCCTAACGTATCGCCTTCACCGAACGCTTCGCCGTCGCCGACCAGTCCGATTGAAAACAACGACGACGTAAAATCTCCCAACATTGTTTTTGAAGACATTCGCAAACGTTTGAGCCTTTTGCAGACTGGTGTTGACGTTGGCAGCCAAACGATTTCACCGGACGGAAAAACCGTTTTGGTTCTGGCATCGAGCGAAGGACAATTTAATTTATACGTTTTGCCGCTAGACGAATTAACGACTGACAACTCGGCAAAGCAATTGACTTCGACGCCGAATCAGAAATCCGACGCGCAATTTTCACCCGACGGCAAGGACGTTTATTATCTTGAGAACGGGCGCATCAATATGGTCAATCTTGACCGTCGCGAAGTTCGTCCCGTTTCGATTAATGCGGAAATGAGCGTCAATTTCGCACAGGAAAAGTTGGAGATTTTCAGTCAAGGCTGGCGTTATATGCGCGACAACTTTTATGATGACAAATTTCACGGGGTTGATTGGGAAACTGTTCGTCGAACTTACGAGCCGATGGTTGCGGCGGCGCGCAACGCGGACGAAGTTCGTCGCTTGATGAGTTTGATGGTCGGCGAGTTGAATGCTTCGCATCTCGGCGTCAGCGCGCCTGCAAATCCGGCGGCACTGCCGACACCAATCGGAAAACTCGGTTTGAGATTCGACCGCAGCGAATACGAAACAACCGGACGCCTTAGAATTACCGAAATTATTACTTTGAGTCCGGCGGCTATTGTTCAAAACATAAAAGTTGGCGATTATTTATTGACTGTTGACGGCGTAAAAATCGACGGCAAAACAAATCTCGACGCGCTGATGGAAAACAAAGCCGGAAAGCGCGTAGTTATTGGCGTTTCGTCTGTTGCGGACGGTTCAAATAAACGTGATGTCGTCGTCAAACCGGTCAGCACGGGCGCGGAGAAAAATCTGCTTTATCGGCAATGGGTTGAAGACAATCGAGCGTACGTCGCGCGCGCCAGCAATAACCGGCTCGGCTATGTTCATCTGCCCGATATGTCGGAAAATTCGCTGTCGCAGCTCTACATTGATTTGGACGCGGAAAACGAAAACCGTGATGGCGTCGTCGTTGACGTTCGCAACAACAACGGCGGTTTTATCAATCCGTATGTGATTGACATTTTATCCCGCCGCGCTTATTTGAATTTTAAGGAACGCGGATTTTGGACGGTTCCGGCGCGCACGGCGCTCGGTCAACGCGCTTTGGAACGCCCGACCATTTTGATTACGAATCAGCATTCATTGTCGGACGCCGAAGATTTTACCGAAGGATACCGCGCTTTGAAACTCGGCAAAGTCGTCGGCGAGCCGACCGCCGGTTGGATAATTTTCACCTGGAACGCGAATCTTTTCGACGGCACAACACTTCGCCTGCCGCGCCAAATGGTTACGGGCATCGGCGACGGCAAAAATATGGAACTCAATCCGCGCGCCGTTGACATTCTGGTAACGCGCCCGATTGGTGAAAGCCTGTCAAAAAAAGACAGTCAACTCGACGCGGCAATTCGTGAACTTTTGAGCGAAGTCGGCGGGAGCAGATAATTTTTCGATTGTAAATAATTTTTTACTTGACGAACAACAAAAATAACTTATAAAAGACGAACGTTCGTTCACTTTTATGCCTAAACTCAGTGAAAATACAATAGCCGAGAAAAAATCAAGAATTGAAGATGCGGCAAAACAGTTATTTATCAAACAAGGTTTTCACGCCACTTCAATGCGCGATATTTCCAAACGGGCGAAAGTGTCTTTGGGGAATTTATACAATTATTACGCGACCAAAGAAGCAATATTTGAATCAATAATTAATAGTTATCTAACCGAGATTGACGATAAATTGAAAAATATTTTTGACGGAATTGAAGAGCCGCTCGAGCCGACGAGCCTTCATCATCTCGAACAATTGGTCGGCAAAATGGTTCACGAAAATTACGATTTCTGGCTGCTGATGTATATTGACGTTTTGGAATTTCAAAATCAGCATTTTCGCAAAATGTTTGAAGGCTTGACCGCCAAGTTCCGACGTATTTTCGCCGTCCAGTTTAAGGAATTGAAAACACGCGGCGACCTCCGCGCCGGAGTTGACCCGGCAGTCGTTTTTACAGCGGCATATATGCAGTTTTTTAATTATTTTTTAGTTGAAAAACTTTTCGGCGGCAATGCTCACTTGGGTTTGACCGACGAGCAGGCGATAAATACGCTGACGAAAATTTTCAGTTACGGAGTTTTGAGCGAAGAGAGACTCACGCAGTTTAAGAAGCAAGCGGCAATAATCAGTTAGTTTTTCCATTAAAATTAGCTGCTCAATTTTCAAAGTACATTTACGGTTTTTAGGTTGTCGCTTATCGGCAATTCTCTGGGCGGCTGGATTGCCGCTGATTACGCTTTGAAATATCCGAATCGAGTGCAAAAAATTGTGCTGGCTGATGCGGCGGGCTTAAAACCGAACGAAGTTGATTTAAATCGGATTTACGCGCTTAATTTTTCAACGCGCGACGAAGTTCGCACACTTTTGAAACTCGTTTTTTTCAATCAATCCGTTTTTGGCAGCGAGGCTTTTGTTGACGAATCTCTGCGTCTGCGTGTGGCGGCAGGAGACGGCTACACGATTAACAGCCTGATTGATTCAATCAAACGCGATGAAGATTTTTTGAACGGGCGACTGGGCGCAATCAAGCAGCCGACGTTAATCGTCTGGGGAAAACAAGACGGACTTCCTCCTTTAACTGACGCGCAAACCTTTAAGGCTCAAATCGCAAATTCGCAGCTCGTCATTTTCGACCAGTGCGGACACGCGCCGCAAGTCGAGAAAGCACAGGATTTTAACCAAGCGGTTTTAAAATTTTTAGACAGTAAATAGGTATCGAATTTTAGGGAATACAATAAAGTTAAAACCTACCACCTAACGCCTAATTCCTATGGATTTACAAATCGGAGAAGAATTCTCCACCAGCAAACAAATTACAGACAAAGTTGTTCGCGCTTTCGCTGAACTTTCCGGCGACTTTAACCCGATTCACCTGGACGAAGAATTTGCGAAAACGACCCGTTTCGGCAAGCGTATCGCGCACGGGATGATTTCCGGCGCGCTGCTTTCCGCCGTTCTCGGCTACGAGTTTAAAGAACGCAAAATTGTTTATCTGTCGCAAACGATGAAATTCCTCGCGCCGGTTTTTCTCGACGACACCATAACGGCGACGGCGACGATTACACATATCCGCCAAGATAAACCGGTCGTAACTCTCGAAACCGTTTGCACAAATCAAACAGGCGAGACGACCCTTACGGGCGAAGCCGTCGTGTTAATTTTGAATGAATAATTTGATGGACACCAAACCGAAAACCAAATTGCTGACAGCCGATTTGAGTTATGCGCGTTATGCGCTTGCGCTCTTGATGTTCGTTTATGTAATGAACTTTCTCGACCGGCAGATTATTTATATTTTGATGCCGCTTATCAAGACGGAAATGTCGTTTTCCAATTTGCAAACGGCGCTCTTGGGCGGAACTTCGTTTGCGATTTTTTATACGGTTTTGGGCATCCCTTTCGGACGGCTGGCGGACAAAAGTTCGCGCAAAATTGATTGCCATCGGTTTAGCATTATGGAGTCTGTTTTCCGGTTTGACCGGATTTGCCGGCGGATTCTGGACGCTTTTTCTGTGCCGCGTCGGTGTCGGCGTCGGTGAAGCGACTTTAGGTCCGGCGGCGATTTCGCTTTTGTCCGATTACTTTCCGCCCCAAAAACGCGCAACTGTTACGAGTATTTATTCGATGGGAATTGCCGTCGGCGCCGGATTTGCGGCAATTTTCGGCGGTTACTTAAGTCAGTTCGGCTGGCGGCAAGCATTTTTTATTGTCGGCTTTCCAGGATTGCTTTTTGCCGTGCTGGTTTTTCTGCTACGCGAACCGGCACGAACGGTTCAAACCGTTTCGGATAAGAATTTTACAAGTGCCGATTGGAAAAAACTACTCTCAAACAAATCATTTGTTCTGCTTTGCTTGGGTTACGCGTTTTTCGGACTTGCAACAAATAATATATCGGTTTGGGGCGCAATTTATTTGAATTCGATTTACCGTCTGCCGGTCACTTTAATCGGTTATTGGGCGGGCGTTTTGACGCTGACGGCGGGCATTCCGGCGACACTTTTCGGTGGCGCGATTGCCGATCGTTTCAAACGCAGGCAAGCGGGCGGGCGAATGTTCTTCGGCGTGCTGCTATCGGCTGTTTCCGCCGCTCTGTGGCTCGTCATTTTGTTCACGGACAATCTTTTGCTCATCGCGGCGGTGGCGTTCGTTCTGCTTTTCGCGGCACTGGCGTGGCTCGGCGCGGCGGCGGCGGACGCAACCCAAATAGCGGGCGCAAACTTGCGCGGGCTGGCTGTAGCAATTTATTTTTTCTCGGTCAACATTGCCGCTTATTTGATTGGGTCAAACTTAATCGGATTTATAAGCGACAAACTCGGCGCGGCGCAGAATCCCGAAATGCTGCGCTATGCGTTGCTCGTCTGCCCGATTTCGTGTCTGCTCGGCGCTTTTACGCTTTATCTGGGAAGCAAAAAACTGAACAAGGAAATTATCTGAGTAATTACTTTACCTTAAAAGTTTGAACTCTCGTTAATTTGCAATATTTTAATTCTGCCTGAAATGCCTGCACTCACAACCGCTTCTTCGAGCAATCGCAGCGGTTCTCCGGGCGGCTCATCCGACAAATCAAAACGCCCGAAGTGCATCGGTATCAGTGTTTTGGCTTTTGAATCAACGAACGCTTCGACGGCATCGCTCGGCGAATTGTGGTTTGGCTGCATAAACCATCGCGGACTGTATGCGCCGATGCCGACGATGAAATAATCAATTTTCGGAAACGTTTCAGCCAGTTCTTTATAGTGATTTCCGTAACCGGAATCGCCGCCGAAATAAATCGTTGTGTCCGCGCCTTGTATGACGAACGCGCCCCAAAGCCGCTTGTTCGTATCGGAAAGTCCGCGCCGCGACCAATGGCGAGTCGGCAAAAAATAGATTTTTAAACCCGTTTCCGGCAAAGTGAATTGCTGATACCAGCCCGCCGTTTGCAGTTCGTTGGTCGGCGTTTTCCAATCGTTGAGCAAATCTTCCGTTCCAAGACCGGCAAGAATTTTCGCTTCTGGGAATTTTTGCGTGATTTGCTTGACAGTTTTTTCGTCGCAGTGGTCGCGGTGGTCGTGCGAGATTAAAACGTAGTTAACTTGGCGGATTTGTTCAATCGGCGACGGCACGTCCGCAAAGGTTTTGACAACCGGCGGCTTGCCGAAGACCGCGTCAATCAAAACGCTTTTTCCATTTAAACGAACGAAAAATCCGGCGTGTCCGAGCCACAAAATTCCGTCTTTTTCACTTTGCAAAAAATCCGTCGGGTCTCGAATATCGAGACGATTTTTGTCCGCCTCCTTTTCCGCTTTTTGCGGATTTCCGCTGAATTGCCATTTCAACAAATCTATCACGGCTGGCAAAAAAGCGAACTCCGCATTGACAAATCTTCCCTTTTCATCAACCGGCGTTCCCTGCCAATCGCTTTTAACGGTCGGCAAGTTTTCGTTTCTAACGCGCTTTGCAATCACGGCTTCATCCATTTCGTCCAAAAAAATCACAATTACCAAACCCGTTAAAACTACGGCAAAAAGGCTGGCAGCGATGATAAAAAACCTTTTCATTTTCTAAAAATCAATTGCCGTATAAAAAGATAAAACCGTTTGATTTGAAAATCTTACGAGTAAACACACTGTATCTTTCAACCCACGAAATTTAGGTTTTGCTTTGACTTTTATTATTCCTCCGGCAAACCTACCGCGCTTTTATTTCAGCAATTCCGGCAGCTCGCAGGCTTCGATTTAAAGCCGGAAGCTCTTGCAATTCGATTTGGCGCCAGCGTTCGGCGGCGGTTTGCGATTCGCGGTTGACATCCGCCGCGGCTGTTTGAACTTGCGTCGTCGGCGCCAGGTCAACTTCCTGCATCTGGTCGAAAAGCGTTTGCAGTTTTCCCAAAACCGCGAGCGAAAGCGCGGCGCCGAGCGGTGTATTTTGCGTTGCGCCCGCAACTTCGTTTAATTTTTTGCCGAGCGCGTCGACACTCGCGGCAAGCGCGGCGTTTTGTCCGGCACGTTCTTTCGCTTTGGCAAGCTGCGCGATTAACGAACCGATGCGCTCGTTAATCGGCTGCAATTGCAGCCAATTGTCGTAAAGCTGTTTTGACAAATCGAATTGTTTTTGCAAATCCGCAACGGAAGTTTTAACGCGCGGGTCAATTTTCACTGCGAGCGGCTGTGTGTAAGTTTTGCTGCCGACGGTCAAGACAACCGTGTAATTGTCGGGCATCACCCACGGCGCGGTCGCGTTCGGCGCGGTGTTTCGATAAACGGCGGCAATCGGATATGTCGGCTCGACGCCCTGCACTGGCGCGTAATGCAAATCCCACATAAAACGGTGCGTTCCGGTTTCACGCGATAAAATTTGCGGCGGGCGCAGCCAGTAAGCCGGAACATTATTTGTATCTTTAACAGCAGGAATTCTGTCTGTGCTCGAATAACGCCGCAGGACGTTTCCTTTATCGTCTTTGATTTCTAACTTAACCTCACCCGAAGCGTTTTTATCCAGATAATAATCAATCATCGCGCCGTCGGGCGGATTTTCTCCAGCCGGCTCGTCAGGCGGCAGCGGCGTGTCTGTGTTTTGATTCCAGCGCATGCGAAAAGCGGTCTGCGGCTTGAAAAGTTCCGTTTTTTGATTTTTCGTTTCAAGCTGCCTGAGCGGTGTGATGTTGTCCAAAATCCAGAACCCGCGTCCGTGCGTGCCGACGGCGATGTCGTCGTCTTTGATTATCAAATCTCTGACGGATGTGGCGGGCATATTCATTCTCAATGATTGCCAATTCTCGCCGTCGTCAAACGAGACATAAACGGCGCGTTCCGTTCCGGCAAACAGCAAACCTTTGCGCTCGGTGTCTTCGCGCACGACATTGACGGTTTCGCCGTTCGGAATTCCCCTTCTGATTTCTTTCCAAGTCTTTCCCGCGTCGCGAGTCCGGTAAATATGCGGGCGATTGTCGTCGAGCCGCAAAGTATTGACCGCCGCATAAGCCGTACCTTTGTCAAAATGTCCGGCTTCGATAATTGAAATTTTCTGCCACGCCGTAACTTGTTTCGGCGTAATGTCAGTCCAATTTTTGCCGCCGTCAGTTGTTCGGTGAATCAAGCCGTCGTCAGTTCCCGCCCAAATTATATTTACATCCTGGAACGAAGGCGCAACCGTATAAATCACGCCGCGCTGGGTCGGCTGCGCGCTCGGCAGAGTTTTGAACTTGCCGATGCTTGCCGGAATTTCCCAGGTTTTTCTGGTTAAATCAGGACTGATTTGCTCCCAATAGTTTCCGCCGTCGCGCGTTACCCATAAAGTATTTGCCGCGAAAAATAAAGCACGCTTATCGAGCGGTGAAAAAATTACCGGTTGAGTTCTTATCATCCGAAAATCCGCGTTGCGAAACGGCTTCGGTAAAATGTTTTGCGCTTGACCGGTTCGGCGGTCAAAGCGCGTGAGTTTTCCGCCGTAAATGATGTCCGGGTCGAGCGGGTCGGGCGCGACGTAGCCGTATTCTTCCGCCGCGACGGGCGTCCAATCGCGGAAAGTAATTTCGCCGTAATCGCCGCGACTGGAAATGCAGACCGAGCCGCTTTCCTGCTGTCCGCTGCACAAATGATACGGAAAAGCATTGTCGGCGGAAACGTGGTAAAGCTGTGCGGTCGGCTGGTTATACCACGAACTCCAGGTTTTGCCGCCGTTGACCGAAACGATTGCGCCCTGGTCGCTGCCCATTAAAATTATGTCGGTATTGTTCGGATTTATCCAGATGTTTTGGTAATCGTCGCCGCCGGGCGCGCCGCGAAAAGCGTTCCAGGTTTTGCCGCCGTCAACTGATTTCCAGGTTACAATGCTCGCCGCATAAACAATATCGGCATTTTTCGGATCGAACTGCAAATCGCCCAAATCGCCGGACGCGATGCGGTTTGCCGGTCGCGTGTCGGTTGTGGCGATTGCCCAACTTTCGCCCGCGTCATCGGAACGGTAAAGTTTTGTCTCGTCAGGCGTTCTGACTGCGGCAAACAAGCGTTTCGGATTGCTCGGCGCAACGGCAATAGCGGCTTGAGAGATTCCGGCAGGCAAACCTTTCGTCAATTTATTCCAGGTTTTCCCGCCGTCGTTTGATTTGAAAATTCCGCCGTTTGCGCCGTCAAAGCGGGCGTTTTCCCACGCGCCTTCGCGCGATTCCCACAGGCAAGCGTAAACGACATTTGAGTTTGTCGGGTCAATCTCCAAGTCTGAGCCGCCCGTGTTTTCGTCTTTATACAAAACTTTTTCAAATGTTTTTCCGCCGTCGAGCGAGCGGTAAATTCCGCGCTCCTCATTTGCGCCGTAAGGATGACCGGCGACGACGACAAAAAGTTTATTTTCGTTTCGCGGGTCAATTTTGATTTCCGCGATTTGCTGAGCGTCGCGCAAACCCAAATGCGTCCACGTTTTTCCCGCATCAATTGATTTATAAACGCCGTCGCCGACTGATAAGTCGGGACGATGAAGACCTTCGCCGCTGCCGACGTAAATCACATTCGGATTTGAAACCGCAACGGCAATCGCGCCGATTGAGCCTGTCGGCTGGTCATCGAAAATCGGCGTCCAGATGCGCCCGGCATCGGTCGTTTTAAAAACGCCGCCGTTGACCGGAGCCATATAAAAAACATTCGGTTGACCGGGAACGCCTGCAACGGCGCGGGTTCGTCCGCCGCGAAACGGTCCGACGCTGCGCCAGTGCATTGCTTGTTTGAAATCCTGATCGTAGCCTTGCGCTTTCGCCGCCGTATAAACGCCGAATAAACAGACATAAACGAATAAAAATGCGCTGACGCGCCGTTTCAAATTCATAAATTTTCTCCTCAGATTCTGCAAAACGATACCACAATTTTTATGTCTGAAATGAATCAAAATATTTAATGCCAAATCTATTGCCCGCTTTTACACTCAATTCATATATCCTACAAATTCTTCAAATTTCTCAAAGCGCTTTTTTATTCGCTATCGGCTTTGTTTTTTAATTTGTAAATAGTGGAATTAACATAATACCATTGCAAGGTTATCGAAAAACGAAAATATGAATCAACTGACAAATGCCAGCCTGACCCGCATTGCGCGACGCGCGATGTTAGAAAACGGATTTACGCCCGAAGAGCCGCAAAAAGTTGTCGAAGCCGCGGAATTACTCGAAACAAAACCGCCGGATTTGACGGCAAGTTCTTCCGTTAGAGATTTGCGCGCTCTGCTTTGGTCTTCGATTGACAATGAATCTTCGCGCGACCTCGACCAGGTTGAATATGCGGAAGAGCTTGAGAACGGCGACATTCGATTGCTTGTCGGCATTGCAGACGTTGACGCGCTTGTGCCGAAAGATTCTGTAATTGATGCTTTTGCATATAAAAATACGATTTCCGTTTACGCGGCAAATCACGTTTTTCCGATGCTGCCTGAACAGCTTTCCACCGACTTGACCTCTTTGCGCGTGGGCTTTGACCGTCTTGCCGTGGTCGTTGAAATGATTGTCAGCAATGATGGCGACGTGCGGACGAGCAATGTTTACCGGGCTTTAGTTAGCAACCGCGCCAAATTGTCTTATGCTGAAATCGGCGCGTGGCTCGACGAAAATCTACAAACGCCAGAATCGGTTGCCGAAGTCGAAGGTTTAGACGCGCAGATTCGCTTGCAGCAGAAAACCGCCGCGCGTCTTTATCAGTTGCGAAGGCGAAACGGCGCGCTCGAGTTTGAAACCATCGAAGCCGCACCCGTCGTCCGCGACGATATGATTTCCGACCTCAAGACGCAGCGCCGAAATAACAGCGCACGCGAGATTATCGAAAATTTTATGATTGCCGTGAACGTCGAGATGGCGGAATTTTTAGAAAGTCGTCATTCGTTGTCATTGCGCCGCGTCGTCAAAACTCCGGCGCGCTGGAACAGAATCGTCGAAATCGCAAAATCTTTTAATGAAATTTTGCCGGAAATTCCCGATTCAATCGCGCTTGCCGAATTTCTCGAACGCCGCCGCAAAGCCGACGCGGTTCACTTTCCCGATTTGTCGCTGTCGATTATAAAATTGCTTGGCGCGGGTGAATACGTTGTGCAAACGCCGGACGCTCTGGATGATTCATCTTCGGGCGGGCATTTCGGTTTGGCGGTTCAGGATTACGCGCATTCGACCGCGCCTAATCGCCGCTACGCCGATTTAATCGTGCAAAGGTTAGTCAAAGCGACGCTCGAAAACAAACCCTCGCCGTATTCGGCGGAAGAATTGATCAAAATCGCCGCGCATTGCAACGAACGCGAAAGCCGCGCGCGCAAAGTCGAACGGCAAATCCGCAAGACAATCGCGGCAAGCGTAATGTCTTCGCGCCTCGGCGAAACATTCGACGCAATCGTTACAGGCATCACGCCGAGCGGAACATTCGCCCGAACTCTGCGCCCGCCAGTTGACGGTCGCATCGTCTCAGGAGAGGAACATTTGCAAGTCGGCGAAAAAGTGCGCGTTAAATTAATTTCAACCGATGCGTTAAAAGGTTTTATTGATTTTGCTCGTAGACATTAAAACTTTTCAAATCGCGCAAAGTTAATGCTACAATTTTTATGGAGAGCGAAGAAATGAAAAAGCCCATAATTTTAATTGTTTTTTTACTATTTTTATTGACGGTCGGATTTCCGAATTTAACATTAGCTGACGGATAAAATATTTAGTTCAAAATTTCAAAATTGAAAAAAATCGCATCATTGTAATCAACGCTGGAAAGCAAAAACGAGAAAGGTCAAGTATTGTATTACAACCTGTGGATGAAAATTTTCCACCTCCAAATTTTTAATTAGCTGTTAGTCTGATTTGAAACAAACGCAAGACAAGAGAATTTTCATTCTTCTTTCCCGCTATCCCAGCGCTCAAAACTATTTCTTTTGAATCGAAGCCACGCATAAGTTATCAGCGCGGCGACGATGATTGTCGAAACGTTGATGAGGAAGGCAAGCGCGCGTTCCGTAATTTGCGAGCCGTTTTGCGTCATCGAAAAACCGAAGACGAGCGAGATGCCGAACCAGACGGGAATTAAAACGATTTGCGCGGTTGCCGCCAAACCTAAAAGCTCGCGTCTGCCAATGTCATCGGTTGTCGCAAAACCTGCGCCGATGCCGACGGCGAGCGAGATTAAAAAGCCGACCGCCAGGGAATTAAATTCGTTGTAGCGAAGCGGCGGCGACGAAACGGCGGCAATCAAACCACCGCCCGCGAGAAGCAAAACGATTGTAACAAGAAAGGCTAGCGCGGCTTTCCCGACCAGTTTCCATTGTTTGGTCAACGCGCCGAAGCTGATTGACAGCAAAATCGGAAGCAGCGGCAGAAATAAAAGTCCTGCGATTATCAAAAGTAACTGCTGCTGAATCATTCCGTAGGCGACAAACGCGGCGGCGATGAAATTGCGAACGACGAAACTTGTCGTAATGTGCGTAAATTGCCACAAATCTTCGAGAACATCAGTTGCCGGTTCGACAAACGGTTTGGTCAATTCACGAATGCTTTCCTTTGAAATAATCGAGCGCGGCTGGCGAACGTTGATTGTAAATTCTTCTGCATTGTAAAAATCGCTTGCCAGAAGTTTTTCGATAAACTCGGCTGCCTTCGGCGTGGAAGTTTCGATGTCAATGGCTTCCTTCGATTTCACTTCGCCGTTTCGACTGCGCGATTCCGCCTGCATAACGGAAATTTGATTGATTCCAGATTCAAACGCTATTTGCGCCACGTCCGAACCTTTGCCCTGCGGCGAGGAAATTCTTACTAATCGCATATTTTAAATACTTTGCTCCTGAAGATTGATTAGAACACAGGCGAAAAGCCCTTTCTGTTCTCCGACTGACAAATGAGGAAACAAAATTTTCGCTGTTCGGGATTTTTAAACGATTTTTGATAAAAAGTAAAAGCCGGACTGCATTAAATACTGTCCGGCTTTTTTATAACACCGATATTTTTGAGCGCCGGATTAAACGCCGTGCTTTGCCGTTATTTCGACTTTGCTCTTTTCGGCTTATCACGGCGCATCGTTTTTTTGCGGTCTTTGCGGTCGGCGGTTTTCCCTTTGCGTTTCGGCTTGTCTCTGAAAATGCGGTCGCGCGACGATTCGCCGCCGTGGTGATTATCTTTTGCCGAAAAGTCGCGCGCGTCGGCAAGACGAATGTTGGCGTTCATTCCGCGCAGGCGCGTGTTTTTCATCTGCCGGAGAACTTGCTCGACCGATTCGGCAGGAATATCAACTAATGAAAAACGGTCGCGAATGTCAATTCCGCCGATGCTTTTGCCGGAAATACAGCCTTCGTTGGCGATTGCGCCGACGATATCCGACGGGCTGATGCTTTTATTATGACCGACATCGACGAACAGGCGAATCATTCCTTCGTCATTGTAAGTGCGCTTTTCGCTGCCGCGCTGGCGCGGTTCGTCGTAATAAGAACGCTGCCCGAATTCCGGCTCTGCGGCGGCTTCAAGCGGCTTGTCTCCGCCTGCCAAGTAAGCGGCGGCGGCAGCAATTTCGGCAATGTCCAGATTGTTTTCTTCCGCGATTTCTTCGATTAAAGACAGATACAATTCCAAATCCTGTTCGACCAGAGTTTTGATAATTTTCTCTTTGAGCAATTCCACGCGGCGAGCCGCGATGTCTGCTTTTGTCGGCAGTTTCATCGGCTCGATTGTTTGTCCGGTGTATTTTTCGATGTCGCGCTTCATCCGCTGCTGTCGCGGCGTTACGAACAAAATACTTTTGCCAATCCGTCCGGCACGTCCCGTCCGCCCGATGCGATGAACGTAAACTTCCGTGTCGCCGGGCATATCGAAGTTGATAACCGAACTGATGCGCTCGACATCCAGTCCGCGCGCGGCAACGTCGGTTGCGACGACGATTTCAACCTGCCCGCTTTTTAAGCGTTTGATAACCGATTCGCGCTGGCTCTGGCTCATATCGCCGTGCATCGCTTCGGCGGCGTAACCGCGCGCCTGCAATCTTTCGGTCAAATTCGCCGCGCCGATTTTAGTGCGGTGAAAAATCAAAACCGCTTCGCCCGCGTTTGAATCGGCTTCGAGAATGCGCGTCAAAACGTCCGTCTTTTGTCCTTCGGAAACATTAACGTAAAACTGCGAAGTGGTCGGAACCGTTAGAGTTTTCCGTTCGATTTCGATATTCACAGCGTCTTTTAAGTAACGCTCGGCGATGCGGCGAACTTCGCGCGGCATCGTCGCGGAAAACAAAGCGGTTTGTCTGGTTTCGGGCGTGTGGCTCAAAATCCATTCAACGTCGTCGATAAAACCCATCCGCAGCATCTCATCGGCTTCGTCAAGAACCATCGTCTTCAAATTAGAAATATCGAGCGTTTCGCGCCGCATATGGTCAATCACTCTGCCCGGCGTCCCGACGATAATCTGCACGCCGCTTCGCAAGTTTTTAATCTGCAAAGAGATAGATTGCCCGCCGTAAATCGGAGCGACTTTCACACGCCCCAAATGCTTAGCGTAAGTATGAAACGCTTCGGCAACCTGAATTGCAAGCTCGCGCGTAGGCGTCAAAACGAGCGCCTGAATTTTCCCGCTTTTTGTATCTATTTTCTCAAGAATCGGCAGCGCAAAAGCCGCCGTTTTCCCCGTTCCCGTCTGCGCTTGCCCGACAATATCTTTGCTCGCAAGCAAGAGCGGAATACATTTGACCTGTATCGGCGACGGTGTTTCATAACCGACATCAATGATGGCTTTCATCAAATCTTTGCTCAAACCGAACTGCGCGAAAGTGTTTTCCGTTTCTGTTTCTTCTGTTTCTATTTCTGTCTGCATAAATTATAAAAGCGACTGCCGAAAAATCTTCGCAGCCGCACTCGAAAAATTTCTTTTGTTATTAAAATTCAGCGTTATTTGGCGAACATCTCCGCCAAAACACGCAACGTGTCTTTCCGTGCTTCTTCAGTCAACTCGCCTAGTTTTTTGACGAGACGTACTTTATCAACCGTGCGAATTTGGTCTAACACGATTTGACCGCGTTTACCTTTAAATTTGCACTCGATTCGCGTCGGATATTTTCTGCCTTTCGACGTCATCGGCGCGACGATAGCCGTTTGAACATGACGATTCATCTCGTCGGGCGAAACAATCGCGCACGGGCGCGTCTTTTGAATTTCGCTTTCCATTGTCGGGTCAAGATTGACAAGGTAAACTTCAAACCGCTTTACCATTGCCATTCGGTTTCGTCCCAACCGCTCGAATTATTCGCCTCCGCATCGAGCAATTTGTCATCGCCATTCTCTGCCATCGCTTGAAAAGCCGCGTCCCAATCGTCTCGCGGCTGCTGCGCGGCGCGAATAACGATCCGGCGGTCAAACGCTTCAATGTCGACTTCTTCCGCCAGCCGACTTTGTTCGAGCAGCACTTTCGGAATACGAACTCCGAGTGAATTGCCGATTTTCACAATCCGTGTTTTCATAAGCACATTGTAATTACGCAAAGCCGTTTCTGTCAAACAAGATTTTCCGCGCTGTTTGGATAACCCGAAGAAACCGTCAAACTTGGAAGTTGAGAAAAACGGCAGCAAAAACAGCGGCAAAGCGATTTGTTAAGCCCCGATGATTTCATTCAAGCCTTCGATAATCGTTTCCAATTCTTCCGCCGACGCGCTTCCGATTTTCTTGCCTAAACGTTCCGTAGAAAGAACGCGAATCTGACTGATTTTCACCCAAGATTTTTTCGGCAAGCTCGCGTCCGAAAGCTCGAACGTCAGCGGAAATTTCGCGTTCGGCTGCTGACTGGTTAAGACAACGGCGATGACTGTTCCCGAACGGTCGTTGAAAACGTCTTGGCTGAGAACTAAAACCGGACGCGAGCCGGATTGTTCGCGTCCGAGCGTCGGGTCGAGATTCGCCCAAACAACGTCGCCTCTTAGTATTCGAGCCATTCGTCCGCCTCAGCCGCCAAGCCCAAATCAGCCAGCGATTGTTCTTCCGCTTTATCCAGCTTGGCGCACTCGCGCGCCAGACGGTTTTTGTCGAGCCGCGAAACTTTTTCAGCGACGGCAGACTGAATAGCCTGACTGCGATTGGAAAAAACGCGCTCCCTGACAAGATGGTCAACCTTTTTAAGCAGAGTGGATTCGATAGAAATCGTTACTTTTGCGACGCTCATAAAACAGTAATACTATTAGTCATACCGAAAGTCAATTTTGATTTTGAAGGAATTTGTAAGGATTGAATTGACGCGAGCGAAACACTGCTACAAGCCAGAACTTAACGGACAATGCCAAATGAAAATCGCTGTTTCGCAACCACACCCAGCGATTTATTAGACGTTTATTTGCCCTCACGGTTGTTTTTTGTTCTTCAAATCTTTCAGCTTTTGTTGAAACTGCACCTGTTCCGCTTCATTCTTAGGACTGACGATAGCTCGCAACTGTGCAATGGCTGCATCGCCAAATGCCTTTTCAACTTGCTTCGATAAAGTCGGTAAAAATGCGGCGGCTTTTTGTCCGGTCGGCGTTTGATAAAACGCAATTAGTTCTCTCAGTTCGTTCTCTGTAAAAGTTTTGTCATAAATTTGGAAAATAACTTCTTCCGCCAGTTTTGTCATCGTTTTCTGGTCTGACAAAAAACTCTTGGCTGCTTTATCAATGCGTTCGTTTGTTTCGTTAATGGATTTTGTGAGTTCTTGTTTTTGTGCGTAGGTTAAATCCTTTTCTTGCGCTACAAGCAAGTTGAAATCTTCACGAATATCCGTCGAAACATTAACAGATAAATTAACTGTATCCGCACCGGTGAGTTTCCGAAACTGAGAAATCAGAGATTTTTTGTTTTCAACTGTCACGGTTTGAGCAAAAGTTGAAACGCTGCAAAATGCCGTAAGTAGAAAAACAAAAAGTATAAATTTAATTTTGTGCATAGATATTTATAACAAATCAAAATTTGTATTGAAGTCGTTATATTGTTAGATGCCGATTTTTAAAAGTAATGTCCAACTTTGTATTTAACCAAATTATATCATTTTCACGCGCCGCTTTTCAGATGTCGGCGCGTTCGGCAAGTTCCGCCCATCGGTGCATTGCCGCGTCTAATCGCTCGTTTAATCGTTGCTGCTCAGCGAAAAGCTCGTTGAGTTTGAAAGCGTCGGTCGCGTGTAAATTTAATTCGTCCGCGATTTCAGCCGCGCGTTTTTCGCCGTCTGAGATTTCCTGTTCGAGCGAGGCGAGTTCGCGTTTTTCTTTGAACGAAAGTTTTTTCGCGGCGTAATCCGTAACCGCAGGTGTCGGCGCGCTTGCCGACTGGCGCGCTTCCGCCTTTGGCGCGGCAGGCGTTTCCGCTTGTTTGCTTTCGCGTTCCGTGATTTCTAAATACGCCGAATAATCGCCGGGAAATTCGCGGATTTCGCCGCCCGACTCGAACTTGAAAATGTTTTCGATTGTGCGGTCGAGAAAATATCGGTCGTGGCTGACGACGATGAGCGCGCCGGGAAAATCGTCCAGGTATTCTTCCAAAGCAATCAGCGTCGGAATGTCCAAATCGTTGGTCGGCTCGTCCAAAAGAAGCACATTCGGCGCGCCCATTAAAATCTTTAAAAGATATAATCTGCGCCGCTCGCCGCCCGATAGATTTTTGATGAACGAATACTGCGCCGCTGGAGCAAAGAGAAATTTTTCGAGCATTTGCGACGCCGTGATTTGCGTGCCGTTGGCGGTCGAAAGGTATTCGGCGGTTTCGCGGATGTAGTCAATCACGCGCTGTTCTTCGTTGAGCGCGCGGCTTTCCTGGTCGTAATAACCGATGTGAACAGTCTGCCCGATTTCGATTTCACCGCTGTCCGGCGCGGCTCTTCTCGTCAAAATTTCAAGCAGCGTAGTTTTGCCGGCGCCGTTTGCGCCGATGATGCCGATGCGGTCGTCGCGCTTTAGAAAATAGGTGAAATCTTTTATCAATTTGCGCTTGCCGTAGGATTTTGAAACGTCGAGAAATTCAACAATCTTCGAGCCAAGACGCCGCGCGCCGACGGAAATATCTATCTCGTCTTTAGCACGTTCCTTCGGCTGCGCCATCAAATCGTGCGCCGCGTTGATGCGCGCTTTCGATTTTCTCGTTCTGGCTTTCGCGCCGCGCCGCAGCCACGCCAATTCTTTTTTGATTAACTGTTCGCGCTTGTGTCCTTCCGTCGCGCGCAAAGTTTCCTGTTCTTCTTTTTTCTCCAGATAATAAGCGTAATTTCCCGCAAAACTCTGCACCGCGCCGCGCTCGATTTCAAAGATTCGATTCGTTACGCGGTCGAGAAAATAGCGGTCGTGCGTAACCAACAAAAGCGTTCCCGTATAACGCGCCAGATATTTTTCCAGCCATTCAATCGTGTCGGCGTCGAGATGATTGGTTGGCTCGTCGAGAATTAAAATGTCGGGTTTGACGATGAGCGCGTGAGCGAGCGCGACGCGCTTTCTTTGCCCGCCGGAAAGCGTCCGCATCTTCGCGCTCATATCAAGAATTCCCAATTTAGTTAAAACAGCGCGCGCATTTGTCTCAATTTCCCACGCGCCGCTCGTTTCAAGCGCGTGCTGCAAATCGGAAATTTTTTCTAATAATTTCGCGTCTGTTCCGCCGCGCGTCGCCAAATCATTGCACGCCGTTTCATATTCAAGCAGTTTTTCCATCGCGTCCGAACTTGCCTCGAAAATCATTTCCAAAACCGTTTTTTCTTCGTCAATCGGCGGGTTTTGCGGCAAAAAGGCAACGGTTTTGCTTTGAGCGCGCGTAACTTTTCCCGCGTCCGGCGATTCTATTCCTGCAATCACGCGCAAGAAAGTCGTCTTGCCCGAACCGTTCGCGCCGATAATTCCGATTTTGTCGGTGTCTTCCAAACCGATTGTCGCGTTATCGAAAAGCGGCTTGACGCCGTAATTTTTACCGACGTTTTCGAGCGAAATAATATTCATATTTGAATTGCCGATTATAAATTTTTACAGCAGAATCGCCGAGGAAAATTTCTCCGCTATTTTTCATCCGTTAAGATTTCCTGCACGCGCCCGACTTGTCCGTCAGTTAGCCGGACTTTGATGCCGTGCGGATGCGCCGGGGAATTTGTCAGCAAATCTTTGACGATGCCGACGGTTCGCCTTCCCGTTCGCTGGTCTTGCTTTAAAACTATTACCACGCGCATTCCGGCGCGAATATTTTCTCGTTGTTGTCCGTTCATAATTGGTTTTCAATCGAATAATGTGATTTTTATTCGTTTCGCTTTTTGTAATTTTTTTTGCTTACGGTTTTTGCATTTTGTCTGTTAGCAGCTAATTCGTTTTATTTTGCTGATAGAGCCGCGCAAGTTCGCGTTTAAGAAGTTTGCCGGTCGCGCCTTTCGGAATATCCGGGACAAAATGAAAAGTTTTCGGACATTTGTAATCGGCGAGTTTTTCTTTACAAAAATTTATTAATTCTTCTTCGCTCGCCACTTCGCCGTTCTTCAAAACGACAAAAGCGGCGACCGCTTCGCCATAAAGCTCATCGGCGACACCGATAACGGCGGCGGATTCAATCGCCGGATGTGTGTAAAGCAATTCGTCAATCTCGCGCGGATAAATGTTTTCGCCGCCGCGAATTATCATGTCAGATTTGCGGTCGGCAATGTAGAAAAATCCGTCTTTATCTCGGTAACCGATGTCGCCTGTGTGAAACCAGCCGTTTTGAAAGGCTTTGCTCGTGGCATCGTCGTTTTTGAAATAACCTTTGAAAATGTTTTCGCCGCGCAAAACGATTTCGCCGAGTTCGCCGTCAGGAATTTCCCGGTCGTTTTCATCAAAAACTTTCATCTCGTTGCCGATTGATTTGCCGCACGAACCGGGACGACGTGATTCATCAGGCGGATTAAACGTCGAGCGGCAAGTTGATTCGCTCAAACCATAACCTTCAATTACCAGACAACCGAAAGTTTCTTCAAATTGGCGCAAAACTTCCAACGGCACGGGCGCCGAGCCGCACATTGCGAAACGAAGTGAAGAAGATTTACGATTTGCGATTTGCGATTTGCGATTTGACTTTGAACTTTGAACCATAAACTTTGAACTACTGCTTTGAAGAAGCATCGAAAGCATCGTCGCCACCGAGCCGAATGAAGTTATCCGATACTCGGAAACGATTTTCCAAAAGCGCGACGCGGAAAATTTCGGGCTGACAACGGTTGAGCCGCCCGCATAAAGCGCAGTCATTGTAGTAACCGAAACGGCGTTCATATGAAAAAGCGGCATCACGCTCAGAAGGCGGTCAGTTTCATCAAAGCCGAGCCAATCAGTTATTTGACGCGCATTAGCAATCAAATTTCCGTGCGTCAGCAGACAGCCTTTTGGTTTGCCGGTTGTCCCGGAAGTATAAATGATAATCCCTTCGTCCGTTTTTTCTAAAAATACTTCCGGCGGATTTTCGCCCGTGAAATCTTTGGTTGCCCTTTCGACATTATCAAATTCGATAACAGTTTGCAGATGCGGCAATTGACGGCGAATTCTTTCAACTGCCGCCTTAAACTGCGAATGGACGAGCAAGATTTTCGCTTCTGAATTACCGATTACAAAATTAATTTCTTCGCCTTTGAGCAAAGAATTAACCGGATTTGCAATCGCTCCAATTTTCCAGCAGGCGAAATAAGCAATGACGTATTCCGCACTATTCGGCATTAAAAGACTGACCACATCACCTTTTTTTATATCGTTTGCCGCCAGCAGATTTGCCGCGCTATTTACAGCTTTTTCAAACTCTGCATAAGTCCAGCTTCGAGCATCGTTTTCCGAAAACAAAAACGGCGCGTCGCCTTTGTATTTGACGCGATTTTCCAACAATTCGCGCAGGTTTTGCGGCTCCGGAAAAAGTTTGCTTTTTGCCTTCATAAAGCGTTATATTAGCGCGAGTTAAATTTCCATTCTAATTTATCCAACTATCGCAACTTGTCAAAAGCTGTGAAACAAAATCGGAAGAACATTCCGATTTATTTTTCTTATGAACATTTATCAAAATTTTATCGGCGGTGAGTGGGTCGAATCCGCTTCGCCCGAAACGGTTGAAAACATCAATCCTGCAAACACCAACGACCGTTTAGGAACTATCAAACTTTCGACGCGCGCCGAAGCGCGAAAGGCGGTTGAAGCAGCATATAACGCTTTTCGAGATTGGAAAAGCACGCCTGCGCCAACGCGCGGGCGCATTGTCGCAAAATTCGCCAGACTTCTTGAAGACAACAAGGAAGAACTCGCACAGATTTTAACACGCGAAGAAGGCAAAACGCTGGCGGAATCACGCGGCGAATTGTCGCGCTCAATCAACATCGCGGAATTTTGCGCGGGCGAAGCCAGACGCTTGAACGGCGAAACGATTCAATCGGAATTGCCCGCAAATTTCGCTTACACAATCAAAGAACCGCACGGCGTTGTCGCCATTATAACGCCCTGGAATTTTCCTGTGGCGATTCCGGTTTGGAAACTCGCGCCCGCGCTCGTTGCGGGAAATACGGTCGTTTTCAAACCTGCCGAAGCGACGCCCGCAACCGCCGTGCGAATTTGTCAGCTTTTTGAAGAAGCCGGTTTACCGAAAGGCGTTTTGAATTTGATTTTGGGCGCGGGCGCGGAAATCGGCGACGAAATCGTCAATCACCCGGCGGTCAAAGCGATTTCCTTTACAGGTTCGACCGCGACGGGAATTCGATTATACGAACAAGCCGCACGGCGCGGCGCAAAAGTGCAGTGCGAAATGGGCGGCAAAAATCCGGTCGTCGTGATGGAAGACTGCGATTTGGATTTGGCAGTTGAATCAACGGCACAAGGCGCGTTCGGCTCGACCGGACAAAGATGCACGGCGACTTCCCGCGCCGTCGTCGTTGATAAAATCGCCGACGAATTCGTTTCTAAAATTGTCGAAAGAGCGAAGAAAATGCGAATCGGCGCCGGCTTAGATTCCAAAACCGAAATGGGTCCGATTGTCGACGAAAAACAATTCAAAAACGTGCTGAAATACATCAACATTGGACGCGAAGACGGAGCCGAAATGCTCTGCGGCGGACGACGCGCTGAAGGCGGCGGACTCGAAAACGGTTATTTTGTCGAACCGACGGTTTTCGATAAAGTTACGCCCGATATGCGAATCGCGCAGGAAGAAATTTTCGGTCCCGTGCTGTCGGTTTTGCGCGTGAAAGATTTCGACGAAGCAATGACCGTTGCTAATGATTCGGATTACGGTTTAACCTCTTCGATTTTTACGAACGACCCAAATTTGATTTTCCGCTTCGTCCAGGAAATCGAAACCGGAATGACGCACATCAATAGCCCAACGACCGGCGGCGAAGCGCACATTCCGTTCGGCGGCGTAAAAATGACCGGCATCGGCGCGCGCGAACAAGGCTCGACATCTTTAGATTTTTACACGGAATTGAAGGTCGTTTACGTGGATTACACGGGCAGAAAACGTGAAGGAAATCTGTATTAAAAATCAATTTATTACAAATGCAGAACAATAATTGTTTGGAAAAAGAAGAAAAATATTCAATGAAAAGAATTGTTACAGCGCTAATTTTGGCATTGGCTTTAACTGTTTTTGTCGCGGCGCAAAAACAAACGAAAGCGAAAGGCGTTTTGCTGGAAAATCTGACTTGGGTTGAAGCGGAAAAAGTTCTCAAGCCTGATACGGTTGTGGTCATCGCCCTCGGCGGCGAATCGAAAGAACACGGACCGCATCTGCCGCTCAACACCGATTGGCTGCAAGCCGAGTATTTCAAAAATCAGGTTCTTCAAAAGTCGAACGTCGTCGTCGCGCCGACCATCACTTATAATTTCTATCCGGCTTTTCTCGAATATCCCGGCTCGACTTCGCTGAAAGTGGAAACTGCGCGTGAGTTAATCGCCGACGTTTGCCGCAGTCTGGCGGGTTACGGCGTGCGGCGTTTTTACATTATCAACATCGGCATCTCGACCAACTCGGCTCTGAAACCTGCCGCCGAAGAGTTGGAAAAAGAAGGCATTGTTTTGCGCTATCTCGATTTGACCAAAAAAGGAAAAGTGGAAACCGCGCTCGCCAAACAAGAACGCGGCTCGCACGCCGACGAAATCGAAACTTCGATAATGCTCTATGTCGCGCCGAAAGCGGTTAATATGAAAAAAGCTGTCAAAGACGTTAATGAGCGCAAAAGCGGCGGGCTGTTCACCAGAAATCCCGATTCTGACAAAGGAATTTATTCACCGTCCGGCATTTGGGGCGACGCGACGCTCGCCACGCGCGCAAAAGGTGAAAAGATTGTCGAAGAATTAACCGGCAGAATTCTGTCGGAAATCGAAGAGCTGCGGAAAACCGGCGTTCCTGCAATTCAAAAATAAAACGAAGGAGAAATTATGACGCAAATTAAATTTTATATTTTCGTGTTGGCGGCAGCAATTTTCTTAGCCGCCTGTCAGCAACCGGCAAACGCGCCGCAAACGAATCAAACGGCGAACACAAATACAGCAACCGCGAATAATCAATGGGACAAATACGTCGAAGGATTTTTGAATGACTATTTTGTTGCGCATCCCGAATTTGCCGTTTATCAAGGCAAGCACGAATTTGACGGGAAACTTCCCGATTGGAGCGAAGACGGCTTGAAAAAGGAAATCGCGCGGCTTCATTCGGAGCGCGACAAAGCCGTTGTTTTCAAAGATGACCAATTAGACGAACGCCAAAGATTTGAGCGCGATTATTTAATCGCGCAGATTGACAAGGATTTATATTGGCGCGAAATTGCCGACCAACCGCACATGAATCCGTATTTTTACGCCGATTCGATTGACCCGGACGTTTATGTTTCGCGCGAATACGCGCCGCTCGACGCGCGCATAAAATCTTACACGGCTTACGCACGCAATGTTCCGAACGCGCTTCAGCAAATCAAAGCGAATTTGAAACAACCGATGGCGAAAACTCTGGTTAAAATCGGCAGGACGACGATTGGCGGACTTGCGGATTTTTACTCAACAGATGTTCCGACAGTTTTTGCATCTGTCAAAGACGAGAGCGCGCAAAATGAATTCAAACAGGCAAATGATGCGGCAATCGCGGCGGTAAAAGATTTCGATTCGTGGCTCGCTTCGCAAGAGCCGACTGCAACGAATGATTTCGCACTCGGCGCGGACAAATTCAAGAGAATGCTCAAAGACACCGAAGGCGTTGATATTGACCTTGCCAAACTCGAAGAAATCGGCAAGCAGGATTTACAGCGAAATACCGACGCGCTCAAACAGGAATGCGAAAAATTCGCGCTCGGTAAAACGTTACTCGAATGTATGGCAAAGGCTTCGGCTAACAAAGCCGAAGGCACAAACGTCGTCGAAGCCGCCAATAATCAACTGGCGGAATTGCGAAAGTTTATTCAGGAGAAGGACATCGTTTCAATGCCCGGAACTGAGCAGGCGCAAGTCAAACAAGCGCCGCCGTATAAGGCTTGGAACTTCGCGTATATCAATATTCCGGGTCCGTATGAAACCGGTTTGCCTTCGACTTATTACGTTTCGCCGCCGAATCCCGCGTGGTCAAAAGAAAAACAGGACGCTTACGTTCCGGGCAAAGGCAGTCTTTTGTTCACGTCGGTTCACGAAGTTTATCCCGGACATTTCGTGCAGTTTCTGCACGCCAACCGTTCCAAATCGAAATTCGGTCAGGTCTTTGTCGGCTACGCTTTCGCCGAAGGCTGGGCGCATTATACCGAAGAGATGATGTATGACGCTGGACTTGGCGCGAATGATGCGGAAATGCACATCGGGCAATTGCAGGAAGCGCTTCTGAGGAACGTGCGTTTCCTGTCGGCAATCGGAATGCACACGAAAGGAATGACGGTCGAAGATTCGAGAAAAATGTTTCTCGAACAAGGCTTTCAAGACGAAGGCAGCGCCGAACAGCAAGCCGAGCGCGGCACGTTCGACCCGGCTTATCTGAATTATACGCTTGGTAAATTGATGATTCGCAAACTGCGCGAAGATTGGACGGCTTCGCGCGGCGGACGCAACGGTTGGAAACAATTTCACGATGCGTTTTTGCAATACGGCGGTCCGCCGATTCCGCTTGTCCGCAAGGCGATGATGGGAAGCGGCGATAACGGTTCATTATTTTAATTTTCAACAATCTAACTAATGAGGAGAAAACTATGAGCAACACAACAAATTTATCAAGACGGAAACTTTTCTTCGGCGTGGTTTTTACAGCGATTTTTGCATTGCACATTTTCGCCCAAACTGCGCCGCCGAAAGCTGAAGTTCGCAACGTGACGGACGAGTATTTCGGACAAAAAATCACAGACCCGTATCGCTGGATGGAAGATTTGAAATCTGATGAAATGCAAAAATGGATGCGCGGACAGGCTAATTTTGCGAACGATTATTTGAAACGTCTGCCGCTGCGCGATACGCTTTTGAAAAGAATCGAGACGTTTTCGAGCGGGGCGGAGTTTCGAGTTTTCGACGCGCGGCGCGAGCGGGACGGAACGCTTTTTTATCAAAAGCAATTTGCCGCTGATAACGTCGCTAAACTTTATATGCGGGAGGGCGGCAAAAGCGGAACGGAAAAATTGCTGATTGACCCGGAAAAGTTTGCGGCGGGCGATGCGGCGAAGCATTTCACGCTCGAATTTTACCAGCTTTCGACGGACGGCAGACGCATTCTTTACGCGGTGGCGGAAGGCGGTTCGGAACAGTGGACGATTCGAGTTTTAGATGTCAAAACGATGCGCGATATAAGCGACGTCATCGGCGAAAGAGTCGAGCGGGCATACAATTTTCCGACGTGGCTACCCGACGGCAGCGGTTTTTTTTACGTCAGGCGGCAGAAATTAAGAAAGGATGCGCCGACGACCGACATTTATAAAAACACGCGCGCTTTTCTGCATCGTTTGGGCGAGCCGGTTGATAAAGATGCGGAGATTTTGGGTGTCGGCGGTTCGCCGCTCGTCGAGTTGTCGCCGGAAGATTTTCCGAGCGTCAGCACGGCGGCTGATTCGCCTTTCGTCGTCGCGCAAATTCAGCACGGCGACAGCGGACTTTTGTCGCTTTACAGCGCGCCGCTTTCGAGCATCGGCAAACCAAATATTCCGTGGAAAAAGATTTGCGCGCGCGCGGATAAGGTCAAAGCGTATGTGGTTGACGGTGCGCATATTTACCTGAAAACTGCTGCCGACGCGCCGAAATTTAAGGTCGTTCGCACGTCGCTTGCCGCGCCGGATTTCGCTCGCGCCGCCGTCATTTTTCCCGAAGGCAAAACGGTGATTGATTACGTCAGCGTGAGTCAGAATGCAATTTACGCGGGCGCGATTGACGGCGGGCTGGACGTGATTTACCGGGTTGACAAGAAAAAGCCCGGCGCACCGCAGGAATTAAAATTACCTGATAACGCCACCGGATTCATCGTCTCGGCGAGTCCGCGATTTGATGAAATCTGGCTGCTGACTACCTCTTGGACAAAAGCGAGCGGCTATCTTTCATACAGCGCGAAAACCGGAAAATTTACTGATTTGAATTTGCAGCCGAAGGGCGCGTTCGACGACGTTCCCGGTTATGAATCGCGCGAAGTCAAAGTCAAATCGCACGACGGCACGCCCGTTCCGCTTTCGATAATTTACAAAAAAGGCATTAAGCTCGACGGCTCGAATCTGACGCTGCTCGAAGGCTACGGCAGTTACGGCAAGACTGAATACGTCTATTTTGATGCCCGGCGGCTCGTGTGGCTGGAGCGTGGCGGCGTGCTGGCTATTGCCCACGTTCGCGGCGGCGGTGAATACGGGGAAGCGTGGCATCTGGCGGGTTTTCAAGCGACGAAACCGAACACCTGGAAAGATTTCATCGCTTGCGCTCAGTATCTCGTGGGCGAAAAATACACGAGTCTGGCACATCTTGCCGGAATGGGAACTTCGGCAGGCGGAATTTTAATTGGTAGAGCGATAACCGACCGACCCGACCTTTTCACGGCGGCAATCATCAACGTTGGCTTGAGCGATATGCTGCGTTTTGAAACTACGACCAACGGCGTGCCGAACATACAGGAATTCGGCTCGACCAAAACCGAAGCCGGTTTTCACGCTCTGCTCGAAATGAGTCCGCTGCATCACGTCGCAGACGGCGTGAAATACCCGGCAGTGATGCTGACTACCGGCATCAACGACCCGCGCGTCGAGCCTTGGATAGCCGCGAAAATGGCGGCGCGTCTGCAAGCCGCTTCGTCGAGCGGCAAACCCGTTTTGCTGCGTGTTGACTACGATGCCGGACACGGATTCGGCGCGGCGCGCAAACAGCAAAATGAACAGCAAGCTGATGTTTACGCATTTTTATTTGAACAACTGAAATAGAAAATTTAATTATATGAATCCAACAGAACAAAAAACCACAATTTCCGAAGTCGTGCGCAAGCGCAAGAATTTTCCGCTTTCGGCGATTGTCGGTTGTTTAATATTTTTCGCTTTTTTCTCGGTTGCTGTTACGGCGCAGACGACTTCGTTACGGTTTGAAACGACGATTGCCCGCGGCATTGTTTCTGCTCTGCAAACGGGGCGTTTGTTTGTTTTCCTTAATCGAAAGGGCGAAAATGAGCCGCGTTTGATTTTTGATGATGGCGATGTCGGATTTGACGCGCCGCCGATTCTGGCAAAAGATGTGATAGGTTTCAAGCCCGGCGAAACCAAATTTATTATTGATAACACTTCGATTTCCTATCCGATAAAAAATCTCGCCGGATTGCCTGCTGGAGAATATTATGTGCAGGCATTGCTTGACACCAACAATGATTTACGCTCGCTCAACGCGCCAGGAAATTTATACAGCGCAGTGCAGAAAGTTACTTTGGACGCGAAACGCGGCGGAGGAACAATCAAGTTGGAATTGACGAAAATCGTGCCGCCCGAAAAAATGCCGGACGACACGGAATTCATTAAATACGTCAAAATTCAATCGCAACTTTTAACTAAATTTCACCGCAGACCGATATACCTTCGCGCCGCAATCGTTTTACCGCGCGGTTATGAAAGGGAAACGACGCGGCGTTATCCGCTGCTGATAAATATCGGCGGCTACGGTTCTAAATTCACGCGCGCCGCGCGGCTGATGAACGAAAATTCACCTTTTCGCAAAATGTGGCTGGCGGACGATACGCCGCGAATGATTATCGTTTATCTGGATGGCGACGGACCTTACGGCGATTCGTATCAAATCAATTCGGCGAATAACGGACCTTACGGCGACGCGCTGACGCAGGAATTGATTCCAAACATTGAAAAGCAGTTTCGCGCCGCCGGCACGCCGCAGTCCAGATTTTTGACGGGCGGCTCAACCGGCGGCTGGGTTTCGCTCGCGCTGCAAATTTTTTACCCGGATTATTTTAACGGCACTTGGTCGGGCTTTCCCGACCCGCTCGATTTTCGCGCGTATCAATTGATTGATATTTACAAAGACGAAAACGCCTATGTCAACAAAAACGGCTTCGAGCGTCCGAGCGCGCGCGAGGCAAACGGCGACACACAATTTTCGATGCGGCTTGAATGTTTGAAAGAAAATGTTTTGGGCGCGGGCGACAGCTACACGATGTCGGGCGGGCAGTGGGGCGCTTGGAACGCTACATATAGTCCGCGCGGCATGGACGGAAAACCTGTGCCTTTGTGGGACGCGAAAACCGGAAAAATCAATCACGCGGTTGCCGAACAATGGAAAAAGTATGATTTGCGAATTGTCGCCGAACAAAATTGGCAGACGCTCGCGCCGAAACTCAAAGGCAAGCTGCACATTTGGGTCGGCGAAGCGGACGATTATTTTTTAAACAACGGCGTTCACCTATTCGACGATTTTATAAGTCGTGCCGAGCCGAAATCGGGCGGCTGGATTATGTATAGTCGAACCGGCAGACACGGCTGGATGCCGAAAACATCCGCCGAAATAATGAAGGAAATGACGCAAAGATTTGAGCAGACATCAAAATAAATCAACAAATTATATGAATCAAGCAGAACAAAAAACAACAGTTTCAGAAGCCGTGCGAAAGCACAAGGAATTTCTTTTCCCCGCAGTCGCCACTTATTATCAAGAGCCGCTTGCGTTAGTTAAAGGCGAAGGCGAATACGTTTGGGACGACGCGGGCAATCGCTATCTCGATTGCTTTGGCGGCGTGCTGACGGTTAGCGTCGGACACGCGAACCCGAAAATCAACGCGGCGATTATCGAGCAGGTCAATAAGATAATGCACACTTCCGCGCTTTACGCGAATCCGAATCAATCGGATTTGGCGGAAAAGCTGGCTGATATTACGCCCGGCGATTTGAAGAAATCTTTCTTCACGTCGAGCGGCACCGAAGCCGACGACACGGCGATTATGGCGGCGAAATTGGCGACGGGCAGACAGGAAATCGTCGTCCTGCGCCACAGTTATTCGGGACGTTCGGCGACTGCGCTGTCCGCGACCGGACATTCAAACTGGCGACCGCTGCCCGCGCAGGTTGCCGGAATCGTTCACGCCCGCGCGCCTTATTGCTATCGTTGCCCGCTTCATCTGTCGCCGACCAATTGCGGTCTGGCGTGCGCCGAAGATGTCAAAGACGTTATCGAAACGACGACGACGGGAGAAATCGCGGCGTTTATGGCTGAACCGATTTTAGGCGTCGGCGGTTTCATCGTGCCGCCCGCCGGATATTTTGAGCGCGTCGAAGAAATCACCCGCGAACACGGCGGACTTTTCATCGCTGATGAAGTGCAAACAGGTTGGGGACGCACGGGCGATAAATGGTTCGGCATCGAGCATTGGGACGTGAAACCCGACATCATCACGTCGGCAAAAGGAATGGGCAACGGCGTTCCAATCGGCTGGACGATTGCGACGGCGGAAGTCGCCGACAAATTTCCCGGTTTGACGTTCGCGACGTTCGGCGGAAATCCGGTTTCGACCGCCGCCGCGCTTGCCGTTATCAAATTGATTGAAGACGAAGATTTGCGCTCCAATGCGCGAATCGTCGGCTCGTATTTGCGCGAAAAACTCGAAGAATTAAAAGAAAAATATTCAATCATCGGCGACGTGCGCGGAATGGGTTTGATGCAGGGCATCGAATTAGTAAAAGACCGTGAAACGAAAGAGCCTGCGCCTGAAGCTGTCTTGAAAGTCTTTGAAGAAACCAAACGTCAAGGCGTTCTCATCGGCAAAGGCGGGCTTTACGGCAACGTGATTCGCACGGGAATGATGCTCAATTCGACGAAAGATAATGTTGACGAGCTTGTTGCGGCTTTGGATAAAGGTTTCGCTTTGTGCTAGGACTTGGCTATAATGGCCAAGTTAAGAGGTTTTAGAAATTATGAGAACAACTAACATTGCCGAGCTAAAAAATCATTTGAGCAGTTTTCTAGCTGATGTCAAACGCGGTGAAGAAATTCTGATAAGCGACAGAAATCAACCGATTGCCAAAATTGTTCCGCTTCACAATACTTCGGATTTTTCCGCCGAAGAGTTGGCTTTGGCAGCGGCGGGCATTTTGCGTCTGCCCGAAGAAAGCGAAGTTTCCGAATCATTTTTGAAGGAAAAACGCTCTGCTTTGAAAAGCGAAACGGCAATCAAAGCCATAACGGACGAACGCGATGAAGACTGAAATTGCCTTTTGGGACGCGAGCGCGGCTTTGCCGCTTTGCTGTTCGCAAATTTTCACCGCCCAATCAAAAAAGTGGCTGCGAAAATATCCGAAAATCGTCGTTTGGTGGGGAACTTCGGTTGAAATCAACAGCGGTTTGGCGAGGCTCAAACGGGACGGACATCTTACGGAAAAAGAAACAATCAAAGCCTCGCGTTTGTGGGAAAAACTCAAGAAAACTTGCCGCATCGTGTCGCCCGTCGAAAGAGTTTTAGAGTTGGCAAACGATTTGCCCGAAAATTACGGTTTGCGGGCTTTAGATTCTTTCCAACTCGCGGCGGCACTCGTTTGGTGTCAGGAAAAACCGCGCCGCCGTCCGTTCGTTACGGCTGACGAACGCTTGGCGAAAGCGGCGGAAAAGGCGGGCTTTAATGCGGTTTTATTGAGTTGATTGCCGCGCTCGATGCGGGTTTTGCGTTGTGCCGCAAAATTAGATTTTGAAATCGGACAATCAAGAAAAATGAAAAAAACAATTGCATTGCTGCTGATTATTTTATTGCCGACATTGCTTGTCGCGCGGGTTAATCAAACTGTTACGATTCGTTCGATTGTTTTTAATCACGCTACCATTATTGATGTAAGCGGCGCGCCGTCAAAATCCGATATGAGTGTGGTTATTACGGGCAATCGGATTGTAAAAATCGGCAAAACCGGAAGAGTACCAATCCCGAAAGCTGCCGAAGTGATTGACGCAAGCGGCAAATTTTTGATGCCCGGTTTGTGGGATATGCACGTTCATTTGCAGGCAACAACGCCTTTTCCCTTATTTATTGCCAACGGCGTTCTCGGCGTGCGGCATATGGGCGGCAATCTCAAACAGGTTTATCAATGGCGCGAGCAGGTCAGACAAGGAAAACTGCTTGCGCCGCACATCGTCTCGTGCGGTTCGGTTGTAGATGATAAAGATGAACCGGAAGATATAATCAGCGCACTCACTGCTGCCGAAGGGCGCGAAGCGGTTTCGATTAACAAAAAACAGGGCGCGGATTTTATCAAAATCTATGACGGAGTTTCGCGCGAGGCTTATTTCGCGCTGGTCGAGGAAGCCAAAAAACAAGGAATCACTTTCACCGGTCATGTGCCGATTGCCGTCAATTCGTTTGAGGCTTCAAACGCGGGACAAAAAAGCATTGAGCATCTCGGTAATATCTTGCGGAGCAGTTCGACGCTTGAGCCAAATGTTATCGAACAACAGGTAAATGAAGCGGTTAAACCGAGCGACAAACCAAACGATTTTACAAAGTTTCCGGCGCGGACTGCCGCTCGAACGAAAATAGAGCTGGAAACCTACGATGAACAAAAGGCGCGGCGACTTTTCGCCGTATTCGTCAAAAATAAAACGTGGCAAGTTCCTACGTTAGCTACTAAGAGACCTCTCTCGTTGATTGACGACGGGACATTTTTCAACGACGAGCGAATGAAATATATTACGGCGAAGGAGTTGGAAAATTGGAAACCGGAGAATAATTTCTTTCTCAAATATCGCACGCCGGAATTTATCGTGATGAAGAAAAAACTTTATCAAAAGGAACTCGAATTAGTTGGCGAGATGCACAAATCAGGTGTTCTGTTTATGACCGGAACTGATATTCCCGGCGCATACACTTACACCGGATTTAGTTTGCACGACGAACTCGCTTTGTTTGTGCAAACCGGATTTACGCCGATGGAAGCATTGCAAGCCGCGACAATCAATCCGTCGAAGTTTTTGGGTCTGGAAAAATCGCTCGGAACAATCGAGCAAGGAAAAATTGCCGACCTTGTGTTACTCGACGCTGACCCGCTCAAAAACATCGGCAATACGAAAAGAATTTATGCAGTTGTCGTTAACGGACGTTATTTATCGAAAGAAACTTTAGAAAAAATGCTGGCGGACGTTGAAGCCGCCGCTAATAAAAAATGAAAACACTAATCAAAAACGGACGAATTGTGACGGCGGTTGACGATTACCGCGCCGATATTTTAATCGAGGACGAACAGATTTCCGTCATCGGCAAAACGCTCGAAATGGAAGCCGACAAAATTATTGACGCGACAAATAAACTCGTCATTCCGGGCGGCATTGACCCGCATACGCATATGGAATTGCCGTTTGGCGGAACGTCTTCGTCGGACGATTTTTTCACCGGAACGCGCGCGGCGGCGTTTGGCGGGACGACGACGATTATTGATTTCGCGGTGCAGACGAAAGGCGAAGCGATGACGGCGGGCGTTGATAAATGGCACAAAAAGGCTGAAGGAAAATGCGCGATTGATTACGGTTTCCATTTGATTACGACCGAATTTGAAGACGGCGACGAGCGCGAGATGTATCAACTGATGGACGAAGGCATCACGAGCTTTAAGTTGTTTATGGCGTATCCGGGCGTTTTTCTGGTGGACGACGCGACGATTTTTCGCGCAATGTCGGCGGCAGGCGAGCGCGGCGGATTGATTTGTATGCACGCCGAAAACGGCATCGTTATCAACGAAATTATCAAACGCGCTTTGGCGCAAGGCAGAACCGCGCCGAAATATCACGCTTTGACGCGCCCGACGATTGCCGAAGCCGAAGGCGTGCATCGCGCGATTGCGATTGCTGAAATGGCTGAATCGCCGGTTTATATCGTGCATTTAAGCTGCACCGACGCGCTCAACCAAGTCCGCGAAGCGCGAGACAGAGGTTTGCCAGCGTTTGCCGAAACCTGCCCGCAATATCTTTTTCATTCAATCGAAGATTACGGCGAGGATTTCGAGGGCGCGAAGTATGTGATGACTCCGCCGCTGCGCGAAAAACACAATCAGGCGGAATTGTGGAAAGGTTTGAAAATGGACGACCTTCAAGTAATCTCGACCGACCATTGCCCGTTTTGTATGAAAGAGCAAAAGGAATTGGGCGTAAATGATTTCTCAAAAATCCCGAACGGCGCGCCCGGCGTGGAAAATCGAATGTCGTTGATTTACAACGGCGGAGTCGTCGAAAACAGAATTTCTTTGAATCGCTTCGTCGAACTGACTTCGACCGCCGCCGCGAAAATGTTCGGGCTGTTCCCGAAAAAAGGCACAATCGCCGTCGGTTCGGATGCCGACATCGTGATTTTCGACGCGGAAAAGGAACACACTTTCGGCGTGGCGAACGAACACATGAACGTGGATTATTCGTCCTACGAAGGCTGGACGGTAAAAGGCAAAGTCGAAACCGTTTTGTCGCGCGGGCGTGTGGTAATTGAAAACGGCGAACACAAAGGAAAGGCTGGCGACGGGCAATTTTTGAAACGCGGAACTTGCGTCAATATTTAAAGGCAGAAAATGACGAATGAAAAGACGGACAATTTAGCTGGCGGACGTTCGCTCGGTCATTACCGCATCATTTCCAAAATCGGCGCGGGCGGAATGGGCGAGGTTTATCTTGCCGAAGATACTAAACTTGACCGCAAGGTTGCAGTCAAATTTTTGAACGACGAATTTAGCCAAGACGCTGATAAATTGAAACGCTTCGTTCAGGAAGCGAAAGCTGCTTCCGCGCTTAATCATCCGAATATCTTGACCGTCTATGAAATCGGCGAGAGCGAAGGCAAAAATTATATCGCCGCAGAATTTATCGAAGGCGAAACTCTGCGCGTGAGGCTTTCTGCAAAAGAACCGATTTCTCTGAACGCAATTCTGAAAATCGGTATTCAGGTTGCGGAAGCACTTACGGCAGCGCACGCGGCGGGCATTATTCACCGCGATATTAAGCCCGAAAACATAATGATTCGCCGCGACGGTTACGCCAAAGTTCTCGATTTCGGTCTGGCAAAACTAACGGAGAAAAAAAAGTCGGACAAGATTTCATCGGAAGATGAAACCAAGGCTTTCGTGCAAACCAATCCCGGAACGGTGATGGGAACTGTTTCGTATATGTCGCCGGAACAGGCGCGCGTCAAGCAAACCGATGCGCGAACCGACATCTGGAGTTTGGGCGTCGTGCTGTATGAAATGCTGGCGGGCAAACTTCCCTTTCAAGGCGAAACCGTTAATCACACGATTGTTTCTATTCTCGAAAAAGAACCGCTGCGTTTGGAAAATGTGCCGGAAGAATTACAGCGCATCGTCCGCAAAGCCTTAGCCAAAGACGCAGATGAGCGTTACCAAACATCGCGCGATTTATTGATTGACCTCAAAAATTTGAGAAGAACTTTAGACGTTCAAGGCGAACTTGAGCGTTCGATAAATCCCAACAAAGCGGAAACCGCAGAGGCGACAAACGAAAAGGAAACCCAGGCTTATAAAATCGCTTCCGTTGAAACTACAAAACAAGAAACCGAAGCCGCAGCGACAAAAGACGCGCTAACAACTTCGAGTCTCGAATACGCGGTTACGCAAGCCAAAAATCATAAATTGGCTGCAATGATTGTCGGACTTGTTCTGGCGGGAATAATCTCAGCCGCCGCTTATTTCGCTTTCTTTGCAAAAGCCAACGTCAAACAAATCGAATCAATCGCCGTCATGCCGTTTGTCAACGAAAGCGGCAACGCGGATGTTGAATATCTATCGGACGGAATGACCGAATCGCTCATCGGGCAAAGACGTTAGTCCGCAGGCTGTCGGCAAGGAATTATCGGTGCAAGCCATTTTGCTGGGGCGCGTCATTCAGCGCAATGATTTGCTCACGCTCCGTTTGGAATTGGTTGACGCGCGGACGGAAAATGTTATTTGGACCGAGCAATACAATCGCAAACAAGCAGACCTCGTTTCTTTGCAGAATGAAATTGCGCGTGATGTCTCTAACAAACTGCGAGTGAAATTGTCGGGCGCGGAACAGCAGAAGTTGACGAAGAGCTACACGGAAAACGTCGAGGCTTATCAACTTTACTTAAAGGGACGTTATTACTGGTATAAATTTCCGGCGAAAGAATATGAAAAAAGCCGTGATTATTATCAACAAGCGATAGACGTTGACCCAAACTACGCGCTCGCTTATGCAGGGTTGGCGGAGTATTACGGCTTCGCGGCGGCAAACGGTGTCTTGCCGCCCGACGAGAATTGGTTGAAGTCGGAGGCGGCTGTGAACAAAGCGTTAGCGCTAGACGACACGCTGCCTGACGCTTATAACGCGCTGGCTGGCGTTACGCTGTATTACCACGATGATTGGGCGAAGGCTGAACGAGAACTCAAGCGAGCGATTGAACTCAATGCGAACTATCCAGAGGCGCACTCTCATTATGCGACAAATTTACTCGATTTCGGACGGTCTGAAGAAGCTCTGGCACAGATGAAAAAAGCGTTAGAACTCGATCCTCTGTCACTGCGCTTTAATCGTAACTTAGCAATGGGATTTTACTATTTGCGCCAATACGACCACGCCGTTGAGCAGTATCAAAAAACGCTTGAGCTAGACCCGAATGATGTTTACACGCACGAACTTCTCGGCAATACCTACGAGCAGAAAGGAATGCAAAAGGAAGCCATCAGTGAATGGAGCAAAGCGTTGCGGCTGACCGAAGCCAACGAAGCGGCGACGATGCTTGAGCGCAACTTTGCCGCGTCGGGTTTCAATGCTGCCTTCCGCGTTCTCTGGCAGAAAAAACTCGAACAATTGAATGAAAAAGCCAGAAGCGGCAAATACGTTCCGGCGATGAATTTCACTCTTGCCTACGCACGGCTGGCGGACAAAGAACAAGCCTTTGCGTGGCTGGCAAAAGCCGAAAAAGAACGTAATCGGCTGATATTTGATGTCAAACTCGACCCCATCTATAACAGCCTGCGCGACGACCCGCGCTTTCAGAATTTACTGCGGCGCGTCGGCTTGCCACAGTAAAAAAGACTTAATGACAATTGCTAATAACACAAAACTCGGACGCTATGAAATCATTTCTCCAATTGGAGCTGGCGGAATGGGCGAGGTGTATTTAGCTGAAGACGCGCGTCTGCACCGGAAAGTCGCGCTCAAAGTTTTGCCGAAAAACATCGCCGGAGATAAAGACCGTCTGCGGCGTTTTGAACAGGAAGCCTTTGCCGCGTCTGCTTTAAATCATCCGAACATTTTAACGATTTATGAATTCGGCGCGGAAAACGGCGTTCATTTTCTTGCCGCCGAGTTTGTCGAAGGCGAGACTTTGCGCGCGCGATTGCAGAACAAATCTTTGACGATTAATGAAGCCTTAGACATTTCCGCACAGACGGCTTCGGCGCTGGTCGCCGCGCACGAAGCGGGCATCATTCACCGCGACATTAAAGCCGAAAACATAATGATTCGGCGCGACCATCTGGTCAAAGTTTTAGATTTCGGTCTGGCGAAACTTACAGCTAATAAATCAATCGTTGACGCAGAAGACGAAACAAAAGCGCAAGTTAAAACCGCGACGGGTATGATTATGGGAACTGCCGCGTATATGTCGCCCGAACAGGCGCGCGGCATTGAAACCGACGCGCGAACCGACGTTTTCAGTCTAGGCGTCGTGATTTATGAAATGATTGCGGGATGCCTGCCGTTTGCGGGCGAGACGATGAGCGACACGATTGCCGCGATTTTGAAAACCGAACCCGCGCCGCTCGCCCGATTTGCGCCCGACGTTCCGCGACAGCTTGAGCGCATCGTCGGCAAAGCCTTACGCAAAGACCGCGAAGAACGCTATCAGCACATTAAGGATTTGTTGATTGACGTGCGGGATTTGAAACAGGAATTGGAATTTGAAGCGAAAATGGAACGCAACAAATTTGGAATTTTGCCTTCAAACTCCGATTCCGAATCGCGGGAGACGCAGATTCTCGAAGTCAAACCGACTGCCGGAGAAAAGCCGCCTAAAGGCGGAACTCAGAACTTATCGAGCGCGGCATATATCGCGGGCGAAATTAAAAATCACAAGCTCGGCTTGATCGTTTTTTTGGTTTTGATTCTCGCCGCAATCGGTTTCGGCTACCGATTCTTCTTTAATCATTCGTCGAACGCCAAGCAAATCGAATCAGTTGCCGTTCTGCCGTTTGAGAACGGCAGCGGCGACGCCAATCTCGAATATCTTTCGGACGGAATGACCGAATCGCTCATCAGCAGTCTTTCACAATTGCCGAATTTGAATGTAAAGGCGCGCAACAGCGTGTTTCACTACAAAGGCAAATCGGTCGAGCCGCAGCAAATCGCCAAAGAACTTAATGTTCAGGCGATTCTGACGGGGCGCGTCATCCAGCGCGGCAGTGATTTGACTTTGTATATCGAACTGGTTGACGCGATAACGGAAAATGTTTTGTGGAAAACTGATTACAATCGTCCGGTAACGAATCTAGTTTCTTTGCAAAGCGAAATTGCCCGCGATGTGTCGAGCAAATTAAAAATCAAATTGTCCGGCGAAGTCGAGCAGAAACTGGCGAAAAATTTCACGCAGAACACGCAAGCCTACCAACTTTACCTGAAAGGAGATTTCCTCCGGCGCAAAACGACGCCGCAGGACGCGCAGAAAGCCATCGAATATTTCGAGCAGGCAATCGCGCTCGACCCGAATTTTGCGGCGGCTTACGTCGGACTCGCAGACGCTTACGCCACCTTATTGGATTTCAAATTCACGCCGCCGCGTGAATATATGCCGAAAGTGCAGGAATATTTACTGAAAGCTCTGTCGCTCGATGACCAATTGCCCGACGCGCACATCTCGCTCGGCGGCACATTGCTTTATTACGATTACGATTTAAACGGCGCGGAGCGAGAATTTAAACGCGCCATCGAACTGAATCCGAATCACGCGCCGGCGCATCTCGCTTACGGAGAACTGCTCGCCATTTTCGGCAGACCGGAGGAATCAATCGCAGAAATGCAGCGCGGATTAGAATTAGACCCGGTATCGCTTCCGGCTAACCACTTGTATGGCACCAGTCTGTATTCCGCTCGGCGATATGACGAAGCCATCGCGCAGTTTAAGAAAACTCTTGAATTAGACGCCAATTATTTTCCGCCGCATTACGGACTCGCCTTAGCTTACGAGATGAAGGGAGATTATGCCGCGAGCATCGCCGAGCGCGTCAAAATCAACGAACTGGTCGGCACGCGCCAAAGAGCGCAGTTAATCCAAAAGAGTTTTGACGAAGGCGGCTGGCAAGGTTTTTTGAAAGCTGTAACCGATGAAGAACAGCCGATTCCTTTTCCTCCGAACGTAGTGGCGGCATCTTTCGCGGAACTCGGCGAGAAGGACAAAGCATTTGCCTTACTGAACAAGTTATACGAAAACCGCGATTCCTCAGTTATTGGCATCAAAGCCGACCCGCGTTTCGATTCTCTGCGCGGCGACCCTCGCTTTGCCGATTTACTGCGGCGCGTCGGATTTTCGCAGTAAATCCTAAGCAGAATTTAACGAGATGAATTTGCAACAGATGCCGAGCCAATCCGACGCCGGAAAAAGCGCGTCCGTGCTGAAAACGGCGAATACAAAGGAAAGGCGAGCGACGGGCAATTTTTGAAACGCGGGGCTTGCGTGAATGTTTGAGAATTTCAATTTCACAGTATGGAGAAAATTTATGAGAAGCGAAAAAAACCTGAAAATGATTACAGTTGTATTTTTGGTCGTAACCACATTTGGAGCGAGTTGTAACGCGCAAGTGCAGACAGCCGACAATAAAGATAATCAAGTTTCCGCGCAGAACAACGTTGGGGGAATCATTCCGACAAACAATATGAACACGCCGCGTTCCGGTCATACGGCGACGCTTTTGCCGGACGGTCGGGTTTTAATCGTCGGCGGAATGGAGCGCAACGGCGTTTTTTTAAACAGCGCGGAAATTTACAATCCGGCGACCGGAAACTTCACCGCGAGCGTTAAAAATATGAATGTGTGGCGCGGCGGACACAATGCGGTTTTGTTGCCGAACGGAAAGGTTTTGATTGCGGGCGGTTTCGGCGACGGCGGCGCGTTGGCGAGTGCGGAGATTTATAATCCAGCCGACGGAACATTTTCTCCGACGGGAAATATGAACGCGAGACGCGGCGATTTTAGTGCGACGCTTCTTCCAAACGGAAAAGTTTTAATTGCCGGAAGCGGCAGCGATGAAGCAGGTTTGCTGGCGAGCGCGGAACTCTATGACGTGGCGACCGGAAAATTTACGCCGACCGGCAAGATGAGCGTCGGACGCGCGCAGCATACGGCGACGCTTCTTCCGAACGGACGAGTTTTAATCGCGGGCGGCGGCTCGATTCGGAACGTCGAAGCGAGCGCGGAGATTTACAATCCGGCTGACGGAACATTTTCTAAAACCGCCGCGATGAGCGTTTCGCGTTATAAACACGCGGCGATTTTGCTGCCGGACGGCAATGTTTTAATCGCGGGCGGTTTGGATAAAGGCGCGGATTGGAGCAGTCGGCGCGACTCGGCGGAAATTTGCAATCCGTCGAAAGGCGTGTTTTCGAGCGTCGGAAATATGAAAACGGCTCGATTCAAAATTTCAGATGCCGTCGCGCTTCTTCCGAACGGAACGGTTTTAATTGCGGGTGGCGGCGAGCAGACGGAAAGTTACAACCCGACAGCGAAAACATTCGCCAGCGTCGCCGGACTAATGGACGCGACGAGATATTATTCGACCGCCACCGTTTTAAGCGACGGCAAAGTTCTCGTAACGGGCGGTTACGATAGACGAGCCGTGTCGAGCGCGAAAAGCTGGATTTATAAAACTTGAGAGAATTTTTCAAACTTCTTTGAGGTAAAAATCAATGACAAATTCCGAAACAATCCAACACGCCGACGGACGAATCGAGCTGCAAACCGAAGCGTTACAGTCAATCAAACAGTCGCCGCTTTACAACGAAGACCTCGCGCCCGTTCCAATCGAAAAGCGCAACTGGACGACGTATAACTACGCCGCGCTGTGGATTTCGATGGCGCATTGCATTCCGACTTATATGATGGCTTCGGGTTTGATTTCGGCGGGAATGAATTGGTGGCAGGCTCTTCTGACGATTTTGCTCGGCAATGTGATTGTGCTTGCGCCGATTTTGCTCAACTCGCACCCGGGAACGAAATACGGCATTCCATTTCCCGTTTTCGCCCGCGCCGCTTATGGCACATACGGCTCGAATCTTCCCGCGTTGATGCGGGCGATTGTCGCGTGCGGCTGGTTCGGGATTCAGGCGTGGATTGGCGGGCAGGCGATTCACATTTTCTTTTCTTCGATAATTCCCGATTGGAACATTTTGCTCGGCGGCGCGATTTTCAGCGGACATACGCCGACCGAATGGATTTCATTTTTGATTTTCTGGGCGATGAATATCTTTATTATTTATCGCGGAATGGATTTGCTGCGGCACGTCGAGAATTGGGCTGCGCCGTTTGTGCTGGTGATGACGGCAGTTTTGCTCGCATGGATTTTATATCAGGCGGGCGGCGTTGGATTCCTGCTGCACGAACCCGGAAAGTTTCAAACGGCGGGCGAGTTTTGGAAGATTTTCATTCCCAGCTTAACGGCGATGATTGGTTTTTGGGCGACGCTTTCTTTGAATATGCCCGACTTTACGCGCTTCGGGAAAAGTCAGCGCGAGCAAGTCGTCGGGCAAACCGTCGCGCTTCCGACGACAATGGTTATTTTTGCCGCGATGGGGATTTTGATAACTTCGGCGGCAGTCGTCGTTTTCCCGAATGCTAAAGCAGACGAACTTTGGGATCCGGTAAAATTAGTCGGACAATTTTCTCAACCTTTAATCGTGGCGATTTCGATGTTCACGATTGTTGTTGCAACTTTGTCAGTCAACATTGCCGCCAATGTCGTTTCGCCCGCCAACGATTTTGCCAACGCTTTTCCGAAATGGATTTCTTTTCGCACGGGCGGTTTGATAGCGGGAATCGTCGGGATTTTAATGCAGCCGTGGAAATTATTAGCTGACTCGAGCGGTTATATTTTCTCGTGGCTGCTCGGTTATTCAGGCGGACTCGGCTCGATTGCCGGAGTTTTGATTGCCGATTATTGGCTTGTCCGAAACAAGAATTTAAATCTCGGTGATTTGTATCGAACAAAAGGCGCTTATCGTTACGCGAGCGGCTGGAACTGGCGGGCTGTTCTGGCAACAATTTTAGGTTGCTTTTTCGCGTGGGTTGGTTTGATAATTGAACCTCTCCGACTTTTGTATGATTACGCCTGGTTCGTCGGCTTCGGCGTTTCGTTCGCGGTTCATTTTCTGCTGATGAAAATCGCCGCGCCGCAAATTGGAACGGAAAATTTAGAAATATGAGACAGCTTTTTTCTCGAATTGTCATTGCTTATTTATTCGTTGCTTTTTGTAGTTGCGTCGCCGTTTGTCAATCGCCGAGCGTTCAGCCTATTGCCGAAGTGCCTTTCGCGTTTGACCGAACCAGCGTCGTTATTCAGGTAAAGCTAAACGGCAAAAGCGCATACAATATGCTGCTTGACACAGGCAGCGACATCGCCGCCATCGACCTTACAGCCGCTAAAGAACTCGGCTTGAAACTAAAATCTACCGACCAGCAAGCTACCGGCGGCGGTTCTGAAAAACGGCAGATTTTTCTTACTAAAATTTCGCAAGTCGAAATCGGCAATATCATTGCAAAAAATATAGATGCCGTTGCCATTGATTTGTCCAAACTCAGCCAGAGATTGGGAAAGCCTCTGCATGGAGTTTTAGGTTACAGCGTCTTGAAAAATCGCGTCGTGCAGTTTGATTATCCGAAGCGCGTGATACGTTTTTATTCCTCGTCGCCTTACGGCAAAATTGTCGAAAATTTTAACGACGCGCGTCGAATGCGGCTCTCGTTTCAGCTCGGAGACAGCAGCCCGATAATTGATGATGTTTATGTCAACGGTAAAAAGACCAAAGCGGTGATTGACACGGGCGGCGGCGGAAGTTTTTTTGCCTTGATGCCCGAAGCGATTTCGGCTCTCGGATTAGAACCGGAGATGTTGCAGGCTGAACCGGACAGCAGCGGTATGGGCGTTAACGGCGTTGCCGCGTCTCGCAAAGGTAAAATTAAGACTTTGAAAATCGGCGCAATCAATGTTGACTCGCCGACGGTTGTCTTTTACCCGAAAGGCGCGGGCAAAGATAATCGTAAATTCGGCGGCGCTATCGGGAATTTGTTTTTGCAGGATTATATTGTAACGTTCGATTACTCAAATAAAACGGTTGTTTTTGAAAAACCTTGAGTTTCAAAAGGCATAATTCGTTCGTTTCATTAGCGGTTAATTTTCTTTTGATGAAAACTGTGCCGCCGCAAATTATAAGAGAAAATTTGAACCGCAGATGAACACACTATAGACACGGATGAAATCCAAGATGAAAAAATTACTAATTTTATTTTTACTTTTGTTCACATTTCAAACGAGCCGCGCCCAAACCGACAAGGAAATCGCCGACGTTTTGCGTGAGCGAGTTGATGTTGGCAAGACGAATCAGAGCATTGTCGTCGGCGTGATTGACGAGAAAGGAACGCGCTTTACGAGCTACGGCAGGACGAACAAAACAACCGACGCGAAAAGCGCGGGCGAGAACACGGTTTTTGAAATCGGCTCGGTAACGAAGGTTTTTACCGGAACGCTTTTAGCCGAAGCAATCAAGCGCGGTGAAGTTAGAGCAGACGACCCGGTTTCAAAATTTCTGCCGCCGACGGTTAAAACTCCGACTCGCAACGGCAAGGAAATTACACTGCTCGATTTGGCGACGCACACTTCCGGTTTGCCGCGCCTTCCCGCCAATTTCGCGCCGAAAGATGAACAAAATCCTTACGCCGATTATACAATCGAGCGGATGTATGATTTTTTGTCGAATTACACGCTAACGCGCGACATCGGCGCAAAATACGAGTATTCAAATTTCGGAATGGCGCTGCTCGGACACATTTTAAGCCTTCGCGCCCGTATGAATTATGAAGATTTGGTAAAGGCGCGAATCTTGAAACCGCTCGAAATGAACGATACGACGATTACGCTTTCGGCTGAATTGAAATCAAGAACGGCGCAGGGTTTCGACGAGAACGGCGAAGCGTCCGGGCTGTGGGATTTTCCGAAGTTGGAAGGCGCGGGCGCATTGCGTTCGACGGCGAAGGATATGGCGAAATTCGTGCGGGCGAATCTGTATTTAACCGCGACGAATTTAGCGGACGTTTTCGCCGAGGCTCGCAAACCGCGACGCGAAGCGGCGGGCGCGAATATGAAAATCGGTTTGGGCTGGCACGTTTTGGCTGCTTCGACCGGCGACGTAACTTGGCACAACGGCGGGACGGGCGGTTTTCGCAGTTTTGTCGGCTTTAATCCAATGCAAAAGCGCGGTATCGTCGTTTTGACCAATTCCGCCGAAAGCGTTGACGACATCGGATTTCATTTTTTGGACGAGAAAATTCCGCTCAAAAAAATTAAGCCGTTTGTCGTCGTCAGCGAAAAAGTTTTAGACGAATACGTCGGCAGTTACGAACTCGCGCCAAGCGTCGTTTTCACCGTTACCCGCGCGGGCGATAAACTTTTCGCGCAACTGACGGGACAACCGCGTTTCCGCGTTTTCGCCGAAACAGAAAACAAATTTTATTATAAAGTCGTCAACGCTCAATTAACATTTAATCGCGCCGCGGACGGGAAAATCGAAAGTCTGACGCTGCATCAGGGCGGCGACCAGATCGCTCGTAAAACCAAATAATGCGGTTTAATACAAAATCTGCGCCGTTCGCGTAAATTCGCGGTTAAAATAAATTTATGAAGCAAAAAATTAAAATCATCGTTCTTTTCATTTTCGTTTGCGGCAGCGCGTTTGTGTTTACGCAAAGCGGGCATATGCAGATGAAACAAAACGACGGCAAGAAAACCGCCGCCGAAGTTTATAAAAACATACAGGTTTTCAAAGATTTGCCCGCCGACCAGTTAATCAAAACAATGGAGATTATGTCGTCATCCTTGGGCGTTAACTGCAATTTCTGCCATGTTCAAGGGGATTTTTCAAAAGATGACAAGGAAGAAAAACAGGCGGCGCGGCAGATGGTTTTGATGACCGTCGGCATCAACAAAAACAATTTTGGCGGGCGCACAGAAGTTTCCTGCGCGACTTGTCACGGCGGACGACCGCATCCCGCGTCAATGACGCCGCTCGGCGAAAATCTGTTTCAGCGCCCGAATTTTAATGGGTCGAAAGACGCGATGCCGACCGTTGACCAAGTTTTGGACAAATACGTCGCCGCACTCGGCGGCGCGGGCGCGTTCGGAAAAGTTAAAACCCGAGTGATAAAAGCGACGCGAACAGTCAACAACGGGCAGCCGATAGCGGAAGAAGTTTTTGCTAAATCGCCGGATAAAATGCTGGTCGTCACGTCTTTTCCGCAAACGAGCGTCAGCACCGGATACAATGGAACAAACGGCTGGACAATTGGTGGCAGAGGCGAAACTGCGGTTCACGATGACGAACTCGAACAGTTCAAACGCGACGCGCAGTTTTTGTTTCAGCCTGCTAAACTAAAAGAGATTTACAAAGAATTGTCGGTTGCCGGAATGGATAAAATCAACGACAAAGAAGTTTTCGTCGTCCGCGCCGTCACGCCTTCGGGCGCACGCGAGCGGCTTTATTTCGACAAACAAACCGGCTTGCTGGTGCGCCGTTACGCCGCTTCACCGACAATAATTGGAGCATATCCGTTTCAAGTTGATTACGAAGATTACCGCGCGGTCGAAGCGGTGAAAATTCCGTATCTGATTAAATGGTCAATTCCGGGACGCGCTTGGACGCGCAAAGTTACGGAAGTCAAGCAAAATACGGCGATTGACGATGCGAAATTTAATCAGCCGAAGAAATAAAATCAGCCACGATTGGCGCGAATAACTCGGATTAAAAAGAAAATGAAACCGCAGATAAATACAAATCCACACAGAGTTATAAAAGATAAAATAAATTTTGCTTTTATCTTGCTTTCATCCGCTGTTAAAATAAAGTCTTATCCGCGTTATCCGTGCCAATCCGCGGCTAAAAATTCTTTTTAAGAGGTGTAAACTTATGTCAAGAACAATAAAATGCGGATTAATTCAAGCGGCAAACGTCGCGCCGACTGACGCGCCGATTGCGGAAATTAAAAAAGCGAATCTCGAACATCAAATGAAAATGGTTGAAGATGCGGCGAAACAAGGCGTGCAGATGCTTTGCTTTCAGGAGATTTTCACGACGCCTTATTTTTGCGCCGAACAGCAGACGCGCTGGTATGAAGCGGTCGAACGAGTTCCCGACGGCAAAACCGTTAAATTTATGCAGGAAGTCGCCAAGCAATACGGAATGGTTTTGATTGTGCCGGTTTACGAAGAAGAAATTACGGGCATTTATTACAACACAGCGGCGGTCATTGACGCGGACGGGAAATACTTGGGCAAATACCGCAAAAATCACATTCCGCAAGTCGCGCCCGGTTTCTGGGAAAAATTTTATTTTCGCGCCGGAAATCTCGGCTATCCGACGTTTGAAACGGCTTATGCGCAAATCGGCGTTTATATTTGCTACGACCGCCATTTTCCCGAAGGCGCGCGCGCTTTAGGTTTGAACGGCGCAGAAATTATCTTTAACCCGTCGGCAACCGTTGCGGGTTTGAGTGAATATCTCTGGAAATTGGAGCAACCCGCGCACGCCGTCGCCAACGGCTATTTCGTCGGCGCCATCAACCGCGTCGGATTTGAGCAGCCGTGGAACATCGGCGAATTCTACGGTCAAAGCTATTTCTGCGACCCGCGCGGTCAAATCATCGCCGAAGCGCCGCGCGATAAAGACGCGCTCGTCGTCGCCGATTTGGATATGGACAAAATCCGCGAAGTCCGCAATACGTGGCAGTTTTTCCGCGACCGGCGACCGGATACTTACGACATTTTGGTTGCGGATTAAAATTCTTAGCTTTAATGTATGAACAATATTCTAAAGAGCGAAAAGGGCGTTAATTTCACATAGTAATAAAGATAGTAATAAAGTTTGATTGCTTCGCTTTGTCGGTTTCCTAATTTGGAGGTAAGAAAAAACGAATGACAAGACGATTTTCAATCGCTCAAATTTTTCTGTGGTTTTTTGTTATTTTTCTGGGAATCGCCATCGGCGGCGAATTATACGAACAACTCGTCGTGATGCCGCTGTGGTCGCTCGCGCCGCCTGATTCGGTTACGGCTTATTATCAGCACAACGTCACCAATCCGCAGTTTGCGCTTAATCAAGGCGGCAGATTTTGGGCGTTCATTATGCCGCTGACCAGTTTGTTAGCAATCGCAACTTTGCTTTCGGGTTTGAAGACTCGCCCGGAGCATCGCAAGTGGCGAATTACCGGAACTGTTTTGATTTTTCTGGTTGTTGGGTTCACGTTTGTTTGGTTTATCCCGAACATCATAAAACTGATGGGCGAAGGCGTAACGGCGATGAGTCCTGACGAAATAACGAGCCTGACAAGTTGGTGGGTGGGCTTAAATTGGGTGCGCGCGGTTTTGTTTTTGGCAGCCTGGCTAGCCGTGTTGCGAGTATTGACCGTTCCGCCGAAACTCCAGAATGGCATTTAACCAAATACCATTTTATCTATTACTCGACCAAAAAATCTGCCGCGCGCCGGGGCGGAAAACTTCTATTTATTTTGTTGTTTGTGTGATAAATCTTAGCGGGCTTGGCGGCGGTTTCGCATAGCGTCAATTCGTCGTTAGCAGTTTTTTTGTATAAACCGAAACGGCTTGCTAAATGTAACAAAATGAAATCTTATTTTGCTGAATTTGTTGGAACTTTTACGCTGGTTTTTGCCGGAACGGGCGCGATTATTATTAATGACATCAGTGGCGGCAGTATTACTCACGTCGGCGTTGCCTTAACTTTCGGTCTGGTTGTGCTGGCGATGATTTATACCGTCGGCGACATTTCGGGCGCGCATCTGAATCCGGCGGTCAGTTTCGGTTTCTGGCTTGCCCGCCGTTTTTCCGGTCGTAAAGTTTTGCCTTATATCGCCTGTCAGATTTTGGGCGCGTTATTGGCAAGCGCATCTCTAAAACTTCTTTTTCCGCAGCATCAGACATTGGGCGCGACGCTTCCCGCCGGCTCGCTCTTTCAATCATTCGCGCTTGAAATTATCCTTTCGTTTTTTCTGATGTTCGTGATTATCAATGTTTCGGTTGGCGCTCAGGAAAAGGGCTTAATGGCGGGCGTGGCGATTGCGGCGATGGTCGGACTTGAAGCGATGTTTGCCGGGCAGATTTCCGGCGCTTCGATGAATCCGGCGCGTTCGATTGCGCCCGCCGTTGTATCGGGAAAAGTTTCTGAATTGTGGATTTACATTTTCGCTCCGCTTATCGGCGCGTCTTTGGGAATTCTCGGTTGCCGGTGTATTCAGGCAAAAGGCTGCTGCATGAAATTACAGGAGCAATGCTAATGAAACATCTTTTATTCGTGTGCGTAGAAAATTCGTGCCGCAGTCAAATTGCCGAAGCGTTCGCGCGGATTCACGGCGCGGGAGAAGTTGGGGTTTACAGCGCCGGTTCGCGTCCATTGGGCAAAGTAAATCCGAAGGCGATTGAGTCAATGCGCGAGCTTGATTACGACTTAACGAAGCACGATTCCAAATCTTTGGAGGAAATACCGAACGTCGAATATGATTTTGTAGCGACAATGGGCTGCGGCGATGAATGTCCGTTTGTGCGAGCCAAGCGGCGCGAAGACTGGCAGATTCCAGACCCGAAAGATTTGCCGATTGAGCAGTTTCGAGAAACACGCAACTTAATCGAACAAAAGGTGAAAGATATTCTTTCCCAAATAAAAGACAGCTAATGGGTTACATTTTCTTTCAAAATATTTATGTCTATCAACCATCATTCGCCCTTGAATATCGAACAAATCGAGCGTAATTTCCGCGACATCGCGCCGCCTTTGAATGAAGCCGAAGCGGTTCTCGAATCGAATCGGTGCGTCTACTGCTACGACGCGCCCTGCACGCGGGCTTGCCCGACGCATATTGACGTGCCTTCGTTTATCAAAAAAATTGCTTCGGGAAATCTTTTGGGTTCGGCGCGTGTTATTTTCGACGCCAATCCGATTGGAGCGACTTGCGCGAGAGTTTGTCCGGTCGAAGTTTTGTGCGAAGGCGCGTGCGTCGAGAAAACTTTGATGGACAAACCGATTGAAATCGGGCGTTTGCAGCGTTACGCGACGGATTTTGTGATGCGAAACGAGCGTGATGTTTTGACAGTTGGTACGCCGAACGGAAAATCTGTCGGCATTATCGGTTCGGGTCCGGCGGGACTTTCGTGCGCGGCGTATTTAGCGCGGCTTGGTTACGCGGTGACGATTTACGATAAAAAACCTCTGCCCGGCGGACTCGACACTTACGGAATGGCGGAATATAAAATGTCGCAAATCGTGTCGGTTGATGAAGCTGGGCAGGTTGAACGTCTCGGCGTGAAATTTCAGTTGGAAACAGAAATAGTTCAAAGTTCAAAGTTCAAAGTTCAAAGTTCGGACGCGGAAACCATTCAGAGTTCGGAATTGAAAGGTCAAAATTACAATCAAATTTCTTTTGAAGATTTGCAGTCTCGACACGACGCGATTTTTCTCGCCGTCGGCTTGGGCGCGACGAACAGATTGAACGTCGAAGGCGAAAATTTGAACGGCGTTTATGACGCTTTGGATTTTATCGAACGCATAAAAACGCGCGATTGGAAAAGCATTCCGCTCGGAAAAACTGTTGCCGTAATCGGCGCAGGCAACACGGCGATTGACGCACTAACGCAGGCGAAACGCTTGGGCGCAGAAAAGGTTTTGATGATTTACCGGCGCACCGAGCGAGATATTTCGGCTTACGGATACGAATACGAACTGGCAAAAAAAGACGCCGTTGAATTCATCTGGCAGACCGCGCCGATTGAGATTTTAACCGACGAAAACGGAGCGGTCGCCGCGCTGCGATGCGAGAAAACAGACGGCTCGAAACAGATTTTCGACGTTCCGTGCGATATGGTCGTCAAAGCAATCGGGCAGCAAAAGCAAGTCGAATTTTTGCAGCCGCTCGGCGTTGAACTCGACGAAAAAGGGCGTGTGCGTGTCAATCTCGACACGATGCAAACATCGAATCCGCGCATTTTCGCGGGCGGCGATTGCGTCAACGGCGGGCGCGAAGCCGTTGACGCGGCGCAAACCGGAAAACTCGCCGCGCAAGGCATTCATTTTAATTTGATAGGCGAAAAGGTTGAATTTGCGGGCGCGCGCCTTCCCTTTATTGAAAAAATTCACGGCGAAATGCCCGCGATTACGCCCGCCGCTTTTGATGAACCGGCAATTCCGGCAGAAGATTTGGGCATAAAATCGTATGGCTGATAAGAGCGTTAACTTTACGGGATTGGCAAAATTTTCTTGGTGTGTATAGATATGTCGGTATAATTGAAAGTGGAATTTGAATGGGACGAAAATAAAAACGTCGAGAACATCGAAAAGCACGACAGCTTTTCGTTTGAAGAGGCTGTTTCGGCATTTTTGACGAATGGAATATCGAAGATTTCGACGCTTCGCATTCGGATTCTGAAGAGCAGAGATTTACGATAATCGGATTAGCCGGATTCGAGCTTCTGCGCGTAACTTTTACGATACGCGAAGGCGAAAACGGAGCGGAAATCATTCGTATTATTTCAGCTAGAAAAGCTAAAGGTTATGAGAAAAGCGATTATGAAGAAGCAAGAAACAGATTTGATATTTGAAGCGGCGACGACCGCCGAAGACCAAGAAAAATTGCGTTCCGAAGGCGTTTCGGAAGACGAGCTTCCGCCCGTCGGAGTTCGCCGTTATCGCCGCTCACGATTTCACGTTAAGCCGCGAGATGCGAAAGTGAAAGTTTCCCTCTATATAGACGGCGATATTCTGGAATACTTCCGCAAACGCGCCGAACCGCCGCACGCCGCGCCGTATCAAACGCAAATCAACAATGAGCTGCGACGGGTTATGAAAAATGATTCGAGTGACGAGGCGGGTAAATTAAATGATATTTTGAATAACGAAGAATTTTTGCGGGCTTTGAAGGAAAAACTTGCAACGGTTTGAATGTAGGAATAATTAAAATGAAAAACGCTTTTATAATTTTGTTTGGTGTTTTGCTTTTTGTTCAAGTAACCTACGCGCAAGAATCAAAGAAAATTACTCCACCTAGCGATTTAGTAAAATACTTTAAAGTTAAGGCGTCAGATTTAACCGTTTCTTCAATTGATGTTACGGGAGATGGCAAACCTGAATATTTTGTCAATAACAAACAGTTTTGTGGGAATCGTTGTTCAACTACTTTATATCAGCGTAAAGGTAAAAAGTTTGTCGTCCTTTTTGAAATAGATACATATCTTGATGTTGATGATGGTTGGACATCGGGAATGCGTAATCTGGTTACATCTGATTGGTCTGGCGAGGTTTATCTTTACTCTCATTATCGTTGGAACGGTCAAGAGTATATTGAATTTAAATGCACAGAAGAGGTTAGATTTGGAAAAAATAAAGGAAAGATAAAACAAGTTCCGTGCAATGAGTAGAAATCGGAGTAAATTCTTATGGCAGATTTAAGCGTAAATTTCGCGGGCATCAAATCGCCCAACCCTTTTTGGCTGGCGTCTGCTCCGCCGACTAATATGGGTTCGATGGTCGAGCGGGCGTTTGACGCGGGTTGGGGCGGCGCGGTTTGGAAGACTTTGGGCGAGCCGATTGTAAATGTCTGTTCGCGGCTGGCTTCTTTGGACAACGGCGCGAATCGGATGATTGGGTTGAATAATATCGAACTGATTACCGACAGACCGCTTGACGTGAATTTGAAAGAGATTTACGAGTGTAAAAAGAAATATCCGAACAATGCCGTGATTGTTTCTTTGATGGTCGAATCGAAGCGCGAGGCGTGGCACGAGATTGTCAAACGAGCGCAGGACACGGGCGCGGACGGTTTCGAGTTGAATTTCGGCTGTCCGCACGGAATGTCGGAGCGCGGAATGGGCGCGGCGATGGGGCAAGTTCCCGAATATACTTGTATGGTTACCGAATGGGTGAAAGAAGTTTCAAATTTGCCTGTGATTGTGAAATTAACGCCGAACGTAACTAACATCGTTCCGCCCGGACGCGCGGCGGCGAAAGGCGGCGCGGACGCGGTTTCGTTGATAAATACGATTAACTCCGTAATGGGCGTCGATATTGATTCGATGATTCCTTACCCAAATGTTAACGGAATGGCGGCGCACGGCGGTTATTGCGGAACTGCGGTCAAACCAATTGCGCTGAATATGGTTTCGGAACTCGCGCGCGACGCGGAAATAAACATTCCAATTTCAGGCATCGGCGGCATCAACACTTGGCGCGACGCGGTTGAATTTTTACTACTCGGCGCGTCAAACGTTCAAGTTTGCACAGCCGTAATGCACTACGGTTATAGAATCGTCGAAGATATGATTGACGGTTTGAATAATTATCTGGACGATAAAGGTTTCGCGTCGGTAAATGATATTGTCGGTTTGAGCGTTCCGCGCGTAACTGATTGGGGTGCGCTCGATTTGAATTACAAAACCGTCGCGCGCGTTAATTTTGAAAATTGTATTCGCTGCAATCTGTGTCATATCGCCTGCGAAGACGGAGCGCATCAGTGCATTGATTTTACCGAAGTTAATGGCTTGCGTTATCCGATTGTTGACGAACACGAATGCGTCGGCTGTAATCTTTGTTACCTGGTTTGCCCCGCGCCGGGCGCGATTTCGATGGTCAGATTAGACGATGGAAGCAATCCGACAACCTGGCGCGAACTGACAAGTCGTCCACCGGAAACGATGACGGGCGATTGAAAACACATAACGGCTTTGACGAAAAAATCATTCAGGGTTTTGAAATGAACACTAAAGATTCGTTTTCGGCGGTAATCAGTGTGCTGGCTTTCGCGCGGTTTCAACGATTTATTATACGTCGTCTTGCCGGAATTAAAGAACAAATCGAAGGCGCGGCGATTTCCGATTACCTGCACGGTTCAATAGCTCGACGCTGCCGCGATGCCCGTAGACGAGAAATCCGGTTTTGAAATTTTCCGGCTGCCGTTTTGAAACGTATCCCGCAAGGATTTCCTTCGCCTTCGTCATACGGTTTTTCGAGCGCATCGAGCCGGATGAGTCGAGCATTAGCAAAGTGTTATGCGGCGATTGAAAATATTTCAGCATATCGCCCGGGTCGCCGCATTCACTCTGCGGGCAATCGTCTTTTGCCGGGTCTTTGCCCATCTCGATTTTCATAAAATTCGGAACGCCGTTGCCGTCCGCGTCTTCGTAATATTCCGGTTCGAGTCCGGGCAAAATGTCGGGAACGCCGTCCGCCGATTTGTTCGATTTACTTGCAATCGACTCGTCGTTCGCAACGTTCGCGCCAGTCTTCGCCGCAATCGCGTTGCTGCTCTTCGAATTGGAATTCGTATTAGCTTCTTCTCCGCTTCTCGAACCGTTAAAACAAGCCGAAATCGACAAAGCAGCAAACAGTGAAACGCCAGCCGCAATAAATTTGAAACAATTCTTATATTTGCAGATGTTTATTTATTTTCTCCCAAATTAATTTAGCAATCAACTTTTGCTCTTGAAGCCGGTCGCCGACAATTTTTGATTTAATTTACTCGACGAATCCAGTTCACTTTAAAACTTTTACGAAAAATTCTAAAGACCGAGCGAGCGCAATTTTTACGATTCGACCGCGCGTAAAATCAGTTTCGGCGTCTAAAGCAAACCTCTTTCTTTGACGCGCAAATAAGTTTCAAGAAGGCGAGGCGCGAGCGAATTCGCCGTAACGTCTAAGGCAAGACCGCCTAGAGTTTCGACCAACCGAAGCGCGGCTTCGCGCCCGTGAATTATTTCTTCAGCGGCGCTCTGAGTGAAAACGTCTTTTATTTCCTTTGGAATTTCGCTGACCGTCGCGTTTAAATCTCGGTCGCCGATTGTAACAACAAGCGGCAAATGACGCGGGCGCAGCAGTTTGAGCGAAGTCAGCAATTCTTTTGAGCTTTCCCTGTCAATCAAATCGGTCAGAACTACAACGAACGCTCGCTTTTTCGAGTTTGAAGCGATGAACTGAAAGGCGCGCGAGTAGGACGGCTCGATAAGTTCCGGCTCTAAATCGTGAAGCGCTTCCAAAACCGCGTCGAGATGTTCGATTCCTTTTTTTCGGCGGCAGAAATTTTTTCACTCGTCGCCCGAAAACCAGCAAACCGCAATTGTCGCCGCCGCGCGCGGCAGCCGACATCAGCGCCAGACTTGCGTGAATCGCCGTGTCAAATTTTGTTTCGTCATTTATTCGTCCGGTCATCAAACGTCCGGCGGCGCGCGCGATTAAAATCGTCTGGTCACGTTCAATTTGATATTGTCTGATCGTCAACTTTGAACGCCGCGCCGTCGCCGTCCAGGAAATATACCGCAACTCGTCGCCGCGAACGTAATCGCGCATCGACTCGAACTCGCGTCCTTCGCCGCGTCTCACACTTTTTCGCTGTATCGCCACATACAAACGCGCGCCGAGAGCTTTTAGTTCCATTTCCCGCGCTCGCCGCATATTCGGATATACTTTTACCGTTTCGCTTTCGTTTAAATAATCCTGACACCAAACCAGACTGAAACCGCACAGAAAACGCACGGCGGTTTTGCCGAATTCGTAACGCCCGTGTCGCGGCGGCATCAAATTATAAGAAAATTCCGCGCTTCTCTGACCTTCAACTATAAACTCTGCTTCACGCGTTTGTTTCAACAGCATTTCCGGCGGAAATTCGTCTTTGATTCGCAAGTTAAAGGTTTTTGGGCTGCGATTTTCCACGCGCAAACGAATTTCGTTTTCATCGCCGATGGCAAAACGTTTGCCGAATTCGCGGCTGATTGTTAATTCTCCGGGAAGTTTGCGGCTGGTGAAATAATCCGCAACGGCGAGAAAAACAAGTAAAACGTCGTAAGTAAAAACCGCACTGCGAAGAACGGGAAGATTCCACGATAAAGAAAGCGGTACAAAACCAATCGTTAATAAAATAAAAAACCGGCGCGAGAAAACAAATTGCATTAATTAATAAAATTATTGATTGTCGGGAAAGAAATTTTGATCGAGCATCTGGTCGAGCGTGAAAGGACACTGTTCGGGAAAGCACGCTTTTTCAATACCGGTTTCATTTTCGGCGCCGAGCATTGCTTTCTCGTAAGCCACTGAGATTTTTTCTTCGATTTCGTGCCGCAAACTCGGGCTGTCTTCAAGAAGCACGTAAATATCAATTCTCTGAACAGCGATTGTATTTTTCCAGCTTGTCGAGCGTTTCGTCGGCTGAAACTGCCATTTTAAAAGATGCGCCAGCAGAATCGCCAACCGGCTGATGAGTTCGCGTTTTTCACTTTTGCCCATAGATTCCAATTCTTCGGCGATGTTCCCGGCGTCAATTTCGGCAAAGTTCCCTTCCCGCATCAGCTTCGCGTTCTGCATCAGCCAGCCGTAAAAATCGCGTTCGTAAGAAACCTGCTGCATAGTATTTTTCCTTCGTAAATTTTCCCCGTTCCGATGATATTACACTAAACGGGCGCAAAGTATCTATAAAACAAAGTAATGTACGCCTAAAACTTTGATGTCTCAATTGTTTTAATCCGTATTTTTCTGTGTTAATCTCAAACTTTATTTTTTGCGGAAAGATTTTATTTGTAATTTATGTTAGACACTTTGGGAAATTTGGAACGCACGCATACTTGCGGCGAACTGCGTACGTCGAATGTCGGCGAAGCGGTTGTTTTAATGGGCTGGACGGCTAAAAAGCGCGATTTCGGCGTGTTCACTTTTATAGATTTACGCGACCGATACGGTTTGACGCAAATCGTCGTCAGCAGCGAAAGCGCAAGTGAAGCGCACTCCAAAGCCAAAGATTTGCGCGGTGAATTTGTTATCGCAGTCAAAGGAACGGTGGTTGTGCGAACACCGGAAACGGTGAATAAAAAGCTGCCGAGCGGCTCGATTGAAGTTCAAGCGAGCGAGATTTTGATTTTAAATGACGCCAAAGTTCTTCCCTTTCAACTCGAGGTCGTCGGTTCGGAAAATTTGGCGAGCGAAGACACGCGCCTCAAATATCGTTACCTGGATTTACGTCGTTCTCGGTTGCAGCAGAATTTGACGATGCGCGGACGAGTTCTGACAAAAATGCGCGAGTTTATGAACGCGCACGATTTTGTCGAAATAGAAACGCCGATACTTTTAAAATCAACGCCCGAAGGCGCACGCGATTTTGTCGTGCCGTCGCGGATTCACGTCGGAAAATTTTTTGCGCTTCCGCAGTCACCGCAGATTTTGAAACAGCTTTCGATGATTGCCGGTTTCGACCGCTATTTTCAAATAGCGCGCTGTTTTAGAGACGAAGACCTTCGTGCCGACCGCCAGCCGGAATTTACGCAGCTCGACATCGAAATGAGCTTTGCCAATCAGGAAATGGTTTTTCGCACGCTCGAAGGCGTGATGCGCGAAGTTTTTGCGTTGATTGAGGCTGATTTTGAAACACCGTTTCCGCGAATGACTTATGCCGACGCGATGCGGAGATTTGGAAGCGACAAACCAGATTTGCGTTTTGAAATGGAACTCACGGATTTGTCGGAGGATTTGCGGGAAACGGATTTTGCGCCGTTTGCAGCGGTTCTGGAAAACAAAGGCGAGATAAAATGCTTTGTCGCGCGCGGCAAAGCCGATTATTCGCGCAAACAATTGGACGAATTGCAGGAATTCGTCAAACGCTACGGCGCGGGCGCGCTTGTCTGGATAAAAATCGGCGATGAAACGACTTCTTCGCTTTTGAAAGTTCTCGGGCAGGAAAAGATTGAGCAATTAGCGAGAACCGCAAACGCCGAAAAGGGCGACGCGGTTTTGATTGTCGCGGGCAAAAAATCCGTCGTTGCGGCAAGTCTCGGCGCGTTGCGCGTCGAGATTGCAAAGCGCGAAAATCTGATTGCGAAAAATCTCTACAAACCGCTCTGGGTTACGGAATTTCCGATGTTTGAGTTTAACGAAGATACGGGAAATTATGACGCGATGCATCATCCGTTCACGTCTTTGATGGATGAAGACGTGCCGCTATTTAAACGCGCCATCGAAGACGGCGAAACTGAATTACTGGGCAAAATCCGCGCCCGCGCTTACGATATTGTCATCAACGGCTACGAAATCGGCAGCGGCTCGATCCGCATTCACCAGCGCGAGATTCAAAATCTGATTTTCAAAGCACTCGGCTTAACACCGGAAAAAGCGCGCGAGCGTTTTGGATTTTTCCTGGAAGCTCTCGAATACGGCACGCCGCCGCACGGCGGATTCGCCGCCGGCATCGAACGCATCACGATGATTCTGCAAGGCACGGACAACATCCGCGATGTCGTCGCCTTTCCGAAAACTGCGTCGGCGCAGGATTTGATGATGGATTCGCCCGGCACGGTTGACGATTCGCAACTCAAGGAATTGGGAATTAAAATTGTTGAGTAATTTTTGGCAAATTGTAGCCTTTATGCGCTGAATACAATTTCGCCACAATGAACATTTCTCGTAACCGAATAAAATCTAACAACCATCGGCGGTTTATTTGGTATAAGACGTGCTACAATAATGCGAAAGGAAAAATATGTCGCTTTTTGTCGCAGTCTCCGAATTAATGCTTTTCGCAAGTGTGGGCGCGACTCCGTTTTATCTCTCCTGGCGGAATGGTAGAGTCAAAACCCGGCTGACGATTTTTTCGCCTGATAACAGCGCGGAAATTCTGCGTCTGCAATCGCTCTACGGTTACAGCGAACATTCGCTTATCGGAATTTCGGAGGAAAGAAATGTCTGGATTAACAAAGAAAGGACGGGCGCGGTCTGCTACAACGAACACGGAAGCGTCTGGCTGGTCGCGGGCGAACCGTTGGCAAGCAAGACGAATTTATGTTCCGTAACGCGCGAATTTCTGCAAGCTGCAAGAGAAAGGAAAAAAATCCCCGCATTTTTGCCGGCGACCGAAAGATTTGCGCGCATTGCCGTCGCGCAAAACCTGGAAGCCGTAAAAGTCGGCGCGTCGCCTTATTTCGACCTTCAAAATTGGAATCCGCGCGGCAATAGAGCAAAAAATCTTCGCTCCGGTTTAAATCGAGCGCGGCGCGGCGGAATTTCCGTCGAGCAAGTTGAAAAAATTGATGAAAGTTTCCGCCGCGAAGCTGCCGAACTCGGCGAAAGCTGGCTGAAAACTCGCCGCGCCGGTATAAAGTTCGGCTGGCTTTTCGTGCTTGAGCCGTTTCAAAACGCCGAATCTAAAAACTTTTTCGCCGCGCGTGATGAAACCGGAATGCTCGCCGGTTTGCTGGTGGCAAGCCGTATTCCGGCGCGCGAAGGCTGGTATTTGGAAGACGTTCTGCGCGCTCCCGACGCGCCCAAAGGAACTGCCGACCTTTTAGTTTTCGAGACTCTGAAAAAACTAGCCGGACAGGGCGCGAGGATTGCAACGCTCGGAACAGTTCCTTTGTCTGAAAAGGGCGTGGATGAGATTTCAACCGGAAGTTACGTTCTAGCCCGAAAACTACTGAAGTTTGCCGAAAAAAACCTGAACTCGATTTACAACTTCAAGGGTTTGCAGTGTTTTAAGTCGAAATTTGTTCCGTGCTGGTGGGAAAGCGAATTTGTTTTAGTTCCAAAAGGTTTTTTCGTTTCGCCCCGCGTCGCCCGCGCTTTGTTTCGCGCCGTAATTTCTACAAACTTGCGCGAATTTATAAATTCCAAACTTTCAAAGTAAAATAAAGCATTACCTGCCCGCCGATTTTTTATTCTCCGCTCTAATTTCCCGCTCGACCGTAACCGGAAAATTTAATAAGATTGAAAAGCTAAATTTTCCGAACCAAACCCGATAAAATATCGTAGAAAAAAAACGATGCCAAAGAAATACGATACAAACCCGCTCGACCCGGAATTCCCGACCAAAATCAGGGAAGCGCCGACCGAAGCATTTCAGAGCGCAAACGCCGAAACGGAGAGATTTGCGCCGCCGAGCATTACCGAGGAACAAACGCGCCGTTTTGAAGAGGCGAATTTCGCTTCGTATTCTCCTCATTTCGGCGAAGGTCAAACGCCCGCCGAATACAAAAGCGCACAGCCGTTTGCCGATGTGGGAAAATCGTCTTCACGAAAGGTTTCAAAAGTCGGATTGCCGGAGAATATCTTGACGGCTTTGCCTTATGTTCCTTTTTACATTGGCTTGATTGCCGGAATTTTGATTCTGCTTTTCGTTCCGAGAAGCGAAACGAAAGTGCGTTTTCACGCCGCGCAAGGTCTTGCCGCGCACATCGGAATTTTGATTATCTCTTCGATTTTGGGCGGCGTCGGACACATTGCCAATTTTGCGAATGTGGGCAGCGCAATTTTTACAGTTGTAACAATGATTATGCTTATCATCTGGACGATAAAAGCGTTTCGCGGCAAACCCGTCCACATCGAATCGGTAGACGATTTGACTAATTGGCTGGATGATAAAATCAACCCGCGCAACTAACCGGTTTGAAGGAAGCGAAATTTTATGTATTTTGTGCAACCTGCGGCAGCTTAATTGACGAAAAACTGAATTACTGCAATCGCTGCGGCAATCGTGTGAGTAAAAACGAATTAGCAATGCGCGATGAAGCAACAGTTTCGGTTTTGAAAATTCTCTCAATTTCGACGGTGTTGCGTCGGAGTCGTCGGTTTGGGCGGCTTGATTGGTTTGATTGCGATACTCGTCGGTAATCGCGTTGATCCTGAACTCATCGCTATTCTTACGATATTGTTTGCGGCGACTGCTTTCGGCATCTGCTTTATGATGACGCGCCAAATCTCGCGTCTAACCGGAACGGCGCTTCCGGCAAAAGAAAACACCAAACAAAAACCCGCGCCCGAACAATTAAACACGCCGACGACCGGACAAATCGAAGCGCCGCCCGCAACTTTCAGAAGCGTGACGGAAAACACGACGCGAACACTCGATAAAACTAAAGTTTGATTTTCCGTTTGAGCTGTTTTAATAAAAGAAATTCTCTCTAATCAATCAACACGCGGTCTTTGGTTTCAATTACAAAAGGCAAAGTCAGTAAACCGAGGACGGGAACGAATCCGACCCAAAACAAAACGCCCATTGCGCTTTCAAGCGCGTTCGTGCCGCGCGCCGAGATGCTTCCAACTAAAAATGGTCCTGCCGCCGCAACAAGGCGTCCGACATTGTAGGTAAAACCCGCGCCTGTTCCGCGCAATCTAGTCGGAAAAAGCTCCGGCAAATAATATGTAAAACTTCCGAACACGCCGAAGACAGTTAAACCAATCGGAAAATACATATACAATCTTTGGTAAGGTTCTAAATCTAATTTAAACGCCGCCATAATCGCCGCCGCCGACAGCAGATAATAAATAAAAAACATCTTTTTGCGACCGAGGAATTTCGATGCGGGAACGGTCAGAAGCGTTCCAATCAAGCCGCCGAGATTGAAGCTGTTGGTTGCGATTTTCACCCATTGCTGTCCGGTCGCTTCAGTCGCGCTTGCGTCTAAACCCAACATTTGCGAATTCTGCTGCGCCAAGCCTTTGGCAATCACCGGAATAAAAGCGTTGCAGCTCCACCACATAATCAGCGCCGTTATCGCCATACAAAATCCGCTGATTGTCAGATGCAAATACTGCGGGCTAAACAATTCTCTTAGTTTTGCCGTTTCTTCGCCCGCGACTCGCGCCCAGCGTTCCGGTTCTTTGACAAAAAGGCGCACGGCAAACGCGACCGCCGCCGGAATTAAACCGCACAGAAAAACGTAACGCCACGAAACCGCCGGATTATTGAAATAAACGCCGGTGATTTGAAACGTCACAAACGTCGCAAGAAACAAACCCATCGGCGCAGAAGTGTAAAGCAATGCGCCGGCTTCGACGCGGCGATTTTCCGGCACGACTTCGGCGACCATCGCCGCGCCCGCCGCCCATTCGCCGCCGATGCCGAGACTCGAAACAATCCGACACAACATCAAAACCCAAATGTTCGGCGCAAAAGCGCAAGCCGCAGTCCCAATTGAATAAAGCAGCATCGTCAACAAAAGCGTTCTGGTGCGACCAATTCTGTCCGCCACTCTGCCGAAAATCACGCCGCCGACTGCCCAGCCAATAAGCAGCACAGACGTTAAAATTCCCGTCCACTGCAAAGTCGCCGACTTCGCTTCGGGTGAACCGATTGCTAAACCGAGTAGTGTCGGCACGCAATTCGGTGCGACGTAATTGAATAATAAACCGTCGAACACATCAAAACCCCAACCGAGCCACGCTGCAAAAATCACCGTCCATTGATAGGCGTTCATATCGAGCAGCGTGCGCTGCGATTGTTTGGAAACTGAATTCATATGTCCGTTTAGGAAAAGATTTGAAGCGAAATGAATTTACGTCAATTCCAAATTAAAATGCAAGTTTTCGCCAACAAAAACACACGGATAAACACAGATTTTCGTTGATTTCCATCCGTGTTCATCTGTGTTAATCTGTGGACAATTTATGACTAAAGAAAAATCTCTCCAGGAAACCTACGCGCCGAACGGAATCTGTTTCGGCTGCGGCGTAAAAAACGAAAAAGGTTTGCGTATCAGAAGTTTCCCAAACGGCGAAGAAGTTACAGCCGAATGGCACGCCGAGCCGCATCATCAAGCGTTTCCCGGAATGCTTTCGGGCGGAATCGTCGGAACGCTGCTCGACTGCCATTCAAACTGGACGGCGGCGCATTTCTTGATGAAGCAAAACGGCAAAGACGCGCCCGACTGCACCGTGACGGCAAATTATTCGGTAAAATTACTGCGCCCGACGCCTTTTGACGCGCCCATAAAATTGGTTGCGCGTGTCGTTGACTCAAGTGCAGACCGCGCAACCGTCGAAGCTGAATTGATTGCGGGTGATAAAGTCTGCGCGACGTGCAGAGGCTTATTCGTCATCGTCAAAGAAGGTCATGCGGCATATCATCGCTGGTAAACTTTTAAGTTAAAATAGTTGCTATGAAAATCAACCGAGACGCTTATGGACAAATGCTTCTAGCGCAATACAACCATCAAACGGCGTCGGCTGAAATCATCGAAAGAGACGACAATTATATCGACACCGGCTCGGATGCCGGTTTGTATTTCACCGAATACGACGAATGGTCGCCGCTCGAACGCCGCGCCATCGAATTTGCAACGAGCAGAGTTTTAGACATCGGCTGCGGCGCGGGACGACACGCGCTTTATTTGCAGCAAAAAGGTTTCGACGTTACCGGCATAGACAATTCGCCGGGCGCAATCCGTGTCTGCAAGCTGAGAGGTTTGAAAAAAGCGTTGGTCAGACCAATTGGCGATGTTGATAAATTCAAAGCAAACTCGTTCGACACGATTCAAATGTTCGGCAACAACTTCGGTTTGTTCGGAAATTTTGAAACGGCGCGACTCGTTCTCAAAAAGTTTTCCCGAATCACCGCGCCCGACGCGCAAATCATCGCCGGAACGCACAACCCATACCAAACCTCCGAGCCGGAACATCTGCAATATCTCCGATTAAACAAACGGCGCGGCAGAATGGGCGGACAACTGAAAATACGCGCCCGCTTCGGCAAAACCATCGGTGAATGGTTCGATTATCTTTTCGTTTCGCCCGAAGAAATGCAGAACATTCTCGCGGATACCGATTGGCGAATCAAAGAATTTATTGAACCGCAAGCGGCAAGCTACTTTGCGATTATTGGTAAAAGAATTGGTAAATAAACTTTTCAAAAAATGATTTTTATTCTCTCTGGGAAAATATGATATTCTGCTATCAACTTTTCCCAGAGAGAATAAAAATGAGCAATCAACTTTTAGTCAGAAACGTGCCGGAACAAATTCGTACTTGGATTGAAGAAGAGCCAAATAGTCGACATATGACGCAGAAGGATTTTGTTCTTTCTGTTCTTCACCAAGCGCACGAAAATAGTAGTATTCAAACTCGGTTGCCGTTTGATCGAACCTGCCCTTGTAGGTCGAATTCCTTTCAGTTTTATTGATTCATTTTCGGGAATTGGCGGTTTTCGGATTCCGCTTGAAGGAATTGGCGGCAGTTGTGTTTTCTCGTCCGAAATTGATAAATATTCCCAGAAGACTTACAAATCCTGGTTTGGCGAAACACCACACGGAGATATTACTCAAATAAACGCCGCAGATATTCCTGATCATGTGTTAGCGGCTGGTTTTCCCTGTTAATTATTTCTTAATGCAAACATTAACTTAATGCAAAATGTCTGTTAATAATTGGACTCGCCACGAACTTATTTTAGCCTTCAATCTTTATTGCCGAATACCATTTGGAAGACTCCACAAAGGCAATCCCGAAATCGTTTCACTAGCTCAAAATATTAATCGAACTCCAAGTGCAGTAGCGATGAAATTGGTTAATTTTGCGAGTTTTGACCCTGTTCATCAAGCACGACAAATTACCGGGCTTAAAAATGCAAGTCGTGCAGACCGCGAAATTTGGAACGAGTTTAATGCAAACTCCGAACAATTAGCCTTTGAAAGCCAGCAAGCATTACAAAACCTAGATGACAAGAAAACAATTGTCGGGGAAACGGAAATAGAACTGCCAACGGGTGAAACTGAAACAACTCGTTTAGTTCGCACTCGATTAGTTCAAGGCTTTTTTAGAGATGCGGTTTTATCAAGTTACGAATTTAAATGCGCTATTTGTAATCTTGACTTGCCAGAATTATTAAGTGCCAGCCACATCATACCTTGGAGCAAAGATGTAGCCAGACGAGCTGACCCGCGAAATGGACTTTCTCTGTGCGCTATTCACGACCGCGCTTTTGACAGAGGTTTGCTTTCTTTAAATGATTCTTTTGAAGTTTTGTTAGCTGAACGTATAAAATCAAATACTTCAAAAAACCATCTTCAATCGACAGCTTTTCTTGAAATGGAAGGCAAAAGCATAACGCTTCCGAAAAGATTTACTCCCGACCGAGAAGCATTATCTTATCATCGAGAAAATATATTTAGAGGTTAGATTATGGAAACATCAACAAAAAGAAAAACGACACTTACCTTAGAAAATGCTGTTGTCTTACAAATCCTTGATGCTTTGGCTGACAGAGCGCAGGCTTGGGAAAATACCGAAGCGTCATTACTTGGCAAATTTGAATCTGAAGATGTTTTTATACCTGAAGAATGCGACGAGCCTTCGGAAGCGGCAGAAATAGCGCAACACTTCAGAGACATTATTTCAACAATCGAAGCACAACTGAATAGTCAATAGTTAATTTCAGCAGTCCTCATAAACTTCGCTAACCTTCTCTAAATTTATTTCGCCTAATAGTGAATATCGTTTAACAAGATTTGGAAAAGGTTTTCCGTATCTATCTCACGATATGGTTAGTGATTTGCTCGTGTTGATACGAAAAAACGAAACGGAATTTCTTGCCTACATACTCGACCTTGAGGATGACATTAAAGAAATCCAAGCAGCACTTGGCGTTGAAGTTATACAATCGTGGGGAGTTTATCAATACGGAGTAATACAACCGGAAACCGAAGATGAATGTATTAACCGGCATTTCAGAAATTTTGCCGGACTATTAACAGAGTTTCCATCAGGCAAGGTATTTTCTGCCGAGGCGCGTAGAGCTTTAAAAGACTGTTTGAAACATTTTGACCGATTGACAGCAGACGATGCATTAATGGCAAGTATGGATGGCGAATATAGACTTTTCAGACCTGCCGAACGACAGATTTGCCAAAGAGAGTTTCGCCAGTTATTTCGTGATGTAGATGATTTTCTGCAAACTGCGTCAAGTATTATGAATCGTCGTAAATCAAGAGCCGGACGAGCATTGGAAAATCACGTTGAACAGGCTTTAATTGATGCACGAGTTCCGCACAAAATGAGACCGAATATAGATGGAAAACCAGATGTTGTTATTCCAAATGAAGAGGCTTATCACAATAAAGATTATCCTTTGGACAAACTTTTTATAGTTGGCGTTAAAACTACCTGCAAAGATAGATGGCGACAAGTGTTGAATGAAGGGAAAAGAGTGTCGGAAAAATACATTCTGACAATTCAGCCCGGAATTTCGACAAATCAACTTAATGAAATGCACGAAGCAAAGGTTACGCTCGTTGTGCCAAAACAATTGCATGAGGATTATCCAGAAGAGCGTAATATAACTTTGCTCACTATTGAAGAGTTCGTTTCAAAAATTCATATCCAATTGAAATAAGTTTATGTCTGATGTGCTTACGCCTGAACAGCGACGATTTAATATGTCGCGCATCCGTAACCGGAACACAAAGCCGGAAATGATTGTTCGCTCAATTATTCACAAAATAGGTTTTCGTTATCGGCTACACCGGAAAGACCTTGCAGGAAAACCTGACTTAGTATTTTCAAGCCGACGCAAAATTATTTTTGTTCACGGCTGCTTTTTTCATATGCACGATTGTTCGTATGGAAAAGTTACTCCAAAAACCAATGCCGAATTTTGGCAAAATAAACGTCTAAGAAATGTAGAGCGTGATAAGAAAAACATAGAGATTCTGACAAAAGACGGTTGGAATGTTCTAGTGCATTGACCATCTAGTTTTGATGGACTGCTCTTTGAACGGTATGGTTTAGACAAAAGGAGTTTGACAAAGCTATGCCACAGAAAAAGTATCACGTTGATTTAACCGAAGCCGAACGCAACGA